>Ga0210407_10002902_pt1 | contig 14286 bp, 16 predicted proteins | sample IncBWC27MmetaG_FD_150860 | JGI IMG/M metagenome (GOLD analysis project Ga0210407, IMG submission 150860) | Forest soil microbial communities from Barre Woods Harvard Forest LTER site, Petersham, Massachusetts, United States - Inc-BW-C-27-M | ecosystem: Environmental > Terrestrial > Soil >...
AAGCTTCATCTCTTAAACCCGTGCCTTCCGGTATCCAGATCTTCAGACCGCGAGTCATCCTCGTGAGTATTCTTATGCTGTTGAGAAAGCAATTCCTGCCGTTCTCAAACCCAAGAACAGTTCCTTCACCCGCGAGGAGAACCTTTTTTTCCGTAAATCGGTGCCGGTCCGGGGCCTTGTCTCCGAGAGAATCAGCCGCAGCAGCGGGACGACTGAAAGCTAACGACTCAGCGTCGGGGATCATCGTCGCCTATGGTTAATATGGTGACCGAACGACCAGCTTTGATCAGGACCGATTTTTTCACTTGTTTAACGCCGAGCTGAACGTAGCCTTTCTTAGGCTGGAACACGTGCACACCGCAGTCTTCGATTTTTGTTACTTTGTTCATGGCATAGTCGGGGGCGACCAGCGACAGATAATAAGGAACTGAGATACCGTACGTTCGGTCCGAGTATGACAGGGACACGCCATATCCGCGGCCATGAGAATGTATCTGGCCTACCAAAGTAAGTTCGTTCTCCCGAGCGATTTCGTGGACTTCACGCATCAGCTCCGGAGCAATCTGAATGTTGGCCGGGCTTTTCACAATGCCGGGACCGCGAAGCAAAGCCATATGGGTGATGGTTGCATTGCCATCATCGTTCCGGCTGCCCAACCACAGACAAATGCCTTCGTTGCCGCGAACGCCGTCGAGTGCCATTTCTTCCAAAGATTTTGCCAATATGTCGCGCGGGATACGCCACTTGTCGATTTTTGGGAAATAATTCATTGTTGAAATCTCTTGACGAAAAATTGATCAAACTCACGCTGCATCACGCGTAGCACCCGGAGCAGCGCATTCCCCTGGGAGTTCCACTTTGTATTGGGGTCGTTCTTCCACTCGGGATGCGTGGTAAATCCTTCACTACACCAATTCACGCAGGCATCTAGGTTTCCTGGTCGAAATCCTCTCACCTCCGGCCAAGCTGTCGGCAAATCGAGACGGCCAGTAGCCGGGTCTCGAAATTTCAGCGAAGGCGGCTCGGTTGGATACGCATTCCAAAAGAGTCGAGCTTGAAAAAGATTATCAGGAGCCTTCTCAGACGATAGCGTAACGTAGACTTCTAAAGGCCCTATGGTCTCGATCTTCCACCGCGAAGACTCGGGCAAGGCATGGACCTCAGCCAGGTCTTCCTTGAAGCTGAGTTCCGAGAATTCATCAGCCATTACTTGCCCTGAATAATGAATTCTTCAAGGTTGAGATTCAGTTCTTTCTTGCCACCGGCGACCTGTCCCAACGTTTCGCCGAGGTTTTGCAACTCGGTTTTGTGAAAGAAGAGCTTGAAGGTCTTGCTGCCTTCTTCGACGAGACCAAACGCGTTCAGCGCCTGAGCCTTGAGCTGCCCGACAGTTTCACTCTGTTGCGCCTCCGTTTTGAAAGGCTTCGTAGCGGCGATATAGTGGACTTCTATCTTTAGATTTTGGTCGTTAGCCATGTTTTTCTCTTTTCCAGTAAAATCTTGCTTCGTTTACATCGTCGTTCGTTTCGGCAGCCGTAAAGCGAAACAAAGCATAGCATATTCGCTTTTTATTCGCCAGACTCACTCATTTTGCAGCCGCATCGCCTTATTTATGTGGCTGGTTCACCACACGCGCCCAGGCAATTTGTTGTGCGGCTCGCGATCGTGTCGTCAGTCGATCATATGAAGCTTGCAAGGAGTCGGATTAATCGCGGCCAGCAGGGGGCGCGTCATACTCGCCATCGAAGCGATCGCCTGCCCTGGTGCTAGGTTGGGGAGTCGATTCCAAAGACCCTCATCTATACCCCCGATCGAGCGACGCAATCTCGTGATTACGTTAGCATCGCTAATCTTGTGAAGAATGAAGTTGTTAATGAGACCGAGAACCTCATCTGGCAAGTGTTGAGGGAGTTGCGTCACAAACATCAAGCCGAGCCAACGCTTTCGACCTCTCCTTGCGATACGCGCCACCTGCTGGAAAAGGTTTTCCATTTTGGCGATGCGATCGCGGGAAAGAAACTCGTGGGCCTCCTCTATTACGATCATCACTGGAGTAGGAGCCTTTCCCTGCTTTTGGGCGGCTTCGTACGCGACATCCTGTTGAAGCTGAAGACCCCTAAGGATGTTTGCAATCACAAGATTGTTCACCAGGGTAGAGTCTGTATCACTCAGGTCCACAATCGAAACCCGTCCAGATTGGGTCAATTCAGAAAATGTGATGGCGTTTGCATTCCGATTATCAAAAATACCCATACGGTGCAATCGCCAAAGCTTCCCGAGAAGCGCTTTCCAGCTAATCTCGTTGTTCGTGTCAACAGTTGCCACTCGTTGTTTGATCTGCGCTTTCTCTTTCGTGCCCTTAAATTCCGCGTTGTGCGGCTCATGGTCAATGCCCGAGAGCTTCCCAAGAAAAAAACCGCCCACATCAATCAAGTGCGAGAGCGTAAGTTTGGGCTGTCCTGTCTCGAACTCGTCAATTTCCAGCGCCTCGCGCTCTTCGCTTGTACCTTTGCGTGGATAGATATTTAGGTCCCGCAAGACCAATTTCGCTGTGTCGTAGGCCTTAAAGAAGCGGTCCTGTTGAGCCGGCGACAAGTCCAAAATTTCTGACGCGGCGTAAGGTGAGAGACTAGAAAAATCCAGTCTGAACGAGTGGATTGGCGTGGGCGCGACCGCCGTCGTCGCTCTGCCTGTCAAGTGATAAACATGGGTGTTGGGCACTCCCTCCGGACTTTTCCCTTGCCTCTCGAGCAACCGGATCATGTGCTTGTCTTCCGTGGGTTTGTCGACAGCCGTATATTCGCCCTCCGTGTCGATGACAACGGTGGCTATGCCGGCTTTTCGAAATTGATGAATCTGACCGGAGACTGTGGTCGATTTCCCGCCACCGGTAGTGCCAATGACGCCTACGTGCCGGGGTAGCACGGATTTCTTGGTCGATGGAAAACATACTCTAAGGTTCTTAAAGCCCACCGCGAATCCGAGATCGATCTCACCTTCCAGCCCGAGCATTTTGGCCGTTTCTGTCTCCTCAATGACGAAGACAGGGCTGTTTGGAAGGGGGCGAAAGCGCGGAGGAACAACACTGCCATCGACTTCCTCGCCGAGGAGCTCGATTTGGACACGTCCATGGTAACGGGGACTGAATGCGGCTCCCCGGACGGTGGTTGCGACCACAATTGGAGCATCAGCTCGCAATCCGTCGGGCTCTGCGAATGGGCCCTCCACAACTGCGGCGAGATATTGCCGGCCATCTCCGCCGATATCTTTCGGGCGACTTTTGATCCTAAGCAAAGATTGCGAGGGTACCGCACTGATGTTGTCGGAGGGCAGTAAGACAGTTAGGGTCCCATCCTTACTGGTCGCAAAATCGTACATGGTTCGCCCAATCGAGCCTTTGAACTCTTCAGGAAGAGTCCATTCGCCGCCCGCGAGCGACACCTCTTCGTCGAGCTGCATGAGGTTCTTATTGTCGGAGTTGCCGGTGGTAGCAGCTTTTGAACGGTCATCTCGCTCCGTTGTCATTTGGAATCCCTATCTGGCTCGCGTTTCGCGCTCGCCCAAGTAACGAAATGGTTTGCCTGCGTCTGCATAAGCCATCTGGACAGAAGACATGAACATGTCTGCGCCAAAAGTTGTGGAGCATACTGTGTCCGCCAGATCGATGAGCATCGGAAAACCGCGATGTTCTTGGAGCAAACTATCCGCCATAACGATATGGGCGGCGACATCAACGTGATCGGCGTGGGCGTAGAAGATATATGGGGGCGTTGCATCCCACACCTTGAACAAACCAATGATCACCTTATCGCCGACTTCTTCGCAGAATTGCTCCATCGCCTTTCTCACGCCGCTACCGTCGCGGTACCCTCCGGTTTCCAGCATCGCTTCGATTTCTGGCCGGATGGTTTGAACGACGGCATACTCAAGCGGTCTCAGCGCATTACCAATCATTAGCCAGTGTCTCTTCCGTGGCGCGCTCGGAACAAAGATGAAGCGTTTGTGCTCAAGGACATACCAACGGATCAGATCAAGACTCACCCTGATTCGCTCCGCCTGAGATGCCCACAAGCCGGTAATGAGTTCGTAGGGAATCGGGCTGCCGTGCCCCAAACGCCATACCGCTGCCGACTTTTCCTTCAAGATTGCTCGCTCTGCATACGTCATAATCCCACGACGAGCCAATTCGCTGAGCGAGTCACCAGTGAGACCCTGGCCTTCGCGCTTTTCGCGCCGCTCCAGAACAGTCATCACTTCATCAATCAGATTTGATTGCCTACTTCTTAGATCCCTACGGAAAAGTCGATGAACCCAGGAACCCTGTTCTCCGTTGTAAGAAACGAGACATACCCCGATTTGTGTGATCGTGAGCGGAAGAGTGTCGTGAACCACGCTGGTTCCATCGCAGGCTTCAACCCCGCCATTGAATAGGAGCCCTCTGTGAACACGCTCCAAGTCTGCTTTCTCAGCTGTAAAAACGCCCGCTCGACTAGGGGCATGGGGCAGATGTGGGAGTTGCGGAAAAACTGTCTTTCTTACTTCTGCGCGGTATTCATCTTCTCGCTCCAGCGCTTCGCCAACCTCCTGGTCGAGCTTGGCGTATGCCGCCAGCAAATCCTCGCCGTGGGACCAGGTGTTCAGATCAAGCGTGTTGGCGAATGATTCGCCATATGCCTCCTGAAATTCCTTCGATTCGCCTGCCTGTTGCAGTTTCGCTGCCGGATTGGCGAGGCTCGCTTGATCTTTCACTTCAACTCTCCTTGCCCTCAATCCATTTACCGGCCCCGGTGTTCAAAGTTCGACAAAAATTCAAGTCAGGTCTTCTTTATGCCTTCAACCCAAGAAGGCCCGAGGCCAATATCGACCAGCAACGCCCTTGCATACCGCCGGGCCAGCCACAAAGGCAGCCCATACCGCATACAGAGTTCCGACGTAACAGCCTGGTGTCGTTCTGCGAATCCTTGCTCCAAAGGAGCGAGTCGCGACAGCACGATAGATGGCGGTGCCAGGAGCGCAAGCCCGACCCTGTCGGCCCGATTCTCAACTGTCTGAACGTTACTGCTAGTTTCCCCCTCGCCGCTCCGCTCCATCAAGTTTATGTGTATGTCGATTGCTGTTGAAGCCAAGAGGGCGTGAAGCCTCTCCGAAGCTGTTGGCGGGCGAAATCCATCTATTACGTCCGTGGCTGCGGGACCAAACACGCGTAGAGCAAGCGCCCTAGGGTGAAGGTAATCAATCAGAAAGTGCGCTACTTCATGCGCAATCGTGAAGCGAAGTTCAGCGGGAGAGTCCGTTCCTTCGACAAAGATCAATCCTTCGCCGCTCCGAGCGACAAGACATCCTCGCAGCCGGCGATCGCCGCAAGTGAAAGCGACCGAAGCTCCGCGTCGGGTGAGCCAGTTCTGGATGTCTGTGATCTTCAGGCGAGGAAGTTTGATTATTGTAAGGGGGAGCGCCAGTGCCACATATCGTTCCAGGTTCCTCGGGAACGGTTCCATTTCGCCACACAAATCCCAAAACGTGCTGATTGCTCCTTCCTCGGAGGGATACAGCCACACGCTATTTCTTTCCTTCAGGCTTCTTCGTCGGAGGGGACGATTCTTCCTCGGATGCAATGTCGCCGTGATCTCGCGCAGCAGCTAGGAATCGATGTTCCGATGACTTCGAAAGGGCCTCGATGCTGCCAACCTGTCGAATGATGTTTGCAAGCAACGACTCATCGACTAGCGTATAGTCAGCAATCTCTCGGACGCGTTCAGCGAAATTCGTCGTATCAGCATCTGGTTTTCGGCAAAGGGCCAATCGACACACCAACTCCGGGAGGGTACCCAATACCGCAGGCAGATTCTCATCGCTTATCTCCTCTTGATCTTGATACCGGCATAGCACGTAGGCCATGAATTTCGGATTGCGTCCGAGACGCTTGACCAGCTCACCCATTGCCGACGTTGAGTTCGAATGAATCGTCATTTTGACTTTCTCGGTTTCAGTCCTCTTTGCAATGCGACCTTAATTCGGTCCTTATTTCTCTTCACCAGTAATGCTTGCTCCTCAGTGGACTTCTCATTGATACCAAGGATCTTTGCGAAATGTGCAGTGTCACGAACCCCATCAAGCATTAGCCCAACGACCTGTCTATCTGATTCGTCTGAGATGATATCGTTGATTTTCGTTTGGATGAGCCAGGCTTCCTCGGCAAGCAGTAGTGCCGTTTCGGGGTCTTGACCTCCCTCCGTCTCGTTTACCGGACGACCTGGTCGAAGTTCGACAACTTTTTCGTCAACTTTCCGGCTCGCATGCTTTCGCTCTCCCTCTATGTGATTTAGCAGGTCACTTTGGGCAGCAACCCACAGGTATGTGAACAACTTGCCTCTTGTTGGGTCAAACTTTTCGGGTGATGCCAGGTAGTTCAACAGTGCGTCCGCTACGGCATGGTTGACTAAATGAGCGTCCGAGAGGTTGTGAAACTTCCGGTTCAGGGCACCGATTAAAGGTCGTAGAAACAGCTCTGCAATCTTGCTGGAAGCGAGTGGATCTCCATCTAGGAGTTCGCGGTGGAGACCTTCCCCGGTAGCATTGAGGTAGTCTATGTCTCCCATGCTGGCTCAGGTCTTCTGGAAGATGAGAATGTATTCAGTATCCATTCGATTGCCGAAAGATTTCTTGATATAAGGCAGCAGACGCCTTCTTTCGTTTATCGTCCGTGAATACTGTCGCTTGATTCGGAAGCCTACGTCCCTGCCGATTTCCGTAAGCACTTCGTGCGTAGGTATTTCTACCTTTCGTATGTGCGACGGGCAGACGACCACAATTGCGTGTTTTGTTGGGCGCAACACTCGGTACATTTCAGAAAGCACTCTCTTCACATCCCCGAAGTATCGCCGGGTCAACTTCGCATGGCGAGGAGATTCTTTCTCTAGATGAGTGATGATCCGCAGTCCAGCCTCAGTGTCTAGCGGACCTGGTTCTCTAGGCACTTTCGTGCGCCCACGTTCAGTTCCGATATACCGAGGTGCCTTTGACAAATACTCGCCTAGACTGAGCCCGAGAACGCTTTGCATCCAGGGAACAGCCAAGAAGTGTGCCCGGGGATAATCTAGAGCCGTCGCATAGGGAGGAGACGTAAAAATTAGATCGATGCTCTCGTCTCTTACACCCAATCGCCTGGCATCTCCCGAGCGAACAGTCACTTTTGTCGGATTCGCTCTGGCGCATTCCTGCAGAAATTCTTGCATCTGCCTTCGCATGGTCTTAACGCGGCCAGTAAAACGCTGTAACACATCAGGCGCTTCGTCATGCTCATAGTAGTGATGGCGCGAGTGAATGATGTCACGAGCATTCGCTACACTGGTTTTCGCTAGGATGATTGAAGAAAAGGCAACCCACAGAAACTTACGAATCCTAAGAGGGATGGATGCCACAGAAAGGTGGTAAGACAAGACACTCAAACCTGCAGCCACATCAGTCGAAAACCAATACTCACGATTGTGAAAATCAGGAGGAGTAGCTCGCTCTCTTAGCGCCCTTGAAATCCCACGCGATCTTAGAGCGGCGAAATCCTGTTTGCATCGCTCGACCAAGGACGTGAACGCGAGTTCGATCGCTGCATCCTGCAAAGGGCGGCTTTTCACTTCGGCAATCAGCTTTGCGACCGGGTCAATATCGTAACCGATGGCCTGACGCCCCAACAGCCTGGCTTCCACTAGCGTCGTGCCGCTGCCAACCATTGGGTCGAGAACCGTGTCACCGGGAGTGGAGTAATACCTAATCCCGTAACGAACCAATTGAGGCGGGCACTTGGCTGCGTACGCATGTAGACCGTGCGACGCGTAGAGCGTATTGTGGCCGTCGAAATTCAGATCGGGCATCGGCAATACACACTCTCCTCATCACGGGCTTAACGCAGGTGCCAAAAAGTCTCGGCGGTAGCTTCATCGTACCAATGCCCCATCGCCTCACAGCAATTAGGAGCCAAACGTGTTGTCAAAGAAATAACGTATCTGTGACTCGCGCACTCGGGGTTTCAACTCAAACGACAGATACACATGACACGATTCACTCAGACCGCAAGAGCAGCTAGTTCACTGGAGTTGACGCGTGCCATGACGTCCTTATTTCGGACCGCCTTCAAGTAAACCATCGTGGAACCCAAGTCTTTATGTCCCAACCAATTCTGCAGGGTCTTGATATCGCAGACGTGATCTTGGAGATTGCGCGTGGCAAACGTGTGCCGGAATTTGTGCAGAAAGAAATTCGAGCAGTGCGGCCCTTCTGAGCATTTGTTACCATGCTTCGAAACGCACTGCCCGCAATTCAGCTTGGCGTGAAAGGCGATGCGCTTTAATTTGAATTCGTGCCGCTTGTCTGGCCGACCCGATTCGTTGGGAAAGACCAGGCCATCCGGGTTTGGCTTCTTTGACGCTTTGTATTTCTTAAGCCCAGCGATCAACGAATCTGGCACCGGCACTTCGCGCTCTTCTTTGTTCTTGGGTTTGAATCCGTAGAGCGGTTTTCTGGTTACCCGGAACACGTGCGTCCGAAAGTCTATATCCCGCCAAGTTAAATGGCGGATCTCCTTATCGCGCAGACCCGTCAAAAGGTACGAAAGATACAGAACGCGCTCATCTGCATCGCACGCTTTGAAGAGCGCCTCAATTTCCTCGTCGTCGTACATAGGACGGATCGGTTCAACGTATTCCGGCCAGTCGCGGTTGTGGAGCAGCTTGGTGATCCCGTTCGCTTTTAGCAGCTGTGAAACAATCACTGCCCGATTGTAAGCGGTGCGCGGACCACAGCCGAGTTCATAGAGCTTGCGAATGAACGCCAGCACATCCTCGCGTTTCACATCCTGGATAAACTTCCTCCCGCAGTTATTCGCGAAGACCTCCAAGCAATGCTTATAGGCCTGGTAAGTTCTCGGTTCGCGCTGAGGCGGCTCCATGTCCTTCAGGTAAGAGGCGACGGCCTCGGGAATTGCAGGTCCTCTCCCGTTCCCGTTTTCTTGGACGGTCTCTATGCCCGCGCGGTTCGCTTCCAATTCGAGGGCTTTGCGACGCGCACGGTCGACGACTTCCGCGCGATCTTTGATCTGCTCGCGTTTTCTTCCGCCCTGCCACCACTCGATGTAGTAGTATCCCTCGGCGTGAAGCTCGATTTTGCCGCGCACACGGACCTTGTCGCGGAGTTTACCGTTAGGCTCCACGACGGCAGGGTAAAGGTTCCAGTTCGCACCGACTTTGACTTTTTTGAGGATATTGACGCGAGTTTCGCTACCGTAACCGTTTCCGCGCTTGGACATCGTGGCGTCGCTTTCCGCCGCTAGAAACCACCGGCTTTTGCCTCAAAGCAGACACCATGATAGACACCAAAGATCCTAAGTGCAAGTAAATAAAGGAAGTGGCGGAGAGGGTGGGATTCGAACCCACGGTACGGTTTCCCGTACGCTCGCTTTCGAGGCGAGTACTTTCAACCGCTCAGTCACCTCTCCGCGGCGGCTATAACGTTAATCGTAGCAGAGCGCTCCGAGTGTCAGCAATCATTCTGAACGAATACACATTCCGTGATTCGCATTACTGACAGAACCGGCCGCGCATCGCCTGAATCTTGCACGCTCGGGTGTGATCGTTGGGGGCGTAAACTTGTGAAAATCGCCGGACGCCGGTCAGCGGCGGGCGGCGAAAAACTTCTGCAACAATTCTGCGGACTCCGCCGCCAGTACTTCCGGTGTGAATTCGATGCGGTGATTCAGTCGGGGATGCGACAGCATCTCGAAGCAAGTCCGCGCCGCGCCGCCCTTGGGATCATCCGCGCCGTAGACCAGCCGCGAGATCCGCGCTTGAATCATCGCGCCGGCGCACATAATGCACGGCTCGAGCGTAACGTACAAAACCGCGCCGCCAAGCCGGTGGTTGGCAGCTAGCCGCGCCGCTTCGCGTAGCACCACGATCTCGGCGTGCGCGGTCGGGTCCCCGTCGCGGATGGTCCGGTTACCAGATTTCGCGATCAGTTTTCCATCGAGGACAAGCGCGGCTCCAATTGGAACTTCGCCGGCCGCCGCCGCGGCGCGCGCTTCCTCCAGCGCCATCTCCATGAAATCGGCATCCGAGCCCATGCCCGAAATTTAACACACCGGTCGCACTCAAAGGCAACCGAGACACCGGGAGAGAAGGGAAGCGCAGGAACAAAAGCGCCTTGGTTGCTTGACAACCATGCAGCCGGGACAAGAAACTACCACGCAACCCTATGGAACTCAGAAAAGACCCGGTAACTCAAGCATGGGTTGTAATCGGCCAGCGCGACGCCCTAAGCGACACCGCCGTTGGTTGCCCGCTCGAGCCCGACAAAATCGATGCATTGCCTTCCATTCTCACTTGGCCGCAGGAAGGTGCCTGGCAAATACGCGTCTTGCCGCATCCTCGGCCGATTTACCGCATCGAAGGAGAGCCCGGCCGCCTTCCCGAAGGCATCTACGACAAGATGGGCGCTCTGGGCGCTCACGAAGTCGTCGTCGAGACCCCCATTCACGACCGGCGCCTGTCGCAGTTCAGCGACGAGGAAATCGAGCGCGTCTTGTGGGCATGGGCTTCGCGCACCGCCGACTTGAAGAAGGATCCGCGCTTCAAGTACGTCAGCGTATTCAAGAACCAGGGACCGCAGGCCGGTGAGGAATGGCCACACGCGCATTCCGAGATCGCCGCCACTATGTTTGTCCCGCGCCGTTTGAAATATGAATTGGCGGCTGCGCACGAGTGGTATCGGGACAAGGAACGCTGTATTTTTTGCGACACCGTTCGCCAGGAAGAGCGCCAGGGCAAGCGTATTGTGGATGTCCAGGGTGACTATTACGCCCTGTGCCCCTACGCTTCGCGTGTGCCCTACGAAGTCTGGCTGGTGCATCGTCGCCACAATCATCTATTTGAACAACCGCGCCCCGGCTCAAACCGCCGGCAACTCGCAGCTCTGCTCGGGCGGGTGCTCCGCCGTCTCGAGAAGATCGCTCCGGCCTACCACCTGGTCGTCCACACTGCTCCCAACACCCGCAGCAAGAAGGGCGAGCTAGCGGGTTATTGGAAGACCCTGGCGGAGGATTTTCACTGGCACATCGAAATTTTGCCGATCGTCGAAAAGACCAGTAAGTCCTACAGCATCAAAGAGGTCTATTTCAACACCGTCTTCCCGGAAGCGGCCGCGGCAGAACTACGCGCGCTCGATCCCAACTCATGATTCGCCAGCGGATCTCGGCAGGCAAAAGCAGCGAACGCGGCGGAATCATCGTGACGCTGATTGTGCTTCTGTGTTTTTTTCTTTTCTGCTTTGCCGTTTACCTTGTGCGCCATCCGCTCATGCGCTGGGGAGCCAATGCATGGATTGTGGAAGATGCGCTCGACAAAGCTGATGCACTGATCGTCCTGAGCGACGACAATTTCTACGCCGACCGCGCTATGCGCGCCGCGGAACTCTTCCGCCAAGGCAAAGCTCCACTCATCGTCGCCAGCGGAAGGCGTTTGCGCCCCAACGCCGGAATCGCTGAACTCATGGAACACGATCTCACCGAGCGCGGCGTGCCCAAAGATAGAATCGTTCGCTTGGTTCACGATGCGGACAGCACACGCCAAGAGGCAGAAGCACTGGTTCCGCTCGTCCGGCAGAAGAACTGGCATTCTTTGATCATCGTGACCTCGAATTATCACACCCGCCGCGCCCGCTACATTTTCCGCGCAGTCTTTCCGCAAGACGTCAACATCCGTGTTGCCAGCGCTCGCGACGCAGACTTCGACCCCGATCAATGGTGGGAGAGGCGTAAGTCCATCAAGCAGTTAACCAGGGAGCTTGCCGCCATGTTGGTGGCCCTATGGGAGCTTCGCGGGCGTCGTGAGACGCGTGAGACATCGCTATCGGTAGTGGGCCACAAAGAGTTGTCTGCTACAGCCGGTGGTGTAGCCTCTCACGCAACACCCAACATGTACCTCCCGGCTTTCCCCTTTACATACACTAAGTACTGTACTATGTTCAGGTTTCTCGGTCGCCGTTCTCCACCCTGGCCATGAAGAGCGACTCGGAAAATACAAACAGGGTGTCGAGGTGTCTCAATGTGGAAAAAAGAAGACGCAAAGCCTCAAGGAGTTGCAGACAATTCCACAGCAGCCGCTCCATCACACTCACCTACGAGTTCGGTGAGCGCCATGACTGCTGGTACTCCGCTGGCCACTGCGTCTCGCTCCGGCGCCAGCATTAGCCAGGGCATTCGCATCAAGGGTGAAGTTACCGGCAGCGAAGATTTGTTCATCGATGGCGTTGTCGAAGGCAAGTTGAATCTCACCAACGGCAGCTTGACCATCGGACCCAATGGCCACGTCAAAGCCGACGTCTACGCCCGCGAAGTCATCGTGCGCGGCCAGATCGAAGGCAAGGTTTCCGGGCGTGACAAAGTTCAGCTCCTCGGCACCGCGCAAGTCAACGGCGAAGTTCAGACCGAGCGCCTGGCCATCGAGGACGGCGCCACTCTCCGCGGTAAAGTCGAAGCTGGAAAACTCGCCACCAAGTCCACAGAAACCAGGGCCTCCGCAGCGGCCGCCGGAACTGTCGTTACCCCCGATGTGCCGGCCCGTTCCGTAAGCTCCGGATCGGCGAACTAAGTCATGGGCTTGCTCAACAAGCTGGGTATCGGTCTCGGTGTCGGAACCGGCCGCGAAGTAGCGCGGGCAGTGCCTGCGAACGGCCACTCGCATGTTTCGCCGCCTCCTTCGACGGCCATCGGTGCCTCCCGACCCCCCGAACGCAGCGAATCGACGCGCCTTTCCAATGGCCTCAAGGAGCTCCTCTGGAATCTTGACGGCCTCGGCCGCGGCACGCTCCTGGATCTCGGTCCCGCCTGGCAGACCACGCTAAGCTTCTTTATCGAGCGCGGCTTCCGAGTTTCCTCCGACGATCTTCTGCGTGATTGGAAAGCTTTCTTGACCGAAGAAGAGAACCGCCTCCGCGATGACGCTTCCGTGCGCGATTCCATGGACATGACTCCCAGCGGCCGCGCCACCAGGTTCCTCGAGGCAACCTTCGCCTATCCCAAGCCTACCTTCGATGCCATTCTTCTCTGGGATATCCTCGACTATCTTGAGCCGGCCCTGGCCAAGCAACTAGTAACGCAGCTCACTGACCTTCTGCGGCCCGGCGGCGTCGTATTCGCCATGTTCCACAGCAAGAAGCCCGAAGGTTTTCAGCGCTATCGCGTCGCTGACTCCAACACGCTGCAAGTAGTCTCCGCCGCCACTCTCTTTCCCGCGCAAAAGGTCTATCAGAACCGCGAAATTCAGGACATGTTCGCACGTTATCGCACCATGAAGTCGTTCGTCGGGCGCGATCAGCTCCGCGAAACTCTCTTCATCAAGTAGCTCGCATTTCCAAATGACGCGGTTGCCAGCCGACGCCGCTTTTTCGCGCCTGCAACTGGCCGTTCGGCCACGGGCGCGGTTTGGGAAACCGCCAAAGTTTTCTAATTCTTCGCTTGCAGCCAACCAAACCACGGCGTACAAGAGGTCTGTGAGCTCTATGGGCTCCGGAGGATGTTGATGACTCCACCGGGCTTCGAGCCGAACAAACGCTGAACACACCGCTCTTGCGGTGCGAGTCGCTCGCGAAACATACGCACTCTGCGCGCTTCGCAGCCGACACAGCAACAATGCAAAAGGGGAGCCGCCAGGCTCCCCTTTCGCTTTCTGTGGTTTGTGATTTTTCTAAAGGCGCCTCAGGCAAAAGCGCCCGAGCCGTCCTTGTCGCCGCTAATTCCCAGTGGATTTGTGGCGCCGATGATGGTGCCGCTTCCCGTGCGCGGTGCTGTGCTTGTGTTGCCGCCGATCATGCGAGGATGCTGCGTTCGAACCCTGTGCCGACTCCGTTGATTTCGGCGCAGGCGGCGAAGCTGCCGATGATTGTGGTGCACCCAGAGCTATCGCCGGCGCAGCCGCGAGCAATAACAATGTCAAAGTACGTTTCACGGTATTTCTCCCAAGAACTGAAATCCCCTGTGCGCCTATTGAATCACAAGTTGCGCGGAAAATCCCGCGCCTTTCCTGTTCATGTTACGCCCTTGTAGCCTGGCAAAGCTCGGTGCGTGACGCGCCAAGGATTTGCGCCTAAGGTGGGAGTGGGCAGCGGGAGTCAAAAAGGCGGGATTGGACGCGGCTCTTGCTCGAAGCCGAGGCTCAGCTTCCGAGCTTCAACTGCTCCAGCCACTGGATCGCTTGCCGCTGTTCGGCGATGACCTGAGCCTGCCAAACCAGCGCCACCGAC
>Ga0210407_10002908_pt1 | contig 14275 bp, 12 predicted proteins | sample IncBWC27MmetaG_FD_150860 | JGI IMG/M metagenome (GOLD analysis project Ga0210407, IMG submission 150860) | Forest soil microbial communities from Barre Woods Harvard Forest LTER site, Petersham, Massachusetts, United States - Inc-BW-C-27-M | ecosystem: Environmental > Terrestrial > Soil >...
ACCTTCAACCTCATCTACGCATTTCCTGGCGTCCCCAACGGCAGAATACCAAAGGCCAGTTTGATCTCTGATGGGAACGGCAGCTTCTACGGCACAACAACCGAGGGCGGCACTGGGGCCTGCGGCTATTTCGGTTGCGGGACTGTCTTTGAGGTCTCGCCACAGAAATCCGGTGCCGATCGCAACTAGACTGAGGGAGTCCCTACAGCGGCAGTTCCCAACCCTCTTCTTTCATCCTCTGATTGGTCCACTCCTGTAGCTCTTTATAAACCGCCGGTTCGATGACGACAAAGGTGGCCCCCGCTCGCCCTTCGAGGTCCGCCCAGACGATCTGCACTTTTGCCTCGATGCGGGTTTGGCTGTCGGGCAGGGAAAAGCTGATGTCCATGAGCCCTTCCGATCGCCGCGGATCGGGCAATCCCTCCAGCCCCATGCCGCCAACGCTCAAATTCACTGCCGTGACCTGGGTCTCCTGCCCTCGGCTGTCTTTGAGCACGACCGGGAGCTGCACCTTTGCCCGGAAAAACTTCTTCTGCTTGAGGCTGAGCGCACCCAGCGCCCGGCTCTTGTCGTTGTTCCTATCGGCGGCCGCCGCAGTGATCTTGTATTCCCCAATTTTGCGAGTCAATGTTCTGCGGGAAATCCCCAACTGCTCCGCTGCCTTCGCTCGATGCCCCCCGGTATTTTCGAGCGCTTTCAGCACCATCTGTCGTTCCATGTCCTGGAGATCGCCTGTGGGCACAGGAATGGCGGCCTTTTGCTGTTCCGCCGAGAGCTCGGCCAGCACGCCATCCGCGCCAATCTCAGGACCCGATGCCGCCATCGCAACCTTGGCAACGACGTTTCGCAGCTCACGAACGTTCCCCGGCCACGAGTGCGCTTGCAGCGCCCGCAGAGCCTCCGCGCTGAACTTCAAAGTCGCCGACTTCAACTGCAGAAAGTGCTGGGCCAAGGCCACGGTGTCTTCAGGCCGCTCTCTTAGCGGCGGAACCCGTAGCTCGAACTGGCTCAGCCGATGGAAAAGATCTTTGCGGAATCGTCCTTCGCGCACCGCCGCTTCCAAATCCTGGTTGGTAGCGGCGACGATGCGCACGTCCACGGTGATCTTCCGATGTCCCCCCAAACGATAGTAGTCCGCGCCGTCGAGCACGCGCAGCAGCTTGACCTGAATGTGCGATGGCAGTTCGCCGATTTCGTCGAGGAAGAGGGTTCCCTTGTCGGCCAGTTCGAAAAGCCCGGGCTTGGAGTTGTCGGCCCCGCTGAAAGCGCCCTTTTCGTAGCCAAACAATTCGCTCTCGACCAGGTGTTCGGGCAGGGCGGCGCAGTTAATGTCGATCCAGGGCTTGCTATGCCGATAAGAGAATTCGTGGATGCTACAGGCGATGAGTTCCTTGCCGCTGCCGGTTTCGCCGGTGATCAGGACTGTTTCGGTGTGCCCCGCGACCCGCTCGACCATGGCCATGAAGCGCTGCATCGCGCCACTGGCCACGATGAACTTGGTGCCATGAATTTCGCGCTCGCGCTGAACCGCCGCACCTGCTTCCAATGCGTCCCCCAACGACTCCCTGCATACACGTCGAGCGCCAGCACTCTGCGGCCGCGCTTGATGCCGAGTCGGGCCAAAGAAAAAGCTAGCATAGCCGGGAGAGAACTCATTGGTAACGCCCGGTCCCCGCGGTGACGAAAGTAATCCGCGCACCGCGGGGCCCTGACTTACTCCGCGCCCGTCACCACGACGCCATGCGTGTTGTCCGCAGCGTCGGTGTACAAGCCGACGGCAATGCCGACGTCCAATGTCATGGGCTATAATCGTGCCCCGTGGGGATTGACCGCTCCACGACTTCGGTACGATTCGACGCCAGCGTTACTAGGATTGCCTTGGTAGAACCCGCGAACCTTGGTTTCGCAGCGCTTGGTCGAATCGCTCCTGCGCATGAAGAGGAGACAACATGATTACTTCCGAGCGAATACAAATTGCCATTTGTGGATCAGCGACAGCACTGGCCGGGTTTGCACTCGTGCTTGTCTTAGCAACCGCCGCCGCTTTACCTGTGCATGCGCAAACTTTCACCGTGCTTCACCAGTTCAAGGGCGCGCCCGACGGCTCAGTATCGTGGTCGACCCTGGTCCCAGACCCATCCGGAAATTTCTATGGCACGACTTCGATCGGTGGCGACGGCTATGGCACAATCTTCCAGATCAACACGGCTGGCAAGCTGAAGATCTTGCATCGTTTGAAAGCAAACGAGGGGGGAACGCCTTACGCAGGACTCTTGCGTGACTCCGAAGGCAACCTGTATGGAACCACAACTGCCTATGGAGCCTACGGCAATGGAACCGTCTTCAAGTTGGATAAGGCCGGCAGACTGAGAGTGCTGTACAGCTTCAAGGGCGGATCGGACGGCGCAGATCCACGCGCGGCCTTGATTCGGGACAAAAAAGGGAATCTCTACGGCACTACGTTTATTGGCGGACGGCCAGGATGCTTCCAGAATGGCTGCGGAACCGTGTTTAAAGTAGATACCGCAGGCAAGGAGACTGTGCTGTACGCGTTCGGAGCCTATGACGGCGACGGTATGTTTCCGTTTGCAGGTGTGATCATAGACTCACAGGGGAACCTCTACGGTACGACAGGAATCGGCGGTTCTCATCGAAGCAGTGTTTGTATAGAGACCGGTTGTGGAACGGTTTTCCGCCTGGACCCGAGCGGCACCGAGACTTTGCTTTACGAGTTTAACGGTGGGACTGATGGAGCGAACCCGCTAGCCGCTTTGATCCGTGATCAAAAGGGCAATCTTTTCGGCACCGCCTGGAACGGTGGCGATCTCAATTGCAACTTCGGAGGTGGTTGCGGCGTCGTCTTCAAGGTGGACAGCAACAACAAAGAAACCGTGCTTTACAACTTCGAGGCTACCGATGGAGGCGGAATTCCCGAGGCCGGGCTGGTGCGAGACGCAGCGGGAAACTTCTACGGCACAACCTACGGCGGCGCCGGCCTCTGCGGCGCGTACTGCGGAGCCGTCTTCAAGCTGGATAGAAACCGCCAGGAAACATTACTGCACAAGTTTATTGGCAATGACGGCGGACAACCTATCGGTACCGTGGCTTTCGATGCGAAAGGCAATCTCTACGGAACCACTTCTTCGTACGGAAAATACAACTTGGGGACTGTGTACAGGCTTACTCCTTAGATGATGCTGCGGTTGCCCCGGTCTTGTCTGCTGACCGGGGTATCGCAATATTGCCATCGCACTCATTGACGGGCTCTGGGGCGCTATGGCCCGTCAATGTCACCTGAGAAATCGCGCCGTTGACGCTCGATCAGAAGAGACGGATAATGTGCCACGCTCTTCGGACGGAGGATTTATGAAGCGCTCTCCCCGGCCACGTACGCCAGCCGAACTTTCCAAGTCGCTCAATCAGCAACTCAACATGTACGCACTCGCGGCCAGCGCGGCGGGAGTGGGTTTGCTGGCAGCGCAACCAGCCGAGGCGAAGATCGTATATACACCGGCACATGCCAAGGTGGTCCAACCGGTTCCTATTGATCTCAACCACGATGCAATCGTCGACTTCAACCTGGTGCGCCAAGGCACTATTGTTGGCACAAACGTAGTGTATAGCTTGTTGGCTTGTCAGTTCACATTCAAAACCAGCAACGGAGGCCCCGATTGTCTCAGCACGAACACGAACGCAATTAGAGCCGTGGTCTCAAAGGGCCGATTGTCCGGGGCGGCGCTCCGCGGCGGAGCCAAAATCCAAGGCGGCGACCGATTCACTACGTTCGCTTATTTGGGAACAGTCGTGCGCACTTACTCTCATGCGTATTGGCAGGGCCCATGGCTCAATGGCGGAAAGGGCGTCAAGAATCGCTACCTTGGTCTCAAGTTCAAGATCAAAGGACGCGTTCACTTTGGTTGGGCGCGCATCACCGTAACGACAACCTCGCATAATTTCACAGCTACTTTGACCGGCTACGCTTACGAGACCATCCCCGGCAAGGCGATCATCGCGGGAGCGACGACGGACCCAGACGTGACCACGGTTTCTCCCGCGAGCCTCGGTCATCTCGCGGCAGGCGCATCCGCGATTCCAGCTTGGCGGGTAAAGCAAATTGCAGCAACTACCCATTAAGTCTGAGGGGTCCGCTCTTTCTCGTAGGCAGGACCGACCCTTTCTGATTGTTGTTTCCATCAACAACGGAAGTTGGGATCCACTCGTTCCGGCCGCGATGTCAGGACCAGCAGCATCCCGGGAACGAGAAAATAAAACGCCACTCGCAACGAGCCCATCGCAGTAAGCTCAGCCGGATTGTCAGCCAGCCGAATCTTACCCGGATCCGAGGGCTTGTACAGGATGGCAATGTGCTGCCCTCGCGACCAGCTCCCGGCCCAAGCCTGGGCGTCCATGCTGTAAGGGGACGCCGGGGAATCCAGCTCAGACTGCCGAGTCTCGCCCGTTACGGGATACGAAACGATGCAATGAAAAAAATACGATTTGGAAGAGGTACCACCGGTGCGAAGCGTGCCGGTCGATCCCGTCGAGCGTTGTCGAAGCTCGCCGCTCATCACCGTGGCTTCTGACGTCGCCCATCGCGTCTGAATCCAGTAATGAGCAAATGCCAGATATCCGCTCAAAAGAAAAAGCAGCATCGAGCAAAACACAAGCGCCCGGCCCAGGAATCGCCCGAAGTTCCTCAATGTGCTTTCCGCAGAAGCCGCGGGAGTGACCCTGGCCGAATGTCGCGGTCCAAATAATGTCGTAATTGCGGGGTCGTGGCTCACTGGAATCGCATCAATCGCCCTCAGACTCTCTCACCCAAACTCCGAGACTAACTGCTGCTCCTATAGACTTTCCTTCGATCTTCTCAGAGGCGCAAGTTACACCCGACCACCACCCCCCAGAAAGTTGGGGCTCCTCCCGCAAAGGACGAGCCGGTCGTTTAATGGTCCTGTTCCGTCAAATTGAAAAAGAGTGCAACCGAATCCATTTGAGTGTCGGCCTAAACACTCCTAATATAAGCAGCTAAGCTCATTCCGGGAGTTTTTGAATGCGAACCCACTGGACTTCAACCGTTGCCGCATGCTGCTTCCTCACCATCGCACTCTTTTTGTCTGCACGTGAACCGGATCGGCCGGTAAATGTGAATGTTTATTTGCATGGGGGAATGACTTGCATGCAAGGGGATGGTGCGCCGGGAACGCGGCTGTTCTTGAGGCGGAATGTCCGCTGCGAAGGAGGCACTTCATATCCATACTTGGAAGTGGACATTCGAGAGCTGCCCATCTTAGTTCACAAGAACATCAACATCGGTCCTGACAATTGGGCATTCAGATGCCTGAGTCCGAAGGAGTCATGCCAACAGTCTGTGTCCGGCAGGGTCGTCTTCAACCATCTCGATACGCACTTATCCGGGGAGGAGATTCAAACTGACGGTGACTATGAACTGAGATTCAACAATGGTCCCTCTGAGAGCGGCCGCTTCAAAGTGGACTGTGCGGGAACTTGCGGTTAGGAACTACCATGCAATTTGAATACGAAATTCCCGTTGACGAATACGCCGCTGCCCAAGTGCTCTATTACAAGGCATATGCCAAGGGCAAATCTGTCAAACGCGCGCTTGGTTGGATTCTTCTTGGCCTTTTTTTTGTTTTCATCGCCCTGTTCCGACAGTTTGTGGATTGGCCGCCGGTTCTACTTTTCCTGACAGGCGCGTGGTTCATTTATGGGGGAATCGTAGGCCTGTTCCCCAACTACCACTATCGTCGTGCTTACCCGACATCCGGCTTGGCCGGCAAGAATTATCATGTCGAACTGGACGAAAACGGATTCTCAGTTAGTGGTGATTCGTGCAACTGGCGCGTGCTATGGACTGAGGTGCAACTCAAAGGTGAGGACAAGAGCGTTTTTATGTTCAGCGCCAAAGGCACGATTTTCATATTTGGGAAAAAATATCTAACCGCCGAGCAGCAAGAGAGAATTCGTGGATTGCCCTTCAGCCGATGAACTGAAAGTGTCAAGGAAGACCCCCCGAACCACCAATAGTCCGGAGGCTGGGAACTCCGGCCCCCCGGTGTGTCCCGCGTGCCGCTGACCGCAAGATCCGGCTTCCCAAAATGGGAAATGTCTCTCGATCCATCGCACTTCTCGCTTGACTTCCTGCACGCTTCCAGTTAATCATGTAACTGTACGTTCAGCTTAGAGATAACACATGAAACCGCTAACTCCTTTGTCCGGAAGATTTTGCACGTAAGTCCTTCTAACTCAAAGATCTTGGTGGTGGTGTAACCCTAATCCCATGATTCCAAAAGACCAGGGGGGAGGGGGTGTAGCTAACGAAAAAGTAAACATCCATCTCCGAGCCAAAGCGGGTGCAAAATAAATCTGCAAAACACCGCTGCCGAGCGGCAAAACTCCACTCTTCGAGCAACCCACCAACGGCCTTCCGCATCGCCGCACTTCGGTAACGTTTCCGCAACTCCTTGGCCAACTTAGGGTTCATAATCGTAGAGGCAGAGGTATTCAGTCACCTGCGCCTCGCTGCAGGTTGGCGTTGGCGAAAGTGGCTGGGAACACCGCAGCAACTGGCGTTGTTCCGGGGAGAATAGTCATGAAGACTTTCGGGCGCTTACTTCAAATCAGCTTTATCGTCGCACTGTTGGCCGCGACGACGCTAACAACTTCCGCAGCAGCGCAGGACGCTCCTCCATCCGCGCCTGAGCCTTCGGTTCAGGATCTGCCACCCAACTCCGCGGACCAACAAGCTCCACCTCCTCCCGCAGGCGAGTCAATGCCTTCTACAGGACAGCAAGCCGATCCTTCGGCCCGGGTCGCGCGTTTGGGATACATGACCGGATCCGTCTCGGTCCAGCCGCAAGGCACCGGCGATTGGGTCCAGGGCGCGCTGAACCGTCCGCTTACCAACGCCGATAACATCTGGGCGGACAAAGATTCCCGCGCCGAGCTGAATCTGGGCACTGGTCAGCTGCGAATCAGCTCCGAAACCAGTATGACCCTGACCAATGTCACCAATGATGCCGTACAAGTCCAACTGCATCAGGGCACGCTGAATGTGTACGTCCGCAAACTCTATGGCGGCGAAGTCTACGAGATCGATACTCCGAACCAGGCATTCACCGTGACCAAGCCCGGCGACTACCGCTTCGATGTCGATCCCACGGGGGACGCAACTCAAGTGACGGTCTGGAAGGGCGAGGGCGAGGCCACCGGCCAGGGCCCCGCGGTACGCGTGCATTCCGGCCAGCAGGCGCGCTTCACTAATGGAAATTCCTTGACGCATCAGATCAACGACGCGCCGCCGCCGGATGGTTTCGACGAGTGGTGCCAGGCTCGCGACAAGCGTGAAGACAACTCCGTCTCCGCGCGCTACGTCGCCCCAGGCGTGGTTGGCGCAAGCGATCTCGATGAATACGGATCATGGCGCAACACTCCTGACTATGGAAATGTCTGGGTTCCCACCGCTGTGGCACCGGGTTGGGCTCCTTATAGTACTGGACACTGGGCCTGGGTCGCTCCCTGGGGATGGACCTGGGTCGACGATGCTCCGTGGGGATTCGCTCCCTTCCACTACGGCCGCTGGGTATCATTTGGCGGCTCCTGGGGCTGGGCTCCCGGACCGTACTGGGTTCGTCCTTACTACGCGCCCGCGCTGGTGGCCTGGTTTGGCGGCCCGGGCTGGGGAGTAGGCTTCGGTTTCGGCGGAGGCTTTGGCTGGTGCCCGCTCGGTTTTGGCGAGCCTTTCTTCCCCTGGTATAGGGGCAGCCGCGGCTACTTCCGCAACGTCAATATCAGCAACACACGCATCACGAATATCACAAACATCACCAACAACTATTACAACCATGGAACCGGCGGCGGATTGTACGGAAGAAACGGCGTTGCCATGCCGCGTTACGCCACCCGACCTGGAGCGCTGACTGCTGTTTCCCGAAACACTCTGGAGCGCGGACTGCCCGTCGCCACGAACCGGGCTAATGTCCCGTCCAGTGCTTTGCGAAATCTGTCCAGCGCCAGTATTGGCAAGCCGAATGTGGCACCAACGCGCGCCAGCATGCTTGGACCGAAAGCGGGTCTGCCTGCCGCGCACCCCTCAGCCACGGTTGCGTCGCGGCCCACGGTCAGCCACATGACTCCGCCGGCAAACTCGCGGTCGACGGCGACTCCGGTTGCGTCGCATAACGTCACAGCGCCGGTGGGACGACCGTCGGCAGGTTTGTCCTCGCCTGCGCCAGCCGGTCGCTACGTGCCGCGTCCGCCGCAGAGTAGTGAGAGGTCTTTGTCTTCGAGCAACTCAACCGCGAGACCTGGAGCATCAACCAACTCGCCGCTGTCACGGTCAGTGCCGCGTCCGCCAGAGAACAGCGTGAACCGGCCAACTTTAACTGCGCACAACACGGTCCCAAATATGTCTTCGGCACCGCGTTCCTACTCAACTCCGTCCTCCGGACGGAGCACGTCCAACAGCGTGCCGCGTCCCTCGGGACGGATCATGCCCGCTCCGCGCGATTATCCGTCAGCCCAGAACCGCGGCAACTACTCGGCCCGCTCTTACGGCTACGGTGGTGGTAGCAGCTACGGCGGCTATCGCGGCTACCGCGCGCCTTCCAGCGGATCGTACGGCGGCCGCAGCTATTCGGCCCCGTCGTCGCATAGCTCAGGTTCCTACGGAGGCTCCCATGGAAGTTCCGGATCGCATGGCAGTTCCGGATCCCACAGTTCCGGCGGAGGCTCTCACGGAGGTCATCGCTGAAACCAATCAAGTCTTTATCGAACGCCGCCTGCAAAACCAGGCGGCGTTTTCCTTTGTGTACCTTTAGCCCTTCGTGGTTGACGCCTTTGCCTTTCTCGCGATCACATCTTCACGAGCCTCCAATGTGTATACTGCGAACTTCAGCCCAAGGAGAGTCCAATGAAAACTTTCTTAATCGGCCTGGTCATCGGTTTGATCGCGCTACCGCTCTGCGTCTACATCTATTTCGTTACCGGAAACGCACCGGTCGCCACTTCCGCGCCGCCCCTGCCCTTTGAGAAGACGCTGGCGCACGGCGCGCTGAACGCCCGCGTCGCCAAAGAAATGCCCAAGTCCGTCCCGGTCGCCGCCGACGAACCCAACCTCCTCGCGGGCGCCGAAGTCTATCGCGACAATTGCGCAGTCTGCCACGGCTCGCCCGGAGGCACTCCAACCGCAATCTCCCGTGGAATGTTTCCCAAACCGCCGAAGCTACTCGAAGGCAAGGGCGTGACCGACGACGAACCCGGCGAGACCTATTGGAAAGTTGCGAATGGCATCCGCCTCACAGGAATGCCGGGCTTCAGCGAGTCGTTATCACAAACCCAAATGTGGCAGGTGAGCCTGCTGGCAGCCCATGCCGACAAATTGCCCGAATCGGTGAAAACCGCCCTCTACCACCCAGTCGCACAGCCACCCGCGCAAGCCGCACCGCCAACAAAGCCCTGACTCCGAGTGCGGCACTACGTAGCGACGGACGACCTCGTCCGCCGATGGGCCCGACCGGCCCAGTTACTTTCGCTGCATCCCTTCGGCACATTTTCCCAACCCGACGCTGTGTGCAATCCTCTCCGAGGGACTTCTCCGTGTCAGCCATTCCACCCACCATCGGGCGCGCCCGGCTGCGGCAAACGGCCGCCGGCCTCCGCATCGTCATACCTGCACAATGGGGCTGGTTTCGCTTCCTCGAAACTCCGTTGCTCGCGGTTTTCGTGGCTTGGATGCTTCACGAGAGTCGGCAACCGATTGCCCTGTGGATAATCGGGTTCGTCCTATTCGTCCTTGGAACTGGCGGCCGATGGCTGTGGAGCCTGCTGGGCAATGAGATCGTTACGATAAACAAAGTGGCGTTGACGGTACGGCATGACTTTGGTTTTTTCGGCTGGCAGCGCAATTATTTTCTTAACCGGGTTTGGGGAATGTCTTTCCTGCGGCTCGCTACAGTTTCAGAAGTCAAGAACGGAACCGACAAGCCGCACGTTGGATTCGTTCGATTTGACTGCGCTGATCGAGCTTCCCGTTTCCAGAGGTGGCTCAGCGTCGCCGCCGGGTTAATGAGAATCTTCTACGATCCAGAGAGTCCCCGGTTCGGAAGGGGACTCGGCGAAGCGGAAGTGCAGGAACTGATCGGGGTGATGGAGAGCTATAGCGGCGCGCATCTGAGTTCGACTCAGACGCCACCGCCTCGGCCATTACCCGGCGGAATCCTCGCCGACGAAACCAACAGCAACTGGGGCGTTACTTATGTGATGGCAATGATGACCGGTGTGCTCTACTATTTCGGAATGCTGCTCGACAACGCGGTGTTCCGGTACGGCACATATTTTGCCAGCTTAATGTTTGCAGGTGTTGGAATTCTGGCTCTCGCCGGCTACCGTTACCGCTTCAGTCAGAGCGGCATCGAGATTTCCACGTTGGGTTTTCGAGTCAAGTTCATCCCCGTCGACCGGATTACGCACTATGAGGAGAGCACCCGGGAATTTGCCGACAGCTACAGCTTCGGTATTTACGGGACGCGCCGGGCCTACGTGTGGGCGGGGCGAGGAGTCCGCATTCACACCCTGGACGGAGAGTTCTTCATCGGGCACATGAAATCCGCTATTCTTCTCCGCGACATGGAGTTAATGAAACAGGCCGCGCATCCGGATCAGGCACTGGGTCACGCGGCGGGCGCAGGAGCGCAGCATTCCGCCAGCCCGACGCCGCTCTAACTCCGCGAATCGAATCGCAGCCGTTACAACGGTAATTTGGCGAAGCCGCCCAGTGATGAAACCCTAGCTAACGGGCGCTGGCCATGCAAATCGGCGATGAAGTAACGTTCTGCGTTTTTTGGGGAGCCGTAGCTTGCTACCTGTACTACCTGCTTCTTTCACGGAAGGCTTCCGGCGGCCCGATGCAATACAACCTGTCGCGCATGTTTGATTTCAAGCGAAAGCGCGGAATCCCGCATTGGCCAGTGATTCCAGCGACCGTGACGCAGGCAACTCGCACTGTCTATTCGATAAGTATGTCCTACCGCCGGATAACGCCCGATAAAATCGACGTCGCCTTCGAATATGAAGTAGCCGGCAGCCGCTATCAGAACCGCTTTGTCGTTCTCTACCCGCCTGCAGAAGGCTATTGGGCGGGCCTGGCAACGAACCTCGCGGTCGGCGAGAATGTCACAATCCTTTACGATCCAGAAAACCCCTCCGACTCCATTCCCGCGGAAAAAACCTGGCACGGCTGGCCGGTCTGGACGATGGCATGAACATTCATCCAACCGCACCCAACTAATTGCACTTCAATCCCCGGTCGTCTCGACCATCGCCATTGCTTCTACCGCTGGCTTCTTCGTCACCTGCGCGCTCGTCACCAGGATCACGGACGCTACCACGATCGCGCTGCCGGCGAGGATGTAGCCGTCCACATGCTCGTGCAGCACCAGCCATCCCAGAAAGACCGCTACCACCGGATTCACGTAAGCGTAGGTGGAAACCTTCGCCAAGGGCACGTGGTTCACCAGCCAGATATAGGCGGTGTAACCAATCCACGATCCGCAGACTATGAGATAAACCGTGGCCCCGATCCCGCGAGGCGTCCACACCACTCGCGACAAGTCTCCGGCGGCAACGGCGAACAACAGATTTGCCATACCGGCGGCGATCATCTGCCAGGCGGTAGCCGAAAACGGATCGACGTCCGCCGACTTCCACTTCTTAGCCAGTACCGAACCCAGCGCCCAGCTAAACGACCCGCCGAGCAAGCTGATCGAAGACCACAACTGTACACGTCCAAACGAAGTCGTGGTGGTCACGTCGGGCCACAACAATACGGCCAGCCCCACCACACCCAAGCCAAGCCCGGCTTTGCCGCGCGCCGAAACATGATGATTGCCCAGCAACAGCGTATCCAGGACGAGAAACCAAAGCGGCGTCACCGCAATGATTAACGCTGCCAGGCCGGACGCCACATACTTTTCCGCATACGAGAGCGTGAGATTGCCGCCCATCAGCAAGAGCACGCCCACCGTGGCCATCTGCCCAAGCTGCCGCTGGTTGAAGCGGATTTCGCGCCCGCGCATTCCGCAAAACGCCAGCATGAAAACTCCGGCAATCAGAAAGCGTGCCCCACACATAAGCGCCGGGGGGATGCGTTCCACCGCGATGTCAATCGCCAGGTAAGTCGATCCCCAAAAGAAATACACCAGCCCAAAAGCAAGGATCACGGCAAACCGGCTCGAACGTTGGACGTTAGTCATGCGATCGTTACCGAACTGATAACTCATACTGCTGACCGCTCGCGATTCGTATCAGGATATGGCTTCAGCCATATCGTTGGTGCCCTCGAGCCCGTCCGGCTTTAGCCGCCGCTTCCGCTCGGCCCGTGTCAGCAATCGGATAAGTATCAGACACACAAAACCGGCGACGAGATGCGACTTATTCGAAACTGTACCGGAGCGCCCGCATGCAGACTGTGCCGGACGTCACCAACGGCCATGGACCGAATGGGGGTTACGCCAGCGTTCGCGGCGCGCTATAATAGTATTGGAATGATTTCCGATGCGCCGCCGAAATCCCAATTCGAATCTGCCCGAGTGCTGGCTCCATTTCCTGGTGTGCCCGCGCCGTTATCTGGCAGTGCTGCCCTCGCAGGCGCGTCCCAGCTTATTCGGTAGCGACTAACTTTTCCATCCTCCTCGTCCGATTCTGGCATAGGGCTGAAGTCCGCCTGTGAGCCAACGACCAAAGACGAACGACCCACGATCATTTTTTGGAGGATGCCATGTCAACCCAAACTCTCATCGGTCCCAGGATCAAAACTGCTTTGCCCGGTCCGAATGCGAAACGCGTTCTGGACGGCGACAGCAAATACATCTCGCCGTCATATACACGCTCTTATCCGCTGGTCGCCAAGCAAGGACACGGCATCGTGGTTACGGACGTCGACGGAAATGAATTCTTCGATTTCTCCGCGGGCATCGCCGTCACCTCGACCGGCCATTGCCATCCGCACGTGGTCGCGGCCATTCAGAAGCAGGCCGCTGAACTTATCCACATGTCCGGGACTGACTTTTATTACGAAAATATGGTGACTCTGGCGGAGCGCCTATCGAAGATTGCGCCCATGCCCGGCCCGCACAAAATCTACTACGGCAACTCGGGGACGGAAGCTATCGAGTGCGCGCTGAAGCTGGCGCGCTATCACACCCGGCGGCAGAATGTGATTGCGTTTTACGGCGCCTTCCACGGCCGCACCATGGGAGCGCTTTCGCTTACCGCGTCCAAGCCGCAGCAGAAGCGGCGTTTCGGCCCGATGGTTCCCGGAGTAACGCACATTCGTTATCCCGATGTGTATCGCGGATGCGAAGGCGGCCCGCAGGATGCCGAAGCCTTCGCGCTGGGCTGCGCCCGCTTCATCGAAGACAAGCTGTTCAAGACCACGCTTGCCCCCGAGGAAGTGGCCGCAATCTTCGTCGAGCCAGTGCAAGGCGAGGGCGGATACGTGATCGCTCCCACCGTCTTCATGCAGGAGCTGCGCCGCATCTGCGATCGTCACGGCATTCTGCTGGTGGTCGACGAAGTGCAGAGCGGAATTGGGCGCACTGGCAAATGGTGGGCCATCGAGCATACCGGCGTGCATCCCGACATTGTTTGTTCCGCGAAAGGCATTGCCTCGGGCATGCCCCTGGGCGTAACCATCAGCAAGGCCGAAATCATGGACTGGGTGCCCGGTTCGCACGCCTCCACATTCGGAGGCAACCCGGTGTGCAACGCGGCCGCGATGGCCACCCTCGATGTGATCGAGCAGGATGGCCTGCTCGCGAACGCAACCCAGGTCGGCAATCACATGCTGAAACGCATGTCGGCATGGCCTGGCAAACACCGGCTGGTCGGCGACGTCCGCGGACGCGGGTTGATGATTGGCGTCGAGATTGTCAAAGACAAAAAGACCAAAGAGTATGGCGCGGCCGAGCGCGACCGCATCATCCAGGCAGCATTCGAACATGGCATTCTCTTCCTCGGCTGCGGGCCAAGCACGATTCGCATCGCGCCGCCGCTGATCGTGACCAAAGAGGAAGCCGACGTGGCGATGGATGTGCTTGAAGAGTCCATTTCGATCGTGGGCCAAGGAGCTTAGACAGCCGGGCGGGACCTCCTCCCTTGTGCTGGCTGCGGGGCGGGTCATTCAGTTGACTCGCCCCATTTTTTTCCTGGGACCAATGCGGCTGCACAAAGGCTGGGCCACCCGCCGCCCGTCCACGCA
>Ga0210407_10002909_pt1 | contig 14274 bp, 11 predicted proteins | sample IncBWC27MmetaG_FD_150860 | JGI IMG/M metagenome (GOLD analysis project Ga0210407, IMG submission 150860) | Forest soil microbial communities from Barre Woods Harvard Forest LTER site, Petersham, Massachusetts, United States - Inc-BW-C-27-M | ecosystem: Environmental > Terrestrial > Soil >...
CAGGGCGAAGCCCCCGATCATCAGACCTTTCACGACGTAGTCCATCTCGCCGAGCCGCGCTGCGGGTCCCTGTCCCTTTAGGATCTTGAAAAAATAGCCATGATACGGTTCGGCACCGGTGGAATATCCCTGTGCAATCGCTTGCGCTATCTTTTCGCCGACCGGGCCTCCCCAGCTGGCATCCGCATTCTGCCAGGCGAGGCCATCCTGTTTACCGGGAGCGCTTACAATCCGCTGGGCGTATTGATTCACGTCGTACGCTTCGCGTTTCTGGAAGGCGTATTGTTGCTGCGCTTCTACGTAACCGTGGCAGACTTCAATGGCGTCCAGTTCATTCCTGCCAATGCGCCGATAGATGAGTTCCAGACGGCCGGCCTTGACATCGAAAAACCATTTGTCACCGCGTTTCACAAGCGGGACCGGAAACGGCCAGTCCTCTTTGCCCACTAGAAGAAAGGCGCGGTTTCCCCTCGTTGGATCCACGGAAACACTTTCCTTTTCGTGGGCTTCGGCAGCGAAGGCAGAGGCTTGCTGCCGATCTAGTGGAGTTTCACCGGAAAGAACAATATTGCTGCCATCAGGTCCGAAAATTTGCTTCAGAGCGGCTACATCAAACGTCTCAGCGGCGTTGATTAGGGCATCCGCAGCCTTCTGAGGCGCGTCGAAGCGCTCCGCACCTTCACCAATAGCATTCGCAGTCGTCGCAGCGGGTTTCGAAGCTCTTTGTGCCGCGACGAGTGTGAGTGTCGGAAAAAACACCAGTGTGCTCACGACCGAGACAATCCCATTGCGATTTCGGTTTGCAGACATGTCAGAGCTCCCGTACTGTCCTGTCCAGAACTTGCGCGGCTATCTACGACGCCCACCACCGCGACGGCCGCCGCCACCGCCTCGGCTTCCCATGCTAGAAGCGCCGCGGCTGCTACTTGCTTTTGCGCTCGTTCCGTCGAATCCTTTTGAACCCCCTCCGAAGGCGTCGCGATTTCCGGCCCCGCCACGCGAAAGATCCCGGTTTCCAATCCGGTCCGCCCCCCCACTGGAGGGCCGGTTACCCGAGCCAACGCCGTTTCCCGACCGATTGCCGAGGGTAGCATCGCCTCCGCGATTGCTGGACAGATTGCCTCCTTGTCGTCCAACCTGCTGCCGAGCGGTGGCTTGGCGATTGGACAATGAGTCTCTACCTGTCGTGCCGCCAAACCGGTCTGCTGTGGCTCGGTCACGATAAGGCGCGCCGCCGCGATGTTGCGGATTGTGCGTCCAGTTCCCATTGCCACGGTTTCCGCCACCAATGTTGTTGCGATTCCCGCCGTTAATATTCGAGTTGCGGACGAAATTGTTGTTGTGGTTGACATAAACGTTGTTGTTGCCCCACCCGCAGCCCCAACCCCAGCCGCCTCCGCCCCAAGCTGCGCCCATTGCTACTCCAATGCCAAACGAGATAGCCATCCCCGCCGCGTAGTATCCCGCCGGCGGATAGTAAATCGGTGGGTATGGATATACCGGGGGGCCGTACACCACCACTGGATCATAAGAAGGCACATATACAACTTCCGGCTTGGCCGGTTCGATAACGATCACACTCTTGTTCTCAACAACTTTTGTTTCCACTCTCTGTTGCTCGGTCGACTTTAGATTGCCGTTGCTGTCGGCCTTTTTGCGCATGCGCTGCACGGCATCCATCACATCGCCTTGCTGAGCTAGAAAGGCATTGCCCAAGTCCGTCGTCCACTGGATATCGTCAGCGAGCCGCTTCACCACGTCGGGCAATGCAGCCAAAGCCTGGATGCTTGGATCCCAGGGTTGTTTGGCAACAGCTTCGGCGAGCGATTTGTCTTTTAGCGCTTGGTTTTTCGCTAGCCACTGCTGAAGCTGTATGAGCTCAAGAGGATACGTGGATGCTGCGAGGACTTGTGCAAGCAACGGATCTGGATAGAGGGCAATCGGTGCTACTAGAGAATCCAACTGGTCGGCTGGAATCTTCGGCTGCTGGTCCTGTGCTGGAGCCGCGTTATCGGCACCACTAGACTGCAGTGCCCAGGTGTCGCCTGGGGCGATGACAATGGCGCAAACTATTGCTAAGAGGCATCGAAGCGTTACACCCCAAGGGTTCTGTTTAGGACTCATTGCTATGTCGCCGCTCCTTCGTCCTGTGCAGCCAACTGAGTAGTCAGTTGAGCGCGCGGACCGCGAAGGCGTTTTATGCTCAAAAACACAGGCAGCGCCTATTTTGTTTCACAGTAGGCTGCGGGCCTTCGTCGCGGTACTGTCAAAAAACACAGTGGAACTGTGATCGGTCAAACTGCCCCCCGCAGAAGCGAAGAAGGATAATAAAACGTGCTGAGCTGGCTAGTTCACAAGATGAGTCGCCGGGTACGCATTTCCGAGATCAAGCAGGCTTCATGCGCGCGCACGACGCAAGCCAAAGCCGCGTCAGAAGGCGAGCCTTAGTAGCCGGTGAATGACGTCATGCAGGGGAGCTATCGTCAGCAGCAGTGGTAAAAACGGGAGAGCGACAATGATCGTAAGTTGGATCACTGTTTCCGTGCCGAAGGGCAGGAGACGCATTTCATTCACGACACCGTAGGCGTTCCCCAGGTCTGATAGTGATTGAAGATCCTGCGTGCCCAGCAAAGGCTCAATACGTTCGCCATGGCCCTCAATCCATTTGCGATGAAAGTCGTTGACGTAGTGGCTTGCTAGTATTCCGTATTGTCCTCTTGCGAGTTGCTGTGCCTTCTCAAGTCTGATGATGAAGAAACTTAGGGGTGCCAGCACAATCGCAACCAGGAATACGATCGCGGTGAGGATCTCCAACTCGAAGCTGGGCAAGCGTGCGCCGGCGTGCACAATTCGATCTCCGATGAAACCCGCAAGAATCACAGTTTGAGCAACTAGTACTGGAGCAAACGCAAGCACGCTACCCGAAAGGAAGCCGAGTCCTCCAGCACGATCTGGATGGAATAGGTTCAATTGCAAGGGCAGCGAGCGCACCTGCCAGAGAAAGCGGTACCAGACGAATAGCCGAAAATACCAGCGCAGCAAGATGAATCGAAGGACCGGCAAACTCAAGAACGCATACCAACTTCCAGCAGCGGTCAGGTGCCATGGCTGAGTATTGGCCGCATACCAGCTCGAGGGGCCAATCACTGTAATGTCTCTCCAAGCCCAGCAACTGAAACCAACAGCGAACAGTAGAATAGCAATTTCCGCTGAGGTGGAATTTCGTAGGCGCAGTGCTGACCGGACAATGCCTGCGAATCGTACGGAATCTTCGACAGGGATTATCTCGCGCTCTAGAAACTGGCGGGCGACTGCCCTCATGCGGTCGTGGACAATCAACTCCGATGCAACGAGCAGAGGTAATGCCACCAAAAATCGCGTGTGTACTCCGACGCTGAGCAAGAACGGAATTCCGGCTGTCCCGAAGGCCTGTCCCGCCATCAGCGCGAGAAGAAAGGGCGGGATCCAGCAGATAAGCGGTATCGCGATAGTGCGTCGCCAGACCAGTTCAAGCGGGGGACGGGCGAGTTTCGTAAGAAGATATAATTGATAGAGTGGCCCGCCAAGTACGAGTGAGAAGTCGGCCTCACCGGTCAGAACGTGGTTTGCCATCTCCGCTATTCGTCCGAAACTGCCCCTTTTCACAAATATCGCCGAATATCCCCTTGTCGAATATTTTCTGCACTAAAGTAACTGGCACTAGTAGCAGGCACCCGCTCACGCTCACACCAAAGACAACTCACGCATGACTGCGACAGGACTGGCATTTTTACCAGTTTTCGTATCGCCCAAATTCTCCGCAATATTCGAACTGCAAACGGGGAAGTCTTTGGTTCGCGAAGTGGAGGAAACTAATGCGCTCAGATTGTTGGAGACTCAGCGTCAGGCTAGGCCTCGGCGGTGTAATGCTATCTACGCTTTTCTCATTCTTTACGAGACCGGTTTTCGCAAAACCTCAGGACACAAATCAAAGCGATCTTCAGCAGATGCAAAAGAAGGTCGATCAATTAGAGCAGCAGCTACAGGAGCTGAAGCAGCAGATGGCGTCCGCAACCCGCGCGGCGGCTCCCAATTCTGCCGTGACAAACGGCCAAACCCCAGCGGCCAAACCCGCGGAGCAACCAAAGTCAGACAGTACCGTGGATTTCTACGGCTTCGCCATGCTCGATTCTGGCTATCAGTTCAACACCAATGATCCGAACTGGTTTGATGTCGTCCGGCCAACGAAGCTGCCTGCGTTCAAGGGTGAGTTTGCGCCAGCTGGGAAGGTCTTCTATGGTGTCCGGCAGACACGCTTCGGTGTTAAAGCGTTCACGCCGACCACATTTGGCGACCTCAAGACAATATTTGAGTTTGAGCTTTTCGGCACGGGTGTGGACACAGGTCAGACTACCTTTCGCCTGCGTCATGCCTACGGTGAGTTGGGCCACTTCGGGGCTGGCCAAACTTGGAGTCCATTCATGGACATCGATGTGTTCCCGAACTCGGTTGAATACTGGGGACCAAACGGCATGGTGTTCTTCCGCAACGTGCAGGTTCGCTGGATGCCCCTGCAAGGTGCGAGCAATGTAGTGATTGCTCTTGAGCGTCCCGGCGCCAGCGCGGACGGGGGCGTTTATTCGGATCGGATCGAACTGCAGGCAGTCAAGCCCCAATTCAAATGGCCGGACCTGAGTGGGCACGTTCGCGTGGCGAGAAAGTGGGGTTACGTACAGGTGGGCGGCATATTCAGGAAGATTGCGTGGGTGGACACGAACCCAACCGGACCCAATCTAAGTGGGACCGCCTACGGTTGGGGTGTAAACACCAGCTCGAATCTTAATTTGTCCAAGAATAATGTCGCAAAGCTACAGGTCGTTTACGGCGAGGGGATCGAGAACTACATGAATGATGCGCCGGTCGACATCGGCATAAAAAACAATTTCTCCAACCCCAAACAGCCGATCATTGGCGTGTCGCTGCCCGTATTAGGTGTGGTTGCCTTCTTGGATCACAACTGGAACGAGCATTTCACGAGCAGCGCGGGCTATTCCCTTGTGAACATTGCAAATTCCAACGCGCAGGTGCCTTCCGACTTCCATCAGGGCGGCTATGCACTTGGAAACCTGCTGTACCACCCAACCAAAAGAGTGACCATGGGCGGCGAATTTCAGTTTGGCCGGCGTGTGAACTTTAGCGACCCGTTCAACGTGAACGACTATCGCATTCAGGTTTCTTTCAAGTACGACTGGTCCAAAGGATTTGAATACTGAGCCCCGAGGTTGTGGACTGGCGAAGGCGAGTCAAACAATTCCATCTGGGAGGGAAAATATGCGCAGAATTAGTACTCGGCTCCGAACGACCTTGGTCTTAGTGTCTGTCTTTTTTTTGGCGTCAGACACAACTCCCACGGCGGTCCTTGCCCAATCAAAACGTAGCCCAGTTTCTCCCAACCGCGAACGCGTCGAAGCTGTCGTGACCGAAGCCTATAACAAATTCCGGACGGACACGTCGGGCAAAAACGCGGACTACATACCTTTTCTGGCGCAGGTGGACTCAAAACTGTTCGGAGTCTCCGTGGTTACGACCGACAATCAAACCTTCAACCTCGGCGATGTCAATTATTCCTTTTCCATTCAGTCCATCTCGAAAGTCTTCACGCTGGCACTGGCGATGGAAGAGCTCGGGCCTGACAAAGTCTTCCAACGCATCGGCTCGGAACCCACCGGTCGCCCTTTCAATTCTCCTTTGGCGGTCGTGGACATGCCAACTCACACCGCTAACCCGCTGGTCAATGCCGGCGCGATTGCCACAACCAGTTTGATTTCTGGCCGCGATGCTGACGAAAAATGGAACAAGATTTTGGCTTTTTACGGCAAGGCCGCGGGAGAGAAGCTGACCCTTATCGATGAGGTGTACAAATCCGAGGCGGCGACCAACGCCGGCAACAAGGCGTTGTCCATGCTGCTTGCGAAGTACGAGCGCATTTACGCTGATCCGTTTGAGTCGGTGGATATCTACACCAAGCAGTGCTCTGTCGGTGTTAACACAACCCAACTCGCGCGCATGGGTGCAACACTCGCGAACCATGGCGTCAATCCCGCCACGGGTGAGCAAGTCATCAAGAGCGACGACATCCCGTTCATCCTCTCGGCCATGACCATGGCCGGTCTGTATGACTCCTCCGGATACTGGGCTTGGCACGTGGGCCTGCCTGCCAAGAGCGGCGTAGGTGGTGGGATTGTCGCCGTGGTTCCGGGTAAGGGGGCAATTGCCGTGTTCGCGCCCCGGCTCGACGAGGCAGGCAATAGCGTGAAGGCACAAAAGGTCATTCAATTCGTCGCCGACAAACTGGACTACAACGTCTATTCGCCAAGCTCTGTCGGCCTCAAGTAACCCTAGTTCCCTCCGGATCGACAACATGAAGGAATTGTCTAACCAGTGGTACTGCGCCCCAGTCCGAACAGGAGTAGGTAGGGCGCGCCCGTGAGACATAACCGACTGAGGCTGGTATTGCGTTCGTGTTTGACACTCTTCGTATCCGCGACCTGTCTCCATTCCACAAAAGCTCAAACACCGGCATCTCAAACGGACAGCGCAACTGCTAATGAGTTAAAGAAGCTCAATGAACTCGTCGAGCAAAATGTCAAATTGGAAAAACAAAATCGTGAGCTGATGGAACAGATTGAGTCTTTGCGTCGACTTCTCACCCGGCAAGCAGCTCGGGTAGAGACCACCACTCACAGCGGAGGCGAGTCCGCGACGAACGCTTCGGGCGTGATGCCCGACACGCGTACTGAGCGTGTCGCAGGTGCTGTTGATAGTCGAAGTGATGGGTCAGGGTCCAACGAAGCAGTTGGCACCCAGCCAACGACAGCTTCCCCGAAGGCTGACCAACAAGCGCCGAAGGCCATCCAGGATGCACCAAGTGGCCAGGAATACGGCCGAAACACGACATGGAATCTATACGAACCTGGTAAAGGATTCGACGTCGCCAAGACAAGCTACGGAAGCTTAAACATTAGCGGGTACTTAGTTGCCCGCTATTTGAACCAGCTTCCACCAAGTCAGTCGTTTGTGGATCACAACGGACAAACGCAATCCATTGATACCCGGCAAGACTTCCAACTTCACCGCGTCATGCTGTATTTCACGGGGAACTTGTTCAATCCCAAGTTCAACTACAACATCACGCTTTGGACCGTGAATGACACTGCTCAGCAGGCCATTGTCGGTGCGCTGTACTATTCCGTGAACAAACATCTCCTCTTTGGTGTAGGTTGGAACGGACTCCCCGGCACGCGGAGCATGCAGGGCTCCCACCCATATTGGACCTCATATGACCGTGTGATGGCAGATGAGTTTTTCCGGCCCTACTTTACTCAGGCCTTCTTCGCCGAAGGCAACCTCGGGCGTCGACTCAATTACAAATTCTCGATCGGAAACAACCTGAGCAATCTTGACATCAGTGCCGTAAAGCTTACCCGCGACCTGTCGGAAGGAGTCAGTCTTACCTGGATGCCTACCACCGGCGAGTTTGGTCCACGGGGGGCGTTCGGAGACTACGAGCATCACGAATCGCTGGCGACGCGCTTTGGGGTGGCCTACACCCATAGCCGGGAGGACCGTTTCAATTCAGCGCTTAACGAAGCACCCGACAACACCACGATCCGCCTGGGTGACAGTCTGTTGCTCTTCGGACCTGGCTCGCTGGCACCAAACGTCACGGTGCAGAAGGCGACCTATCAACTTCTTGCTGCCGATGGAGGCATTAAATACAAAGGGTTTTGGCTCCAAAGCGAAGGATATTTTCGCCTTCTCGACAATCTCATCGCCAACGGCCCGCTTCCCCTTGCCTCCATACGCGACCAGGGGTTTTACGTCCAGACCTCTTACATGGTCTTGCCTAAAAAGATTGAGCTTTACGGGGCCACCTCGTGGGTCTTCCCGCAGTTTCACCCGAAAGACACAAAATCACCACACGAAGCCTTGGGCGGCTTGAACTGGTATCCAACTGATTCGCGCAACTACCGGTTGAACGTACAAGTGATCAGCGTCGATCGTTCTCCCGTGAGCAGCACATTTGGTTTCTATACCGGCGGATTGAAGGGCGTGTCCTTAACCCTGGGAGCTACCGCTCTTTTCTAACTGTTGCAATGATGAGAACGGAGCCATTCTGGTTCGCGATGAAAAGGTTTTTATATCTCGCGTCTACCAGAGCGGTTGTCTTAGCCGCATGCATAGGATTGCGCACACAGTCTGCCGTTTCCCAGACCATTTCCTATGAGCTAGACGACGTTCATTTCCACCTTACCAACTACGTCCAAGAAGGTACGGACATTCATGAATTTCTAAAAATGATGGGCAATAAGGTCGGACGCGTTGCGCTCTTTGGTATTCCACTACAGCAAGAATGGTCATACCAAAACTCGGGCAACTTTGCGCCGACCTATTATCTTCAGAGCGACGCCCCGCTCTACTACTACTCGTTTACGGACGCCTACATCGCCATGGTGTACCGGTCCCTCTCCAAAGAAGAACAGGCACGCTTCGACCCGATGATCACAGGATTCAACCCCACCGATATGTACGCAGCTGATCATATTCGCCGCGTGTTGAAGACGTTTCCAGGCGTGTTTTCGGGAATTGGGGAATTCACAATTCACAAGGAGTTTGTTTCCGCAAAGGTTGCGGGTGAAACAGCCTCGCTCCTGAATCCTGCGCTCGATAGAATTCTGGACTTTGCCGCAGAAGTCGGACTCATCGTTTTGATTCACAACGACATGGATGTACCTTTTGCCAAAGCCGGCAGCGAACCCGCCTACCTGGCTCAAATGAAAGCCGTGCTGAAGCGTCATCCTAAAACCAAAATAATCTGGGCGCACACGGGGCTCGGCCGGGTAGTTCGTCCCGTCACCCATCACGCCGCAACCCTCGACGCCATTCTGAAAGATCCTGAGTTTGGTCACGTGTATTTCGACATTTCGTGGGATGAAGTCGCGAAGTACCTGGTCGCAACGCCGGGGGCCGTAAAGATTTCTGCCGACCTGATCAACCGTTACCCCGATCGTTTCCTGTTCGGCACAGATGAGGTGGCTCCCACAGACCAGCAAACATATCTACGCGTCTATCATCAATACGACCCATTGTGGAAGCTGTTGGACGAGGAAACGAACCAAAAGGTGCGCAAAGCAAATTACGAGCGACTTTTCGATGATGCGCGACACAGAGTGCGGGAATGGGAGAAAGCGCACTCACAGATGAACTGAGGTGCGGCACGCATGGCCGAAAATGCCGTTGGTACGGACCCGAGCACCTAGTCGATAAGGGCAGGCTATGAGAGCAGCTTTATTTGGAGGTCGTTTATTCGCGGCACTCACCACGGTTCTTCTTGCGGTCGGAGTGGCGTCGCCAGCGTTCGCGAAGCGCAAGGATGACGTCGTAGTGATGAAAAATGGTGACCGCTTTACTGGTGAGATCAAGGGGCTGCAACAGGGCGAGCTGATTTTCAAGTCAAGCTACATGAAGGATTCAGTGCGACTGGACTGGAGAGATGTAGAACGCGTTGAAAGCAAGGACAATTTTATCGTGGAGCTTAGAAACGGTAAGCGACTCACGGGAATTATTGAAAAGACTCCGACGTCCGAGGCTTCGGCCAAAAACTTCGAAATTGTATCTGGAAAAACGATCATCCGAGTTGGCCCATCGGACGTCACCATCATTCAACAACGCGAAGAAAGTTTTTGGAACCAGTTGACAGGATCCATCAATTACGGCTTCAGTTTCACAAGCGCCAGCAGCGCGGTCAGTTCCTCCCTCGGAGCGGACGTAGCCTACCGCACTTCCAAGAACCTCGTTCAACTTGCCTCGACATCCCAGTTTGATTCGCAGTCCGGAAGCAATAACGCCAATCGGTTTACGTTCGACTCTTACTACGGACGGTCACTCACTAACAAATGGATTGCAGCAGGTCTTTTCAGCTTGCTAAGGAGCAATCAGCAAGATCTAAACCTGCGTTCCACTTACGGACCGGCGCTAGTTCGCAGGCTGGTTCAAACTGATACAACAAGGCTCCAGGCCGTAGCTGGCCTGGTAGGTAATCATGAGGAGTATACGCCGCAGCCCGGGACTAAACCCAACCACAATAATGCGGAAGGTGTAGTCGGAGTAAGGTTCTTAATGTTCCGCTTCAAGACGCTAAATATCAATTCACAGACCTTTCTCTTTCCAGGCCTGAGCGATTCTGGGCGCATTCGCTTAAGCTCGCAGTCTAATCTGAGGATCGAGCTCGTTCGAAACTTCTATTGGAATTTTCAACTCTACGAGAATTACGATAACCGCCCACCAGTAATTGCCCCGAAAAACGATCTGGGAACCACTATGTCCCTAGGGTGGACCTTCTAGATGGCTGTGCTGCATATTGAGCCACTGCATTTGGGGCACAATTCGTTTCGTTTTTCTGAGCTAATGGTTTATTCGTGGAGCGCGTCCTTTTCTTGCACTGGGGTAGGAATTTGTCCCCACGACATCAGCCTCCGTCCAACAAAAGCCACCTTCTCTGCAGTCTGCGCGGCGTCACGGTGATTACATTCATTGCCAATTAAGTTGAGGGATTTTTGATCTTGTTTCTGACGAAGTGGTTCGGACTAACCAGCATCGACGTGGACAGGAGCCTTGCCAGGAAAAATCTGGCCGCGCTGTTGTTCGTCGCCTAGAGCGACTATTTTCGGGTCCTTTGGTTCGCAGTTAGCGTAATAAATGTCCTGCATCTGCCTTAGTTTGAGCACACCGAAGAGCACGGTAACCGCCATGATCACCACTAGAAGCGCGGCAAACTTTTTTTCCATGCTGTAATTGCCTTCGCGGTATTCAACATAGCTGGCGACAATCAAGCAGAGGATAGCGACGTTGATGATCCAGTTCAGCCATTTCGGCACGATGAAGTGCATGGTACCGAAGCCCGCGAGCTGGTACAGCATGAACGGCAGGATCGCTACCGCCGGTAAAAGCTCGGAAGCACCCAATGTGACATCGACTGAGTCTAGTCCCCTGGTGTGCAGCAGGGCACTGTGCGCCAGTTCATGAAATAGTGCCGGCACCGCGGACAGGAAAGGTACCACGCTCAGCAACTCGATCACGAGTGACCCACTCCATGTGCCGATCCGCGATGAATGGTCCGCGCCTGCTTTTGATGACTGGGTACCGATGAATAGACCGCCGACAATGGCCGCCGCACTGGACAGCATCAGCAGCTCTACCGTGATGCCGAAGCTCGCGGGTTCGCCAGTCTTGATCAATAGCAAACCCATGAAACCGGGGGTGTAGAACATCACGCGTACAAGCCGCGCCCAAACTCTTGCGTCGCGTTCCGGCGGCAGGATCGGCAGCGGATGTCCGTCGGTTCCGATAATTGGTCTCACTTTCGACATTTCAGAGTCCTTGAAGGTTCAGCGGACTTGCAAGGCCCACAGCGCCGGCACACCTGCTTTTTGGAGTTAGCTCGCGATCCTGCCGAGACTTCTGTTGAAGTTGTGATTCCCTCTTAATTGAAGCTGTCACCACAGATCAATAGCATTCGTTCTGAAAGGTCAACTACTGTCAGAATTCACAGAACATGGTGTCCACCGGAAACCACGTGCGTCAGAGATCTGGCAACACTGCCAGTGGAATTCCGCAGCAAACCTCGCGACGATCGATGGCCGAGGTGAAATACGGCCGTGCGACTAGCCATTCTCGCTCTCTCATTTTGTTCGCTGTTTCCTTCCAACCGCGGGGCGCAGGTTCCAGTGTTTGAGATCACTCAGGCACATAGCTCCATCAAGTTCAACGTGAAGGCGTCGATTGCGATAGCCGGTGCGTTCGACAAATGGGACGCCAGCGTAACCCTTACGTCTCCCGAGCTAACGTCAGCGGTTTTAGACGTCAAGATTCAGGCAGACAGCGTGGACACTGGAAGCGGCTTCAAGGATGGCAAGCTGAAGGGGAAAGACTTCTTCGACGTCAAGCAAAACCCGTTGATCACTTTTCACTCAACGAAGGTCACGCAGACCGGCTCCGACACGTTTGAATTCGACGGCAATTTTACGATCCGCGGAGTGACAAAACCCGAGAAGCTGATATTTACAGTTACCGGCAAGGGTACGGGATCGGGCTCCATCACTGGGGCCATGGCGTTCGACCGCAAGGAGTTCGGGATGAACAGCGGCATTCCGTTCATCAGGATAGCCGACCGCGTCGAGGTAAACGTCAACCTCAAAGGGAAACGAGTCAGCGGGCCTCCGGTCGTCTTTGGGCAGTAATCCGCCTGGCACAACATGAGTCCCCACTCCACACGCCAAAATTGAATGCGTCATCCGAATTCTATTACCGAGCTTCCCTTCCCGATTGATCTTCATCCGCTTGTTCGACTGTCAATATTGCCAGTTCTCGGAGCCACCTTCACTCGAGCTAGTCTGACCGTCCAGTCACCAATCTGGCAAAGAACAAGAAAGCACTGACAATGTGGGGTACCGAGTTAGCTCAGGCCGAGAAATTTTTGACGGAGGGTCACGTCTCCGGTCGAGCCATCTGGATTGCTAGCATTCAAACGCACTCCTTTTAGGAGACCGTCATGAAATCAATTGCCTCGCTTTTATTCTTCAGTTTCATGGCGTTACTCGGATTTCCACAAGAACAAAACCCTGCGCCTCAGTTCTCCGCGGATGTGAGAGTGTGGAATAAGCGCGACTCGGTCGCGCATATGAAGATATTTGTCGGCAATAAGAAGGCTAGGCTCAATCGTCAGCACGACTTATCGAGATATCACTCAGTACAAAGTCTGATCATCGATTCAGAGGCTCGCTCCGCCTTTCTCCTAGTTCCAGAAAAGAAGAGCTATGTTGAAAGCACGGAACTCGCGGCGGATCTTTCTCATGGCGCAAGCATTTTTCGTCCGAGTGATCCGAGCAATCCTTGTGCAGAATGGATCGAGCTGGTGCGAAAGCACTTCCAGGTAGACTTGAGGTGCAGGAAAATTCGCGACGAGATCCTTGATGGACGGCAGACGGAAAACTGGGAGGGATCAGCCACACCAGCGGGCGGGTGGGGTAACATTTGGTATGATCCCAAGCTGCGCGTTGTGATTAAACTCCGGAGCTATCCGAAAAGAGCTCTTCTGGAGGGGTATGATCTGGAAGAGATCAAGGAAGGACCGCAAGCCGATACACTCTTCGAGCTACCCGCCGATTACGTTCGAATGTCTTTGGCCGATCTCGTCTCCTTCGATTCTGGCAATCGAGATAGAAGTCAATAGTTTGGACTCTAGCCAAATAGCCATAACTCCCCCGCACCCAAACTCGAGAGCAAGACGCTATTCTTTAACTTTGTGAGTGAGTGGCGAAGCAACCCGAGATCTTGCTCCGGAACCATTCGGGCCGTTCTAGTCCCCTGGTAATTCGGCTGACCTCACACGTGGAATGGAGGGTCGGCACTTGTCCAGTAAAGGTGTGCGGGCTACTTCCTGGAGATCATAAGATTAGTCAGTTTCCAGGGGTTCTGGAACGTTTCGATTTCGATTTGCTGCGTCTTCTTGTCCACTTTCAGTTTGCATGCTGGCAGCGCCGTTCCTTCGGAGCCTTTGCCATCGGGCGTAAGGAATAAATCGACGGCGCCGAGGCTGTACTCCTTGGAACGCGTGGAGGCATAGGCCTCACCGAAGGCAATTCTGCGATCCGTGACCAGCCGGATATGCCGGCGTCCTTCGTCCGGGGGCAATTCAATGATGTATTTGACTTCGTTACCTACGCCGTACGGGGTTCTGAAACGGCCTTTGCCCTTCATACGTTCGAGGGCCCCCACAAGGCCATGTTGACCGGAGCGATTGAAGGCGTCGATCAAGGCTTTGCGATCGTCTTGCGTAGAAAACTGGTCGATGTGGATGTTGATGTGGACCATCTTGCCCATCTGCGTGCTCGTCCCCATCGCGGTCGCCTGGATCACCATAGGCTCCTGATCCTGACCTTGAACGGTGCTACCGATGCCCGCCAACAACAGTGAGATCACGAGGACGGCGCGGAAAAGCCCGTTCCTGACCCGCATGTGCGTTCTCCTTTCGCGGTCATAATCTTCTGGTTGCCAAAGGCGAGCCTAGGAGGCACGTACAGCGCTGGGAACTGGTAAGTCTGACAAAACAGACTTCTTGACCATTGGCGAAAACATGCGTTGCTCTGCCTCACTTCCTTCACCGATCCGCGAGGAGAGTCCGCGAAATAACGGGAACTTAGAATTGAGGCCCAACCGGCGAGCGCCCGTCCTTTG
>Ga0210407_10002910_pt1 | contig 14269 bp, 10 predicted proteins | sample IncBWC27MmetaG_FD_150860 | JGI IMG/M metagenome (GOLD analysis project Ga0210407, IMG submission 150860) | Forest soil microbial communities from Barre Woods Harvard Forest LTER site, Petersham, Massachusetts, United States - Inc-BW-C-27-M | ecosystem: Environmental > Terrestrial > Soil >...
AGCGTGGTCATGGGTTGGCCGTTCAAGGTGCGAATTACATCGCCCGCAACAAGGGGAATATCCGCGCCTTCGCTGGAGCGCGCCACCACAATGATGCCGAAAGGATCACGAAGATCCTGGGCCATGGCCGCTATTTTCTGGTCGATTTCGATACCGATGATTCCCAGCGGGCGCACAAGGTTTTTCACGGGATCGGCGAGCGAAGCGATCTGATCCATTTCGTGGGGTGGCTCTGCGACAGGAACGTCGAAAGCCAGCTTTTCCTTGCCGCGCAAAACTTCCAAGCGCACTTTCGCGCCTGCTTCGACGGACATCAGACGAAACGAAACGTACGGAACGCTGTCGGCCGCGCGGCCATCGACGCTAAGCAAAATGTCTCCGACACGCATGCCGGCGGCCAGCGCGGGACTATCGGGAAGAACATCCGAAACAATCACGCCATAGCTCCGCGGAAGATTCATGGCCGCGGCGAGGGTCGGGGAAATGGTCTGAACACCGATGCCAATTTGCGCGCGATGAATGTGCCCGAACTTGCGAAGCTGCCGATATGCGACGCTGACCACACTGCTGGGAATGGCGAAACCGAGCCCTTCGTTTCCGCCGGACTGCGAAAGGATGAAGGTGTTGATGCCGACCACTTCGCCGTCGACGTTGACCAGTGGGCCGCCGGAATTTCCGGGATTGATGGGCGCGTCGGTCTGGATGTAGACCTTCGGGGAATCCGGATCGATCTGGCGCGCCACGGAAGAAACCACGCCGAGGGTGACCGTGTTGCGTAAGCCCTCCGGACTGCCAAAGGCGAGAACGACTTCCCCTTGGTGGATATTGCGGTACGGCGCGAGAGGAAGCGCAGCGAACTTTACGTTATCGACTTTGAGGAGGGCGACATCCATATCCCGGTCGACGCCCACAACGCGAGCGAGAACAATGTTGGTGCGCGCGGAGAGGATGGCTTGCAGCGAGCCGTCCGAAACGCCTTCGGGCACCACTACTTGCACGCGCTGCGCCCCGGCGACGACGTGTGCGTTGGTGACGATGTAGCCCGCGGGATCGATGACGAAACCCGAGCCTATGGCGCGCTGCCGGCCAATGACGCCCGCGGTGTTGCCGTGCTCGCTGGATTCAATGGGGCCGTAGCCGGTGACCAAAATTTGCACCACGCTAGGCGAAACCTTCTTGATCAGCGCGTCGACGGATTCGTTGAGCTTGCGAAGTGTGTTGTCGCTGCGGTCCTGAGCAGCGGCGGGTGCGGCGCTAGTCGCCGTCAGGAACGCCAAGATTACAATGCAGAACGCGCTTTTGGCGCGGTTGGAGCAAGAACGACGCATGAAACCTCTTCGCTGTGGCAACTCCGAGGATATAACGGGAGACCGCCCGCGGCCAAAGCCTGGCGCGACATAATAAGCTATTACCCCGAAGAGGCGATAGATTGGCTAGGGTGCCTGGCCGGCATGGCCTACGGGCATCCGGCTTGCGCTTGGTCGAGATGCGGAGATAAAAAAATGACAGTTTGGCATGTCGCTTTTCGATCGTGAGAGAATCTAAAACTACATGGCTCGAATACTGACCTTAGAAGACACGAGACTGGAAGAGGCGCGTACCCGGAAGAAGCATTGGAAGCGCTGGGGGCCGTATCTATCCGAGCGGCAATGGGGTACGGTGCGCGAGGATTACAGCCCGGGCGGTACCGCATGGGAGTATTTACCTCACGATCATGCGCGCTCCCGAGCTTATCGATGGGGCGAAGACGGCATCGGAGGCATCAGCGACCGGCACCAGATGGTTTGCTTTGGACTGGCGATGTGGAATGGACGCGATCCCATCTTGAAGGAGCGGCTTTTTGGACTGACCGGCAACGAAGGAAACCACGGCGAGGACGTCAAGGAGCAATACTTTTACCTGGATTCGACGCCGACGCACAGTTACATGCGCATGCTCTATAAGTATCCGCAGGCGGAATTTCCTTACGCCTGGTTGGTGGAGGAAAATCGGCGTCGAGGCAAAGACCAGCCGGAATTCGAGCTGCTCGACACTGGAGTGTTCCAAGATAACCGCTACTTTGATGTGTTCGTCGAGTACGCAAAAGCCGACGTTGAAGATATCTTGATTCGCATCACCGCGGTAAATCGCGGACCGCAGGCAGCGACCTTGCACCTGCTGCCTTCGCTGTGGTTTCGCAATACCTGGTCGTGGGGCAGGGATCCGCGCCGACCCTCGGCGCGAATTGCTGCCAGCGTGCCAGGAAGCCTTTGCACCGAATTGGAGCACTGGCAGTATGGCAAACGATGGCTGCTTTGCGCTGGCCAGCCGGAACTGCTGTTCACCGAAAACGAAACCAACTTTCAACGGTTGTTCGGAGGCACGAACCGTTCTTACGTGAAGGATGCGTTTCATGCCTATGTGATTGGGGGCGAAAAGGCCGCGGTGAATCCTCAGCAAACGGGGACCAAGATGGCGGCGTTGTACCGGCTTGTGCTGGGCGTCGGCGAATCCATGACGTTGAAATTGCGGCTGACGGATATGGAGCCGCTCGGCGAGATGGACAGCAATTCAACGATGGTAGGAACAGTCAGCTCGCCGGGACACACCGAGCGCGCGGAGGGCGTGCCGGGCACGAACGATTTTGGAGCAGGCTTCAATGACCTGTTTGCCCGGCGCCAGAAAGAAGCCGACGCGTTCTACGCTTCGCGTATTCCCAAGGAATTGTCGGAGGATGCCAAGCTCGTAATGCGGCAATCCTTTGCCGGAATGCTGTGGTCCAAGCAGTTTTATCACTATGACGTGCGCAACTGGCTCGACGGCGATCCTGCAGGCCCGCCCCCTCCGAAGGAACGACTGCAGGGGCGCAACCGCGATTGGGCGCACCTGTATACCGACGATGTGCTCTCGATGCCGGACAAGTGGGAGTATCCATGGTTCGCGGCGTGGGACCTGGCGTTTCACACCATTCCTATCGCGCTGATCGATCCGGATTTTGCCAAGGACCAGCTGATTCTTCTGCTGCGCGAATGGTACATGCATCCGAACGGGCAATTGCCCGCATACGAGTGGTCGTTTGGGGACGTCAATCCGCCGGTACACGCCTGGGCAGCCTTTCGAGTCTACAAGATCGAGCGGCGTCTACGCGGAGTGGCGGATCGCGGATTCCTGGAAAAAGTGTTTCACAAACTGCTGCTGAATTTCACCTGGTGGGTGAACCGCAAAGATCCTGATGGGATGAATATTTTTGAGGGCGGATTCCTGGGGCTCGACAACATCGGGGTGTTTGACCGCTCCGCGCCGCTTCCCACCGGCGGGCATCTGGAACAATCCGACGGCACGAGTTGGATGGGCATGTTTTGCCTGAACATGCTGGCTATCGCGCTGGAATTGGCAAAGGAAGATCCTGCTTACGAGGACGTGGCCAGCAAATTTTTCGAGCACTTCGTACACATCGCGCACGCCATGAACGATATGGGCGCGGATGGCCGGTCGTTGTGGGATGAGGTGGACGGCTTTTACTATGACGTACTGCACCTGCCGAACGGCGAAGAACATTTTCTGAAGATTCGCTCTATGGTCGGCTTGATTCCGCTGTTTGCCGTGGAAACGCTGGAGCCGGAAATCGTGGAGCGCTTGCCGGGCTTCAAGCGCCGAATGCAGTGGTTCATCGACAACCATCCGGATATGCCGGAGCACGTCGAGACGACGCAGCGTTCGGCGCGCGGCGTGCGCCGCCTGCTCTCGTTGGTGAGCCGGAGGCAGTTGAAGCGTGTGTTGGTGCGCATGCTGGATGAGGCCGAGTTCCTCTCGGCATACGGGGTGCGGGCGTTATCGCGCTTTCACGCGGATTTCCCCTATGAAGTTGTGGTGAATGGCCATGTGAGCCGCGTGACGTACGAGCCCGCGGAGTCGAGTACCGGAACGTTTGGTGGCAATTCAAATTGGCGCGGCCCCATCTGGTTTCCAGTGAATTATCTACTGATTGAGTCTCTGCAGAAGTTTCATCATTACTACGGCGAAGATTTCAAAGTGGAGTTTCCCACGAACTCGGGGCAGGAATCCGATTTGTGGCAAGTGGCGGGAGAAATATCGCGGCGGCTGATTCGCATTTTCTTGCGCGGCAAGGACGGCCGGCGGCCGGTTGCAGGCGGCACGGAGATTTTCAACAACAATCCGCACTGGCAGGATTTAGTGCTATTTAACGAATACTTTCATGGCGACAACGGCGCGGGCCTCGGTGCGAGTCACCAGACAGGATGGACAGGGCTGGTGGCGAAATTGATCGAGCAGAGCGGTGAATAGCAGCGCAGGGGTCGAAATCCGAGAGGCAAAAGCGCGGGACCTGCCGGCGCTGCTGCGCATGATGAGGAGCTTGTCGGAGCACCCGCCGGCCATTCCTTTTGAGGAAGGCGAGGTGCGCGCGGCACTCGACAAATTTCTTGATCATGCGGAACTTGGCCGGGCGTGGTTGCTTTGGCTGGGCGAAAAACCGGCCGGGTATGTGATCTTGACGCTGGGTTACAGTTTCGAATTTCGCGGGCGCGACGCGTTTATCGACGAGCTATACATCGAGGGGGAATTCCGGCGCAGGGGGTTGGGGCGGCGCGCGCTGGAATTTGTGGAGGAAAAGGCGCGCGCGTCAGGCGTGAACGCGCTTCACCTGGAAGTGGACCGCGGCAACGATCCCGCGATGGATCTCTACCGGCGCACCGGATACGAAGATCACGGCCGGCATTTGTTGACCAAGTGGCTGCGGTAAATAGAAATGAGTCCGGTAATTCAATTCGGGCGCGAGGTTTGCGGCAATCTGGAAGCGGCGGAGTCGCGCGAGTGGCTGGTCACCAACGGGATCGGCGGATACGCCTCGGGGACGATCGCCGGCTGCATGACCCGGCGGTATCACGGACTGCTGATCGCCGCGCTGCAGCCGCCAGTCGGGCGGATGCAGCTGGTGGCCGGTCTCGATGAGATTGTGCGTTGCGGCGGCACGGAATTTGCGCTGGCGACGCATCTCTGGGTGAGCGGTGCCATCGAGCCCAAAGGGTTTCAGCACATTGACGGATTCCGCCTGGACGGCAGCACTCCCGTTTGGACTTACGCTTTCAGCGACGCGCGCCTGGAGAAGCGTGTCTGGATGCAGCAGGGTACGAACACCACGTACGTGCAGTACACGTTGCTGGAGGGAAGCGCGCCGGTCGAGATGGAACTGAAGGCGCTCGTGAATTATCGCGACTTCCATGCGTCGACGCATGCAGGTGACTGGAGGATGCGCGTTGAGCCGGTGGAGAACGGCGTCCGGGTAGTGGCGTTTGACGGTGCGGTGCCGTTTTATCTGAAGAGCGTGAAAGCCGTTTGCGAGCCGCGGCATGAATGGTATCGCGATTGTTATCTTGCTCTGGAACACCAGCGCGGGCTGGACGATCGTGAAGACCAGTTATTCGCAGCGCTCTTCCGAGCAAAGCTGAGCGCCGGCGAGAGCGTCACGATCGTTTCGACGACCGAAGAGAACGCAGCCTTGGATGGCGAGGCAGCGCGGGCAGAGAGGGCTGTTCACGGGGCAAAGATTGCAGCCGCATGGACCGAGCAAGGCAATGCAATTTCCGTTGGGTCGCCTGAGTGGCTGCCGCAGCTTGCGCTCGCGGCCGACCAATTCATCGTGAAGCGCGCCTTGCCGGACGAGCCCAACGGGCGCAGCGTCATCGCGGGGTATCACTGGTTTGGAGACTGGGGCCGCGACACGATGATTGCGCTGCCGGGATTAACCCTGGCAACCGGGCGCCCGGAAGTAGCGCGGCAGATCCTGCTGGCGTTTGCAAAATATGTTGACGCCGGGATGCTTCCGAATAACTTCCCGGATGCCGGCAGCAAGCCCGAATACAACTCCGTGGATGCGTCGCTCTGGTATTTCGAGGCGGTACGGCAATATTTCGTAGCGACTCGCGACGCGCAGACGCTGCAAACACTCTTTCCAATTTTGGCGGGCATGATCGACGCGCACGTGAAGGGCACACGCTACCAGATTCATGTGGATCCCTCCGACGGTTTGCTTTATGCGGGCGAACCTGGCGTGCAGCTCACCTGGATGGACGCGAAGGTTGGCGATTGGGTGGTTACGCCGCGCACCGGCAAAGCTGTCGAGATCAATGCCCTATGGATCAATGCGCTCGAGACGATGGCGCATTTCGCGCCCGTATGCAAAGGTTCAAGCGACGTCTATCAGGTTCTGTCAAGCAAGGCCAAGGAAGGCTTCCACAAATTTTGGAACGCCGCACGGTCGTGCTGCTACGACGTAATCGACGTGCCCGGTCTCGGCAACGATGCTTCATTGCGGCCGAACCAAATTCTTGCCGTGTCGCTTCCGGTCAGCCCGCTGCCACAGGAGCAGCAGAAATCCATCGTGGACATCTGCGCGGCCCAACTGTTGACGCCGTATGGGCTTCGCAGTCTCGCGCCCGGTGAGGCCGGCTACCACGGACACTACGGCGGAGGGCCACGCGAAAGGGATGCCGCTTATCACCAAGGAACCGTTTGGGCTTGGCTGCTCGGCCCCTTCGCGTTGGCGCATCACCGGGTTTACGCCGACCGCGTTGCGGCGTTGCGCTTTCTCGATCCGTTGGGGCCCGCGATTCAGCGCTATGGACTCGGGACGCTCGGCGAGATTTTCGACGGCGACGCGCCGTTTGCTCCAAAAGGATGCATTGCGCAGGCATGGAGCGTTGGCGAAGTGCTGCGCGCGTGGGTCGAGTTGGCCCGCGAAACAAATTCAGCGGGCAGTCGCCCCAAGGGAGCCCCAAAGAAAAGCGCTGCGCCGGCCTGAAGGCGGCCGCTATGTTTCGTAGAGCTCGATCAGGACCTTGTCGGAATTGGGCGAGCCGACGAGGAAAAAATTGACGCGCGTGCCGCCCGCGCCGGCACGAGTCTGCGGGTAGATCGGCTGTACGCCGAAATTCTCCTTCAGTATTTGCGTGGCACGATCGACATTCTTGCAGCGAAACTCCACTTGCTGCACGCCTTCTCCAAATTTCGCAAGATAGCGCGCTATGGCGCCTTGCCCGTTCGGGTCGCCTGAGGTCAGGACGTCCAGAGAGATATCGTTCGGGAAATGCAGCTCGAACTCCTCGGCGTCCTGATCGGGCGGTACGAGCGCCAGGGGCGGCAAGCCGTTCGCTTCGCGAATACGGGCGAATGTTGCGCGCCTGACCGCCAAACCCACGGTAACCGCGGGGCTCCCGCCGCAAAGCTGCACGAACTCCGCATTGCTCCACCAAGCATAGGCGGCGCGATCGGCCGGAGTCCGTCCTCGGCGATAAATCTCCGTCGCGGCCGCGGAGCGCATCACGGGGTCGCTAGAGGATAGGTCGGCGATCGCGGAGCCAAGCGGACTGGACATGGGTAATCCGAAATTGTAGCGTGAGGGCTGGGCCAAAAGCTAAGGCGAAGCGGGCGAAAGTAACCAAAGTATCGAATTTTTCATCCCAAGCGATATGCCCAAGCCGGTGATGTTGACGGTGGATGATGATCCTGAAGTATTGCGCGCCATTGAGCGCGACCTGCGCGGGCATTATGCCGAGCGCTACCGCGTGATGCGCGCCAATTCCGGCAGCGCCGCGCTGGCCACCCTTCGTGAGCTCAAGGCGCGAAATAATCCGGTAGCGCTTCTACTGGCCGACCAGCGCATGCCGCAGATGGACGGCGTGGGCTTTCTCACGCAAGCGATGGACATTCATCCGCAGGCCAAGCGCGCGCTGCTCACCGCGTACGCGGATACTAACGCGGCGATCGACGCTATCAACGAAGCGCGCGTGCACTACTACTTGATGAAGCCTTGGGACCCGCCAGAAGAGAAACTGTTTCCCGCGCTCGATGATCTGCTGCATGACTGGGCTGCTCAGTTTCGTCCGCTCTACGAGGGCATCCGCGTGCTGGGCACGCGGTGGTCCTCCAGAGCTTACGAGCTGCGCGATTTTCTCGGCCGCAATCAAGTGCCGTATCAGTGGATCGACGTCGAGGTCGCTTCGACCGACCCCGAAGTGCGCCGGCTCCTCGAGTCCCTGGGTCCGGAAGCAGAGACTTTGCCGCTCATACTCTTCCCAGACGGCGAGCGCCTGGCCGAGCCACCCTTTCCGGCGGTTGCCAGCAAGCTGGGCTTGCACACCAAGGCACAAACGAATTTTTACGACCTCGCCATCATCGGCGGCGGACCCGCGGGGCTTGCCGCGGCCGTTTACGGTGCGTCGGAAGGATTGCGCACGGTGATTGTTGAGCGCGAAGCTCCAGGCGGCCAGGCGGGCCTCAGCTCGCGCATCGAAAATTATTTGGGATTTCCATCCGGACTGAGCGGCGGCGATTTGGCGCGCCGCGCGGTGGCGCAGGCGCGCCGCTTCGACGTGGAGATTCTTTCGCCGCAGGAAGCGAAGAACCTCCGCATAGACGGCCCCTACCGGCACATCACACTTTCCGACGGTTCGGAGATTTCCTGCCACGCATTGCTGCTGGCCATGGGCGTGCAATGGCGCTCGCTGGACGTTCCGGGAATGGAGCGGCTGCAGGGCGCGGGCGTCTACTATGGCGGCGGAGCCTCGGAAGCCATTGCCTGCAAGGGCGAGACAGTGTACATCGTGGGCGGCGCTAATTCGGCGGGTCAAGCAGCGATGCATTTCTCGAAATTCGCGCAAAAGGTCATCATGCTGGTGCGCGGCGGCTCGCTGGCGAGCACCATGTCGCACTATCTGATCGAGCAGATCGAAAAGACACCGAATATTGAAGTGTGGACGCACACCAGCGTGATTGAAGTTCATGGCGATACGCACCTTTCTGATATTACGATTCAGCGAGCCGTGACTGCGGAAGTCGAGAAGGTGCCGGCTACCAGCATGTTCATCTTTATCGGCGCGCAGCCCCGCACGGAATGGCTCGATGGCTTGATCAACCGGGACGAGCGTGGATTCATTTTGTCAGGACCGGATTTGCTTAAAGATGGAAAAAGGCCTGAAGGCTGGACACTCGATCGTGATCCGGGGCTGTTGGAGACGAACGTTCCCGGAGTTTTTGTCGTTGGCGACGTTCGGCACGGCTCGGTGAAGCGCGTTGCCTCAGGAGTCGGCGAAGGCGCCGTGGTCGTGCAGTTCATGCATCAATATCTGGCCAAAGTACAGTGAACCCATCGCAGAAAACTTGCATTCCGAACTGGGAAAGGCGGCGAAGCGCATGACGGAAATCCCGGACAAGGCCCGCACGGACGTGTTGATCCCGGCTCTCCGCAGAGTTCCAGCATTCGCGGACCTTTCCGATGCTGACCTCGAATGGTTTATCGCGCACTCCGAGGAGCGGTTAGTTCAGGCCGGCGAAGTCACAACAAGCGAAGGTTCTCCTGCGGATACAATGTTGGTCCTTCTCGAAGGCGAAATACGCGGACGGCGTGAAAGCGAAGCTGACGGACCGACGTACACCGTGCAAGCGCCAGCCGTAACCGGCTTCCTGCCTTTCTCGCGAATGAAAGTAGTGCCCCTGACTGCGCGCGCCGTTGGTCCGGTGCACGCCCTGGCGATGAACTCCAAGCACTTTCCGGAAATGTTGCATCGCATGCCGGACCTCGCGCAGCGCTTGGTCGGCGTGTTGACCGATCGCGTTAGAACATTCACAGTGGTCAACCAGGAGCGAGAAAAACTCGCGGCACTGGGCAAACTGTCCGCGGGCCTGGCGCATGAATTGAACAATCCATCCGCTGCCGCCCGGCGCTCCGCGGGAGCGCTCCGCGATTGCCTTGAACGTCTGCGGCAAGTGGGGCGTTCTTCGACCATCGGCCCGGACGATTGCGCAGTGCTGGCGAAGCGAGAAGAAGAAATTCGCACAGCGCTGAAGCCGGCGCAATTCAAGGACGAATTCCAGCGTGTCGAGCGTGAAGAAGCCATTCAGGGCTGGCTGGAAGGCCGCAAAGTCGCCGACGCGTGGAAATTGGCGCCCCTCCTGGCCGAAGCAAACTTGACCGACCCCCAGCTCGAAAGTTTCGCGGCGGCAGCGGGTGCATCGCTGGGGCCGGAGCTGACCCGGTTTGCGACGCTCCTCGAGATGGAGCGCATCGCCGACGAGCTCGAGCACAGTACGACGCGTATCTCCGACCTCATCAGGGCCATCAAGGAATATTCCTACATGGACCAGGCCAAGCTGCAGGAAGTGGACGTCACCAAGAGCCTGGAAACCACGCTCACCATCATGCACCACAAGCTGAAGCGCGGCATCGCCGTGACTCGCAACTACGCTCCCGACCTGCCGAAAATCATGGCCTACGGCAGCGAGCTGAACCAGGTGTGGACCAACCTGATCGACAACGCCGCCGATGCCATGGGCGACAACGGCAAGCTGCGCATCCGCACGGCCCGCGAGAACGATTTCATCCTCGTGGAGATCGCAGACAACGGTCCGGGCATTCCTGCCGACGTCAAGTCGCGCATCTTCGAGCCATTTTTTACCACCAAAGGTGTGGGCGAAGGCACTGGTCTAGGGCTCGACTTCGTCTATCGCATCGTTACCGGCATGCACGGGCAAATCTCCGTGGATTCCGTGCCCGGCGACACACGCTTTGCAGTGCGCATCCCGATTCAAGTTCCCGCATAAAACCACGAGGAGAAAACATGGCCGAGACTTGCACGCACACCGACCAAATTCGCCACCTCAAACCCAAAGTTCATGTCTGCGCGGAGTGCGTCAAAATGGGCGACACCTGGGTGCATCTGCGGCTTTGCGAGATCTGCGGCCATGTGGGCTGCTGCGATTCCTCCAAGAACAAACATGCCACCAAGCATTTTCACACAACGAAGCATCCCATTGTGAAGTCCATCGAGCCTGGCGAAGACTGGTATTGGTGCTACATCGACGAATTAATGTTTGAAGGAGAATAGACCGCGAATCTTGCGTTAGCTGCGAGACTTAGCTGGGAAAACTAGCGAAGCCGCAAGCGCCAGCAGCAAAATCCCCGCAACCACCAGCAAGGAAATGGGTTCAGGAATGTCCACCCACTTGTGCGCAATCATTTTTGCGCCGACGAAGGTCAGCACGAAGGACAGCCCCACGGTCAGGTAGCGCAGACGCGACAGCACGCCCGCCAGCAGGAAGTACATGGCACGCAGACCCAGAATCGCGAAAACGTTGGAGGTGTACACGATGAAGGGGTCCTGCGTGATACCGAAGATTGCGGGAATGGAATCGATAGCCAGCGTAATATCGGTGATTTCGACGACCAGCAGCACCAGAAACAACGGCGTCGCGCAAAGCTTTCCGCCGCTGCGCACGAAAAAATGTTCTCCTCCATAGTCGCGCGTTACGCGAAGATGTTTGCTCGCGAAGCGAAAAATGGCACTTTGCTCCGGGTGAGCCTTCTCCTTCTTCACAAAAAGCATGTGAATGCCGGCATAGACGATAAACGCGCCAAAAGCGTAGAGCACCCAGGAAAAGCGCTGAATCAGTTCCGCGCCGGCCAGAATCATCATGCCGCGCATTACCAGCGCGCCCAGAATGCCCCACTCGAGCATGCGGTGCTGAACGCGTTCGTCGACCGCAAAAGTGCGAAAGATCACCAGGAAGAGAAACAGGTTGTCGACGCTGAGGGCTTTTTCGATCAGGTAGCCGGTGAAGAATTCCAGGCTCGCTTGCCTCCCAGCGTAGCGCAGCATGCCCAGGCCAAACACAATCGAGAGCGCGACCCACAGCAAGCTGAAGAGCCCGGCTTCGCGCAAGCTGACCTTGTGCAAGCGCCGGCTGAAGACGCCCAAATCCAACGCGATACTTGCCAGGACGAAAACATTGAAGCCAATCCAAAGCAGCGGAGTGCTCATACGAGATCGCGCGGGGCGTTACGGAGCTGAAGCCAGGCTATCGGCGGCGTTCAGGTTGGTGAGCTCGATACGCGTTGTCTGCCCAGCGCGGATGGTTACCGGCACGTCCCAACTGAGCCTGGCGTCGCCGGCATTGGCATCCAGATTCAGCGTGCTGACCCAATAATCTCCGGGAGCGAGGCCCGAAACGGAGGCGCGGCCGTCCAGATCCGTGTCTGCTTTAGCGGCAAGATACTTCGTTTGCGCGAACTCCGGCGCCATGCGCAAAACGCGGCGCCGGTGGTCGGATTGAATTTGCAACCACTTTTGCTGCGGATTTACACCCGCGAGTTCCAGTTCGATTCCGCTGACCGTGCTCGGATTACTTTGTATGAATTTCTTCAGCGCTACGTAGTATTCCTGCAGTTGCTTGTTATAGCGGTCCGGATGCGCTGTCTTGTCGGCGTCGGCATATCTCGGCTTAGGAATTCCCTGGGTGACGCCACCACTGTTGGAATGCTGGTAGGCCAGAAGAAATTCTGGCACATGGATGATGTCGTCAGGTGTGACCAGCTTGTCCAGGTCGGGCATGGTCAAATCAAGAATCTCGTGCGCTTTCAACCACTCCTTCAGTTCGGGAGACACCTTTAGGCCTTCGATAAATTTCTCGCGCGACGGGACTACGTTTTCCGCCTCCACTTCCTTCACGATTGCGGCGTAGCTCCTGGTCAGAATGTAAAACGTGAACTGCCTCACCGGTTCCGGTCGCGCCGCCGTCGGCGTGATGCGCGCCGCAAAGTCGAGCGATCCGGTCGCGCTTTGCGCTCGTGCTGCGGTCATCGCACAAACAGCCAGGCATAGCATCGCGAACAACTTTACGAGAGTTTTCCGCATGAACGCCATCGTAGCAGAATGCTCGCGGCCGTTGGGGAAGAAGGGCGACCGTGTTGCTCTACTAATTCGGCGATGCGGGAAAACACTACCGGAATCGAGTAAACGCAAAAGGATTGCGTCACTCAGAATTGCAGGAACCGATCGTCTAGTACAAGCGGAACGTGACTTCGATGGGTACGATGGTCGGCACAATTTTGCCGTTCGGCCCCACGGCGGGTTTGAACTTCCAGCCTTTGACGGCTTCGATGGCTTTTTCTTCCAAGCCGAGGCCCGGGCCTTTTACAACGGAGATGTTGGTAGCGCGGCCATCGGTCGTGATCGTTACCTGCAACACCACCGTGCCTTGATACTTGGCTTTGCGCGCCTCGTCGGAATACTGCGGGATCGGGCAATACAGACAAATCGGAACGCCGACGCCGTTCACGCCGGCGCGAAACGCTCCGCCGCCCGTGCCGCCGCCCTCGCCAGGACCCAGGCCCCCGCCCGTGCCGCTGCCGATGCCCGTGCCGTTGCCGTGTCCAAGTGAATCAGAGAGTGCGGAAGCCAACGGATCACCGAATGTCGACATATTCGGACTCGGAACTTTCAAGTCCGGCGGACCGAGCAGCGAGGGATCCATGGCCAGCTTCGGATTCAGATTCTGAATCTTCACCTGCGGCGGAGTAAATTGCGTCCATTTGAACTTGGGCAATTTCCCCTTGTTCACCGGCGTCAAGGTGTGGTCGTTGGCGCCGCCACCGCCCCCGGCTTTGTCCGCGCCGGCAGGCAACTTGGCGACATAGGGCGAAATGTCCAGCGGTGTAACGTCCACATTGCTCTTTGCCTGAATCGGCGTGGAAAAGTGCCAGAAAAGCGGAACAACAATGACCAGCGTGAAGATCGCCGCGTGCAGGCCGATGGAAATGATTTGGGTCCAGCCGAAGTTTTCGTCCTTCGACCAAATCTCTTTCACCTTCACCGGCTTGCTGGTCACTTGCAGCGGTGGAAGTTTGGTTGGCGAGAACGCTTCCTTGATGCGATAGAAGAAGCCGCCGAAGTTTGCGCCCCAATTGACTGCCAGCTTGCTGTTGAGCGGCCCCTTGGGCACTTGACGAGAGCTCAAAAATTCCTTCAGGTTCTCGCCCACTCCGCCGCCAAAAGCATTGCGTGTGAACGGCGCACCGGGACGCTCCACGACTTTCACCGGTCGCTCGGTCAGAAACTGTTTCAGGTTCGACCAAAAATTATCGGATACGAGATGAGCGGGCGCCCCGAAGCGCGGCACCGCGTTGGCAGGCACCGGTACTGCTTGCTGCGCGCTCGAGCCAGCGGACGTATTTCGTTTTACATTCGCGGGCAAGAGGCTTATAAAAGACGAATCTGGCACCTGTGTCCCCTAAAATCAGCCGCTAACCGGCATAGATTTAGACGTAAGAAACCCTCGACTAGGTGTCCCCGGAAATACGATTCCCCCTGGCGCGGATTGGTTGCTCGCGCCTGGCGGCTGACACCTACTCCCATTCATTGTAACATACGCTATTCACGCTGCTTTCCGATGTTTCCCGCCAAACACCTTGGGGAAATAACGGCATAGAAGGGAATCG
>Ga0210407_10002911_pt1 | contig 14262 bp, 18 predicted proteins | sample IncBWC27MmetaG_FD_150860 | JGI IMG/M metagenome (GOLD analysis project Ga0210407, IMG submission 150860) | Forest soil microbial communities from Barre Woods Harvard Forest LTER site, Petersham, Massachusetts, United States - Inc-BW-C-27-M | ecosystem: Environmental > Terrestrial > Soil >...
GCGTCTTCCCAAACCCGCGTCCAGCCAAAAGCAGCCAGATCTGCCACCAAGTGCCGGAGGGCGGTAGCTGGTTTAGGCGGGCGACGGCGGGCCAGGAATTTTCAAGCGCATCGACCAGCAGCGCTGCCAAGGAATTAGCCATCGCTCGGCGCTCCGTCGTTGCGATGATCCGTGAGCGCCGGTACCGAAGCGCTTGCGCCATCGAGATCGCGCAGTGCCGCAATTACCGCCTCTCGCGCTTCCGGATAGGGGGCCACCGCGCTCACGATCCGAGCGATCGCTCTCGAAAAATCGGGATTGACCAGAACATTATTCTGGATATTCAACAATGGTCCGTGCTGCAGCTCACCGGTCAGCCGCCCGCAGTCCCGCAGATTTTCGTGCAGCCGTCCGGCAAGCAGCGCCAAAGCGTTGCAGTCCCCGATCTCCGATGCCGCGCCAAAGCTTTTGTAGAGTCCACCGCGAACGATGCGGTAGTGGTCGATCAAAGCGAGAGACTCGTCCGCGACGATGGCTTCGAGCTGATCCTTGGTCGCGCCGGCCCCCGCGATGTACGCCGCTCGAGCCTCCGTCGAGACATGATTGGTCCAGTGCCGACGTAATGCGTGATAGTCGATTGCGAATTTCCGCGCCGTCCCCTTGATCGATGCGCCGGCCGCCAGAAGCCGCTCAATCCGCACCCGTTCGAGGTGATTGCAGCCCTGACACCGCCCTGTCCGGGAACCCTTCTGTCGCGCCATCGGCTTCCCTCGCGATTACATGTGACTGAAAAGACGCGGCCGCTGTGTCGGCATAAAATCTTCTTCGAAGATCTCCAACTTATAGCACAAAATTGCGGCGCGGTGAATGGCGATAGCAAACTTAAGTTTCAGCTTTCTTAATACATTCGAATAACTTGGGCTTTTAGTATGGGTAGACTCAATTCATTACGCTTCGTAAGCGGACCGCACCGGGGGCGATTGAGTTCGTGGAGGCTGTAGTTGATCGCCGCCGCTGGTGCACGCCCTCACCCAGTCGTTCTGCTGCACGCAGCCGCAGGACTGGCTCCCGGGCACGCGGCCGATGGTATGGCCTTCGGCCCGTATGCAGCAGGAACATTTAGCTGGCCCAGTCGAGTTCGGCGTCCGGGCCGCTTCGCTTGGCCGGGTAATCACTGCGATCGGGTTCATTCGGAGCATGTCCGGACGGCATAGCTTCCACCATGCCCTGCGAGCTCGAGATATCGCCCGGTGGCGCAGTCCCAACGGAGCGAGATTCCCCCGATTTTGCCAACCGATTTGAACCGCACCTTGCGGACTAGGATATCGGTCCGGGTCGGATCTTTGTCGAAGTCGCGGTGGACCACGAGCCCAAGATCCGCCTTGTTCACCCAGTTTGCCGAGCCGCTGATATCGTACAGGGTCGGGATCGGCCGCGACCCGCTGTTATCGCGCTGCAATTTCGCGGGATGAGCGACAAACCACACGTGCACGCCATGGTGCTGCGCGAAGCGCTTCACCTTGCCGAGAAGCTGCGAAACATACTCGGTTTCGGTCATATTCGAGGGGCGCCGATGCTCGATCTCATTGTAGGGGTCGATGACCAGACCACGGATGCCGTAGCGCAGCACAGCCGCTCGAGCTTTCTCTATGATCGCCTCGATCGTCGGCGCCTCATCGTCGAACCGGATCAGGTAGAACCGGTTCGCTATCCAAGCCATTGTGTGCTGTAACTCCGCCTCGGACATGCGCCGGGTGGGCCCGTCCCAGAATGGCAAACCGGAATACTTCTCGGCGAGCTTCGCAATGTGTTCCTCAGGCGGGTTCTCGAAACTGCACAAGGCAAAGCGCCAGCCGTAGGCAGAGGCGAGGTTGACTGCGAGAGCGTCGATGAACTCGCTCTTCCCCGACCCTGGAACCCCCGTAGCGACCGAGAGCTCGCCCGGCCGGATGGTCACGAACTCGTCGAGCGACTTCCAGCCGGTCGAGAGCCCGCGCTGGCGACCGTCGTGATAAAGGGCCAGAGTCTCGTCGGCGAAGTCGAAGATGCCGTGAAGTCCGGATATCGGGTAGGGCTCGGCCCCCTCGATGCATTCGCGCAATACCTCGGCACCGTGCCTTAGCAGCGTCTCGTTGGCATCTTTGCAAGGAGCATCACCGCTATCGGGCCACCGCACGCGCCAACAGCGTTCCTTGCCTAGGCGGCGCGCGAGTTCTTCCTCGAGCGCCCGGCCCGGCGCATCGTTGTCGAGGGCAAGGACTATCTTGTCGAGAAGGTTGAGGTCCGCGGCGCAAGTAACAAGGAACGAGAACTTCGCATCGTCGGAGCCCGGATCGCGGGGCTTCACCTCCGCGGGCGCCCCGTCCGGCACCGAGACGACATTTCGGAACCCGGCTTCCTCGAGCGCCAGCTTGTCGGGCTCGCCTTCGACGATGATCCCGTGTTTGACATCGGCGATGTCATCGAGCCCGTAGAGAATCTTCTCCGCCCCCTTCACCTGCGCGAATGCCTTCTCAGTGAGCGCTCGAAATTTGATGTTCACAAGCTCGCCGTTGCGGAAATAGGGGAAGGCAATGCAATCGGTTTCAGCGCCCAGTGCCGGGATGAAGTTGCGCGCCGCCCAGATGCGATTACGCCGAACGGTGGCCTCCGAGATGCCGCGCTTCTCAAACCATTGCAGGAGTACCGGAGTCGGATCCCCTAGTCTCTCTGTCGGCTTGACCACGGCCTGCCGGCGCCTCTGCGACCGGGCCGAACGATTGTCCTCCCGCTCGCTCACGCTGCCGCTCCATCCGCAATGATGACACTTCCAGACCGCGCCATCGCGATCGATCGTTAGAGTGAGACAGGGATCAGACTGATGCTTGCGCATGTGCGAGCACTTTGGACACAGCAGCTTCTGTCCGCCCTCTCGATAGCTGCGCGGGCGAATGCCGCGCTCAAGCAGCAGCTCGGCCAATATCGCCATATTCAGTTCATTCCGACTTGGAGCCGCGCGGGCTCAGGCTCGTAAAGCTGCGCCCAACGCTCTTGGTTCAGCCAAGTTGCCGCCTGCGCGACAAATCGAGGCTCGACGCCGTCGCGCTCGACGTGATCCCGATATCTTTGGGCGCCAGCGATGATGACGGAAGGATTTACGCCCCGCCCGACTGCCGCCGCGAACTTCGTCCACGCGGACTTTTTCGGATCAGAGAAACTGCCGCGATGTGGGTAGAGCTGCCAAAAGGTGTCAAACTCATTGGTGGCAGCCTCCTTCTTGATCCGAGGGCCATCCGCCCGTAAGCGAGCGGAGCGAGCGACTGGTGGATGCAAATCGATCGTATATTGTTCTATTGGTCTGTTCTGGTCCGCAGCATTGCGGACACCCTCGTGACGAGATCTGCGGACACGTGTCCGCAGAGTTGCGGACACCCCCCTGTCCGCAGGATTCCGGACACCCATTGCAGATCTGTCACCCGCGGCGAACGCAAGGACGTAGAGGTTCGTGTCCGGGCTTCCGCTCGAATGCGCACGCAGCTCGCGACGCAAAATCCCGTGTTGTTCCAGGCGACGGATGGAGCGCGGTACGTCATTACGGCGGATGCCGGCCAGAGTGGCGATCGTGGTCATGCCTGGATAAGCTCGGCCGTGACCGTCGGCATGCAGAGCGATGGCGGCCAGAACGCGCCAATCGGCGGCCGACAGCTCGCGACAGCCGACGGCGTGCGCGGGAATGCGCGCGTACCGCTCAGCCATCAGGCCATAGTCTCGCGAGGACAGTCCAGATCACTGGTCGAGCCGATGCCAAGGCGACGGTATGGCGGTAGCGCCGGATTGTGGTGGGCGGGCGGATGGGGTATCGGGTCGCTGTCCAGCGTTATCCCGATCGCCGGCATCGGCCGCGTCGGCCTGCGCGCTGGGGCCGTCGTATCTCGGCATCGGTCATTCCGCCGGTGCGGGTGGTGCCGCGGGCGGACGCGGGCGTCGGTGGGGGCCGGTCCGGATCTCTGCGGGTGGCGGTGCGCGCGGCACCGCGATTTCGGCAGCGGTCATTTGCGGCGCGTCTGGCTCGGAGGAACGTGGGCGCAGGCGGCGGCCAGTCATGATCTCCGCGGGCGGCAGTGTCGCGAACCAGGCGAGTCCGGCCTCGACGTCGATCAGGGTCCGGGTGCCGAGTTTGACGGCGCGGATATGCCGTCGGCCGATCTCCACATAGGTGTTCGACCGGCCCATGCCGCTGATCGCGCACCAGTCTGGGATCGTCGCGTATCGTGGTGTGATGGACATCGGTGGTCCCGCTGCACAGTGTCGTGTGCGGGCGGACGTATGGCTGGCAGCGGCATGGAAATAGGGGCCGCGATCCCGGCAAATCGCGAACGGGATTAGATTTCCGGGGGTCGCGATTTTTCCCTCGGTGGAATATCTACGAGCGGCGCCGGCGCCCGGCCTTTTTCCACGCGTCGGGCACGGTCACCCTCCATGTCCGATCGAAAGCCTTCTGGCTTAGCGGGCCGACTTTGGCGACCTCAGTTTTTGCCGACTGGAATGCCGCATCTGTGTTGGCGGGCCGCTCATTTAACGCCACAAGCTTCACAAGCAACTGTCGGCATGCCTCTTCGGCGGCAGCGGCGCGGTTGGTGCGGACACCGGACGGAGGAGCCTCGCTCGCAGTCGCGGTTGCTGGGACTGGCGGCTCGCCGCTACTGCCGGGTGCAGGCGCTTCGATTGGCGCCCCGCCGTCGGCTGATAGTTTGGCTCGCTCGTGGCGCTCGGCCAGCAGCTTTTGGATACGTTCCCCGCCGTCTCCCCAGCGCTCCGCAATCGCGAGTATCGGCGCAGCCCCAATAACACACAGCGTCGGGTCGAGCTCGTTCGGCCGGTCATCCAGATAGACCGGCCTTTCCGGCTTGAGCTTGCCGGTCTCTATGTCTTTGGCGAGCTCTTGGTACACCGCATTGGAGATCCTGGAATGTAGCGAAGTATCCAACGTCTCGATTCGCTTGCCCGGAGTGACGCGCCTGCCCGTAGTGTCGGCGATCATGATGGGAGTGTCGGCGATCACGAACACTAAATTAGGGCCGATCGCCCCAAGATATTGCAGCCGCTCTCTTTGAGCCTCGGCAGTGGCATCCATCGCTGCGACCCCGGGAAGCCGGTCGGTGTAGATCATGCACCACTCGTACACGGTGTGCATGTCGGCGACCGGGAAATCGGCGCCAATGGCGATATTGCGTCGGATCATATTTGGCGCGCCTCCGCAGGGGTGTCGCTGCGGAAGCCCGGTGCGGTGCCGGGCGTTCGGTGATCAGCCTATCCGCCGCGATGGTGAGCTTACCGGGATGCTGCGATCGGAACCACGTTTGACGGCTCGACCAATCCTAGCGAGCCGAACGCGGCGCGCACCGTCTCGGCGAGGTAGGACGGCGACATGTGCCCGTAGTGCTTCTCGACCATGCGCGTGTCGCTGTGGCCTAGCTGAGCGGCGATCACCGCGAGCGGGACGCCCCGCATCGCCAGCCGGCTTGCATAAGTGTGGCGCAGCCCATGGAAATTGACCGCGGGCTCGATCCGGGCAGCGGCACAAGCCGCGGCCAGCGGGCGCTGTTGCTCGGACTTCGCCCAAGGCTTGCCGTTGGCCCGCGAGAATAGGTGGGCGCTGCCGGGTTTCCCGGCGGCCAGCCCGGCTACGAAATCTCGCCCTTCTTGCGTAAGTACGACGTGGCGCGGCTTGCCGCTCTTGCTCGTGCGCACGCGTATCGTGCCAGCATCGGAATTGAAGTCATCGCTCCTCATCGCCGCAAGCTCGCCATAGCGGCAGCCGGTCAAGAGCGCGGTCGTCACCAGGGCGCGGAAATCAGATGGGCAAGCATTCGTCAGCCGCCGCGCCTCATCATCCGACAAGTAGCGCATGCGCGCAGCGTCGACCTCGCGGAAAGCTCGGACGGTGCGCCAGGCGTCATCGCTTGCACATTTGCCTTCACGGTGCGCGTGGTTGAGCGCTGCCTTAAGGATCGTCAGCACCCGGTTTGCGGTCGAGCGGCGCCGGCGGACGGCTTCGCCGCTGGAATCGACTTCCCGGTGCTTCTGCGCCGCGCCAGGTTTCGTCCGCAGCCGCGGCGGCGTTTCCGCGATCTTCTGATGCCAGGCGACTATTCGCCCCTTGGTCAGCTTGTTAAGCGGCACCGTTCCGAGTTCCGGCCCGATCCATGCCGCTGCCGAGGCGTCGAGGCGATCGGTCGCCTTACCGCTGCGACGTTGGTAATCGGCGCGATAGTCGGTGAGCGCGTCGGCAACGGTGTAAGGGCGATCGAGCGGCTCAAGGTCACCGGCTTCTTCCCGCGCCTTACGCTGAAACCAGTCCCGTGCCATGGTTTGCGCCTGAGTGAAGCTGAACACGCGGAGCCCATCCGCCTCGGCCGCATCGTCGGCGGCGCCGAGGGCTTCAAGCCGCCGCGTGCCGTCCTCGCCGCGAAACTTGCCGATCCACGTGCCGCCCTTCTCCCCGCGACGATAACCCAGCGCGTGCCCGGCCGAGATCACCGTCCAATACGGCTCGCGACGCTTGGGAAGCTTCAAGCGCGCAGTGCGGGTGTCGATCTTGGGGTTGCGAACCGTGCGCGCCATGCGCCGAGATCCGTTCGAAGGTACCTACGGCAAATATACGGCACGGACGTGAGAAGACAAGGACGGATCGCAATGGACGACATTTTTTTTAAAACAAATATTTAGGTTGTCCATTGCTGTCCGTAACCGACCGGATAATCCTGCTTTGCCCCTCTTTCACGGCGGTAACATGGGTTGAATCCCCTTGGGGACGCCAATAATTTCTGTTACTTACGTGAATCGGCGGTGACGAGTGTCCCGCTTGTGTCCCGCCCACGGTGGTGGGTCAGGCGCCGAAGGGTGGTGTGCCGAACCGATTTTTCGTCTTCAGATAAAAACCGCGATCCACGTCCTTTCTGCCTTCGTCTAACGAGGTTTGAGCGCCGGACGGCTGGTCTGCGGTTAAGGCACCGGTCTTGAAATTCTATCCCGACCGTCCCGGCGGGTATCAAGAGGTCCCGGAACGTCGCGGATTGTCTGGCTTTTCCGGTCGCGAAATCACCCTCTGTCAATTCTCGTCCCATCGCGTGCTACCGCGTTCGGTAGCAAATTCGGTAGCAAAGTACCCGGGACGTTCTCATAGCCTCGGCTCAGGTCCGTCGAGGCCTTGCCGTAGCCCGGACTTGTCCGGACCCGGCCAGCCTCGTCGGACGATGAAGCGCGCATCGGGCATCTGCCCGGCGGCCGAGGCCACTAATCCATTGGGCGCCCGTGAAGAAACCGGCGAAACGGCTTCCTAATTGCCGGAGCGGGATCGACTACCAAGGGGTGGCGCGCCTCCGCGACGGCAATACCGGGGCCAAAACCGTGCCGCTCGGCGCACCCGAACTTCGCGCGCTTGCAGGCCCCGAGGACGCCTTCGGGCGTTCATCCCCGCTTTCACCGTCACACCGTCACAAGTCAGGGATTCCGGAGGACGCCTTCGGGCGTTCATCCCCGCTTTCACCGTCACACCGTCACAAGTCAGGGATTCCGCGGCTTTCAAACATTTCGGAAACGTCACACCGTGTTCGGTTGTGACGGATGACAAAGGTCAAAAACCCGAGTGTTTCTGCTGGTTGTGGACGCTGTGACGTATAGAATGGGCCCATAAGGAATGGCGTGTCGGCTGAAGAGCGTGCTCCCGGGGCTTCGACGGTGCTCGTCTCCAGGGCGAGCCAGCAACGCCGAGACCGCGACGCCATGACCGTTGACCCTCGACCTGATCCGCAACGCAGCGCTCTCCGGCCGGCTGCTCGACGCGGCACTGCCGGGGCTGCCGAGGTGACGACAGTGCAGCCAGGCGAAGCGAAATGCTCATGGTGCGGGCAGGATCTCCAGGACCGCCGCGGCGGGTCTCCGCAACGCTTCTGCTCGACTGAACACCGATTGTTGTTCTGGTCGACCCTCCGCCGCTGGGGAGCGCGCGCGGTCGCGGCCGGCATCCTGTGTGACCATCGCCGACCAGCTTTTAATCAACCCTCCGCACCAGACGAAGGGCCCCCCTGCCGCTGGGCGATCATCAGCATGACCTCCTGCATGCGCCGCAGCTCCTCGGTCGTATAAAGCGAGGGATCGAACGGCGGCGCTTTCTTGGGAGCCTCAGCGTTCGGGTCATACTCTTTTGGTTTACCCCAGGCACGTTCAAAGACTTTATCAGTCGCCATTAAAGCAACGCGCTCGTCTTCACTTTGGATTAATTCAATCAATCGACGAGCAGCGTCCGGCGAAGCCTCTCGACATAAGCGCTGACATTGCGCGAATTGTTTAGTTCTTCCGCCGGGATTTCCGGTTTGGCCTTTTTTATACGGGATTAAATTCCGTAAACTTCGCTCTGATATGCTACGTGTCCTCTCAATCGTCTCTTCTCTCACGTGATTTCCTGCACAGCGAAATCGCCGAATTCCACGGCATCCCGAATATCCCCGACGATCCAGACCTGGCGATCGCCGCCGGCCGCAAGCTGTGTGAGCAGTTACTTGAACCGTTGCAGGCAACTTCGGCCGGCTGGCGATCCGCTCTGCCTACCGCGCGCCCGCGGTCAACGAGTTCGGCAACCGTCACGGGCTCAGCTGCGCCTCGAACCTACGCAATTATGGCCGCCACATTTGGGACCGTCGCGATGCCACGGGTGCTATGGGGGCGATGGCGACCGTCGTCGTGCCATGGTTTGCCGACCGCTATCGCGACGGCGCGGATTGGCGCGCACTCGCCTGGTGGATCCATGACCACCTGCCGTACAGCCAGCTGCAGTTCTTCCCCAAATTGGCCGCCTTCAACATCGGCTGGCATGAGCGGCCCCGCCGGCGGGTCGACAGCTTTATCGCCCCGAAGGGCTGCCTGACGCGACCGGGAATGGCTAACCACGACGGCTCGCATGCTGATTTGTATCCCGGCTTCCCCCGGCTGCGAACGGGGTAGAGGGCTTACAGTGAATTGAATTGCCTCTAGGCCGATGACGGGGCCTGACGCGGGGAGAGAGGCAGCGAGCTGCAGTCGCGCTGGCGACATTGGCGAGTACCGGGGATGGTAGGACCACCAGCTCGACCTAGGGCTCGCTGCGAGTTTAGGGGAAACTTCCATAGGGATTCTATATGGGAGATTCCACTAAACTCGCAGGTGTGTCCGACGGCGGAGGAGGCGCCGTGAAAGAGACCGATCACCGCGATCAATCAGAGGGAGGGGAAAAGATGGAAGCCTACCGCATCGACCGCTTCGGCAGCGTTGACGGGATCGTGCTGCGGTCGAACGAAGACCCCCGGCCCGGACCGAAGGAGATCCTGATGCGAGTGCGGGCGAGCTCGCTCAATTACCGCGACCTGATGGTCCTCAAAGGCGGCGGTCGCGGTCCGACAAAGATCGGCGTCGTGCCGCTCTCCGATGGCGCAGGTGAGGTTGCGGCCATCGGCGATGGGGTGACGCGGGTCAAGGTTGGCGACCCAATTGCCGGTTCCTTTCATCCGCGGTGGTTCGGCGGCCCGATCAAGCCCGATTATCTGACAGACCGGCTCGGTGCCAACCTCGACGGGATGCTGGCCGAGTACGCGGTGTTGAGCGAGGAGGCGCTGGTACACCTGCCGAGCCACCTCTCCTTCGAGGAAGCCGCTACGTTGCCCTGTGCCGCGGTGACGGCGTGGGTCGCACTGACGGGCCATCGCCGGGTTACCGCCGGCGACACCGTCTTGACGCAGGGTTCGGGCGGCGTCTCGGTCTTTGCGCTGCAATTTGCCCGGATCTTGGGCGCCCGAGTGATCGCGACCACCTCGACCGCGGAAAAGGCCGAGCGGCTCAAGGCGCTGGGAGCTTCCGATGTGATCAACTACGCCGAGACACCGGATTGGGATGAGAAGGCGCGCGAATTGACCGATGGCCGCGGTGTCGACTGCGTCGTCGAGATTGGCGGACCGGGGACGATCGCGATGTCGCTGAAGGCCTTGGCCGTGGGCGGACATGTCAGCCTGATCGGCGCGAGCCTGTCGCCATCTGGGACGATGCTCGACCCGCTATTGCTGACCGGCCGCGGCATTACGGTCGGGGCGATCAGCGTCGGAAGCCGGGCCGATTTCGAGGCAATGAACCGGGCTATCGCACTGCATCGCTTGCGGCCCGTGATCGATCAGACCTTCCCGTTTGCCGAGGCCAAGGTAGCCTACCGGCATTTCGAGGGCCGCGGACATTTCGGTAAGGTCGTGATCACGCACGGCTGATCGTTGGGAAGTGAGCTCCATTGGACAGCGAGGCTTGGGCCCGTTGAGTACCGCCGTATATATGCCCTGCTCAATCATTACCTCCGCTCATCAGAGGCGTGCCGGGGCGGTCGAACGGGGCGGGCTCGAAAACCTCTAGGGGCGTCCCTTCGAGTGTCGCTCTATCCCCTTTTGCCACTCAGCGGCTAGGGTTTTGGGACCATGGGCGAGCGTTCGTCCCTTCGTGTCCCTTCGGCTCCCGGCGCGTTTGGGTCCAAAGTTGGGTCCAACTGCTATGCCGGCTTGGCGTTCGTTCGCTCTCGATCACCTATCCCCGTCGTGATTGAGACCGCGACGCGCGCCTCGGATCTCGTTCCTCCCGCGTCCGAGGTCTCAACGCTGGCGGTAAGTGCTGGTCGGCGGCAGCGATCTCGACCTTGATAACGTCGGCGTTGCGCGGACAACAATCCCGCATGCGGGCGGCATGGGCTTCCGCAGCCTCGCGCCTACGGACGGTGAGGGCGCGACGCCGGTCCGTCGTCCAGGCGCCGTTATAGTAACCCACGACGGTTTGGGTTTCGTGGTCGCGGAGTGTGACGAGGTAGGTGGTCACAGAGGCTTCCCCTTCGGGGTCTCAGTCCGGCACACGGAGCCATGCGGCGGGATTCTTTGGATCATCCACTTTCGGTCGCTCCGAAGCGCCACCAAGCAAAGGTCGAAACGGGCTTTTGCGACCGGGCACTCCACCGATGCTCGGGAGGCCACACAAATGCCACGGCGTTGGCGATCTAGCACCGAGGCGGTCAGCAAGCCGTCCGCTCACCCTGGTGGAGCGGCAACGCCGGTTGGTTCGTCGCAGGCCGGCTTGGGTCCTGACTGAGTTTGCATTTCCGGGCGACGCCAAACCGTGCGACGCAGAACCCAGCCGACGATGTCAATGATCCAGAAGGTGAGCATGGGTGTGAGCAAAACAACCGCCATGACAAACCAATATTGCGTCTCTGAAAGCCTCTCCATTGATGTCCCACGTGAAGGATACGTTGACCAGACTGGCGGAAGAAATAGAGCGAACACGTTTATATTCTATACTAAGCGTCCTGTTAGCGTCCTCTCTAGCGTCACAAACACATCTGATTGTTTCTTTTTTTACGGTGATTGGCCCTAAAAACTGGTTGCGGCATGGACACCCGCTCGATCCGGTTAATAACGAGACGCGGGCTAGGGTCGCGGCAGTAGGACTGCGTGACAATCGCCGAGGTCCGCGGGTTCACCGCGTGCTAGTCCTACCGACAGCGAGCCGAGTTGATCCGCCGGTTGCTCGCCCCGGGCCGTCTCCGGTCTAGGTGAGGTGCTGCGGCGGGATCGCCTCCCAGGCCAGGGGGCGAGGGCGCCACGGCCCTTGGGTATGGCGTATATCGGGCCCTCTACCCTGCCGCCGCAGCGGCCCGTGACGGTCGCACAGATTGGTTGCTGAAACCTTCTCAGCACCGGTCTGGCATGCGCTGAGCGCCGCGATCATGGGTCGCCGCGCCGCTCTTGGGACCGTTCACGCGGTGTTAATCGCCTGCGCGCAAAACTGCTCGTTGCGTTGCTACTGGACGAAGGCCGCCGTGAAAACTGCAACCGACCGCGCCGCCGAGGCGATGAAAGCGGCAGAGACGCTGTTCGCCCACGAGATGGGCGCCACCCTGGACCTCAGCCCGGCCGCAAAGGCGGTGTTCATGGCAACTATCGCCGCGGCGATCGAGGGCGCCATCGCCGAAGAGCATGAGAGGCTCACACGCGCGCAGTAATCCTTGCCCTCGTGAGTGGCGTAGCTTTGGCCGCTACGTCAGTGCAGGCCGCTCCGGCTCCAACCAAGGCACTTCCCAGCGAGCTCGGCGACATGCGCGCCGAACCTTTGGTCGCAGACGATCCCGAACGCCTGACCCTCCGGCAAGCTGACCAGATGCCCACCCGGACGCCGCTTTGACGTTGTGGGACGTTCATTCGCCAGCAATAGCGTCAATTTTAATCAAATCTCAGGGACGGACGCCTTGCTGACGCCCAATCGAACAGGTCGATGATTAAACATGGGTAAACAGGTCCGCGTCCCACACCCCTGGCAAAGACAATCTCATAAGCGCCAGCCGACCTCTCACGTGATGCTTAGTAAAGGTTAAGTAGTGATAAGACCAGATGAACTAGCCCGCGCTGCCAGCAAGCTCGCTCACTCTCTCGGCATCCCGGTCTACATTCGAAATGGCCGGATATACCAGAACGGACCCGGCCTTGAGTTTTTGCCGTCAACTGGCTCCCGTCCAACCGTGCCGGACATTTCCTCTGACGATGACGCTTTTTCAATCAAAACGGACGAGACCGCTAGAGCCGGTGGGGTCAGGATACGGGTGGCGTCTCTGACACTGTGAACTTGTCGGACCAAAAGCGACCTCTAACGAGAAGCGCGAGGCCGTTCACGAGCTGCGACGAGCACGGCACGGGGCGGAGGCGCGCTCGGCGATCGCGGCCGTTCTCGCGGTGCGCACCGAAGACATTCTGGCCCGCGACCGCCCCCAAATAGAGCACCCCATACCCTGCCTTTGATCCGCGACAGGCACAGCCACCGCCCGGCGCAACGCTAGGGATTGCTCCGTCCACCGCCATAGTAGCCTTCGCCCCCATACGGGCCGTACCCACCCCCGGGCGCACCCCCGCCTCCGTAGTAAGGACTTCCTCCTCCCGGGTATGGACCTTGGTTGCCGTAATTCCGGTTCGGCGCGCAATGCGGCGGAACCCATCCGCCCCTCCATTGGCTCCAATGACCGGGTACCGGGTGCCAACCCGGGCTGCAACCACCCCCCACCTGGACGATGCCGGGCACGGCGCCCGTCCTGACCGGTCGCTCGTTTGAACCCGGCGGAGCAGCATTCGCCGTCGCGGCGGCGAGGCTAAGCATCCCGACCACGGTCAATTTGAGAATGCGCACTTTGGTCTCTCCGAACAACTAAGCTTCCTGACCCGGCCAATAACGGTTCAGGGACTGCCTTTCGTCCTGTGCCGACAAGAGTCTTTACCTTCGGGGTTTCGCCGAGATGCGCTGGCTCGTCAAATAACCTCGTGCGTTGAAGCCGCAGTGTTCCGGCGCGTTTTCATGACGTTACACGAGATTCTCGCTCCGAATCCAAGTTGCGCGACAACCCTCATCATGCACGTGATGCGGTCACATCCTAAAAATGACACACGTGAATATCGTCATAGTGCGCGTCTCGCTTGGAATGTGTGTCTATTCGCAACTTTTTGATCCGTCTTAAGGCGGTGCCCCTGGCTCGGCCCGAGGGGAGCAGAAGTAAGGAACGCAATGACCGAACGATGGATTTTCCCTTGCGTGCTGCTCATTGGGGCAGGTGTTAGGCTTATCGGCTTGTACTAACCCCTATGATCCCGTCCAGCGGACCATCGGTGGTGGTCTCATTGGCGCAGGCAGCGGGGCCGCAATCGGGGCTGCTGCTGCCGGCGGACACGGTGCTGCCCTGGGCGCCGCTGTCGGAGGAGCGGTGGGTGCGGTGGGCGGCCTTATCACCACGCCACCGCCAGCTCGATACCGCTACTAGGCCGCTCGATCTCCCACCTTCCAAACGCGCCGGCTTAAAATCTCGCCCCCCGCATCGGTACAAGCCCCGCCCCGCACCGAGGGCCGCTCCCACCGGCGGCATAATCGGCCCCGCGCCCCAGATAGTTGCGCCTAAACTTGGGCACCTGACGATTACGACAAATTAACCTCGAATATCGCCGGCTTAACTATCAGTTCTCCGGCAAAATTTATCCGCTTTATCTAAACTCAGGACAATACAGAGACAGCCGTGTTGGCGAGCGCTGGCATTATGGTCTGCGCAATGCCAACCCAGGCATCGATGCGAATTGCGCTGAGGCCAAGAAATGCACTCGGATACGGGCGCAACCCGTTTCGTCAGCATAGCGATATTGATCATGCTCCTCGTCCTCGTGTCCCTAGTTTACCTCAATAGCTAAGTGCGGAAGCCGCGCTGCGTAACGTTTG
>Ga0210407_10002912_pt1 | contig 14258 bp, 11 predicted proteins | sample IncBWC27MmetaG_FD_150860 | JGI IMG/M metagenome (GOLD analysis project Ga0210407, IMG submission 150860) | Forest soil microbial communities from Barre Woods Harvard Forest LTER site, Petersham, Massachusetts, United States - Inc-BW-C-27-M | ecosystem: Environmental > Terrestrial > Soil >...
CTACGAAGTAACGCCCGAGGAAAGCAGTATCAAGTTCGGTGTCGACTCTTCCGTTTCGATCAAAGGGAATTTTGAAAAATGGAACGCAAGCATAAAGTTCTCATCGAGAGATGTCCGGACCGCTGTCTTAGACATCGAGATTGAAGCCGGCAGCGTTAATACCGGAAGCCATATGAAAGACAACAAGTTGAAGGGGAAGGATTTCTTCAACGTCAAAGAATCTCCAATGATTTCATTCAAATCGACGAAAATCGTTCAGACCGGACCATACACTTTCGACATCGAAGGCAACTTCACTATTCGGGGTGTCACCAAGACGGAGAAACTTACTCTCACGAGCGATAGCAAAGGAACGCCCTCCGGCAGCCTCGACGGCACCATGGCCTTCGACCGCAAGGACTATGGGATGACAAGCGGTATCCCCTTCATCAAGATCGCCAACCGTGTCGAAGTAAATGTCTCTCTGAAATGGAAGCGGGTCAGCGGACCTCCTCCAGTTTTCGAACAATAATTCGATATTCGACAAAACGAGGGCGCGCCAAACCTCGGCGAGGTGTCACTCCTACCTCGCTGGCTGGGGAGCGCGGACCGGAGAGTGAACGTGGCGACGCTACTTCTTCGCAAGAAAGAATCCTTTTGGGCGAATGGTGCCTAGCCCCTAATACAGGAGGACGACCTCATCAATTCTATTGGCCGCGGGCTTTCAGTTCTGCTGTCGTGCGTAGCGCGGCTCGTGCATAAAACAGTCGCCCTTTCGCTGCCGCGACGGAGATCCCGAGTGTCTCGGCGGTTTCATGCAGAGAGCACTCCCGCAAGTCATAAAGTTCGACAACTTTCCGAAGTGTTCGTCGCAGCTTTGCGATTGCGTCTCATCGGCGAACGCGTTTCGCTGTTTCTTCGCTGAGGTGGAAATTGGGGGACTCAATGCATGCGGAGCCACATTTCCGTGCATCGTGCCACTACCAAATATTTTTCCAACTCGTTTGTTTTCAAAAACAAGATTGAAAAGGAAGGGCTTCGGGAACATGGCCCGGCTGGCTTGGGCGCAGGAGGTCCCGAATTCAAATCTCGGCGCCCCGACCATCTTCTCCTGCGTTTTCCGTACACTGTTTTGGATGCTACTGTGTCAGTGTGCGCGCTGGAACCGACCTTGCGTATAGTACGTTGCCAGCATGATTGACAATTGCAATCTCGAAGCCGCTTGGAATTATCACAACGCCACCAAGCATTCCCCGGCCAGCATCCGCGCCAATCGTCATTACCTTGATTGGGACAACCAGCCCTTACCCTTCAAAATTTATCCGACTCTAGAGCCGCTGCGCTTGCCCGCCGAATTGCGCCAAACCGGTGTTGCCGCCCTTTCCGCGATCGCCGAGGCCTTGCCAGCGCGGACAAGCGCCGTGCCGGATCTTAAAGCGGTGGCCGAACTCCTCTATCTTTCCGCGGGAATCACCCGCAGGAGAAAATATCCAGGTGGCGAAATCTACTTTCGCGCGGCGGCCTGCACCGGAGCGCTTTACGAGGTCGAGCTTTATTTGGTTTGTGGCGAACTGGCTGGCCTGCAAGCCGGCGTCTATCATTTCGCCGCCGCCGAGTTCGGGTTGCGCAAACTGCGCGCCGGAGATTATCGCACTGTTCTGCTCGGAGCCACCGGCAAAGAACCCGCCATCGCCCACGCCCCGCTTACGATTGTTTGTACCTGCACCTACTGGCGCAATGCCTGGAAATATCAAGACCGCACCTATCGCCATTTCGGCTGGGACAACGGCACTTTACTCGCCAATCTGCTTGCCGTTGCCACCGCCCTGGGCTTGCCCGCCCGGGTCGTGTGCGGCTTCGTGGACGCGGATGTTAACCGCCTCCTGGACGTGGATCCCCAGCGCGAGGTGGCCTTCTCCCTCGTGGCCCTCGGCCAGGTCGCGGACCTGCCGCCACAGACGCCTAGGGAGACGCTCCCGCTAAACCTCGAAACTGTTCCGCTCTCGCAGCGCGAAATTGATTACCCGCTCATGCGCGAAATGCACGCTGCTTCTTCGCTGCGCACGCCGGAGGAAGTGGAGAAGTGGCGAGGCGGCACGCCGGTAACAGACCTTCCTGCTGCCGCCGAACCAGTCGTTCAGCTGCAAGCTTTGTCGGACGAGGAGATCCCGCGCGACCCCATCGAGCAGGTCATCCTGCGGCGCGGCTCCAGCCGCAAGTTCGTCCATGCCTCGATTACCCTGGCGCAACTTTCCACCATGCTGGACCGCGCCACCCGCGGCGTGCCAGCCGATTTCCTGGATCCGCCGGGAGCTCAACTCAACCACCTTTACCTGATTGTCCACGCGGTAGAGGGGTTAGCGCCGGGAGCTTACGTTTTTCATCGCAGCACTCTCCGGCTGGAGTGCCTGAAACAGGGAAACTTCCGCGGCGATGCGGGCTACCTTGGATTGGAGCAGGAATTGCCCGCGGACGCCGCTGTGGACATCTATTTCCTTGCGGATTTACAGCCTATTTTGCAGCGCTTCGGCAATCGGGGCTATCGCGCGGTGCAACTCGAAGCCGGCATTCTTGGCGGCAAGCTGTACCTAGCGGCCTACGCGCAGCGGCTGGGCGCTACGGGCCTCACCTTTTTCGACGATGAAGTGGTTCGCTTTTTCTCGCCCCATGCCGAAGGCAAGAGCACAATCTTCCTCGTAGCAGTGGGCCACAGTGCCAAGACCAAAGCTGGATGAGACATAAACGCGAGCGATGTCCCCTCAATTCCATGCTGGAATCGGACCCTCAGCCGAGCCTCGCTGCTACACTGACAGGTTAGCTTTCTTACCCCATGGAACACTTCACAGTACGCTCTTCCCAGTTCTGTGGTATACTTCAGTTGCGCTAATACCGCGGTTGTGTTGTGCGGTTCCTCTGGTTTAGTACGTGATCTGAGAATACCCGCCTACGTTTCCTCCGTTCGTTTCAGCGTAATTCAAACGAAGACTGGTTCAGCAAGCCGCCGTGCGTGTGTGGAAGTTCGTATGCGCGCCGCGACTGCGCCAGCAAGAAAGCTAAATGCAAACTTTTTCAGAACTACCGATTTCTCCCTATGTAAAGGAGCGGCTGTCGTCAGCTCGTTTTTCGACGCCCACTCCCGTTCAAGCCGCGGCGATTCCGCATGCGCTTGAAGGTAAAGATGTGCTCGCGACCGCGCAAACCGGCACCGGCAAGACCCTTGCGTTCCTAATTCCGATCGCGGAAAAACTCCTGCGGCGAAACACGCCGGGCATCGCCGCGCTCGTGCTTGTTCCCACGCGTGAACTCGCCATGCAGGTCGTGGATCAATACAACGCCTTAAGAGGCAAACAGCTCGCGCCAGCGGCTCTGGTCGTCGGCGGCTTGGCCGAAACGCAACAACTGAGCATCCTCCGCAAAGGAGCCAGCGTGGTCGTTGCCACCCCCGGACGTCTGGAAGATTTCCTCGATCGTAGGCTCATTCATTTCCAGGGGCTGCAAACCCTGGTTCTCGATGAGGCGGATCGGATGCTGGATATGGGATTTCTTCCGGCAATTCGCAGGATAGCAGCGGCCCTGCCCAAGGAACGCCAAACGATGTGTTTTTCCGCCACGATGGAAGGCGACATGACTCGCCTGGTGCAGGATTACACGCGAAACCCGGTGCGCCTCGCGTTCGGGTCGACGCTGAAGCCGTCGGAAAATGTGCGGCTTCAGGCGTTTGAGGTTGCCGTCGACGCTAAGCACGGAATGTTGCACCACTTGCTCCTTAAGGAGAGCGGCCGGTGCCTGGTGTTCTCGCGAACCAAGCGCGGCACGGAGCGGATTGCCAGAAACCTGAATCGCGATGGCATTCAGGCGGCCATGATCCACGGCGACAGGTCGCAATCGCAGCGCACGGCTGCCCTAACCGGATTTCAGCAGGGGCGCTACCGCGTGCTCGTGGCAACGGACCTGGCTTCGCGCGGGATTCACGTCCAGGACATCGCTCACGTCATCAACTACGATTTGCCCGAAGTGGCGGAAAACTTCATCCATAGGGTGGGACGAACCGGGCGTGCAGGCAAACGCGGAGTCGCTAGCACTCTCTTTGCGAGGGAACAGCGATCGGAGTTGTTTCAGTTGGAGCGAACGCTCGGCATTCGGATGGAGAGGATGCAAGCGGACAGCCAACTGCCCGAGGCGCAGGATCGCCCACGGGATGGGGCCAGCCGGATGTCCTCGACGCCAGGGCCTCGAATGGTTCGACTCCCTGGAGAAATCCTGCAAGCGCAAATGGAGAGTTAGCCCTGCGCCTGCGATTCTTTTGAACCAGTTCAGGCGCGAAACTGGTAGAATAGAGGAGACTTCGGAAACACGACGTGTGATGCCACCCGAGGGGATCGGGTTAATTAGAGTCCAGACCGCAAAGAGCAGCTTGAGGCAAGGCCAGCCACCGCTGCAATCTCTACATCGCCTTCCCCGTCCACCGAACGGCGTACTAGTGTCTTGTTTCGAGCCAGCATGTTCTTGAGGAAGGTCCGGCCAGTTTGGACAACGGCTTAAGGGGAGAAACCTTGGTGCTCGCGATTCAAGAAAAATCCGACCAGATCCGAAACTTGATTGCCGTAGGCAAGGAACGCGGATTTTTGCTCTTCGATGAGGTCAACAAGGTCCTCCTGCCGGAAGAGCACACCACGGAGGAGATCGACGCCCTGCTGACCACTCTCGAAAGCGACGGCGTCGAGATTTACGAAGACGTTGCCGCGGCAAACGCGGCGCACCCGACGGTCGAAGTCGTCGTGCCCGCCGGAATCGATCAGGACGAGGCTCCCCGAAGCGAAGAAGGCGAGCTCGACCAGGCAGCGCGCCAGCTGGACAAGACCACCGATCCGGTTCGCACGTACCTGCGCGAGATGGGCGTAGTGCCGCTTTTGACGCGCGAACGCGAGGTGGAAATCGCCAAACGCATCGAACGCGGGCAAGTTCTCGTGCTCAAGACGATTTCTCGCTCCCCGATCGTGCTGCAGCAGTTGATGGTGCTGGGCCAGGAGTTGCGCGAAGGCAGCCGGTCGATCAAGGAAATTCTCCACTTCGACGACGAAGAGCTGACGGTCGACAAGATAGAAGAGAAAACTCGCCATATGCTTCGGATCATCGGCAAGATCGCGAAGCTGTACGAGCTGGGCCTGGTGCAAGCGACCCGCTTGGAAAACGTCGCGAAGTCGCAAAAACGCGCGCATCTGCGTGCCCGGCGGCGTTTGGCGCGCACCCGGATCGAGATGTCTCTTCTCGTGCGTTCGATCGATTTCAAGGAACGCGAGAAGAAGCGCCTGATCGACTTGGTACGGCACACCGTCGAGCGGCTGCGTTTCCTGGAGCGCGAAGGCGCGCGCCTGGAACGCCGCGCCAACGCTGCTCACGGCGAAACCGCCGCGGAAGCCCGCAAGAAATTGCGTTCGTGCCGCCTGCAACTCAGGGAGATCGCGGATGCCAGCCAGACCGGACCTGGCGGCTTGAAACGCGCCCTCACGCAAATTCTGCGCGGCGAGGCCGAAGCAGACCAGGCGAAGAAGGAGCTGACCGAGGCAAACCTGCGCCTCGTCGTTTCCATCGCCAAAAAGTACACCAACCGCGGGCTGCAGTTTCTCGACCTGATCCAGGAAGGCAACATCGGCCTGATGCGGGGCACCGACAAATTCGAGTGGCGCCGCGGGTACAAGTTCTCCACGTATGCCACTTGGTGGATTCGCCAGGCCATCACCCGCGCCATCGCCGACCAGGCGCGCACGATCCGTGTTCCCGTCCACATGATCGAGACGATCAACAAACAGCTCCGCACAAGCCACCAACTGGTGCAAGAGCTCGGCCGCGAGCCCACTTCCGAAGAGATCGCCAAGCGCATGGATATTTCCGTCGACATGGTGCGCAAGACCAAAAAGATTGCGCAGCAGCCCTTGTCGTTCGAGACCCCCATCGGAGAAGACGAAGAGACTCATCTGGGCGATTTCGTCGAGGATAGGGGCGTTGTTTCTCCATCCGACGCGGCCATCAACCTCAACCTGAAGGAACAGATGGCGAGCATGTTAAAGACGCTCACCCCGCGCGAGGAACGCATCATCAAGATGCGCTTTGGATTGGATCACGATACCGAGCATACGCTCGAGGAAGTGGGCCATTCCTTTTCCGTTACCCGGGAACGCATCCGGCAGATCGAAGCGAAGGCGCTGCGCAAGCTGCGCCATCCTTCGCGCTCGAGAAGGTTTCGCATCTTTCTGGAAGGTTCTTTGTGAAAAGCCGCAGACCGCGCACGGCACGAAATTACGCGCCGTCGGCCGTTGTGCATTCGATTTTGAGTTTGTTTTAGGTGTAGAGAGGGAGAAGAAGCATGAAAAGTCTGTTTGTAGGCAACATGAGTTTTCAAACCACGGAAGCGGATCTGAACGCGCTTTTTAAACCGTTCGGGCAGGTCACGCGCGTCCATCTGGCCATGGACCGCGAGACGGGCCGGGCGCGCGGCTTCGCCTTTATCGAAATGCCCAATGACGACGAGGCCGCCAAGGCGATCGCGGCGCTCGATGGAAAAGAGCTGGGCGGGCGCAATTTGAAAGTCAACGAAGCGCGGCCCAAGACGGAGCGCAGCGGCCCGCGAAGCAGCGGGGGTGGTGGCGGCCGCGGACGGAGCGGGAGCGGATTCTCCAACGAGGATTATCGCGAATCCGCACGCCAGCCTCGCGAACCTCGCTGGTAGCTTCCGGCGCTCTCTTTGCGTTATTGTTGACGGCCGTTGCGAATTCAAGGAGACACGATGGGAATCACATTTCAGAAGCGTCAGAAGGAAATGAAGCGGCAGGAAAAGCAGCGTGAAAAGGCGGAGCGGCGCGCGCAGAAAAAACTGGCCAAACGCGCGGAGAGCGAAGCCTCAAAAGAAAACGCGCCGGAACTAGTCAACTCGGATCCACAAGCCGAATTGCCAAAAGCCGCCGGGACGATTTAAGAACTCCCCCGCGCGGCCCTGCGCTGTGGCACGACACAATTTCCGTCGCGGGCAACGCTAAAAATTCTCGATGATTCCTCGAGCCTCTATCGCAGCCGCCACCGATCGCAGGACCTTACCTAGTAGTGACCATCTGTCCGGAATGAGACATCGCCCCGGGCCCGAGTAGTGTAAACTACCGCCCTCGACGTTTCCCGGCCGCACCATGGAAAGCCCGCCGTCCAGAAAACTTCACGCGAGCGTCGAATCGCAAGATCGAGGTTGCGGAGCAACAATGAGTCAAAGCGCAATCGCTGTGCCACGGCCATGGGACCGGCCATTCTGGAAACCCGTGCGGCACAAAGAAGGCGTCTTCACCTACATTGTTTTGATTCACGTCCTGGCGATCGTGGGAATCATCTTATTCCCGCTCCCCAGCCTCAAAGTCGTGGGCCTCGCCGTGTTCTTTATCTGTTTGGGAGGGCTTGGGACAACGGTCTGCTATCACCGCTTGCTCGCTCACCGCACCCTCAAGGTCAACAAGTTCATCGAGCAGGTGTTGATTTTCTGGGCCGTCTTCAACGGTTCAGGACACCCAGCGAGCTGGGTAGCCTACCACCGGCTGCATCATTCCGTGACCGACACGCCCGACGACATCTCCAGCCCCAAGCAGGGAGGCTTCTGGTGGGCCCATTTGCGCTGGCTCTATCAAACGCCTCGCGCGGACCGTCAACGCTGGTGTCCCGACCTCGACCGCGGCATTTATAAAATTTGGGGCTATGCGGAAACGCCCGTAATCCTGCTGTCGCTTTTCTGCGGACCTCTGCTCGGCTTCGGCTGGATGGGCTTCTTTTGGCTTGGTGCGATTCGCCTGGCCTATTCGCTGCACATGCAGTGTCTGGTCAACAGCTTGACCCACCTGGACCACGCAGCCGAAGGCGATTCCAGCAAGAACGTCTGGTGGCTGGGCCCGCTTCAACTTGCTGCCTGGGGCGAAAACTGGCACAAGAACCACCACTCACACGCCGGCTCCGCGCGGCTCGGCTTGCGCTGGTATGAGCCGGACATCGGCTGGTACTTCATTTGCATGCTCGAACTGGTGGGTCTGGCTCACAGCGTGAAACGCCCCCGCGCGTAAGCCGTGGGCGCCGCGCTGTGAACTTCCGACTTAATCCTTGACATTGCAGCCTCCTCGAAGTATTCCCACTACCGCTTTGCGTGAACCTGTATTCTCGCTTGCACCTCCCGGAGGCCGCGTGTGACTTGGACGCAAGTTTATGATCCATTCGGCCACTGGTGGCTCTCGACGCTAGTTGCGGCTCTTCCCATCCTGGTTCTGCTGGGATTGCTCGCAGGGTTCAGGGTCCGCCCCCATATTTGCGCCATTGCCGGCGCGGCCACCGCCGTGCTGACCGCGATCTTCATCTTTGGCATGCCAGCAAAACTCGCCGTCATCAGCTTTTTTTATGGTGGGGCGTTCGGCCTGCTCAAAATCGTCTGGATCGTGGTCGCCGCCGTGTTTCTTTACGATCTCTCCGTCGAGACCGGCCAATTCGAAATCATGAAGCATTCCGTCGCCGCGATTACGCCGGATCGTCGCTTGCAGTTGCTCCTCGTCGCCTTTTGCTTCGGCGCATTCATCGAGGGCGCCGCGGGCTTTGGTTCTCCGGTAGCGATAGCGGGCGCCTTCATGATCGGCCTAGGATTCAAGCCGTTCCAGGCGGCTACGCTGAACTTGATCGCCAACACCGCGCCGGTCGCGTGGGGTTCGATTGGCACCCCGGTGCACACGCTCGCGGTGGTCAGTGCGCTTCCGGAAAGTGACCTCAACGCCATGATCGGACGCATCCTGCCGATCACTGCAGTGATCGTTCCCTTCTGGCTCGTTCGCACGATGGTTAGTTGGACAGAAACAATCGAAGTTCTTCCCGCGATTCTCGTCGTCGGTGTCTCCTTCGCGCTCACGCAATTTTTCTGGTCCAACCACATGGACAGCAACCTGGTGGACATCGCCGCAGGTGTCGCCTCGATGCTCGCGACGTTGCTCTTCCTCCGCTTCTGGCAACCAAAGAAAATCTGGCGTTTCGAAGATGAACGCGTGCCTGAGCCAGCCATCCAACTCAAAGTCGGACCAGCAGGGCCGGCGAACCCAATCATCGAGGACCAAATCGGCGAGGAAATAGACATCCGGAAAATGCAGGAGACTGGCCCTCTGCGGGAATATTCTGCGGGGCAAATCGCCAGGGCTTGGCTGCCGTTTGCGATTCTTTCCATTTTCGTTTTGCTCTGGGGCCTGCCTTCGGTCAAGAACGCCATGGGCCGGGCCACTACCCCGGCATTCCAAAATGGCGGGTGGGAAGTGCCGTATCTTCACAAGGCAGTCTACCGCGCGCGGCCTGTTGTCCTAAAGCCTGCCGCGGAACCCGCCAAGTTCGATTTCAACTGGCTCACCGCTGTCGGAACCGGGTGCTTTCTGGCGGCACTTCTGGCGGGAACGATTTTGGGTCTGACGCCCCGCAAGATGTTTCAAATATTCGGCCATACTCTCCATCGCCTGCGACACGCCATCGTGGCCATGTCGTGCATGCTGGGCCTGGGCTATATCACTCGTTATTCCGGCATGGACGCGGTCCTGGGTCTTGCTCTCACGCGGACCGGCTGGCTCTTTCCCTTTTTTGGAACCTACATCGGCTGGCTCGGCGTCGCACTCACCGGGAGCGACACCTCTTCCAACGCGATTTTCGGCGGACTTCAGCGCATCACCGCCGAACAGCTCCATCTCAGCCCCGTGCTGATGTGCGCCACCAACAGCGCCGGCGGCGTCATGGGCAAAATGATCGACGCGCAATCCATCTGCATCGCTACCGCGGCGACAAACCAGGTCGGCAACGAAGGCAGCATCTTCCGATTCGTGTTCTGGCATTCCGTCGCGCTGGCCGCCATCGTGGGCGTCATCGTTCTTCTCTACGCTTACGTCTTCCCGCAATTCATTCCTCACGGTTTGACCTTCGTGCACTGATGGGTCAAGCTGCTCCTGTTGCGAGGCCTTTGAGGTTGAGGCTTTTCGCGGTCTGACCTCCGTTGGGATCCTGAATGGACGCTCACATTCTTCGCGAGCTGCGCGCCATCGTCGGTGCGCACGGGCTCATCACCTCGCCGGAAGAGCTCCGCACCTACGACTCCGACGCCTTGACGACTTTTCGCGCTATGCCGCGTGCGGTATTGCTGCCCGCATCCACGGAAGAGGTTCAAGCCATCGTTCGCGTCTGCCATCGCGAGAAGATTCCCTTTGTGGCGCGCGGCTCCGGCACGGGACTCAGCGGCGGCGCGCTTCCCGTTGAAAACGGAATCGTCATCAGCCTGACGCGCATGAATCGAATTCTCGAGGTGGACCTGGCGAACGCTCAGGTGGTCGTCGAGCCTGGCGTGCTCAATCTCGATGTCACCGGACGCGTCGAAGCTCGGGGATATTTCTATGCGCCTGATCCTTCTTCGCAATCCGTGTGCAGCATCGGGGGCAACGTCGCGGAGAATTCTGGCGGCGCCCATTGCCTGAAATACGGCTTCACCACAACCCACGTTCTCGGACTCGAAGTCGTCCTGCCCGATGGCTCGCTCATCCACCTCGGCGGAAAAACGTTGGACGCGCCCGGCTATGACCTCGCCGGAGTTTTTGTAGGTTCCGAGGGCACGCTGGGTATCGCGACGAAAATAATTTTGCGTGTCGTCAAGCGTCCCGAGTGCGTGCAAACGCTCCTCGCGGCTTTTCCATCGACCAACGAAGCGGGGGCGGCGGTAAGCGGCATCATTGCCGCGGGAATGCTGCCCGCGGCCATTGAAATGATGGACAACTTGGCGATCCAGGCCGCGGAAGCGGCCGTCCACGCGAATTATCCGAACTGTGGCGGACTCCTCCTCGTTGAGCTCGATGGCCCCGTTGCGGAAGTCGAAGCATTGATGAGCCACGTCTGCGAGATTTGCCGCGCAAATGGCTCGGGCGAAATTCGCCTGGCGCAATCGGAGGCCGAGCGCGCGCTCCTCTGGAAAGGCCGCAAATCCGCGTTTGCCGCTATGGGACGCATCTCGCCGAACTACATCGTTCAGGACGGCGTCATCCCTCGCACCGCGTTACCGCAAGTGCTCGGCGAAATCGAGAAACTCAGCAAGGCGGCCGGCTTGCGCGTCGCGAATGTTTTTCACGCAGGTGACGGAAACCTTCACCCGCTCGTGCTCTATGACAAAAGAATTCCAGGTCAAGAAGAAGCGGCGGAGAAATTATCGAATCGCATTCTGGAGCTGTGCCTTGCGGCAGGCGGGTCGATTACTGGCGAACACGGTGTCGGCGAAGACAAGAAAAAGATGATGTCGAAGATGTTTTCCGAGCCCGATCTGGACACCATGCAGCGCGTACGGTGCGCGTTCGATCCCTTGCAGCTCTCGAATCCCACCAAAGTTTTCCCGCGGCCGCGGCTTTGCGGCGAGAAGCCCGGCGAATACGTGCCCCACGCGCTCGAAACCGCGGGCATTGCGGATCGTTTCTGAAAATGAACGCAAGCGCATCCACGAACACACTGGCGGCCACAGCGGCGCTCGAAGGGAGTCTGCGTGCGATTGTCGGACAGCAACATCTGCGAGCCGCAGTTGAGGCTGATGAGGTTGCGGGAATGCGGCCCCACTTCGTCGCCGAGCCGGCGGCCGAACGGGAGCTGGCTACTGTGCTGCGCCTCGCCACTAATGCGGGCTTCAGCGTCATCCCGCGCGGCGGCGGCACGAAACTCGGCTGGGGAAATCCTCCCGCGCGTGCGGATTTGATTCTCTCGACATCCCGCTTGAACAAAATCATCGAGCATGCCTGGGCGGATCTTACGGTAAGCGTCGAAGCGGGCTGCACGATTGAGAAATTGCAAGCCACTCTCGCGCAACATGGTCAGCGCCTTGCGCTCGACGCGCTCTGGCCCGCTCGCGCCACGATCGGGGGCATTCTTTCCTCAAACGACAGCGGGTCGCTGCGTCTTCGTTTCGGGGCATTGCGTGAACTGATTATCGGGGTGACGCTGGCTCTTTCCGACGGCACGCTCGCTTCGAGCGGCGGCAAAGTCGTGAAAAACGTCGCCGGCTACGATCTGCAAAAACTTGCGACCGGCGCGTTAGGCACACTCGGCGTCATCACCCGCGCCGTCTTCCGTGTTCATCCGATTCCAAAAACTTCCAAGACATTTTCCATCTCGACGCAAACATTCGAAGAATCGCAGAGAGTGTTGAGCACCGTGCAGGATTCCAAGCTCGCACACACTGCACTCCATGTGCGTGCCGCGAGTGATGCTCGTCCCTCTGTGGATGTTTTGTTCGAAGGCACGGAGGCTGGCCTCACCGCCCAGGAAGTACAACTCAAGAAATTGCTTGCTCCCAATGCGCTCTCGGATTTTCCGTCCGCTGTTTGGAATGCGCGTGAGGATCTCTGGAAGAATTCCGATTCGGCGGCCATCGCGAAATTTTCTGTCCTTCCCGTCGAAATCGCACAAACACTAGAATATATTCAGCGCCTTGGAACGCGGTATCAGTCAAGCTGGCAAGCAAGTGTTGAAGCATTCGGAATCGGCTGGCTGCGACTGGATGGTTCGCCCCAGAATCTTTATTCGGCGTCGCAAGAGCTACGCGCACAGCTGGAGAGCAAGAGTGGCTCGCTTATCCTTCTGCATCGGCCACCTACCCTGCTGATGTTCGACGCATGGGGAAGCACGGGCGACGCGCTGCCGCTGATGCGCGCCGTGAAACACCAACTCGATCCAAAGAACACTTTGAATCCCGGGCGTTTTGTGGGTGGAATCTGATGGCGGATGCGTCCACAACACGCGCAATGGGGTCTTCGTTTGACTCGCACCATCCGCCTTCGCTGGCGATCATCGATCAGTGCGTGCACTGCGGTTTCTGTCTGCCGGTATGCCCCACGTACGTTTTGTGGAACGAAGAAATGGATTCGCCGCGCGGTCGAATCTATCTGATGAAATTGGCAAGCGAGGGAGCGGCAATAAATCCATCCTGGGTGAGCCACTTCGACTCCTGCCTCGGCTGCATGGCTTGCACGACCGCGTGTCCTTCGGGCGTCGACTACGGCAAGCTGATCGAAGCCACGCGCGCGCAGATCGAACGCCGGCACAAGCGCTCCCTCGCCGAAAAACTTTATCGTCAGTTTATTTTTTCTATGTTCACGCGCCCCGATCGCCTGCGCTTGCTGCGCTGGCCGCTTCGCGCTTACCAGAAGTCAGGTCTGCAAACCCTGCTCCGCGCTTCGCGCGCATTAAAACTTTTGCCTAAGAAGTTGCAGGCGATGGAAGCCTTGCTGCCTCAATTGTCCGCGAACGAACCCACAGCCGAATTGACACCCGCGGCGGGGTCAAGGCGCCACCGTGTCGGATTATTGTTGGGATGTGTGCAGCGCGAATTTTTTCAGGATGTTAATGCGGCCACCGCGCGCGTCCTCGCCGCGGAAGGCTGTGAAGTGGTGGCGCCCCCGGAACAATCTTGCTGCGGCGCCTTGCTCGTTCACTCTGGTGAAGAAGATTCCGCCCTGGCCCTCGCGCGCAAAACCATTGACACGTTCGAATGTGCCAACGTCGAATTCATCGTCACCAACGCAGCCGGTTGCGGCTCCTGCGTCAAGGAGTACGGCCACTTGCTCCGTGACGATCCGCAATACGCCGCGCGCGCCGCCACCTTCGCCTCCAAATGCAAAGACGTGAGCGAAGTCCTTGCTGACCTCGCGCCCCGCGCTCCTCGCAAGCCGCTCCGCCTCCGGGTGGCCTTCCACGATTCTTGCCATCTCCAGCACGCTCAGGGCGTGCGCTCGCAACCCCGCGCTCTTTTGTCAAAAATCCCGGGCCTCGAATTGCTGGAAATTCCCGAATCGCCTATTTGCTGCGGCTCGGCGGGAATTTACAATCTTGTCCAGCCCGATGCAGCCGATGCGTTCGGCCAGCGCAAAGCTCAACTCATCGCCGCGCTGAACCCCGATGTGGTTGTCACAGGCAATCCCGGCTGCGTGATGCAGTTGCAATCATCGCTCGCGAAAATCGGACAAACGACACCCGTCCTGCACACCATTCAGCTAGTTGACGCTTCCCTGCGCGGCGTCACAAATGATTTTTTGAAATGAAAACCTACGCCGCCTTCTTTTTCCAGGCGCCCAGAATCGTGCCCATCAAACACAATCCCACCAGCGGATAAAATTCATTGATGGCGAAAAGTTCCTTCGGCCGCATCTCGTACATGTAGGTGCTGCACGTAATCGGCCCGACAAAACCGATCCACACCAGAATTCCCAGCGCTG
>Ga0210407_10002916_pt1 | contig 14247 bp, 9 predicted proteins | sample IncBWC27MmetaG_FD_150860 | JGI IMG/M metagenome (GOLD analysis project Ga0210407, IMG submission 150860) | Forest soil microbial communities from Barre Woods Harvard Forest LTER site, Petersham, Massachusetts, United States - Inc-BW-C-27-M | ecosystem: Environmental > Terrestrial > Soil >...
AAAATGCGGCTCGCGGAACTCAAGAATCATCTCTTTACACTGCCGGATCGTCCCGATTGGATCCCCTACCGGACTTCCTATTATTCGGAAAGCTGGGGCTTCTGTCTTTCCCACCGAGATTCTCTTCGTCTCGCTGATGAAGAGTATGAGGTATACGTCGATTCGACCTTGGAGCCTGGCCAACTGACTTACGGCGAATACGTATTGCCCGGCACGTCCTCGGATGAAGTGCTGGTGTCAACGCACATCTGCCATCCGTCGCTCGCTAACGATAATCTGTCTGGAATGTTGGTTGCCGCTCACTGGGCTCGCTGCTTGCAACAAATTCAACGCCGTCGCTTCACTTACAGATTTCTGTTCATTCCTGGCACAATCGGAGCCATCACTTGGCTCGCACGAAATGAAACAACTGTTGTTCCACGCATTCGTCACGGTCTAGTTCTGTCTGGGGTTGGCGACTCTGGCTCTTTCACTTATAAAAGGAGTCGGCAAGGCGATGCAGTTGTCGACCGGGTCCTATCTCATTTGCTGGGCCAAGAAGGTTTGGAAGGCAAACTTCTTGAATTCTCGCCATATGGTTATGACGAACGGCAATTTTGTTCTCCCGGCTTAAACTTGCCCGTGGGCAGGCTCTCTCGCTCGGTACACGGGACCTTTCCCGAATACCACACTTCCGCCGACAATCTCGATTTCGTACGAGCCAATTCCCTTGAAGAGACTCTTCGTCTTTGCCTTATGATCTTCCGCGTGCTGGAAGCCAACCGCTTCATGCTGAATCTCAACCCGAAGTGTGAGCCGCAGCTCGGCAGGCGCGGCCTTTACCGGGCGGTCGGCGGCCAGGCGGACGCTGGAGCCCTGGAAATGGCCATGCTGTGGGTGCTCAATCTCGCAGATGGAACACGGGATCTGCTGGCGATTGCTGAACGTGCGAGTTTGCCATTTTCCGCGATCGAAACCGCAGTGAGAACGCTCGAACAGCATCAGCTGCTGGAAGAACGGATTCCTGGGAAGAAAGCCTTGGGAGCCTGATAAACCTTGAATTCAATCCATCGCCGCCAGGTTGCTCGACCGGAGGATGTTCGAAGATGATTGGAAAGACATTGGAACCAGCCATTCAGACTGTTCGAGCCCGTTGCCGTTTCTGTGATGCTGGCCTCGTTCACACTTTTGTGGACTTGGGTATGTCTCCTCTTTGTGAGAGTTTTCTTCCAGAATCACAGATCAACCAAATGGAGCCGTTTTACCCTCTGCATGTCTTGGTCTGCAGCCAGTGCTTCCTCGTTCAACTCGAGGAGTACGTCAGCCCGGATTCCATCTTCACAGAGTATGCCTATTTCTCCTCCTTCTCTGAGAGCTGGCTCGCCCATGCGGCCGCCTATGCCGAGAAAATGGAAAAGCTCTTTGGATTGAATCAGAACAGCTTTGTCGTTGAGTTGGCCAGCAACGATGGCTATCTTCTCCGCAATTTCGTCAGCCGAAAAATCCCTTGCCTGGGTATCGAACCCGCTGCCAACGTGGCTCAAGCGGCCGAAAAGGTCGGCGTACCCACGCTAGTTCGATTTTTCGACCAGGAACTTGCCCGCGAACTGGCGCGAGATGGAAAGCAAGCCGACCTGATTCTCGGAAACAACGTCCTGGCCCAAGTCCCAGCTTTGAACAGTTTCGTAGCCGGAATCAAAACACTCTTGAGGCCCCACGGCGTTCTTACCCTGGAATTCCCTCATTTGCTTCGTCTGATGGACGAGAATCAGTTCGACACGATCTACCATGAGCATTTCTCGTATTTTTCACTCATTGCTGTAGAGCGCATACTCGCTGAGTTCGGGCTCAAAGTGTTTGACGTGGAAGAACTCTCCACCCACGGTGGCTCGCTCCGCATCTATGCTTGCCACGCCGAGGATTCTACTAAGACAGTCGATGGCCGGGTCACTGCCCTCCGAGCGAGAGAATTATCACGCGGTCTCGACACCCTGGAAGCCTACACGACTTTCGGCGAGCAAGTTCGTGAAACCAAACGCAAACTGCTCGACTTTCTCATTTCTGCGAAGCGCGCTGGGAAGACGATCGCGGGCTACGGCGCTCCCGGCAAGGGCAACACCCTGCTGAACTATTGCGGAATTCGCACGGATTTCCTGGATTACACCGTGGATCGCAGTCCCTACAAACACGGCCGATTCACGCCCGGAACTCACATTCCTATCTTTCCCACCGAGCGCATCCGGGAAACCCGGCCGGACTATTTGCTGATCCTTCCGTGGAATTTGAAAGACGAGATCATGAAGCAATGCGGCTACATCCGCGAATGGGGCGGCAAGTTTGTTGTGCCAATTCCAGAAGTTCGGGTTTACGAATGAAGAGCGCCTTCGGTCCATTCTGGAATTTGCTGCGGTCAAAGGAGTCACGGCCATGAAAGTCGTTATTTTTTGCGGCGGTCTCGGAATGCGCCTGCGGGACTACGCCGAAAATATCCCCAAGCCCATGGTACCGATTGGTTATCGTCCTATCCTCTGGCACGTCATGAAGTACTACGCCCACTTCGGCCACAAGGAATTCATCCTGTGTCTCGGCTACCGTGCCGACGCCATTAAACATTACTTTCTGAATTATGACGAATGCTTGTCGAACGACTTTACGCTTTCTCAGGGCGGCAAGCATCTGGACCTTTTCAACAGCGACGTCCAGGATTGGAAAATCACTTTTGCCGATACCGGTGTTACTTCCAACATTGGCCAGCGACTGAAAGCAGTTGAGAAATACTTGAAAGATGAGGAAGTCTTTCTCGCCAACTACAGCGATGGATTATCCGATGTTCATCTGCCCGACCTGTTGTCGCTTTTCGATGAACGCCGGCCAATCGGGGCATTTCTCTCGGTCAAGCCCAATCTGACCTATCATGTCGTCAGCGCCGATCCAAACGGCGTCGTCACGGGTTTGCAGCCGATTCCTCAGTCCCCCCTCCGCGTCAACGGAGGCTTCTTTGTCTTCCAGAACGACATCTTTCGTTACATCCGTGACGGGGAAGAACTTGTGCTGGAGCCCTTTCAGCGGCTCATTGCAGAGAAAAAACTGCTCGCCCACCGCTACGACGGATTCTTCGCCACCATGGATACGTTCAAGGACAAGCAGCAGCTCGATGACCTATATGCCTCTGGGAATGCCCCCTGGGAGGTCTGGAAACACTCCCCGGCCACGGAGGCATCCAAGCCGATTCAACAAACCAAGCCGGTTTACAAGTAATGCGAGCTAATGGCAATCGCCGGAACGGCAAGAGCCTCCTGTTCAATCTCCGGCCTGGTCAAGCTTTGCGTATCTTGTGTCTTGGTGCTCATTGCGACGACATTGAAATCGGTTGTGGGGGAACCTTGCTGCGCCTTCTCCAGGAGCATCCTGGGTCGCATGTGGATTGGATTGTATTCAGCTCCACGCCAGCGCGCCGCAAAGAAGCCCAGCATGCTGCCTCTCTGTTCCTTGAGCAGACCAAGTTCAAGAGCATAGTCATTCTAAAATTTCGTGATGGATTCTTTCCGTATGATGGCGCCCGCATCAAAGACGAGTTCGAGCGTTTGAAGCGTCTCCCCGGTCCTGATTTGATCTTTACGCATTGCCGTCACGATCTCCATCAGGATCATCGGCTCATTCAGGAACTCACCTGGAACACCTACCGCGGCCATCAGATCCTGGAATACGAAATTCCCAAGTACGATGGTGATCTCGGCTCTCCCAATTTCTTTGTGCGTCTTAGCGACGAGGTATGCCGCAAGAAAATTCAGCACATTCTTAATGCCTTTTCCAGCCAGGCGCAAAAGCATTGGTTCACCGAAGATCTTTTTCGCGGGCTTATGCGCATCCGCGGCATTGAGGCTGGAGGGCAGGCGAGACATGCCGAAGGGTTCTATTGTCGAAAACTGGTTATTTAGCAGGCGGACCGAAGGAGCTCTGAAGCGCTCTTGAACTTTGCAACGCAAACATTGGATCCTGGTGTCGCCACAATGCAGACGGTCAACTCGGCCAAGCCCATGACTCCGGCACCCCGCGTAACTGTCGGAGTACCCGTCTATAACGGCGAGAAGTATCTTGCGCACTGCCTCGATTCGCTGTTGGCTCAGACGTACTCCGACATTGAGATACTCATCTGTGATAATGCGTCCACGGATCGTACCGAGCAGATCTGTCGCGACTATGCGGCTCATGACCCGCGCATCCGTTACGTCCGGAACCCTGTGAATATCGGCCTTGGGGGAAACTTCCGCCGCGTGCTGGAACTCGCCAGAGGGGAGTACTTCAAGGCTGCGGCTGCCGACGATTGGTGTGGCCCGGAATTCATCGCCCGGTGTGTGACTGCTCTCGATGGCAGTCCTTTGTCCGTCCTGGCCTATCCTCGCACCCGCATCGTCGATGACGCTGGAAATCCGGTCAATGATTGTGAGGACAGCCTTGGGGTTAGTTCTAGTTCGCCGAGCGAACGCTTCATTCATCTCATGCAGACCATCCGCTTGTGCAATGCCCTCTACGGCGTTACCAGGACTGCTGTGCTCCGTAAGACAGGCTGGCTCGCAGAGTACCGTACTGCGGATAGTGTCTTGCTCGCCGAACTCTCGCTATTTGGCAAGTTTCAAGAGATTCCGGAATTTCTCTTCTTCCGCAGATTCCATGCCGGTGACACCAGCAAACTCAGCAAGTCCGGAGAAATGGACGAGTATCTGAAACCTGGAGGCACCAGGAGAATTGGAATGCTTTGCGTCGCTTGGCATCGGCTGCTGGATTTCACTCTCGCTGTCTGGCGTGCTCCGCTTTCTCTTCGTCAGAAAGCGAAGCTTTCCCTGTGGCTTTTGCGTTTCTCTTTTTGGCAGAGAAGGGTGCTCATGAGCGAAATCCGCCTCGCGATGAGAGTAATTTGGGCTCGGAGTTGAATCTTGCCTTATTGAATTGAACCAGGGCTCGCCGCAGGTGCCGCGCCACGGGCAGCCTGCGTGAGCTGCAATTTGCGGCCCGGATTTAAATAGCAACTTTCTAAACCACGGAGACACAAGGAATTGTCAGACGCCAAATCGAATTCATCGATTCTCACCGCGGAGCGGAAAACTGGCTCCCCCGCTAGTCCCATTCGTATTGCCATCGTCGGTTGCGGCTCCATCACCGAGGGCGCACACCTCCCGGCAGTCTTGGCGTCTCCAGAAGTGCAACTTGTTGGACTGGTGGATACGAGTGAGAATCGCCTCCGATCGCTCAAGGAGAAATTTGGTCCCCAGATTCCAGGATTTCGGGACTACAAGGAATTGTTCGATAAAGTGGATGCTGTTGTTCTCGCCCTTCCCAATTTTCTTCATGCATCGGTCGGAACTGAGTTTCTGAAGCGCGGCATCCCAGTGCTCTGCGAGAAGCCGCTTTCGGTCCGCAAAGCGGAGAGTGTGCAGCTTTGCGAGGCGGCTAAGTCTGGCGGCGTCGTGCTCGCGGTTGGTTTCGTCACGCGTTTCTTCCCATCCACTCTGCTCACCCGCCATTTGCTTGAAACCGGGTTTCTGGGGCAACTCCATTCATTCGACTATGAATTCGGGACTGCCGGCGGCTGGGAAACCGCTTCAGGCTACAATCTCAGCCGTGAAACTTCGGCTGGCGGAGTTCTCGCCATAAGCGGGAGTCATTTCCTCGATCGCATGCTATTTCTTTTCGGTGACGTGGATGTTGTTCGCTTTTTGGACGACAGCCGTGGCGGCTTGGAAGCGAACTGCATTGCCGAATTGCTCGCAACAGGCTCCGGTCGCCGCCTGCCGGGTACCGTCACGCTGTCGAAGACTCATCGGCTCGACAATCGTTTACGGATTGTCGGGGAGAAGGGCGTAATCATTGTTGCCGAAGGGCAAACCCTCTCCGTCACCTACTTCCCATCCGGCTCCGATCTGCGGCAAGAAATCTTCATGTCCAGCTCTGTTCCTGGCGCGCCTGAGCAGGATTATTTCCGCCTGCAGTTGGAGGATTTTGTGCGTGCCATCAGGGAGGGGACTTCACCGGGAGTGGCCGGTGAGCAGGGCTTGAAGTCCGCGGCTTTGATGGAAGAGTGCTACGCCAAAGCTGAACGACTCGATGAGCCCTGGTGTGACGCCACAATTCACTATTTCCGGCGAGCATTGCCGGCGCAATAAACGGTAAGCCTTTTTATTACTCGATGAAAACTAGAAAAGAGTCTTTATGACGGAAGCAGCGCCTATCAAACAAATTCGACGAGTTCTCATCACCGGGGCATCCGGATTCATTGGCGGCCGTCTCTGTGAGGTGATGGCCCTTACTGGAACCTATACCCCGCGCGCTTTTGTCCATTCAACGGCTACCGCCGCTCGTATTACTCGGTTTCCCATCGAGTTTACCATCGGAGATTTGCGTGACGGCGCATCCGTCGACCGAGCCGTTGAAGGTTGCGATGCGATCGTGCACCTCGCGCGCGGGGAGGGCTCCGTCATGCGCGCGGGACTCGAGAATCTGCTCCAGGCTGCCGTGCGACGCAAGATTTCGCGTTTTGTACACATCAGCACGGTGGCGGTTTACGGCAACCTGCCTCCACCTGAGAGCGTTTCTGAAGATGCCCCGATTCGTCACTGCGACAATCTCTACGGGCGCGAAAAACTTGGTCAGGAGAAACGCGTCCTCAAACATGCGGGCACTCACGGCCTCCCGGTGGTCATCTTGCGCCCTCCAAACGTTTGGGGACCGTATTCGCACTTCTCTCTGGAGATGGTTCAAAAAATCCGCAAGGGCACGCTCGCCCTCGTCTCCAACGGCAGCAATCCCTGCAATCTGGTTCACGTTGACAATCTTGTGGAAGCAATCATCCTTTCCTTGTGGAAGCCAGAAGCCGTAAACCAGGTCTTCTTCGTAACCGATAACCCGGTCATCACGTGGAAACAATGCTTGGAAGATCAGGCAGCTCTGGTCAAGAATTCCTTGCCACACGTGGCCGAAACAGATCTCTTGGTTCCCCCGCCGGAGCGCGTGTGGCGGGAATCCTTCAAAGCTACTCCCCGTGTACTTGTCTCTGGGGAGCTCCGCCAGCAACTTCGCCGCATTCCTCTGATCCGAATCGTGGAAGAAAAGCTATATGCGGGGTTTCAGAGTTTGTCAGCCTCAACACAACAATCACTTCGATCTCGCCTGACGGGCGGATCCGTGCCCGTAGTGACTCGCGCCGCTTCCGCAGCTCGTTTTGTCCGTGACGGTCTCCACTTCACCCAACTCAGAAGCGTCGCTCATTCAAGCGAAAAGGCTCGCCGCTTGCTTGGCTATACTGCTCCCGTGAGGTATCAGGAAGGGATGGCGCTCCTCGAAGCTTGGCTACATTATGCCCGGCAGCTGCCTGCTTGAAGTGAACGTATGGCGATCTGCGAGACAGGGCCATCTTCCGGCAGGTTCAGCTGCAAGAACTGGTCTGGTTTGAAGCTTTGATAGCGTCGCAGAATTCGACGTGGAATGTCTTACGGGTGGCCTTCGACAGGGGCCTTGTGCCACGCGTACACGAATACCTCAGTATCTGGATTGCCGCCCGTGCGGTGGATCAATTCTGCCCGCTGATCTGGTATTCCTTTGAGTCTCCAATCGCGTAGATAAGGACGCTTGCTGTTTTCTAACACAACAAAGTCCGGTGCAATCTTCTCCAAATACTTAACCGCTGTGGGGCCCTCGGAGTAAGGGAGTGGTGCGTATTCTCCACCAGCATAGAACGCCACGATCCCCAAGGACGATAGCAGTTGAACTCGGTCTTTGTCCTTTTGGTTGTGAGTGTAGTCCTTCAACCATAGCCCCGCCTCTTTCTGAGGAAGATTGCTCTGGTTCTCCTCAGGAAACGGTGGAACTTTGATCGTTCCCGCAAGAGCGAGTCCCGCAAGTGCGAGGATTAGCATCACGCGCGATAAATTTGCTATACCGCCAGCAAAGCCGTCTGTTGACGGTCTGACGTTTCTCCAGCTTTGTTCCGTCCACTCACCAAGCGCATTCATGCCCTTCGCCGACCACAGCAACAGAATAAGGAACAATGGGAGTGCGAATCGGATTTGAAACCATTCCACGGCAAACAAAATCGCGAAGAGCATGCCTGCAGTCGCCAGGCAAAACATCTCTTTCCAAAACCGATCTTGTGTCCAGGCGTCGCGAAACAGGCCGATCAACGCCAAGATCACTAGCAGCGGGCTCCCAAACGCGTAGATCGATAGCAGAAAGTCTTCAATATTCCGTAGGTGAGCCGGAATATTTCTTAAGGCTAAGCGAAGAAGTTCGCCAGTACGCTTCGGGTAAGGAGAATATGTAGTGAACCGAACAGGATCCATGCCCGGCCCTACAACGCTCAGATTACGGTCGATCTCATAGTAGGCTTGGACAATGTCCATCCCTGTTTCGACCCTGCGGCTCACGACATAATTAAAATTGCTCTTTCCTTCTAATCGGAATTGACCAGTTTTCGCCCGGAGAAATACCACATAGGGCGCAGCCAAGAACAAAAAAGCTAACGCGGCGCAAAGTGCCGGTTTCCAGAATGCTGTTGCATGGTCTCTTCTCAAGAAATCTACCGCGGCCAAGATCGCCACAAACACGCCGCAAAGTAAAAATGCCTCAGGCCGTGCCAGATACGCGAGACCCCAGAACATCCCTGCAATCGCTGCTGCTTTCCAGCCGCGTCCCCACAGGCTTTCAAAACTCCAGTACAATGCCCACGCAAAGAACAACAAATAGGTCGATTCACTGAAGCCCGTCACGGAAATTGCGATCAGCATTGGATGAATGCCTGCCACCACCGCCGCGATCACTGCGGTACGTGAACCATATAGTCTTCTTGCTAGACAAAATATGGGTATGATCAGCAACACACCACAGATCACAGAGACTAGCCTTGCAGCAACTTCGGAATTTCCAGTAAGCAGACTCGCTCCCGCAATCAGCAGCGGATACAGCGGGGGAAATATGACTTCTGGACGGCTCCAAATCCCGTTGAATCCCGCACCTCGCAGCAGATTTTCCGCGCTTCGCGCGTACTCCGCACCATCTGGATTAAAAATCAGAACATGGGATTCCAGCCATGCCACACGCGCGACCAAACCAACAATAAGAATCGCCCCCAACGCATACCAGGTCTTCCCGGTGCTCGCTGAAACGGGCGTGGGTGGCTCAGACAATTGATTTCTCGGGGTTTCCACAGCTATTGGATGCTAAGGCAAGCTCATCGCTCTTGCACGCAGGATTTCCTTGAACGCAATTTTGAACGGTATTTTCGGGCGCGCCAACTCGCTTGAGCCAAATCTCCCGCCAGTACGAATAAATGCTCCTCGGACAGAAGAGATTGTAGTTGGCCTGGCAGAAGACTCCTTCAAGAATCAGACACTCTCCAGGCAGGTTCAACATCTTTCCCGTTTTTTCATTAACGATTTTCTTGACCTTTTTCTTCACGCGGTACGTCCCGCCGCAGAACGCCAGCATCTCTCGATCGAACCACAGGCCTCGGTTCTTGTTGTTTCGGTTGAGCGTCGCAATGATTTCTTCTTTGCTCCGAATCTGCACCAGTTCTCCCTCTTGCAGATTCAGGTTCTCCGTCGGAGTCGTTACCTGGGAACCAACGAAGTCGAAAGGCCATGTTCTCCCTCCTCTCCACGTTTGGATTCCATTGAACGCGGCGAGGGCGCAACCCTTGAGGAATTGTCGCAGCCCCACATTTCCTGTCAGCAAGTCTCGTACATACTGCCTTACGTCCCACCATACCAACTCAACGGAAGCTTCACGCAGATTCGTGGCCTGACAGCGATAAACGGGATCCGCCGAATTCTCCCCGCTCACGAACCGTGTCCTGGAAAGGTCCACCTCGGTTTGGATGGGGAATTCGCTCGGTGACTGTGATCGGCTCGTGGGGCCGCCTTTCTCCATGGGGATTGCTCCCGATTCTTTCGAATCTGCGCGCCTCAGCCAGGCCTCCTTCCAGAAGATCAAGCAGCTGGCTTCGCAACCGCCGTGTGCCGTGCCATCACAGCGCAAACCGGCAAGGTGAACGGTATTTACCATTCTGCGCAAACCCGTATTGGCCACCGTGTCGCAGGTCTTGTCAGCTCTCTTGTACACCTGATAACGCTTGCCACAATTCTGCAACATCTCCGGCATGAAGATCACTCCTTCGAGTGCACCTTCCTTGTCCAGAGTCGTGAGTATGTCAGCGAGAGAGCGCACTTCCACCCAGTCTCCTGCTCTCAGATTGAGTCTTCTTTCTATACCTGCCATTGAAGTTGCTCTCCGGTCTCCCGCGCAATATTCCTACAGAATGGTGCTGGTCTGATACTGCGGTTTGAGTTTTTCTTTTCAGGAGGATAGCCAAATCATCGGAACAAAACCAGGCGCCTGAACCTCGCTCAAGAAACATAGAATAGGACCTGGTTGAATGACGCCAGACCATGCCTGGTAAAGGCCTTTCCTTCCATAGTGCAACCATCTTGCCATTCCCAGTAGTGTCCCTTACTTTGTGAGCGTTACTGCTGATTCCACATTCTGGCTCGACGGCTCCTTCGGATCGTCGAAAACGTCATATTCAGCCCCACTCGACATGGAAAAACTCTGCAAACATCTGGCTTTGCCCTTCACATCTAGTGCATCCCGCCCGCGCACAACGATTGTAATACATTGAAAATAAAGACGTTATATTAGGGCGTGTTTGGTACCTAACATGCACCATCTCGTACCGTGCAAAACCTACTTAGCAGCCTCTACTCACTTTCGGAGTCTCATGGCCTCCTCCTCATGGGTCTAGTTTTCATTTCCTTGGGTTTGGTTCTACGCCGTCTCCCCGGCCTATCTGGCCGCAGAACACCTCAGGATGCCCATACAGGCGGACAATAGGAAATCATTTACCACGAATTCTGGGATTCTTTGGCCCAACTGCCGACTGATTGTCTGTTTTCCTTCGCTACTAAGCCTTGGCTGCTCCGGCCGTCCACATTGGCCGGATGTGGCCATAGGTAATAGATCGAAGGACCCACTCAAGAGGGCCGTAGCGAGCCCGCTTCAGCCACCATCCGCTCAAGAACACTTGAACTACATAAATCGCCGCCGTTATTCCCAAGCCCGCCATTGGCCCGATTTTTCCATAGAGTTGGAGACCGAAGCTGTAAAAAATGAAAGTGCAAATGACGGACTGGAAGATGTAGTTTGTAAGCGCCATCCGGCCGACCTTCGCCAAAGCATGGAGAAGAAATCTGGCACGGGGAACACTTGTCAACTGCACAAGCGCGCCGACGTACCCGGCGGACAGCGCGAACTTCCCCAAACCAAACATGATCGGACGCAGCACTCCACACCATACTGGTAACCCATGCCAATACAGATAGTGCAGCACCAGCCCAGCTGACAGTCCGATCGTAAATCCCCAAACCAGAAGTGCATGAAACAATTTCTTGTTGGAATTCAAATCTTGAAAAACCCGCCTCTTACCTGCGTACAGGCCAAGCAGAAATAATGCTAGAATGTGCGCGAACGAGTTGTATCCCAGCCTGACTCCTCGTACGGCCTCGGAGTACCTTACCGCCAGCAGTTGCCGCAAACTACCGTGCGCGTAGTCCCGCATAACCTTCTGCTCCGTTTCTCGAAGATTCGACGCTTCGGCTGCAGCCTGCCCCTGTTCCGCTTGGGTCAGCCGCGAGTCTCCTCGAATCGCATTTCGGATTTGACTCAGTTCCCATGGCATCAGGGCCGCTCCGTAGAATAGAAGCGAACACACAAGCAGAGTACGTTCCTTCGCGCCGCGGAATAGCAGTAGTACAAAACCCATCAGAGCATAGGCAACAAGAATATCGCCGGCCCAAATCAAGAATTTGTGCGCCAGGCCGATGCAAAGCAGTCCCAGCAGACGCCGCGAATATCTCCTCGAAATACTCTGTCCTTGTTTCTCTGCGCGCTGCATCTGCAGTGCGAAACCGAGGCCGAACAGGAATGTGAATAGGATATTGAACTTGCCCGTTGCGAAAAAACCAATCAAGTTCTCGGCAAGGTGATCACTGAATCCAGGCCAACGTTCCAGGATGTCCGTTCCATAAAAAGTCGAGAACCCATATCCTTCAAAATTGACAACCAGGATGCCCAGAATCGCGAAACCGCGCAAGATATCGAGGATCTCAATTCGCTCATTGAGATCAGTGGGCCCGAGTTCACCAGTGCTGCTGGTGGTCTTTACTTTTATTTCGTGCGTGTCCACAACTTGCCAGGCTCTTAGGAAACTTTCATATTTTATATAGATGTACGCGGTTTACGCCACCCAGGTCCATGCTGAATTTTCGTTCAGGATGCGCCGCAAGCCCAGTCTAATTGGGCAGGAGGCCGAAGACGGTGATTTCGGCGCTTGTACCGACGTAGACTTTGCCGTTGCTGATGGTCGGCACGGTGAACTTGACGGCGTTGCCGGCCTTGTCGCGGCTGGCGGCGGCTTGCGAGCTGTTCCACAGTTCGCTGGCCAGATTCGACGCGTCGTAAGCGTGCAGAACCGCCGGACCAGACGATCCGAAAGCGCTGGCATCGATGGCCCAGATAATGCCGTTGGATGTGCCCGTAGCGGACACCGCCGGCGAGGCACCCGGGAAGCCGTAGGTTGTCGGTGATTGGGAAGTCGCGGAAGTATTGAATTTTCCCGTGGTGGTGTTGAACGAATACGTCTTCAAGTGCCCGCTCACACCTGCCAGGTAGAACGCGTTGTTCCAAAACGCGCCGGTAGCAAAGATGGCTTGGCCAAAGGCCAGCGTCTGCACCACCTGATTCGTGGAGTTGAACTTGCCCATATTGTCGCGATTCAGCAGGAACAAGTTGCCTTCCTTGCCGCCGCCGATGACCAGATGCGGCACCGGACTGGAAAGCTCATCCACCAGAATGGCCGCGCCTCCGGAGCCGAAATCGGTGTCGCCCCCTTCCAGCGAGCTTTGGTCCGCGGGCGTAAACCAATCCGCCACCGAAACTCCGCCGGATGTGCTGAGTTTCAAAAACGTATCTCCGTAATCGGAGCTGGCCGTTCCATCGTATGTGCCGTTCCCGGTGATCACATACAAGTTGTTGCTGCTGTCCGCCGCCGGGGCGCCCCCGGACATCCAGATCCCGGAACGCGAGCCGTTCGGAGAGTCGTTGAAGACGATGGGCGCTTGCGTCAGATTCGCTGCCGCATAGCCGATCACCCAGCCGTGGTAGGGATCATTGTCGCCATGCGAGGCCCAAGTGACGTACACCACGCCATTGACCAGCGCCAGCCCCGGCCGCTGGTTTTCCGTCAGGGTGTTGAAGGCTACCCTTCCGCCGGCCGAACCGTCACCCGTGCCGGAAACAGAAATGGAGGAAGTGATGTCCACCGGGCCGTTCATCTTCTCGCTGCCGTCCACCAGGCTCAGTGCGTGCAAACGCTGGTGGCAGGAAGAGGACGGCACACAGCTGGTGCCCGAGTCCTTGGACTTGCTGACGACATACAGCGTTTGCGTCGCGGGATCCATCACCGGAGTGCCCACGATGCCGATATCCGGATTGATGTCGGAACTGCCCACGTCGCCGGAAGAAATCCAGGTCTCGCCGCTCCCCAGCAGTTGTTTGTGCCAGTAGGTCACGCAAGGATTGGCATCGGCATCGAAGGCATACACGGAGTCGTGCGAAGTGGCCGCAAAAACAACGTTGTGCGTGCCCCCCGCTATCGTCAGGTGCGCGATCCACAACGGTTGCGCGTAGGCCGGCGCATCGAGCGTGCAAGAAAAGAGTTTGCCGAAGGCCGCCGTGTTGACGTTGGAGGTGGTCAGCGCGTATTCCTGCGCGTTGACCCCATCGCGGGAAAGATCATCGTGATAGGTGGTGACTCCCGCGAGGTCGGTGACCCCTATAGTCGCCGAAGCGCTCTTCGAGCCGTCCGCAACGCTGGTCGCGGTGACGGTGACAACTCCCGCAGCGTTCGGAGCGACGTAGGTGGCCGAGGCCGTATTCTGGCTGCTGAACGAGCCGGCGCTTGCGGACCAGGTGACCCCCGCAGCTCCGACATCATTCGTTACCGTGGCGGTGAAGCTAAGCGCTTGCGAGGTGGTTAAGCCGCCGCGTTTCGGCGTGAGCGCCACGCTGATGTTGCCACCCGCCGCCGCGGTGACCGTGATAGTAGCCGAAGAACTGCGTGTGTTGTCGGCAACAGATTTCGCCGTCAACGTTACCGTCGCCGGAGCGGGCACGCTCGCTGGAGCGGTGTACGTGATAGCCACGCCGGAAGCGCTGGAAGCAGCC
>Ga0210407_10002918_pt1 | contig 14240 bp, 5 predicted proteins | sample IncBWC27MmetaG_FD_150860 | JGI IMG/M metagenome (GOLD analysis project Ga0210407, IMG submission 150860) | Forest soil microbial communities from Barre Woods Harvard Forest LTER site, Petersham, Massachusetts, United States - Inc-BW-C-27-M | ecosystem: Environmental > Terrestrial > Soil >...
GTCCTTGGCGCGCATGGCGTCGGTCATGTCTTTCTGGATTTTTTCAGCGAGACTCATGGCGATTCCTCGATGGTTGAATATAGCAGAGGAAGACGTCAGAGAAGTAAACGGAAAGAATTAACGCAGAGCGCACGAAGATTGGCGCACAGAGGTCACGGAGAGTTTGAGGAGACTTATTTGACAGGCCGAGGAGGGCTGGTTACCGTAGATAAATTATTCAGCACTTGAAATTCCTGCAAGAAACTCGAGGCGGCATGAAAGTCATTGTGGCGGACAAGATCAGCGAGCGCGGAGTGGAACTGCTGAAGCAGCGGGCGGGATGGAACGTCGTGCTGACGACGAAGGAGACGCTGAACGCCGAGATTGCCGATGCCGATGCGCTGATTGTGCGGAGCGCGACGCGCGTGACGGCCGAGTTGCTGGATAAGGCGCGGAAGCTGCGCGTGGTGGGGCGCGCGGGCGTCGGTGTGGACAATATCGATCTGCCGGAAGCAACAAAGCGCGGCGTTCTGGTGATGAGCACTCCGGGCGGGAACGCGGTGAGCGTGGCCGAACACACGTTTGCGCTGCTGCTGGCGCTGGCGAAGCAGGTGCCGCGACTGGATAAAGCGATTCACGAGGGGCGGTGGGAGAAATCGAGCGCGGCGGGAACGGAAGTGCGCGGGAAAACTCTGGGGCTGATTGGGTTGGGACGCATCGGAAGCGAAGTGGCGTTGCGCGCGGAAGCGTTTGACATGCGCGTGCTGGGGTACGACCCGTTCATCAGCGAAGCGGCGGCGCATGAAGTGTCGGTGGAGCTGGTGCCGCTCGAGACATTGCTGGCGGAGAGCGATTTTGTCTCGCTGCACGCGGCGCTGAGTCCCGCGACGCAAAACCTGATCAACGCGAATACACTCGAGAAAATGAAGAAAGGCGCGCGGCTGGTGAATGCGGCGCGGGGAGAGTTGATCGACGAAGCGGCGCTGGCGGATGCGCTGAAGAGTGGGAAATTGGCGGGAGCGGCGCTGGATGTGTTCGCCGAGGAGCCGCCGAAGAATTCTCCGCTGATCGGCTTGCCAAATTTAATTGCGACGCCCCACGTGGCGGGGTCGACAGCGGAAGCGCAAGAAGAAGTGGGGACGCAGATCGCCGTGCAGGTGCGGGATTATCTGGCGGAAGGCGTGATTCGAAACGCGGTGAATCTGCCGGCGCTATCGGCAGAGCAATACCGGCGGGTGCAGCCGTACCTGCAGCTTGCGGAGCGACTGGGGTCGCTCGTGTCGCAGGCGGCAGCGTCACGACCTGCGCGAATCCGGATTCGCTATGCGGGTGAAGTGGCAGAGGTGGGCACGCATTTGCTGCGGAGCGCGGTGCTGGCAGGGGTCCTGAACGAAGTGCTCGACGAGAAGGTGAACGTGGTCAATGCACCGGCCGTGGCGGCGGCGCGGGGGTTGAAAGTAGAAGAGGAAACGCGACGGCGGGAACACGGATTCCCGAATACGCTGGAAGTTGCGGCGCTCCCGGAGAAAACAGACGCGGCGGCATTCGCGGCCGAAGGAACGGTTCTGCATGATGGGTCGCCGCGCGTCCTGGCGATCGATGGCATCCCCTTGGAAGCGCAACTCGAGGGAACGATTCTCTATTTGCGCAACCGCGACGAGCCCGGGGTGGTCGGCAAGGTGGGCACGACGCTCGGAAGACTTGGCGTGAATATTGCGACTTTTGCGTTGGGAAGGCGCGCGGCGGAGCGCGGAGCCGAGGCCATTTCACTGGTGCAACTGGATGGCCCGGTGGCTGCTTCCATCCTGGGACCCATCCGGGAAATTGGAGCGATTACGGAAGCGAAGCTGTTGCGGCTCGGAAGTGAGTGAAGAGTTCTAGTACCGGGCATTTGACCACCGAAGTTAGCTCCCGCCTTTTTCATAAGAGTTCTTGACTTCCGCTGGAGTTTTGTCCTAAAAGCAATACCACTGCTGGTTCGAGTGGGTGGTTCAGGTTGCCTTTGCTCTATATCGCAAGTTGCCTATCGGCGGCGCACGATCAGCTGTCGGTGTGTTGTGGTGTCCAATCCCAATCTCTCAACGCTTGTGTCCTAAATTTCTTTCCTGGTGCGAGAAAAGGAGCGGCCTATGCTGTGGTCTTTCATTAAGCGCGATGTATTGGTTTGCTTGGTTGTATCGATGATCGCGATCGCTTGCACGTGTGCGCAGACAGACACGACGTCTCTCAACGGAGTCGTCACGGATAAAACCGGGGCGGCCATCGTTTCGGCCAAAGTTATGCTGGTGAACTCGGGGCAAGGTTTCAAGCGCGAGACGACCACAGGTTCGGCAGGTGAATACCAATACCTCGCGCTTCAGCCGGGCACGTACTTGTTGACTGTTGAGAAGACAGGTTTTCGGAAGTTTGATCAAAAGGATTTGCAGCTCTTGATCAACTCTCCGACAACGGTCAACGTGACGATGGAAATCGGCGCAACTTCAGAAACCATTGAGGTGTCCGCTCAAGCGGTCACGCTAAACACGACGGACGCCTCGCTGGGAGTCGCCTTCAACGAGCGCCAGGTGAAGGAACTTCCGCTCGAAGCAGGAAATGTGCCTGAACTGCTCTCCTTGCAAGCAGGCGTTATATACATGGGGAACCGTCCGGACATCAACCGCAACACGGACACACGGAGCGGCGCCGTGAATGGGGCGCACAGCGACCAGAGTAACATCACGCTGGACGGCGTCGGTGTGAATGACGAAACACAAGGTTTCGCATTTACGTCCGTGTTGCCGGTCACGCAGGATTCCGTGGAGGAGTTCCGCGTAACGACCACCAATTACAACGCGGATCAGGGACGTTCATCGGGCGCGCAGGTTTCGCTAGTGACCAAGAGCGGCACGAATGCATTTCATGGTTCCGTGTTTGAATCTCATCGCAATACGCTTACCAGCGCGAACGATTATTTTGTTAAGGGCGCTGAACTCCGTGATGGTTTCCCCAACAAGCCGCTGAAACTGATCCGCAATGTTTTCGGAGGGGCGCTCGGCGGGCCGATCCTCAAGGATCGCTTGTTTTTCTTCATCAATTACGAGGGCTACCGGCAAGCTGAACAGAACAGCGTGGTTCGAATTGTACCCAGTGCGACTATGCGGGATGGCGTGATCCTCTACCAGTGCGATACGACAAGCCCGACAGTGGCGACGGATTGCCCCGGCGGCCAAGGCATAGTCACTGGTCAAAGCGGCAAAGCCTACAATGTTCCCAAGGGGTTTTTCGGACTCTCTTACGGTCAGATCAAAACCATGGATCCGTTGGGGGTAGGGCCGAGCCTGGTTATGTTGCCCTATCTGCAAGGATTCCCTTTGCCCAATGACACGTCGGTTGGAGACGGCGTAAACTTCACTGGATTCCGTTTCCGCGGCCCGGTTTCGACGGACAACAACTGGTATATCGCGCGGGCCGATTTCAAAATTACCCAGAATGGCAATCACAGCCTGTTCTGGCGCGGTGCGCTGCGGAACGATACCCATGGTGATGTGCCTTACTTCGCGGGCTCGGGTCCCGAACATTCATTGCTGGACCTTAGCAAAGGCTTCACTGTAGGCTACACGGCCGTGCTGCGCCCGACCCTCATCAATAACTTCCGTTGGGGCTTTACGCGGCAGAGTTTCGGCGACGGCGGGAACAACGACACGCAGCGCTTCATCTTTTTCCGCGGGCTAAACGACAATGAAACCAGCAATAATTCCAGTCTGGCCATCACGCGCAGCCGCAACTTTCAGGTGCCCGTGCACAACTTTGTGGATGACGTTTCCTGGATCAGGGGCCGCCACATATTCCAGTTTGGTGTGAATGTCGCTTTCATCCGCAATCCACGGACGAGCCTGAGGGGTTCGTTCAGCGATGGATTCACCAACGCTTCCTGGCTGGACAATGCAGGCTTGGCCAACGGGGGTGCTTCCGCCAACACAGGTCTCAATACCGACATGGATCCGGGTTGTTCGACAACGGCGGCGACGGTGACTGGGTCCTGCTTCGACCCCGTGGCAAACCCAAGCGAGCCGCATTTCCCGGCGGTTGATTCGAGTTTCAACAATGCCTATGACTACCCGATGATCGCACTCATGGGCGCGGTGACGCAGGTGGACGCAAACTATAATTACCTTAAGAATGGCAGCATCCTGCCGCAGGGCGCACCGACGAAGCGAAGGTTTGGTGCAGACTCCTACGAGTTTTATGCTCAGGATTCGTTCAAGCTGAAACCAAATCTCACGCTCAATTTCGGTTTGCGCTACTCCATCTTTTCTCCACCATGGGAGACCACGGGACTCCAAGTCTCTCCCACGATTAGCCTGGGTAAATGGTTCAGCCAACGCGGAATGAATATGCTGAATGGCATCCCGTCGAACAAGGACCCTCTTGTGTCGTTTGATCTTTCAGGTCCAGCTAATGGCGGGAAGCTCCCCTGGTATAACTGGGACTATAAGGACTTTGGTCCTCGAGTTTCCCTTGCATGGTCGCCAAAAGGTAGCGGCGGGCTGCTAAGGGCACTTTTTGGGGATGGTGGGAAGACTACAGTTCGCACCGGCTTCGGAATAGTATATGACCGCATCGGTCAGGGTCTTCTTTCAACCTTCGATCAGTCTGGCTCCTTCGGTCTTTCCACTGGGTTGACCAATCCAGCTGGATTGGAGGATATGTCCACCGCTCCCCGGCTAACCGGGCTGAACACAGTTCCCATCAAGGATAATACCGGGGCTACCCTGTTTCTCCCCGCGCCTCCAGGAAAATTTCCGCAGACGTTTCCTAGTACCCTGGATACGGGTGGATTCGCCATCACTTGGGGCGTAGATGACCAAGTCAAGACTCCATATTCTTATACCCTCGACTTCGCCGTCGGACGCGAACTTCCGAAGAACTTCTCCCTTGAAGTTTCCTATGTCGGGCGTTTGTCTCACCGGTTGTTGACGCAGTCCGACCTGGCCATGCCGCTGGATCTCGTAGATCCAAAGACGAAAGTCGGTTACTTCAAGGCGGTGACAGCGCTCGCGAAGATCTACAGCAGCTCAAACGCCCCCCTTTCGCAGAATGTAACGGCTGCGATGGTGGGCCCAACAGCTCAATACTGGACAGATATGTTGCAGAAGCTTGAGGGGCCCAATGCGGGGAACGGAGGGTTGGGCGGTGCATACAAGATTAAGCGGTGCACCGGAGGGGTTGTCACGGGAACCACTAATCCGGTACAAGCTGCCTATGATCTCTTCTGCGGTTTCAGCCAGAATGAAACTACATCGCTGTTCATCCTCGACCTATTCGGGATTAGCGACTTTAACAACGTTGCCAACTGCGGAACGACGCCAAACCCACCGTGCAACCCGTCTTATCTACCGGTTGGGGGTGCGAATTCTTATTTCAACGCTCAATATTCATCTCTCTATGCGTGGCGCTCAGTCGGTATTGCGGACTATCACGCGCTACAGGTCAATCTGCGCCATCGAATGAGCCATGGCGTGCAGTTTGACTTCAACTATACTTTCTCGAAGTCTCTCGACCTTGCTTCCGACGCCGAGCGCATCGGCGCGTGGGGCGGGCTCGGCGGCCAGACCATCAACTCTTGGCAACCAACGGCCTTACACGGTCGATCTGACTTTGATACCCCGCACCAGATCAATGCCAACTGGATCATTGAAATGCCGTTCGGGAGGGGCAAAGCGATTGCCAGGGATTCTCATGGCTTCCTAGAGGCTGTGATTGGCGGCTGGCAGTTGGCGGGACTCACCCGCTGGACCAGCGGATTCCCGGTCAATGCCTTCAACGGAGCCACTTGGCCCACCAATTGGCAGCTTGGCGGGGAAGCAATCAAAATCGGTTCTGTGCATACCGGCGTCTTTAAGAACTCTGACGGATCCGTGAACTTGTTTGCGGACCCCACAGGAGCAACCGGGATCGGCGCTTTCCGTCACGACTTCCCAGGGGAGAGCGGTCAGCGCAACGTGATTAACGGTCCAGGCTTCGTGGCTTTGGATATGGGATTGAGCAAGCGTTGGAAGATGCCCTGGGCTGAAGGCCAGAGCCTTCAATTCCGCTGGGAAGTCTTCAACATTCCGAACTTCACGCGGTTTGATGTTCAGTCCGCGACCACCTCTCTCGACCAGGCCAGTGCCTTTGGCAAGTTCACTGGATTGCTGACCAATCCTCGCTCCATGCAATTCTCACTGCGTTACGAATTCTAGAGCAGCGCAACCTAACCAAAACCGCCGGGAAACGCGAAGTTTCCCGGCGGTTTTTTTTTGAGCATTGAATTCGCTCCGAGCATGGTATAGCGGCGACTTCCGGGCTATGCATCGCTATTCAGAGGTAAAGTCCTGCGGCGCGCGAGCGAGTGAATAGTTCTAGTACTACATATTTGAATGTAAGCGTCGTTGCCCCGATTTCACAGAACTTTTCTTGACTTCTCTGCGAGATTGGTTTAAAAATCTTCACACTGCAAGTTGATGCCGCGAGTGGTTTGGAGAGGTCATCCGAGGGTCTAAAGGACTGCAAGTCCAGCGGCTAGGCATACCCCACGCCAGCGCTGTGTACTGTCTAATCGGATTGTCGCTCCTGTCATTTTTCAAAAATTGCTAATGGTGCGAGAAAAGGAGCGGTCTATGAATTTGTCATTGACTCGACGAACTATTGGGGTGTTGCTCTGCTCGTTGCTGCTAGGCCTTACACTACGCGCTCAGAATGTGGGCAGCTTGCAAGGGCAAGTCACGGACCCGACAGATGCCACTGTAATCGCTGCAACGGTACAACTTACGGATTTGGCGAACAACGCCACGCGCACTACGAAAACGGACGCAACGGGAACGTTCAGCTTCTCGCAGCTCAATCCCGGAACCTACAGGCTCGAAGTCTCCAAGGACGGGTTTAAGACGCACGTTGAGGAGCGTGTCAACGTTTTGGTAGCAACGCCGGCACGGGTGGACGTACGTCTGGAATTAGGCATCATAAGTCAGCAAGTCGTGGTCGAGTCTGTCGCTGTACCCCAATTAAACGTTCAGGATGCGACCGTCGGCAACGCTTTTGATGAAACCCAAGTCAAGTCGCTGCCATTTCTTGCACGTAACGTGGTCAATTTGCTGACGCTGCAGCCGGGCGTCGTGTTCACGGGTCAATCGGATACCGATCGCCTCTCACAGGGTTCCATTGACACGCTTGATCCTCGAGAGGGTTCCGTGGATGGAGTGCGCGGCAACCAGACTAACATCACAGTGGACGGAGTGGACGCCAACGATTGGCAGAACCAGGCGGCGTTCACCAGCGCCCTGCCCGTGACTTTGGATTCAGTGCAGGAATTTCGCGTGACGACCACGAACTCTAACGCCACGAACGGAATCGTGGGAGGAGCGCAAGTGGAGTTGGTGACAAAGAGCGGGACCGACGCGTTTCACGGAAATTTGCGCTGGTATTATCGAACCTCGGGAACAGCGGCGAACGATTTCTTCGCCAACGCAACGACTCCTCCGACGCCCCGCGGCAAGGATCAGAGGAATATTGGTGGCGGTTCCATAGGCGGTCCCATTCGCAAAGGCCGAATGTTCTTCTTTTTTGATAACGAAGATCGGCGCGAGATCGTCTCCGCACCGTTAACTATTCCACGCCAGGTCCCGTCGGATGGGCTGCGCCACGGTGTTCTGATCTATAACTGTACGGGCTCAGCGGGCTGCCCGGCTGCAAGTACAACGGTGGTCGGGGCCGACGGCACCTCAGTAACCGTTCCAGCTGGTGCGTTTGGGCTTTCCCCAGCCCAATTTAAGGCTTCGGATCCCGCGGGCCTTGGTATTAACCCCGCTATGCTCACTTACATGAAACTTCTCCCGGGAGGCAACAGTCCGCCGAATGCTTTCGATGGCGGATTTTCATTCGATGCTCTTAACTTCAATACGGCCGAGGGAACGAAGAACAACATCTATACGACGCGCTTGGATTTCTTGCTGACCAAAGACGGGCGCCATTCCGTATTCTGGAGGGGAACGCTGCAGGGCTTGAAAACGGACGTAGCGCCATCAGAATTCCCCGGTGGGAATGCGGCTGCACAGCTCTTGAACAACAGCCGGGGCTTCGCCTTGCAGTATCAGGGACAGTTTAGGCCAACGCTGATCAACACAGCGCGGTGGGGCTTCACTAGGGCTGGTGTGAACCAGTCCGGTACCAACGGGACGCTGTTCGACGTCCGAAGCTTCTCTGATATTCAGGATTTTGGAGCCCGCCAGTTTGGGCGTAAGGTGCCAGTACACAACATCAACGACGATTTAAGCTGGACTCACGGCAAACACGCGTTCCAGTTTGGCGGCGCACTCTACCTGATTCGGAACCACAATGTTAATGAAACAAATTCATTCCCGGGTTTCGTGGTAAATAACGGGTTTTGCATCAACTTGTGCGCGGACTTTAATTTGGGCGCTAGCGGGGCAAATGCTCCTGACCCGGCGGACCCAACGTCGTTCATTCGTGCGTATATGATGCTGACGGGGTCCATCACCCAAGTGAACGCTACAGTCTTCGCGACGCCGTCGGGAACCTTCCTGCCACCCGGAAGTCCCGAGAAGAGGAATTTCGCCGAGAACCTTTACGAGGGTTATTTCCAGGATAGCTGGAAACTTAGATCAAACGTGACACTGACATACGGGCTGCGCTACGGGTACGAGACGCCGCCGTGGGAAGTCAATGGATTTCAGGTGGCGCCTACGACGGACATCGGGCAGTGGTTCCGGCAACGTGAAATCGACATGAACAACGGAAAACCTTCTGATGCGTCGCCACTTCTGAGTTGGGGGCTGGCAGGGAAGGGGAACCACGGTGCAGACTCTTGGTTCCGACCGGATTACAAGAACTTCTCGCCCCGCGTGGCGTTGGCATGGAGTCCAGGCTATCAAAACGGCCTTCTCCAGGCGATTTTCGGCGGGCCGGGGAAGAGTTCGCTGCGACTCGGCGGAGGCATCTTCTACGACCGGATTGGTCAGGCCTTGGCGCTTGACAGCGACCAAAACGGCTCACCGGGAACAGCGACGGCCCTGATTGATGGCTCCCAGCAGTTTTCGCTGGCAACGGCTCCACGCTTCTCCGGGTCATGCACAAACACGGGTTGCACGGGCCTCCCCGCAGTGGGATCACCATTTTTTACCATCCCGACGCAGGCGAAGTTTCCATTTACTCCGACTGCGGATACCTCCAACCTAGGATTCTCGGTGGATCCGGGTCTGCGCACACCGTACACGATTCACTTGACGGCTTCGTTCCAGCGGGAATTGCCGAAGCGCGTGGTTCTGGACGTCGCGTATGTAGGAACGCTGGGTCGGCGGTTGTTAGGCAAGGCTGATTTCGCGCAGTATTTCGACATCCGGGATCCGCAGTCGAAGGTGGATCTTTTCACCGCGTTCCGCCAAATCGCGAGAATTGCGGCCGTGACGCCTACCTCAAACGGAGCTGCTATAGCACCGCGCCTTGCAGTTGGGGGTTTTAAGGAACCAAACGTAGCAGGACTGTCGAAGATCGGCCCGATCGCATTTATTTCCAATATGTTGCCGAATATGCCTGCCTTTGACGCCGCAACGCTTTGCAAGTCGGCGGATCCTCTTCTTGCCTCATGCCAGGCGGGGTACCAATCTCTGACTCCGACACAAGCGTTCTACGCCTATACCGTAGTGAAATCCGGAGCCGATCCATTGAACCCCGGCGGCGCGTCGTGGTCCTGCGCGCTATTCGCGTTGGACACCGCCCCATTCCCTGGTCCCGGAGGCACGCCGACGCCGTGGAACTCGACGGTCGATCCTCAAGGAGATGGTTTCGTACTATTCCAGCCCCAATTCTCGCAGCTGGACGCGTGGACGAACTGGGCGAACTCGAACTACCACAGTTTGCAGGTCACGGTAAAAAAGACCGCTGGATTTGGTACGTTCGCCTTCAATTACGTTTTTTCAAAGTCGATTGACAATGATTCGTCGGCTGAAAACAGCGATTTGCTCAGCCCCAATGTTTCCAATGGTACGGCCCAGGGTTTAATACAGAACCCATTCGACGTTGGGCTCAACAGGGGCGTTTCCGATTTTGACCTGAGGCATAATTTCAACGGCTTCGTGGTATTCGACCTTCCCTTCGGTCACGGGCACCGGTGGGGTGGTTCGGCGAACCGGGTGCTGGACGCAGCGATCGGCGGATGGGAAATCACCGGAGCAGGACGCTGGCGTTCGGGCTTCCCCCTGAGTCCCGGGAACGGATTTAACTTCCCAACAAACTTCTTCCTGACTTCTTCTTCAACAGTCACTGCCCCGCTGAGCTCGAGTATCACTCGGAGCGAATCGGCAAGCGGGGCAACCGTGCCGTCGCAAGCCGGGACGGCAAACGTGTTCTCGAACGCGGCGGCTGCGATAGCGGACTTGAACTTTACGCTGCCTGGACTGCCTGGATCGCGAAACGTCTTGAGAGGGCCGGCTTACGCCTCCCTGGATACGGGACTTCATAAGAGCTTTCGGCTATGGAGCGAAGGAACCCGGCTGCAGTTTCGAGCCACCGTGTTCAACGTATTCAACAGCGTTAACTTCAGCGACGTGGGTATTTCACTTGATCCGACTTCACCCGCTACGTTCGGCCAGATTACCTCGACTGCCTCAGGGCGAGGCCGGGAAATGGAGTTTGCGGCCCGGTTCGAGTTCTGACGCATTACAAACCACACCTTCCGAAAGGCCCTCGGACTTGCCGAGGGCCTTTCTTTTTGCGCCAAGGCGTAAACCTCGGGTGTAAGCTTTCTACTTTCCAGATATGAACAGAAAATCCCAGTTTCGCGCCGGCACGACGAGAGGATTCGATAGAAACTCGAGCCGCAGGGAACTGCTGCAAAGCTCACTGATTGCCGGTGGCGCACTGCTGGTTGGCTTTGAGAAAATCGCCTGGCCGAGGCCTCTGCAAAGTCCGGCGCTGGATCCGTTTACGGGGGGAAAGCAGCTGGGCACGATCGCTTTTTCCGAGGAAGCCAGTGTATCGATGGAGGCCCTCCTAGGCGCGGAACTCGATCGGCGGCTATATACCGATCTTTCGACCCTGAATCCGGAGAATGCAGTCACTCCCACCGAAAAATTCTACGTTCGAACAGGCGCTTCGGAATTGCTGGACTCGCAAAAAGCTTGGCGGGTCCAGATGGGCGGCATTGCGGCGAAACCAGCCGGACTCAAGATCGAAGAATTAAAAAAGATGGCTAAGCCCATGGGCCTCCACCTGATGGAGTGTGCCGGTAATGCGCGAAGCGGGCACTTTGGATTGATGAGCGTGGCGGACTGGGCAGGCGTGCCGGTGACGGAACTCTTCGAGGGTGCCAAGGGCAAGCCAGAGTCAACCTGCGTGCTAATCTCGGGCTTTGACACCTACGCGGCGAAGTCGGTCAGTTCCGTCCCCGGAGCAAGCTGGATATTCACGTGGGACGATTTAAAAGCAGCTCGCGCATTCCTAGCGACGGAAATGAACGGCAGCCCCCTCACGAGAGACCATGGAGCGCCGGTGCGGCTGGTTGTTCCCGGCTGGTATGGCTGCGTCTGCATCAAGTGGGTGAACGAGATCACCATCGTGGATGACACGGCCGCAGCCACCTCGCAGATGGAAGAATATGCTGCCAGGACAATGCAGACCGGCGTGCCACGCCTTGCGCGGGAGTATAAGCCGGCAACAGTAGAACAAGCGGCGATGCCGATTCGAATCGAGAAATGGGTTGTCGGAGAAAAAATCAAATACAGGATTGTGGGAATTCTTTGGGGGGGATCTCGCCCGCTCAAAACTCTCGAGATCCGGTTCAATCCGGAAGAGGACTACGTCGCCGTCGACGGTTTCCAGCAGACTGCCAACGATCCCTGGAGTTTTTGGACCCACGCATGGTCGCCGAGACAGACCGGCACATATTTGATTCGGTTGCGCGTGAACGAGCCGCGCGTTGCGGCGCGCCGGCTGGACCTCGGCTACTATATGAGGAGTGTCGAGATTACGGAGATTTGAGAATGCTCGCTGTGCCACGAAATCGGAGCAACGTTTATGGCGCGCCATCCAGGGCCGGTATCGCGTGGATGCTGCTCTTTGTATTTTGTGCGCTGGGACTATCGCTGGCTCCTCCACCGGCCGCTGCGCAACACGAAGGCCACGAACCAACAGGTGCCGCCGACTGGGTTCCCAAAGAGTTGCTTGAGCGCCCGCTGCCTCTCCGGGAGGGAATCGGCAAAGTCCATGATGAGGTATCGACGGCGTCGCCCGAAGCGCAGGCCTATTACGACCAGGGAGTGGCATATCTGAATTCTTATGTTTGGATTGAGGCGACGCGCTCGTTTAACCAAGCCCTGCGGCTCGATCCTTCTCTGGCCATGGCGTATGTTGGCTTGAGCGATTCGTACGTCGGTTTACAAGATCTACCAGCGGCGAAGGCGGCTTTCGAGAAGGCACAATCCCTGGCAGCAAAAACCAGCGACCGGGAGCGCGCTCGCTTGACGATTCGCGCGCGGCAATTGGAGTACCTCCAGGATAGCGGAAACCTGCAGAGATATTTCGCTTATCGCCAAGCCGTCCTGGATGCTCTGAAGGCCAAGCCCAACGATCCGTGGCTGTGGATCTTGCGCGGCCTGGCCGATGAGGGCACTCCCACGGCCCACGGGCAGGGCGGCGGCGAGGACACGATCGCGTTTTACGAGACGGCTCTCAAGCTCTCACCGGACAATTTCGTAGCACATCACTATCTTGCGCATACCTACGAGAACCAGGGTCCGCTGAAAGAGGCGCTGGCAGAAAGCGAGATCTATGCGCGCCTGGCGCCGACGATTCCCCACGCACACCACATGCGCGGGCACAGTCTCCGGCGAGCCGGACGAACCGAAGAAGCGATACAGGAATTTCTCAAGGCGCAAGAGTTGGAGGACGCCTATTATCGCGCTGAGAACGTTTCTCCCGAGCTCGACTGGCACCACGCGCATAACCTACAACTTCTGGCGATGAGTTATGAGGCGCTGGGGCAAATGAAAGCCGCGGAAGTCGCGTTTCGTCAAGCCTTTTCTCTTCCGGTGCATATCGATTTGGCGGACTACAACCGAAAAGCGTGGCCGGAGTTTCTGCTGGACCGTGGCCGCGATCAAGAAGCTCTCGAAGCATCTCAGGAGTTAATCAAGAGCCCGTGGCCGATGGCGAGATATGCGGGGCACGCGTTAGCCGGGCGGGCCCTTCTTGCGATGAACCGCGAGGAAGACGCAAGAAGCGAGTTGTCGCTGGCGGAGCGTGAAACGGAGCAGATGCACGCGGCAGTTCTCAAAGCGCTGTCCGATGCAGTGCTGCTGCGCGCCGAACTTATGCTGCGCGAGAAGGACTGGAACCAGGGGAACCGATTGATGGAGGGAATCGAGAAGGACATCGTTGCAGTGCCAGGACCCGATGCCTGGAGCGAGGCGGTGTTCCAGCTTGAATACATTGCGCACGTTGCGCGAGAGGCGGGCGACTGGGAACTCGCTGAATCCTCTGCCCAGAAATTGGTCGAACATGATCCGAGTTACGCGGGAGGATTTTTCGCTCTCGGGCTTGTGGCGGAACACAAGGGGAATACCTCCGGCGCAAAAGAACAATTCGCCGCCGCCGAAAAACTTTGGGGCAAGGCGGATACGGGTTTGCAGCCGGTCCAGGTTCAGAAGCCTTAAGATTTTTGCGTTTGCGCGCGGTGCGGAAACATGAATTCTAGTTTGCGCTCTGCGGAAAGCGAACGGCGCTTCTCTTCTTCAGCCGTAATCACATGAATCCAGAACCTAGCCGCCACTTCCGAGCTATGTTAATCTGTAAAGCCGCTCAGGATTACCGCAAAGCACTGAGCGAGTCTGTCGGGGCGTAGCGCAGCCTGGCTAGCGCGCCTGGTTCGGGACCAGGAGGTCGATGGTTCAAATCCATTCGCCCCGACCATTTTTCCTCATTTCGCATAGTGAATTATTCATTTAATTCGCCGTAGACTTCTCAAAGCCCAAAATGCCGGCAAAGAACTGCGTTGACATGCCGCCGATAGCACCGGCGGTGATACCCTCACCGCTCTGGGTCCTCCCAATAATACTGTGCTGCCATCTAGCTGCAGGTGCCAGCGCCGCCCGCGAGTTCGCCCCGTCCGAACGTTTTTTTGGCTGCTCGAAAAAAAACGCCGGGAAACGTGAGTTTCCCGGCGTCCGATTAAGAAAAGCGCCCTAGAACACGAAACGCGCTGAGAGTTGCATCTGCCGCGGGTGGCCGAG
>Ga0210407_10002919_pt1 | contig 14238 bp, 19 predicted proteins | sample IncBWC27MmetaG_FD_150860 | JGI IMG/M metagenome (GOLD analysis project Ga0210407, IMG submission 150860) | Forest soil microbial communities from Barre Woods Harvard Forest LTER site, Petersham, Massachusetts, United States - Inc-BW-C-27-M | ecosystem: Environmental > Terrestrial > Soil >...
TGCCGCAGAGCTCTGCATGGATCTCGTCAACCTCGCTGCGAACACCACGCTCATCCCGGCCCCGCAGCCGATCACGGCCAGCAATGGCAACGGCGGATACACCACCTGGCGCTATTCCCTCTCGACCGGCAACGAATCCGGCAACCCGGTCTGCGGTACGGTTACCGTCCGCGAAAAACCGCAGAACGAGCAAACCGTCGCCGGCGTCAGTGTCGACATGGCCACCGTCCAAAAGGCGATCCTCTCAGACGTCCTCAACGGCTCGATCCGCAGCCAGGTGGCAAGCGTGGCGCAGAACCTCTGGCAAAAAAAGCAGGCCTCGGCCCTCGTCCCGCTGCAAAGCATCTTCAACAACGCCGTCAATACCTACACCAGCGAGCTCACAACGACCGCCACCAGCATCCAGAGCGCCATCAACAGCGCGCTCCTAACCAACGCACAGCAGGTGCGGAACGGAAACCTGGATCTCTTGGAGAACGAGGTGCAGCAATCGACGCTCGGCTGGACCGCAGCCGGGGCCTATTACCTCGAGATCGCCAAGCTCAATGCGACGACGCTGTCGCTGCTCAATGCGACGCCGGTCACCACCTCGCCGACCTACGACGGACTCGGACCCGCGCTCTCCTACGACCTGGCGCCGCTGGAGGCCGCCCAGAAGGATTTCATGATAACCCTGAACACCGTCGTACAAACGACCGACGGGACCAGCGTTCCGACAGGCGTTCCATACACGCTGGCCGATGCCAAGGAGAAAGCCGACGGCGCCGCTGTGCTCGATCGCGTGTTTGGGGAACTCCACCTCTCGAACGCGGTCCTCCGATCGATCACCAGCTTTCTGCTGCCGCCAACGCAGGTCTGGACCGATCCGTTCGGCGGCCTGATGAACCTCGGCCAGACGCTGATCACGACCGCGCTCATCGCCATGGGCGCGGCGGCGCTGCTCTCCTCGACCGTCACCTCGGGCAGCGCCGCCATTTGGAACTTCCTGACCGGTAATTGGGGGGCCGCCGCCGCCACGGTTGCCGGTCACGCAATTATGAGCTTCTTCGCCACGCCGATCTTTACGGGACTGCTCGCTATCCTCTTGCCGGGGATCATCATCGCCTACGTGTTGCCGATGATCCCGTGGGTTATGTGGATGGCCGGCGTCTGCGGCTGGATCATTCTCGTCTGCGAGGCGATGATCGCCGTTCCGCTCTGGATGCTCGCCCACATGACCGTCGGCGGGGACGGCCTGCACGGACGCGCCATCGAAGGCTGGAGCCTGCTCTTCAACGTCGTGTTTCGCCCCACCCTGATGGTGATCGGCCTCTTCCTCGGCTATTTCGTGTTCGACTGCATGTCCTGGCTGATCCGCGAGAGCTTCGGCATCGCCGCCGGCTTCGCGCTGCAGAACGGCTGGATCGTCAGCAACTTCATCGGCATCGCCGTTTTGCTGGGCATCTTCGTCATGACCCATGTGGTCGCGGCGCTGATGTCGTTCCGCATGGTCGCCCTCCTGCCACATCATCTGCCGCGCCTCGTCGGGTTCACCGCTGCAAATCGGGTCGATATGGAGGATTTCTCCCAGCGGGGAGCATGGGCGCCCGGGGAACTCATTGCTAGCTCCACAACTCGAGCGATCAAAGAAGGGGCTAGCCAATTCGGACAAGGCACGCGCACCTTGCCGCGCGGTGCAACGCGATATATCTCTGGTCCAACGAGAGCTTCCGCGGAGCCAGAGGACGGCGCGAGGGGCATGGACAGCACCTTGAGGGCTACGTCCGAGATCTCACCGACGAGCGAGGACCGAGACAATGCCTAGCGACGGAGGATTAGCTGGCGCGCTGCTACTTTCCGAGCAGCTAAGCACTGATCGTTTCCTTGACAGGCTCGAGCGGAACCGTGCCAACGCCCAGCTCACGGTGGACAATGCTCTCCTGCACCGCGACGCCGAGCAGATCGTGGCACGCTACAACCAGCTCGTCGCCGAGTTTAACGACTTGCTGCGGCGGGCGACGGAGGTTGCGAAAGACTCCGATCGCAGGGACTCCATCATCGCCGAACTCCAGCGCGAGGCCGAGGCGCTGCGGAACGCCAAGACAGTGCTCGAAGCAGAGTGCGAGCGGCTTGGCCAGGAGAACAAGGCAGCGCGGGGCGAGGTCCAGTTGCTGCGTAACATTGTACGCCAGGATCACCCTGACATGTACCTTCCGGACTGTTGAACTGTTCGCAAAAAAGCGCGCGCATGGTGAGCCATACAACGGAGATCCGCCGTGCGCCGCTTGCTCCTCCTCCCGCTTCTCGCCGCCTATCTCGCCGCCTGCAGCAGCGGTAACGTGAGGTCTACCAAAGACTACTCCGCCCCCGCCGCTCCGCCGGTCCGCAATCCCGTCTACAACCCCTACGCCGCCTACGGCGAAGCCAATGCCATCTGGCAGCCTCCCGTGTTCAACCGGGACGGCACCGTCGTCAAGCCGGCGGAGCCCGCCTCCCAGGCCGATCGCCCCGGTTACGAATTTGCGCCTTGGGCGACCGGTGCCGCAGGCGGCAGCCAGTACGCCCCGCCCGGCACCTTCTGATCGTCAATCGGTGATCGCTGCCTGCTGACGTCCACTTTCGAGCACCGGGCCAACGGGCTGCGGAGCAGCCGTGTTGGCAGTATCGGGGAAACGACAGCGCACGTCGACGGCAACCGGTCTCGGCCTTTTGAAAGCGGGTAGCAACGCTGAGGGCTCCCAGTAGCAAAGCGATTGGTGCCTGCGGCGCACTTGACCTCCCTTTCCCGTTGCCTACGCGCTTCGACGATGGCCTCTCGCTGCACTTACTAGGCGGTCCCGGCGCTCGATATCGAACCGCGTTACCTTCGCTCTCACAGCGAGGTCGGGCGCTTGCCTTCCTGAATCCTTTCGCCCCACGATTGCATGAAGCGGCGGTCTTGCTCGGCGTCCTCTGCCTCAAGGGCTTCAAGATGGCGTTCAAAATACCTGTTGAAGGCGCGCAAGAGGGCCCCGATCCGTTCGTAGAATCCGTCGGACAGGCCCCACACTCCGGTTGTTGTGAAAACCTCGAGCGGCACGAAATGGGACTTCCTGTCCCAGACCTTTCTCAGCCGAGAGAAATCCCGGCGGATCATGGCATCGATTTCGGTATCCTGCAGACCCCGCTTGCGGAACCCGTCACACACAACAAAGATTGCGGATAGGCACAAAGCCAACTCGATATCGGTGCGTTCACACGTCACCCCATCGCTTGGCTTGTCGCGGCCTCGGAAACGGTGCTCCGGCACCTCCTGTTGCTGCGCACGAGCACTTTCATCGACGTGAATTGCGAGAAGACGAGCCGGCCGAAAATAATATTCGTAAAGAAATACCACCGGATCGCTCTGCGAGTGCTTGCTCGCGGTGTCCGACAGCAACGCCCAACGCTGGTCGGGATCCCACAAATCGTCTAACCGCATATCGAACAGGCAGGTCCTGTACGTGATCATCGAATTCTTACCTCGTCTGGGTTCCGCTAACTCTGGAGAGGCGCCCCTCGCGCCACGCGACTAGGCCTGCCGTGCTCACCGACGTACGGGGGTCGGCACCGTCTGGCGGAAAGGCCACGATCATCGCAGGCTGCATGCGTCTAGCCGCCGCGCCGCGCGATCTCGGCAAACCATCGCCTGCATACCCCGTTCACCGCGGACAAAACGGCTTGCGCGTCGCCAGATACTCGCGCCAGCTCGCGGCGCGACCAATCCGAATCTGGAAGTTGAGCAGCGCATTGTAAAACGCGAGCAGAAAGAACAGAGCGCAAAACGGCAAGAACTCCAACGCCAGAACGATACGCCCCGCGGTCCAGGGCGACGACAAGGCCTCGCACACCCAGACCGTCAAAAAGATGCAGCCCAAGGCAAAAGTCGCATAGGCGATACGCGCGGTTTGCCGACGCCGGACTACGAGCCGCCTCTGAAACTCAAACACCGAGATGCCATGCAGAAACGCCGTTGCCTCCGCATCGAAGCCCCCGTCTTCGCTCGTCCTAAACCGTGGATCACGGTGAGAGCCAAAGCGCAAGGCGACGACCAGATCCCGGATAAAAGAAGCGCCCCGCGAAATACCGCGCCGACCTGTCCAGTCGACCGGTCCGGCAGAGAGCCACCCAATGACTCGGAACATTCTTCCCAAGGGAGAGTGCCGCTTCTCGCTGGTTTTGTTGGATTTCCGACCATCGCGCTCAATCGGCATCCCTTCAGCTCCCCACCGATGAAACCAGCCCGTCCATGCTCATGGGGATACCGTCGATCCGTCCCTCCGTGCCATCGGGCTTTCGCCAGATGAAGGTCGGCGTGCCTTTCAACCCGATCGCTTGCGCGATCGCCATGTTCACGCGCAAACGTTCTGCTGCCTCCGGGCCCGACGGATCATTGATGTTTCCCGCCTGCCATGCCGAGACCAGCTGGTCGGCGGGCTTACTCAACAGCGCAAGCGCGCTCCGCGTGCTCTGCCCTTGATCCTCGTGGTCCAACACCGACAGCGGGATAACCGAGACTTGCAGACGGCCGATCGCAATATATGGCTGCAGCATCTGCAAGGCGCGGACCGAATAGATGCATTGCGGGTCGATCAGCATGAACAGGCGCGGCGCCGATGCCTGGCCGATCGTGCCGAAGGAGGCCTTCTGCACGAGCGGCAGGGCCGCTACAGCGGCTGCAGCGGAGCTCGACTGCCCGGGCCCGGCATCACCGACCACCACGGTAGGGATCGCGCCGGGAATGTGCGCAACCTGCCGCCGCGTCAGGTCTTTCCCGGCCGCATCCCACATGACACCAGGGATCAGCCGCTCATTGTCCGGCGTCGCGTAGAACACCTGGAATTGCGGCCCGCTGCGCACGAAGTAGCCCGACAGCCCATGCTGGACGCTGAGACCGGTTATATTGCCGCTCGCGATCGTCTCCAGCTGCGCCGGCGTTAGCTCGACCGGTGCACCGGAGACGGCGGCCTGGCCATCCGGAGTGACCTGAAAGAGCATGAACTGGTCGCCACTTCGGGCCGCGATCGCGCGCATCCCGTGCGCTTCTCCGAGGTCAGTAACGGCCGCGCCAGCGCTTGCCACATGCTGCACGAACGGCATCGAAGCGAGGGCCTCCGGAAGTCGGCTCGGTGTGGCAGAGGAGCGTGCAGGCTCAGTAGGCTGTGCGGATGTCGTTGCCTCGGCGTGGCGGTCGGCGACCGGGATCGCGCTCGGAGCGGGGAGCCCGCAAAGCGGTGGGTCGGCGGCAAAGGCCGGGGACCAAGCAAGTGCCGCCAGGATGATCAGGGGACGCATCGAGACCTCCGTTGCGGGAGATCTCCCGATGGTCGTCAGGTTTGCGAACGGCGAACACCGATCGAGGTGTCGACTTCTAGTCTTGATCCGCGCCAAGTCAGGCGAGGGAAATGGGCGAGCCAGGACGATCGTCGGCGCCGATTAAAACGAGCCGCGCAAAACGGAGACTCGGGGCTCACCTGATCGTCGGGCAAGAATGACCGCAATTCACGAGTTGCTTCAGCCAAGAAGGCGAGCGCGGAGCCATCGGCTTGGCCAGACCATTCGGACCATAGCGAGACTGCCTCAAACTTTGCCACCGCACCTCTAAGCGTTTGCGGCCGTTTTTCCAGTATACTGGCGAGGCATTGTCCCCAGGCAACTCTCAGCTCAAGAAGCTCGCTAACGCCGTCAGAAAGTTCATCGTAGCTTGTCGTCTTCCCGGTTCGAATGCGTTCATCCCACTGAGAGTGAAGCTGCTCGAATCTTTGGCGCAGCGCTACTAGCTCATCGTCTCCAGACAAGGTCGGAGGAAGTTCGCCGTCAGCGAGAGCACTGTCCCTCGACGCATCTTTCCGCGGCTGCACAGTCTGCTCGAACATCTCCACCCCCTTGCCGGCAAGCCCAGCTCTTTTTCATAAGCGGCACGGAAACACGTTGCTCTCGCGTCCGAAGGGCACGAAGTGGTTCAACTTGAATGAGACGCAGTGCGCTCTTCTGACTAAGAATGCATCAACGGTTGATCGAGTTGAAGAAAGCCGTATCAACATGAGATTCGATCGCAACAAAGGCCCGAATGTTTCAACATTGTGACAGCCAAGACCGTATCGGTCAGCACAGCCTCGATCGAGCGAGAGATCCCCTGCCAGGACTTTAGCAATCCTGATTCGGTTAACCTTGTCAACGGGCATTTTTGAGAGAAAATACGCCCGAAGCCTCTCCCTGCTTACGCGGGCCGAGATAAGGCTTCAATGCGCCGCAAAACGACGCTCTCGATTGATGGGGCGGATTTTTCATCGATGGGCGTCCGACCTACGAGCGCCGCGCCTACAACGGGATGCGGGTAGAGGGGTTGCTGCTAAACTGCCGCATGGTCCAAGGCATATTCGACGATCTGAACCCGGAAACCCGTTCCTTGTGGGATTACCCGGATGGCCTATGGGACGCCGAGCGCAATACCCGCGAGTTTGTCGCCGCGATGTCCGAATGGCGAGATCATGGTCTTCTCAGTTTTACGATCAATCTGCAGGGTGGCAGTCTGAGCTGGACCCCGAAAATGAGACAGTTGGCTAAGGTGGAGCCCTGCCCCTAGGAAGCGCCGATGGCGCAGGAGCAGGACATGAAGCAGACACGTAAGAAGCACGGGGCGGCGTTTAAGGCGAAGGTGGCGCTGGCGGCGGTCAGGGGTGACCGGACGGTGGCCGAGCTGGCGAGCGCATTTGGGGTTCATCCGAACCATATCTACAACTGGAAGAAGCAGTTGCTGGACGGCGCGGCGAGTGTTTTCGAGGGCGGGGGCGCAGCGGTGGAGGGTCCGGCCAGCGAGGCGCAGGTTGATCTGCTGTATCGGCAGATTGGTCAGCTCAAGGTCGAAAATGATTTTTTGTCACGAAAGCTCGGCAAATGAGCCGGGCGGAACGGTTGGCGCTGATCGACCGGCATGATCCGGCGCTTCCTGTCACTCGGCAGTGCGGCTTGATGACGGTGAGCCGCTCTTCGGTCTACCGGCCGCCGGCACCGGCCAGCGACGAGGATCTGGCGATCATGGCGCTCATCGATCGGCAGTATCTGGCTCGGCCTTATTATGGCTCGCGTCGCATGGCGGCGTGGCTGGCAACCCAGGGCCACCCGGTCAACCGCAAGCGGGTCCAGCGACTAATGCGGCTGATCGGGCTGGTGGCGGTCTATCAGCGGCCAAACACGAGCAAGCCGGCGGCCGCGCACAAGGTCTATCCCTATCTGCTCGGTGGGTTGTCGATCGATCGGGTCAACCAGGTTTGGTGCTCGGATATCACCTATATCCCGATGGCCAAGGGGTTCGTGTATCTGGTCGCGATCATGGACTGGCACAGTCGTGCGGTACTGGCCTGGCGGCTGTCGAACACGCTCGGCGCCGATTTCTGCGTCGAGGCGCTCGAGGAAGCGCTCGCTCGCTTTGGTCGGCCGGAGATCTTCAACACCGACCAGGGCAGCCAGTTCACCAGCGACGACTTCACCGGCGTGCTGAGCCGGCACGAGGTCACGATTAGCATGGATGGCAAGGGGCGCTGCATGGACAACGTCTTTATCGAGCGGCTGTGGCGCAGCCTCAAATACGAGGAGGTTTACCTGCATGCCTATGGCACCGTCGCCGCGGCTAAGGCCGGCATCGGGGCTTGGCTGGTTTTCTACAACGAGGAGCGCCAACATCAGAGCCATGGCTATCGCACGCCGCGGCAAGTGTACGAAGCACAATGCCGGTGGATATGTGGACGATCGGCTTTGCCGACCGGCTGCGCTTCCCCCGCTTCCCGAGCCAGCTCGAAAAGCGGGCAAATGCTCGCCTTCGCCCACATCCCCACCGGCACAACCACCAACACAAGGATTGATCAAAAGGGTTTTGACGGTAGAGTAACCAGCGCCTCAATGGCGATCGGAGCCGACATCGAAATCCGCGGGGCTACACCTTAAAACACGGCTCCGGCTGTCGCACGATCGGGGTCCACCTCAGTGTTGCCATTCCATATGCACCACGCGACCGAGGCATCCGCCCGCGCCAACTGATCGAAAACCTCCATCGCTTCCATTGGCGTGAGATCGAGCCCGCCATACGCTTTGGGAAGAAAGATGCGAAAAAATCCGGCGCAGGCCAATTCTCGCGCTACGTCTTCCGGTAGCCGACGAGAGGACTCGATGCGGTCGCGTTCCGGCAAAATGCGGGGCCTGAAACTGCGGGCAACCTCCGGAAGCGCACTACCGGTTTCTGTTTCGAGCATGGCCCCCCTCCGTCAAGGTTCGATCAGATCACTGATCGCTCGATTGTCGATCGACGGTTACCCGTTTCCGAAGCTCTCGGCGCTGCACTGTACGCGTCGAAATAACCTCTCGTCATTCCCTCGGACACCTCCGAGAATTCAATGGGCAGATGAACCCATATGCTGACCCCGATGCGGCGATCTGGCGCGTCCGAGACGGGAAGCTGCGAACGGCTTCTCTTAGCTCTATTTTTTTCGCTCATGGGACCGGTGATCGGCCCTGCTGATGGTCTCCATCCTCGGCGACAAGCCGAGCCACGGATAGATCGACTCCTCCCAGATCGAGTCGCTAGGCGGTGGGAAGGCCGATGTGTCAAACGCGCCCACCGCGACCCCGCAGACCGCAGGATTGCGGTCCCCTTCCCAATAGAGCGTGCTGCCGCAATTCGGGCAGAAATGAAATCGAATGCGATAGCCGCTGTCGGCGTCGCGTTCATAGACCTTCCGCTCGCCATCGAGCCGCACCCGTTCTTTCGGATACGTCGCGCCGAAGTGGAAGGCGGTGCCGGTGCGGCGCTGGCACTCCTTGCAGTGGCATAGATAAACCCTGTCCGGTTCGCCCGAGGCGATGATCTTGAGTGCGCCGCAATGGCACTCTGCCGTTCGTTCCAATTTCAACTCCATGTTTAAGCCTGTTTACACCACTGGTTCGCCATTTTGTTTAGCGCGGTCAATGGCCGGAACAAAGACCGCTCCAGCGACAGATCGAGGACGGCGGCCATATCCCATCGTGGCGCGTGTGTGGCGTCCCGCCATAAACATCCCGCATCGCCTGCCGTCACCGTGCCGCACATGCAGGAATAGCCATGAGGCCAAAGATCAGAACAGTAGCTCCGAAAGCGGCAGTGAATTTCAACCCTCTATCTCTCGGCATCACGGTCTTCATGCACACACATATGTTGATCGGAATCGTAGTGCCAACCGGAAGCTGCTGCGCAGAGCGTAAGGCAGTGAAATCGGCCCGAACTGTGTGCACGGATGCGGGGGGCTTCGATCGCGTCGCCTTCCATAAGAAATTAGACGCCGTGGTGCTCGCATTCTTGCGGAAGCATCTTGCCGAAGCCACTAGATCCTAAATGGACACCATCAACATGGCCCATGCGTGTCAGCACCGCGATCACCTCGTCGGTCCAATCTATCACTAGCCAGAATCAGGCTACGCACTTCATACAGATCGCGGACAACAAAGGCGCAGAGCCCTCGGATTTCGTCGGTTGGTTCGAGGAGGTCAGGCACCATGATCGTCATCATGCCTGCCGAGGATGCCGATCGAACACCGTTGTGGGAATCTTCAAGCGCCAAACATCGCTGCGGCTCCACGCCGAGCCGCTCAGCGGCTTTCAAAAAAGGATCGGGCGCGGGCTTTCCCCTCTCATAGTCACCGTGCCCGACGATCTCCTGGAAATGCCCCATGAGATTGTGGGCGGTCAGGTGACGTTCGACGGTACGCCGGGATGACGAGGTGGCGATGGCGCGGGGGAGCCCGAATTGATCCAGCGTGTCGAGCAGTTCGAGCGCGCCTAACTTCAACGCAAGGCGGGTCTCGGCGATCACCCAGAAATGACGGACCCACGTCTCCTGGAACTCATCGACGGGGAAAGCCTCGCCAAAATGGGAGAGAAGTAGGGCTCGGCTCTGTGCCCAGGGCAAACCGACCGTCCGGTTGAAGACATCGATTGCAACCTCGTGCCCGCCTTCGGCAGCGGCAAGCTGGATCGCCTCTTGGTAGAGCACCTCGGTATCAAAAAGGAGGCCATCCATGTCGAAGACGACAGCCGCAGGCATTCGGGGCAGATTCATGTGATGATTACCCGGAGATCATGCTTCCGAACTAGGCCGGTCACGCCGCACCTCGATGGCCGGCTTGTCCTCGCGCTCGCCGAGATAAACCACATGGCGGAGCAAACCATCAGGCGTCCACTCGGCGTAGCTGACCTCAACGACCAACTCCGGGCGCACCCAATGCACCCGCGACAGCACCAGCGGTGAGCCGAAACGGCCACCGCGCGGTGGTGGAACAGAGAGAGGCATCCTGGTGACCGCGAGCGGATGAAGGCGCTGCCACAGGCGCTCAAGCTCGGCTGCGGGCGTACCTGTCCCAGCCCGGCCCGCATATATGAGCTTGCCGTCAGGCGTATAGTAGCCGAGCAGCAACGCACCGATCCGATGCCGGCTGCCCTCAGGATCACTCCATCCGACGACGATGAATTCCTCGCGGTTGAGGCATTTCGTCTTCAGCCACGTGCGCCGATCGGGCTCATACCGGCCATCAACGCGCTTCGAGACAATGCCTTCGAGGCCGCGCTCGCAGGCCAACCGGTGGAAGGCCGGGCCTTGGCCGATCTGATGATCGTTGTACCGCAGCGACTCCGGCGCACCGACCAGGACCGCCTCCAACCGCGCCTTGCGGTCCACCAGCGGCAGGTCGCGGATGTCCTCACCATCAAGGAACAGCAGGTCGAACACGAAAAAGACCAGCGATCCCTGGCCGGCGTCGGTCGCGTTCTGGATCAGGTTGAAGGCCGTTCTGCCATCGGGCAGCATCCCGCAGAGTTCGCCATCCACGTAGGCGTCCCGCACCGGTAGGCCAGCAATGGCGTTGGCGATGGCGGGGTATTTCTCGGTCCAGTCGTTACCTCGCCGCGTAATGATTTTCACTCTGCCCGCGTCGAGTCGGGCGTGAATTCGGTATCCGTCGAGCTTCACCTCGTGGAGTCAGTCGGGGCCGTCCGGTGCCCTCGTGACGAGTGGGGCCAGTTGCGGCTTAACCCAGGCCGGTAGAGACGCTGGCTCTACAGTTCGACGGGTGGAGGTCGGTGTCGCGCGATCGGATCTTGCCATCCTGACCATATACCAGGAGTTCCCCACTACCGGTAGGAACTAAGGCCCCCGGATAGCGTGATATACAGGCCCAGAACGACTGAGAGGAAACACCTGCGATGCCCGAAATAAATCCGTTGGCGGTGATCGCCGAGTGCATCGAAAAAGCCAAGGCCACCACCGACCAGGAACTAATCAGCGACTACATCGCTGAAGCTCTTGGGGTCTTGCAGATCGACAACACCGAAGATGATGCCTTTCACATGTTGGGCAGCGCCATCGTCGACGCAGTCGCAGACGACGAGGAGCATTCCGCCAGTTTGTTCGAGGTCTGGACCGAGTTGGAGGAGCAGCGGAAGCTGTCGTAACTGACTACAGATGGAGCGTATCGCTGCCGCACTCGATCATGGGTCAGCTTTCGCTACTTCGGGCGGATCGGTAACTGGCCGCATCTGGGCCTGCCATCGAAATGCCGGTGATCGCCATCGGGTCCGAGACATCATGAACCCAGAAGCTATGGGCAAGATTGAGAACGTTTTCATCGTGGTAGGCGGCGCACGCCTTCCCTGCATCGATCATCAGTTTGATGACCGTATTCTTGCTCGTGCCAGTCAAGCGAGTAACGGCTCGAATCGAGCTGCCCTCGCACAAAAGATGGAGAATGCGGGCGCGTTCGGAAGCGTTGAGCCTTTTCATCTGCCCATTATGCTTGAAACGGCGCAACTCGTCAGATGAATTTTCATACTATAGGTGAAAGTCGGATTGACAGGCCAATACGCGTCCCTATATAGGGGCGGTCCATGGATGTCGAGTTCAAAGATTCATCCCTGGATCGGCTGGAAACGGACTCTGCCTATAGCGCCGGGTTCGGTGATGCCGTTGTGAAAGCATATCGGAAGAGGATGCAGCAGATTAGGGCGGCTAGTGACGAACGAACGTTCTACGCGTTGCGCTCGCTGAATTTCGAAAAACTGACGCGTGATCGAGAAGGCCAATACTCAATGCGGCTGAACCAACAATGGAGGCTCATTGTCGAACTTAAAGGCGAAGCATCGAGGAAAACAGTCTATGTCGTCGAGATCACGGACTACCACTGAGGGGGAGAGTGGGGAGATGCCGTATCGTGTGCCAGCAGAGGTGTTCCCGCCGGGGGAGTTCATCCGCGATGAATTAGAGGCTCGCGGGTGGACGCAGGGAGACCTTGCCCAAATTATGGATCGACCTTTGCAAGTCGTTAACGAGCTCATTGCCGGAAAGAAGCAGATCACGCCTGAGACGGCGCGCGGGCTTTCTAGGGCCTTTGGCGACGGGGATCCACTTTATTGGATGCAGTTGGACGCGGCCTATCGGTTAGCTCAGTTAGAGCCCGATAAAGATAACTCAGTCGACCGGCGCGCGAAGCTGTATTCGTTGTTTCCTGTGCGGGAATTGATGAAGCGCAGATGGATCGAGCCATCTAAAAACCTGGATGTCATCGAGCATCGCGTTTGCCGGTTCTTCCGAATCAAAAACCTCGATGAACGGCCAGTGTTTGCGCACGCCGCAAAGGCCCTTCAATATGACGAAAGAACCGCTCTCCAGTGGGCATGGCTATACCGAGCCAAGGAACTGGCCGAGGGGACACATTCATCACCCTATTCAGAACGCAAGCTACGGGAAGCGCTCGCCAAAATACGAATGCTCTTGATCGCTCCGGAAGAGATCAGGCAAGTGCCTCGCATTTTAGCGGAGGCCGGCGTTCGGTTCGTCGTAGTCGAATTTCTTCCAGGTGCGAAGATTGATGGCGCGACCTTCTGGTTGAATGATGTCCCGGTAATTGCATTATCAATCCGATTTGATCGAGTAAATAATTTTTGGTTCGTCCTTCGCCACGAAATAGAACACGTATTAAACCGCGATGGATTGGTCACCATTGATATTGAACTGACAGAACAGCTTCAACGAAAAGATGCCCTTCCGCCCGCGGAGCTTCGCGCTAACATTGCCGCATCTGAGTTTTTGGTTCCAAAATTGGAACTGGACAGCTTCATAACTCGGGTGCGACCGCTCTATTCGGAGCAGAGAATTTTGCTGTTTGCCAAGAGAATCGGAGTCCATCCTGGCGTTGTCGTTGGGCAATTGCAATTCCGAGATGAGGTTCCATACACGCATTTCCATAAGCATCTAGTGAAGATCAGGGAAATAATCACGCAAACTGCCGTCACAGACGGTTGGGGAACTGTCCCGCCAATTCCGGGACCAAGCGGAGCTTGAGCTAATGGCTACCTTCAATGAGCAGTTGCTAAAGATTGTCGAAGATTATCGCGCATCTGGTGCCCCATGGCCGGCGACTAAGGTACAAATGGCCGAATGGGCCGTGGCTAATGATAGATATCACTTTACAAGAGGCATGGCCGTCAGCCAATGTGCGGAGAAGATTGCTCGCGCGATGGGTCTGGAGCACGTAAAAGACAAGAAGGGACGTAGCGTCCGTAAATATTACGCTGCCGCGATCCGTGAAAACGGACAACTCGTCATGAAGTGGGACGATTTAAATGCAGAGCGCCCCTTCATGGAAGTGGCTGCCGCGAACCGAAGGAATCAGGTTCTTGGGCAATGCTGGCAGATAAAGAACGACATCGACAGCTATAATGAGCGTCGTTGTCCCGATCAGCCGATACAGATGGATTTCAATTTCAACGTTGATTTGGAGGAATTAGCGCAACTGAATGATATCGCGTAATCAGGGCGATTTTTTGCACCGCGTTTGTGCTGCCAACCGCGCGATCTCGGCTCGTTTTACAGGGTCCAGCTTTATAGCTCGCGCGCGACCGCCTTTTGGTCCACCAGCCTTGCTGCGCGCTACTGCGCTAGCGGGCACCGTCAAGTTGGTCGAGAGCAGGCTTGGTAGGAGCCGGGTTGGTCGGGTAAACGGGCGGGATGAGGACGCCTCGAGACCCGATTTACGCTGGCCATCGCTACCCTGCTGAGATCATCAGCTACGCGGTCTGGCTGTATTTTCGGTTTCCGTTGAGCCTGCGCATGGTCGAGGAGATGCTGGCCGCCCGCGGCATCTCGGTGACGCACGAGACGATCCGGCAATGGGGCCTCAAATTCGGCCGGGAATTCGCCAACCGGATCCGTCGGCGAGCGC
>Ga0210407_10002920_pt1 | contig 14234 bp, 12 predicted proteins | sample IncBWC27MmetaG_FD_150860 | JGI IMG/M metagenome (GOLD analysis project Ga0210407, IMG submission 150860) | Forest soil microbial communities from Barre Woods Harvard Forest LTER site, Petersham, Massachusetts, United States - Inc-BW-C-27-M | ecosystem: Environmental > Terrestrial > Soil >...
CGAATGCGCTCGCCTATCTTAGGGATGAACGCGATCTGCGCGGATTTGATCCAACCCTGGGGTGGATTCATGCGACCGCGCATACCGCCGATCTGCTCGCAGCATTAGCCGCTAATCCCTTGCTAAAGAATGAAGATCAGGTACGTTTGCTGGATGCGATCGCCGGCCGTCTATCTTCCGCCCATGAGATTTTCACCTACGGAGAACAAGACCGGCTGTCGGCGCTCGCGGCGACGATCGTAGTGCGAAAAGATTTTGATACGCCGGCATTTCACAACTGGCTTAATGCGCTGGACGCCGCCGACCAAAAGGTTTGGAAAGATATTCCGCCGCATCTCGAATTGCTGCAAACCTTCGAGAATGACACCTACATGTTGCGGGGACTCGCGGCATACCTTAGTGTGAATGTATCGGGTCCTGCGGGGATGGAGGCGCAGAAGGCGGTATTGAACGTGCTTCAGAAACGGTAGCGCTTTTCAACACGCCAGCATGAAAGCCGACGGCTGAGCGCGCGACATCTACGCCCGGCCCTTTTTTGTCGCGGCGGCAACCTTCACTTTCACCGTCTCCCACGGCCGCTTCGGGCGCTCAACCTCGGGCTGGTCGCGGTCCTTGATGCGATCGTACTGATACGACTCGCTCACGGTTCCGAGCGACTCATTGTAGAGGCTGGGCAGTCCCAGCGCTTCTTTCATTTCTTCGGAGAACTGCTGCAGCGCTTTCAGGTGGTCAGCCGTCGCGGGAACTTCGGTCTTCGACGTTTTCAGAAACTGCTGGTAGCCGCGATTGACCAGCTTCGAAATCTCGCTGCCAATCAGGTATCCCGGATAAGCGAAAATCTTCACGCCGCCGTCGTCCGTCTTCTGGATCGCCGCCGAGCAGTTGTACTTCCTCAGGAACACGCGCCCTTGCGTACCCGGAGCCTCAATCAGATCAAAGCCGTGTTCGCGCAGCCAGCTGACTGCGTCTTCGTAGGTTCGCTCTTCGACTTTCGCTGTCATTTTATGAACTCGATTCTCGTTTGCCTTTTAGCATCGCATCAGATTAGATGCGGTTTGAACGGTTTGGGAACCAAAACCGGCCGCCGCGAATCTAATGACGAAGGAATACAGTAACGCTAGTATAGATATACCTTTTTAGGATTGCGGGCACATTACCGTAGTCACTGGGGCATTCCACGCAATGACATCATCAGCTTCCGGCTCCGCGCCACCGCAGTGGCCTTCCCAGGCCGAAGCCGCGTCAAGTCGAACGTCAAGTCAGACTTCAAATCGACGAGGGGAAGCTCTGCTCGCGGGCATCGGCAACACGCCGCTGTTGCCGCTCGACGCGCTCATCCGCGATCTTTCCGATGCGCAACCTGCCAATGCACAACTTCCCAACGTTCACCTTTTGGGCAAGGCCGAATGGTACAACCCCGGCGGATCCGTCAAAGATCGCGCCGCCGCCCGCATTGTGGCCGAGGCGCGCCGCTCGGACAAACTCGGTCCGGGAAAAATTTTGATCGATTCCACCAGCGGCAACACCGGCATCGCCTATGCCATGCTTGGCGCTGCGCTCGGATTTCCGGTGACGCTCTGCGTGCCGGAGAATGCTTCCCCCGAGCGAAAACGGATTCTACAGGCATACGGCGCAAAGATCATCTACACCGACCCCGGCGAGGGCTCCGACGGCGCCATGAAGATCGCGCGGCAATATGTCGAGCGCGATCCCGATCTTTATTTCTACGCCGATCAGTATTCGAATGACGCCAACTGGCGTGCCCATTACGAAACTACAGCGAACGAAATCTGGCAACAAACCGAAGGGCGCGTCACGCACTTCGTCGCCATGCTTGGCACCACCGGAACCTTCGTCGGCACCACGCGTCGTTTGAAAGAGTTAAATCCAACGATCCGCTGCATCTCGCTGCAGCCAGACTCCGCCTTCCATGGCATCGAAGGCGCGAAGCACTTGCCCTCGGCAATCATGCCGCGAATTTACGATTCGTCGCTCGCCGACGAAAATCTGGAGATCGCGACCGAAGACGCGCACGCCATGGCCCGGCGCCTGGCACGCGAACAAGGATTGCTCGTCGGAGTCTCCGCCGCCGCAGCCGTGGCTGGCTGCCTGCAGGTCGTCGACGGTCTTAAAATTGATCAACGCGCAACCATCATTACCATTCTCGCCGACTCTGGCGAAAAATATCTGAGCGAGAGATTTTGGAATGAGGAATAATTGCAGAGATAAGAGGTCAGATTGCAGAGGTGCAAACCTCGTCCTTCGCGACTGCAAAGCCTTTAGGTTTTAACTTCTGCAATCTGACGTCTGACTTCTGACCTTGCGATGCTAAAAATTTCCCAATCTGACTACGCCTCTCTTCGTCAACACGGAGAGGAAACTTATCCCCACGAGTGCTGCGGCGTGTTGCTCGGGCACTTCGACGACAACGGCGCCAATTCAGTATCAAGGACCGTTTCGCGCATCGCCCGCTGTGGTAACACGCGCGCGGACTCGCCGCACAACCGCTACAACATTGACCCGAAGGAACTCATCCGCATTCAGCGCGAAGGCCGCGAACGCGGCGAGGACATCGTCGGCTTCTATCACTCCCACCCCGACCATCCCGCGCAATGGTCGCCCACCGACCTCGCGGAAGCCCACTGGTTCGGCTGTTCCTACGTGATCACGAGCGTAGAGAAGGGTACCGCGACGATTACGAATGCGTTCGAGCTGAGTGGCAGCGACGAGGCCGACAAGAAATTCGTGGATGAGAAGGCGGAAGTGGTCTGAGAATTGTTGACTTGCACCTTTGGCCAGTACCATAGCATCTTTATCTATATGCCCCAGATCCAGATTCCGTCTCCGCTTCGCCAATATTCGGGGAAACAGGCCTCGATCGAGGTTCCTGCAAAAACCGTGGGCGAAGCCCTTGCTGGCCTGGTCTCACGACATCCCGACCTCAAGCGCCACCTTTATACTGAGGACGGCAAGCTGCGCGCGTTCGTGAATGTTTACGTCAATGACGAAGATATGCGCTACCTGCAAAAGGAAGCCACCGCGCTTAAAGATGGTGATACCATTTCCATCGTGCCGTCGATTGCCGGCGGTTGCTGAGTTATGATTTGCTTGAAGGATTTGCCGAGCATGATTTGCGGACTGAAGCATCGCCGAATATCCCGTCCCGCACGCTGTCGCCGCTGTCTCTGTTTCGCAATCTAGTTCGCATTCGACCTGACTAAAACCGAAAAGGATTTTATGGCCACTCTGACAGAAGCCAAACCCGACGCCGTTTTAAGCAACGACGAAATCCTGCGCTACTCGCGCCATCTCATCATGCCCGAGGTGGGCATGGAAGGGCAGCAGAAGCTGAAGGCCGCGAAAGTCCTGTGCATCGGAGCAGGCGGACTCGGTTCGCCGCTCGCACTCTACCTGACGGCCGCGGGCGTGGGCACGCTCGGCATTGTGGACTTCGACGTCGTGGACTACACGAATCTGCAGCGCCAGATCATCCACACCACCGCCGACGTTGGCCGCAAGAAGCTCGACTCGGCCGCCGACAAACTGAAGGCTATCAATCCTTTCCTGAACCTGCGAACCTTCGATACGAAACTGACCAGCGCCAACGCGCTTGAATTATTTCGCGAGTTCGATATCGTCGCCGACGGCACCGATAATTTCCCAACGCGCTACCTGGTCAACGACGCCTGCGTGCTCACCGGCAAGCCCAACGTTTACGGATCGATCTTTCGCTTCGAAGGGCAGGCGAGTGTGTTCGCGACCGAAGAGGGACCATGCTATCGCTGTCTCTATCCCGAGCCGCCACCGCCGGGCCTCGTTCCTTCGTGCGCCGAAGGCGGAGTGCTCGGCATTCTGCCCGGACTGGTCGGCGTGATTCAGGCGACCGAAACCATCAAGCTGATTCTGGGGCAAGGCGATTCGCTCGTCGGGCGGTTGCTGCTGGTCGATGCGCTCGGCATGAAATTCCGCGAACTGAAGCTGCGCAAGAATCCCGATTGCCCCGTCTGCGGCACGCACCGGACGATCACCAAGCTGATCGACTACGAAGAGTTCTGCGGAATCCGCGGCGTGGAAGCACCCGCGGCGGCCGGCGGCGATTTGCCAGCGATGTCGGTAGAAGAATTGAAAAAGAAGTTAGATGCCAAGGCCGACATCTTTATTCTCGACGTGCGCGAGCCGCACGAATACCAGATCTGCAATTTGAATGGATATCTCATTCCGCTCGGCGATTTGCCAAAGCGTGTGAGCGAACTGGACTCGAGTCGCGAGATCGTCGCCCATTGCAAGATGGGCGGACGCAGCGCGAAAGCAGTTGCATTTCTGAAACAGGCTGGCTTTACTAAAGTGAGTAATCTGACGGGCGGAATTACGGCTTGGGCGGAGCGGATTGATCCTAAGATGCCTAAGTACTGAGAGAGCGTGGGAGACTGTCATCATCTCCTACTGGGTTTATTGGTTCTCGATCGCTTCCTTCAGGTGCTTCGCGCACGCCTCTGCTGAGCTTTTCTTGCCGTGAGTGGACGCTTCCTCGTGTACGGAATAAGCCCACACTACTTCGGAGCTCTTGATGTTACTGACTGTAATGCTGGCCTCTTCGCGCGAGTGCCAATTTCCGAGGATGACCTTCTTGGCAGTGCTCGCCTTCTGGCTTTCGGAGGTGCCGGTGATTTCGTAATCCGCTTGATCGCGACTGGCAACGATCTCCACCGGGACTTTTTTCTTGGCGATGGCGTCTTTCAAATAAGTGTCGTAGCCACCTTCGATGGGAGCCACAAACACTTTTGCTCCCTTGGGGATCTTCTGCGATGGGGGCGCGTTCTTTTCGCCCGCCAGCGCCGTGGAAACAGCAGCTACAACCAGAAGCACTACGATGCTTACTACGTTCCTCTTAAGTGACATATACACTCCTTCCTTGGACCGGCTATCGACTCACTACTCAAGCACAATCTGCTTGATATGTTTGGCACACGCTTCACCTGCGCTTTGCTTGCCGCGCACTGAGTTGGTCTTGTGGACGGAGTAGCCGAAGATGACTGCTCCAGTCTTCAGGTCCGAAATCTTGATGCTGGCTTGTTCATTTGAATTCTGCGACCCAATGAACAGCATCTTGGCCCACCCTGCCTTCTCGCTATCGGAGACGCCACTGATCTCGTAGTCAGCCTTGGTACGGTCAATCACCACGGTCAGCGGCACCTTCTTGTTTCGCAATCCGGCAATGATGTAGTTCTCGAAGCCCCCCGCAATCGGGCCGACATAGACTTTGGAGTACGAAGGGATCTTAGCGTTGTTTACGGTGGCGAGTTGCCCCTCGTCGGTCGGAGCCGACTTAATATTGGAAACAGGGACCTTCGCTTGGTCGTTGGGAGCTGGTTTTCCCGTGTCGGCGCCTTTGTTCTGATCCTGGTTTGAATTGCTCTCTTGAGATGTCGATGACCGCGCAGGCAGCGGATATATCGCAAGGCATAAGATGAGCGCAGCCAAAACCGGAAACACTGACAGTTGTCTGCTATGCATGATGCCCTCCCGGTTGCCTATTATGCTCCCAAAATCGGAAGAAAGGTACTCTCTCGCGGAGTGCCGGCGGGACTTGAAGGAGTTACCGGGAAGAAGGCTGTGGACTCGGACGCCATGACGGTCAAGAATTAGATCTGTCGTGGATGAGGATGGCCTTTGCGAAAAAGCCCAGACTTCTACACGAACGGGAAGGGCGCGACTTCATAAAAGGGAGCACCGGAGTGCTCCCTCGCTTGCCGCTCTCTTTCAGTAGTGTGAGTTACTTGTTTGCGCTTTCGCTCATCGCAGCTTTCTCGGTCGCGCCGAGGGCCAGGACGTACTTCTTGCCGGCAAAGCGTACTTCGGAAACCGTTGCCTTGCCGCTGGCATGGTCGACGACCGCGCCGTCGTAGTCGGAGGCTCTATCGAGGGCGACGACTTTCGCCGAAGCTTTTGCGACTTCCTTCCTGCCCCGCATGAAGCTCACTTCGACATCCGCTCCGGTGCCGTCCCAGCGCAGTTGATACTCACCAGCGGCGAGTTGCTGGCCAGCGACTTCGCACGGCTCCTGCACCCGCAGCGTACCTTTGTTACTTGCGAATGCACTCGATGCGAGCAGCACGGCCAGCCCGAGCACAACCGTCTTTGCCAAATGATTCAGTGCCAGATTGTTCAGTTTCATATGCTCCTCTACTTTCTGCCCGGTTTCTGGCCGGGACGTTAGGGGCGGCTGGTGATGGTGCGAGGACTCTCGACTGAGGGCTTGCCTTTTTTTGGCAAAGTCCTACAATGCACATGTCAGGGTGACGCAAAAGACGCGTGCCTCACACTCGTACTTTTTGACCGGACCAGGCACACCCAGGGCCGCCAAACCATGCGTGGGCCAGTCCCGTCACCCTGCAAATTCTCTCAAGTGGACGAGGTTGCATCGTCCACTCATGTTGGTTCGCTACAGGATACGAATCTCGGTTTGAGTAAGTTCCCGATTTTATTTTTCTTTGCGAAGTATGTTTTTTGCGAACGTGCTTATTGGACGGACGGGTGTCCGGCGCGTTAGCAAAATATGTGCGCGCAAGCCGGAGTAACAGGGCTGCGCTGTTTTGTTAGGAAGGTCACTAGACGCTGACGAACTGCAGATCGCTCACTTCGTTCGGGATGACAAACCTTTAGAGAGTGCCAACGATAGAATCCAGAGCCAACAACCAAAGAGCGCACGACGTATAGCAAACGACCAACGACAAACGACCAACGACCAACGACTGCTCTGCTAACTGATCTTCAGCACAATCTTGCCGTAGTTCTTGCCTTCCTGCATCAGCGTATAGGCTTCGCGCGCTTGCTCCAGGGGAAAGACTTTTCCGATCACCGGATGGAGCGTGCCGGCTGCGAGCCATTCTGATAGCTGCTTCCACGCGGACTCCATGAGCGGACGGTTCGCGCTGAGATACGACAGCCAGAGTCCGTGAACGCTTGCGCCTTTCGCGTAGAGAATGCGGGTGTCGAGCCGAGGAGTCTCTCCGGTCGCCGCGCCGTAGACGATGACGCGTCCGAAGTCGCGCACGCATTTGACGCTCTTCGCGACGTGCTCGCCGCCGAGCATTTCGAAAACCGCGTCGACGCCTTCGCCGCGCGTGAGATCTTTGATCGCTTCCGCGTAGTCGCGTTGCTTGTAGTTGATGCCGTGCTGCAGACCGAGCTCGCGCACTCGGGTGAGCTTGTCTTCAGAGGAAGAAGTGCCGTACATTTCGATCCCGAGGATCTTCCCGATTTGCACAGCGGCGGTGCCGACTCCACCAGCGACGGCGTGAATCAAGACGCGGGAACCGGCAGGGTTGTCGTTCGAGGCGAGCAAGCCGGCCTTCCAGTAGGCGAAGTAGGCGGTGAAGAAATTTACCGGGAAGGCGGCGCCTTGTTCGGCGGTCCAATTTTCCGGGACGGGCCAGACGAGGTTGCGATGCGCCACAGTTTTTTCGGCGAAGGCCGCCCACTGCGTGTAGCCCATCACGCGGCGTCCGGTGGATTCGCCGTTGCCGGCCAATTCGACGCCGGCGAATTCGCGCCCGGCAGTGAGCGGAGGCTTGGGAGTATTGGCATATCCGCCGTCCATGGTCATCAGATCGGCAAAGTTCACACCGCCCGCTTCCACTTTTACCAGAACCTGCTCTGGCGTTGGATGCGCGTCGGGGACCTGCTGCAATTCGAGAACCTCGGGACCGCCGAAACGACTGATGACGAGGGCTTTCATGGGGAAAGTGTAACAGTCCGGGACTAAGCGCCTTTCTCCAGCGAAAAGCTGTGTCCAGAAGTGCGCTCCGGCATCTATAATGATGATCGAGTTTCCGATCCCCGCGACCTGAAGTGTTTTTCTGGCCACGGGGACGAGGACTGCGCCCGGTTTAACGGGCGCGATCCGAGGGTGCGGATGGAAACGTCTGCGCCTCCCGTGTTGGAAAGGAAACGCTCGCTGGGATTGTCCCCGCCTGCTTCCTTTCGTGGAAATTTAGCACTTAGCAATTAGCACTTGGCATTTAGCCAAACCGGCTCGGTGACCGCTAATTGCTAACCGCTAACTGCTAAATGCTGAACCTCACCGACAATTTCGGGCGCTCGATCCACGACCTGCGGATATCGATTACCGACCGCTGCAACTACAAGTGTGTGTATTGCCGCACGGGGACAAATGGCGCGGCATATGCGGAACTTCCATTCGAAGATTATTTGCGGATGGCGCGGATACTGGTTGGGCTCGGGATCACGAAGATTCGCCTGACGGGCGGCGAGCCGCTGCTGCGCAGGGGGATTGTGGAATTCGTTCGCGAACTCGCGAAGCTGCGCACCGCGCACGGCCGCAAGCCTGAGATTGCACTCACGACGAACGGCCATCTGCTGGCCGAAATTGCGCAGCCGCTGAAGGATGCAGGACTTGACCGCGTGACGGTCAGCATGGACGCGGTGGATCCGGAGCGATTTGCGCGTATTACCCGTGTGCCAAATGGATATGAGAGCGTGTTGGCGGGAGTTCGCGCATCGCGGCAGGCGGGGCTTGATCCGGTGAAAATCAATTGCGTGCTGCTGCGCGGCTTCAATGAGGATCAAATCGTTAACTTTGGAAAGTTCGCGCGGGAAGAGCGCGTGGTGGTGCGCTTCATCGAATTCATGCCGCTCGAAGAGGACCGCGTTTGGACTCCGGAAATCGTGGTTACGCTCGATGAGATTCTCGCGCGCATGGCAGAGTATCTGCCGCTGGAGGAGATTGCGCACGAGCGCAGCGAAACGGCGCGGCGATATCGCTTCTCCGATGGCATGGGCGAGATTGGAATCATCGCGCCGGTATCGCATCCGTTCTGCGGACACTGCAGCCGGATTCGCATCACCTCGGACGGCAAGCTGCGCACGTGTTTATTTTCAGTGTGGGATCACGACTTGCGTGAATTGATGCAGCGCGGCGCGACGGACGAGAAGCTCGCGGAGTTCATTGTGAAAGTGGTGGAGAAGAAAGAAGAGCGGCACCACATTGGGGAGCCGGGATTTGTGCCGGCGTCGCGGACGATGGTGCACATCGGAGGATAGGAACCAGCTCTCAGCTTTCAGCCGTCAGCTGTCAGTAAGGCCATTTCAAACCCCCAGACGTGGAGTATGCCGAAGGACAGCCAGTGCTCCATAGTGTCAGACGCGGTAATCCGTTTACTTAGCTACCCGTAGCCTCCGGTATTGCTCGGGATGCGAAGCTAAAGTAAATAGACCCCTCTGCCGATTGAGGAACATCAGGGGGTTCTCACAAATGGTCAGTCCAGTAGCTAGTCCGCCGCAAGTTCGAGCCCAGCCCGCAGTTCAGCCTCCGGCACCACATCAACCAGCAGCCGCGGCGAAACCGCAGCCCGCAGCCACGGATACAGTCAAGATCAGCGTCGCTGCCCAAGCTCTGCAGGAAGCCACCGAGACTCAGGCGCAGACCACAAAGGAAGCCGGTTCTGGCGATGTGCAGGCCAAGAGGCTACTGGCGCAAGAGGCGGCGGCTCATTCCGTCACGAAGTAATTCATAGAAGTAATCCATAGACGTATCCATCGAAAGTGATCCATATGGAAGTATGTATGGATCATCGAGCGATGGGGGGAAGCCGGGGCGCCCGACAGCTTGTGGGATTCCACCGCAGGGTAACCCGGCTTTTCAATCAGCCCGCTTGCTGGACGCCGCCGTTTAATCGCGAATCGGCTAGAAAACATCAGTAGAAGGAATCGTACTTCGTGACCGTCCAGCCGGAGTCTTTCTTTTCTTCGGTTATTGAAAAAAGATCTTTGTAGGTTGAGTCCTGGTTAGAGCTACTGTAACGCTGGCCTTTGTAGTGCAGAATCACGAGTGGCGGTGCGTCTTCCCATTCGACCAGGTTCCAGGAAATCAGCGGATGCTGGGCTTCGGAGCTGCAAAGAAAGTCGGCGCGCTTCCTGCGGTAGTCCCGTTCCCACTGGGCGAGCAGTTTGCGGCAATTTCCGTCGCGCATCTCAGAGATAAAGCTATTGGCGGTGCGTTCGATGGTGCGATCGCGAAACGGATTCATCGTGATGCTGATCGGCATCTGCGTCAGGGGGTCGCGTTCCTCGGAGCGCGATAGAACCGGCGGCTGGTTGCTGAGCCAGTACAGATAGCCGAGAAACACCAGCACCAGCAGGCCAGCGGAGCCCAGAGCGATAGCGAGATGTACGCGAGAAAAGCGCATCAGGAGAAGTTTGGGGGATGGGCGAGGCAAGAGCAAGGTTACTTCAGATACTTCCGTAACTGGGGAGAGGCCGGCTCGTTCCCACTGGCCAGTGTCCGACTCGCTGCCCGAGCTTTGCCCGGCTTGGACGGACGAGGGCGTTCCCTCTCTACACAGACATCTAATCCACGGTAACGGGGGCAGAGACGCTGCCCACTCGCCCGCTAAGATTGTCTCGCACCACGAACCGAACCGTGTATTTGCCAGGTCGAAGGTCGAGCGTGTGGCGATAGCCAACCCCTTGTTCGCGGAACTGGGGAAGTTGTGCGTCGGCTAGTGAAACAGTGAAGTTTTGCTCGAGGTTGGCAGCGATTTCTGTTCCTTTGCCGGTGAAGGCAAGCGCTAGAAGATCCAAGTTGAAACGATTGGCTGTGCCGGGCTCGATCGAAACCCCGCTTCCCGCGACACGCAGTAAGAATGCCACCTTCTTTTTGTCGGTCTTATTGGCGTCAGTAGCAGTTGTCTTCTTGGAATCGACTGGCGGGGTGTCCGTCCACTGCACAGACAGAGGGAGTCCGGTGCAATCGAACGGAGAGTTCACGGCAATGTCAAGATCGAGTTTGAGGGAGAGCGCGGGATTTACCGTCGCGTTAGTGACGAAGAATCCGTTGCGAGAGCGGACGTCGACCGACTTGCGGTTGACCTTTACCTTCAACTTGCGCCAGCCGGGGGTGTTATTGGCAGTGTCGAGATAGTAGGAGAGAACGTAGTAAGAAGCCGAATCTGCGGCTGCACGATGGATGCTATTGGCGATATCATTGGTGTTATAAAAAGCTCGGCCACCTGTCATCTCGGCAAAATCGCGCAGGGTATCGATGGTCGAACCTTGCAGCCAATTACGAACCATGACCTGCTGAGAGGCGGTGCGGCCTGCACGCACGCGCGTATTCACATCAGCGCTGGGACTGCTATTTACGAGGCCGCGAACGTCGACTGGATAGATTGAAACCTGAGCGTCGTTCATGGCCTTCATGGCACGTTCGTAGAGCAGAGAAAGATAGCCTCCCGGCACGGCGCCGGGGGAATCGATATAAAAAGGGAAGCCTCCGGTGGCCCACACAAGCGACTTGCGTCCGGGAATGCCCGAGAGAGCCCATGAGATGTCCAGGAATCCCCGCATGGTGGCCTCGATTGCACGGTCCTGCTGCAGGCGGGCAATTTCGGCATCACCGTTGATTACAAAGTCCCGCAAATCTGAGTAAGAATTCATTCCAGCGCTGTATGAGACGGGAGAGTTTCCCAGCGCAGTCGTGACGGCCGCGGCCTGCGTGTCGATATCAACACTTTGCATTGCCGGCAATTCCCCGTTCAGTTTCTGGAGCGTCTGGAGGAGCAGGGAAGGATCCTGTGTAACCTGGTGTAGAACGCGCACGCCTTTGCTGGTCATTACCACCAGCGCGAAAGCCTGTCCGGGATCGAGATTCGCGGCGAGGTAGCCAATCAGTTCCTTGCGGCCATAGGTCTGGTCAAGGAACGGAGTATTGATAGTATCGAGCAAGAGCACGGTTACGCCGTGGGATTTTTGCGTTGCGGCGAATCCGTTGGTGAAAGTGTTGGCCGGGGTCGCTTCCGGGGCGAGCCGTTGATTCGAAGAGCTGATTTCTTCAAAGATCGCCAGCTTTTGCAGTTTGTTGTTTTCGAGCACCTCGAAGTCTTCTTTTGTAAGACTGTGAACAGGATTGCCCTGTTTGTCGACAACGACGGTGGGTACCTCGACAAGAACGGTTTGGGAACGAAACTCGACTTTGGATTCCTCGTTCGCGTTGGAGCGCGTTCTCGCTGAAAATCCCGTGTCCATCGAGCTGTAGCTAGGGTACTTCTTAGGAGTGCTGCTGCCCCTGGGGCTGTAGCTGCCGTGTTGCGCAGCTAAGGGCAAGCCGACCAGGACAAACGTTATCGGGACTAGGCAAGAGGAGAAGCGGCGCACATGACCTCCGGAGCAACGCCCGATTGTACGCCGCGCGGTTTGTGTTTTCTATATCAGCGGCGTATAGTTGGTGACGAATACTGTTGTGTCGTAGTGCCAGGATTGTCGAAGCACACCAGTGGGCGAAAGCCCACTTTTTAGTTGGGCCGATCATCGGGGAATCGCCTGGCGCGGCGGCTCCGGCGCAAATTGCTGAAAACATGGCTTTTGATCTGGATAAGGTCCGGCAGATTGCCGAGCGGGTGGCGGACTCGAGCGGGCTGGAAGTAGTCGAGGTGGAAGTATCCGGGGCGGGTAAGCACCGCACACTACGCGTATTTATTGATCGACCGGGAGCGGTGCCAGCAGCGGATCGTCCGGACGGCGTGACCCACGAGGATTGCTCGAAGTTTAGCCGGGAGTTCGGGACGATCGTCGACGTTGAGGATGCATTTCCGGGTGGATCGTATGTGTTGGAGGTTTCTTCTCCGGGACTGGATCGCAAGCTGACGAAGGCGGCGGATTTTGAACGCTTCCGCGGACATCGCGTGAAATTGATGACGCGGGAACCGGTGAACAACAACCGGCATTTTGAAGGGAAGCTGGAAAGCTTCGAGAACGGAAAGCTTCTGCTTGACCTAAGCGCAGCGCGTAAGAAGAAGATGCGTCCAAAAGAGGGCGAGTCGCTGAACGTTGAAATCGATTTACGGAACGTAGAGAAAGCGAATCTGGTACCGGAAATCTAGGAGCAAGGTGTCAGGTGTTAGGTGTCAGGTGTCAGGAAAAGCAAGTCCTGAGACCTGACACCTGAGACCTGACACCTGGAATTCATATGGCTAGTGAGCTTTACAACATTATCGAAGGGGTCAGCCGGGAGAAGGGCATTGATCCGCAGATTGTGGTGAGCGCGGTCGAGGACGCCATTGTGGTGGCTACGCGCAAGTACTACAAGACGCAGGAAAACCTGCGCGCGGTGCTCGACAAAGAGAGCGGCAAAATCAGCGCGTATGCGGTGAAGTCGATCGTTGAGAATCCGGAGCAGGTGGAAGATCCGAATCTCCAGGTGACCGTAGAGCAGGCGCGGAAGCTGGATCCGAGCGCGGAAGCGGGTGGAGAACTGCTGATCCCGAAAGTGACCGAAGGGATTCTGGGGCGGATTGCGGCGCAACTGGCGAAGCAGGTCATATTTCAGAAAGTGCGCGAGGCGGAACGGGACACGGTTTACAACGAATACATCGGGCACGTGAACGAAATTGTGAATGCGACCGTGAAGCGGCTCGAGGGTCCGGATGTGATTCTCGACATCGGCAAGGCCGAAGCGCGCATGGGACGCAAGGAGCAGTCGCGGCTGGAATCGTTCGCAGTGGGCGAGCGGATTCGGGTGGTGATCGTCCGAGTGGAGAAAGCGGTGAAAGGTCCGGGCGTGGTCGCTTCGCGCTCGGCGCCGGAACTTGTGCAACATTTGTTTCAGACGGAAGTGCCCGAAATTTATGACGGCACGGTGGTGATCCGGGCGATTGCTCGGGAAGCTGGCGAGCGCACGAAGATCGCAGTGATGTCGAAGGACAAGGACGTGGATGCGGTCGGAGCCTGCGTGGGTATGAAGGGCATGCGGGTGCAGTCGATCATCCGCGAGTTGCGTGGAGAAAAGATCGACATCATCGAGTATCACGAGGATGCGGTTACGTTCGCGGAGAAAGCGCTGCAGCCGGCTAAAGTGAGCCGGGTGACGATCGTGGATGCGACTGACAAGCATTTGGAAGTGGTGGTGGACGATACGCAACTCTCGCTGGCGATTGGGAAAAAAGGGCAGAACGTGCGGCTGGCGGCTAAGCTGCTGGGCTGGAAGATCGACATTAAGAGCGAAGAGGAAAAGCGGCAGGAAGTGGAACAGCAGATGTCGGCGCTGGTCACGCAGACCGTAACTCCGCTGGAGATTGTTACCGGATTGGGCGAGGGGCTGGTCGAGAAGCTGAAAGCGGCGGGCGTGAACACGGTGGAGTCGCTGGCCGATATGACGCCCGAGCAACTGGAAGCGATTGAAGGCATTGGCCCGAAAACGGTGGAAAAAATCAGTATTG
>Ga0210407_10002923_pt1 | contig 14221 bp, 13 predicted proteins | sample IncBWC27MmetaG_FD_150860 | JGI IMG/M metagenome (GOLD analysis project Ga0210407, IMG submission 150860) | Forest soil microbial communities from Barre Woods Harvard Forest LTER site, Petersham, Massachusetts, United States - Inc-BW-C-27-M | ecosystem: Environmental > Terrestrial > Soil >...
ATTGTAGGAGTAAGCCTGTAAGCATTTGACCCAGAAGGGCGCCGGCGACACGTAGCGGCAAACCCGGTAGAGCAGCCCCCAGACAAACAGTCGCGGCCAGATCCTGCTCGGAATGCCAAACCAGAACAACGATTGAGCCGTCGCGTTTGCATCGCGAAACGCGCAGGTTTCTCCCCAACCTTCGTTGAACGCCGCGATGTAGCGGATCGATTGCCGCTCCCGGCCGATGCAATGCTCCACTATTGCTCGCGGTACCCAATAACCTTTGGCCCCACTCGCGAGCAGCCGAGTGATTACATCCACTTCGTCGTCGTACCGGCGCCGGTTGGGCGCGAGGCCCAGATTGGGATCGTACCGAAACGCTCGCTGCTCTGCCATACGGACGGCAAAATTCGCACCATAAGGGATCCGGCTTTCCGCCACCGACAAGGGCTGCACCTCGTCGCCGAAGTCGCGAATCGCGAACGGGCCACCCAATACTCGCTCGCTTTCGGCGACCCATCTCACCACCGGCGGCTCATACCGCGGTTTGATTCGGCCTCCGAAAACCACCGCATCCGGCCAGTGCCGAAAGGCCTCGGCATAGGCCGCCAACCAGCCCGCGCCCACGATCACATCGTCATCCGTCCAGACGATATATTCCCCTCTGGCGGCGGCTATCGCGCGATTTCGTGCATTGGAGTGCCCCTGGAGTGGTTCAAACTCGCGCCGCAACGGCAAGCGTTCACGACACTCCGCGATGACGGCATCAGTGTGATCGGTGCTGTTATTGTTGACAACAACGAGTTCCCAGGCAAGATCGCCGCCCACTCGCATCGCGGTAAGCGAAGCGAGGGTCCGCCGCAGCGATTCCGCGCGATTGAAGGTGCAGATGGCAACTGTTACGAACATCGCTCAAGCTGAGCCGGCTGCCGAGAGAATAGCCCTGTTTTTAGTATCCGCCATATCGTTTCCTGTACTACGGATCCGCATCCATCCGCGATCTTCGCGCAAGAAGCCCAACCTTATCAGTTGCTCGCTGCCTTCATATTCGACGCTGCCCGGATAGTGGAAGCTCAGCGATGGATTCGCCTTGAGCTTGGCCAGATAGCGAGCATATTCGCTGGCCCCGTCCCAGTGCTCTTTCCGAATCGCCTCGATATTCACGCGCGCGAAAAAATCTTCGAGAAACTTGAAATGCAGTAAAACGCCGGTGATCTCGGATAGCCGGATCGGCGTCGTTGCGTGGGGGCCCACGTACCGGGTGCCAGGCAGCCAGCGGACGAAAGGGATCTTTGTCAGAAAAGGGGCGCGCCTCAGCCGCATCGGCAGCGGAAATCCGATCGCCTCACTAATGTACCAGATGATTCGCAGCAGATAATAGTGCTGGTGCAAGAACGGAAAAAACAAGCGCCATCTTGGGCCGCCGGTGACGTTGTATTCGGGGAAGTGCGGCCCCTGTAGGCCAGGAATGCGCAGCCGGCGGCGCCAGAAATAATGGCTGTCAAAATAGCGGCAGGCGTCAAGCAGCGAGCGGCGAGGTGCCGCGACCGCCTCGGCGAGGGTGCCGGGCCCGTACATGTCAAGCAAGAACGAAAATATGCCTTGGGCATCGTTGCGGTCCAAATAGGCCGCCAGATCTGGCAGTGGTTTGTGTTCGTAGCCCGGATAGACGAACCACTCATCGGCATCGACAATGAGACACCAATGGTTCGTGCCATATTCATCAAGCACCGCCTGCTGCCACTCCAACCCATAGCGCGAATCGGCGTATGAATTGCGCGTCAGGAATACATGGCAATCCGGTTGAGCGAGCAGAAACTCCCTGGATCCGTCTGTGGATCCGTTGTCGACCACGAGAAACCGCCTCACCCCGATGTTGCGGTGATGCGCGAGGTTTTGCCGCAGGCGCAGCATCTCATCGCGCACCGTCATGAATGCACGGATCTCGTTGGGATCGTCGCTGATCGGTCGATCATCAATACGCAATAACGTATGGACTCGTTTGCTTTCTCTCGGCAATCCGCCACCTTGACCGGCTACATGGCGCAATTTAACCATGGGCGTTGTCGCGCTGCAATTAACGGAAAGCGGCCGCGTCCGTTCCAGTGACCGTGAGTTGATTACGTCGCGCTGTCTGAGCTAATAAGGGTCTTCCGCAACCACAGTCTGGCGCCGTGGGTTCGTCGGCGCAGGCAGCCGGGTGATTGCCGGCTTCCATTGTGCCAAATATTAAGATAAAAACCGACGATGTTGGCTATCTTGGTGAGGAACTGTGGGAGGGCTGAAGGATCTCATGCCCAGACCGCGGACTTGAAGTTTTCTGCTGGCGCACCAACCACTCCCCGGCCACAGCAGTTGAGGCGAGCATGAGGTTGACGCACACGGAGAGGCATTATGACGCAGTGTGCATTGGTCTGTGGCGCAGGCGGCTTCATCGGCGGCCACCTGGTAAAACGGCTGAAGCGCGATGGATACTGGGTGAGGGGCGTCGACCTAAAGTTTCATGAATTCTCGGAGAGCGAAGCCGATGATTTTGCCATCGGCGATCTGAGGGATGCCGGATTCTGCCGCGCTGTCGTCGACCGCCGCTTTTATGAGGTTTATCAGCTCGCCGCGGATATGGGCGGCGCCCGCGATCGAGGTGTGGGCGATGGCGAGCAGACACGCTCGTTTCTGTACATTGATGGTTTCTGTACATTGATGGTTTCTGTACATTGATGAATGCATCGAGGGGACCGTGCGGCTGCTGCGCTCGACTTTCCCTGGCCCGGTAAATATCGGCTCGGAGGAGATGATAAGAATCAACCAATTGGTCGATCTCGTGGTGGAAATTGCCGGCAAACGGATCGGCAAGAACCACATTCCGGGACCACAAGGGGTGCGCGGCCGGAACTCCGATAACAGGCTCATCCTCAAGAGCCTGGGTTGGGCGCCCGCCCAGCCGCTGCGCGCCGGCCTAGAGCCGACCTATCGGTGGATCGAACAGCAAGTTTGCCGCAATGCGCCGCAGCGGCTTGTTTGACCGGGCGAACAGCCGGTCAGACAATCGCGGCGAATGTCGGACTTGTTCGAAATGCCAGTGCAAGTGGTACAACCTATTCTGGGAAGCCCCAACTTAATATTAAGACGAGCCCGGCAGATGGTGTGCTATTTAGGCCATCGGCTGCCCGGCCGAGATCGTGCCATCGTCCGGCGGTATCTGGCTCAATCGAAAGTTAAAAAATTGCACATCGGATGCGGCAAAAACGTGCTTCCGGGTTGGCTGAATATGGACGCTCTCCCGTTGCTCCCTGACGTGTTGTATCTTGACGCAACGCGCCGCTTCTCGTTCAAAGATGCAGCATTCGACTATATCTTCAGCGAGCACATGATCGAGCACATTTCGTATCACCACGGCTTGAACATGCTTGCAGAATGCCGACGGGTGCTCCAGCCTTTTGGAAAAATACGAATCTCGACGCCCGATCTGAATTTTCTCGTCAATCTCTATCGCGACGACAAGTCTGAATTGCAGCAGCGATATATAAAGTGGTCAACGCGGGCCTTTACAAATGGAACGGTGCCCGAAGACAACCCCCTTTTTGTGATCAACCACTTTGTCCGCAGCTGGGGTCACCGCTTTATTTATGATGAAAAGACACTTCGGGAAGCCATGCAGAACACCGGCTTTACGAACATAGTTAAGTGCGACCTGCAGGAAAGCGAGAACCCGGCTCTGCGCAACCTCGAAAACGAAGCGCGGCTGCCCCTGGCCTTCTTACGGCTGGAAACCCTGACGCTCGAAGGAACAAAACCTGCGTGATCACGGCGCGATAGGGCCAATGGTGTCGAGCTCGGCGAGCGACACCACTAGCCGGCGGGGCGTCGCGCTTCTGCCGTGGGGCAACATCATCGAGGATTTTCTCGATCGCATCGGGATATCGCTCGAGGATTACTGCGAGCGCATGACCGGCGGCTGGTGTTTCGGCTATGTCGAGGCGCTGCATTCAGCCGGTTGGCGGCCGGTAATTTTTCTCGTCTCACGATGCGTGGCGGCGACTAAGCGGTTCCGGCACGAGCCGACAGGAGCGCTGATTTGCGTACTCCCCGCGTGGAGCGCCTATCGCAGCGTGACGCGTTACATCACCAATCCGTATGGCGGCTCGGTAGAGGGCGTCTTTGGTCGTGTATCGCGGCTGCGATGGCCGAGCTGCTTTGCCTATAAGGAAATTGCGCCCTATCTGGCAACACCGCTTGGCGCGCTTGCGCGACAACTACGGCGGGAAAGATGCGCGGCAATACTGACGCAGGAATACGAGTATGCCCGCTTCGATATGTGCGTCTCGCTCGGAAAGCTACTTGGCTTGCCTGTCTACGCGACCTTTCAGGGCGGCGACCGGCAGGTCGGGTGGTTGGCGCGTCTGGTTCGGCCGGCTGCGCTGCGAGCCGCTCGCGGTGTGGTCATCGGCGCTGGCGGCGAGGCTCGACGCGTGCGTGAGCAATACGGCATAGACGAAGGAAAGATCTGGCGGATTCCCAACCCGATCGATCTCGAGCTCTGGCGACCGATCGATCGCGTCGAAACGCGGCAGACGCTGGGTGTGCCCCTCGGCAGCCGTATCGTTGTCTACCACGGGCGAATTGAGATGCACCGCAAAGGCCTCGACGTGCTGCTCGATGCGTGGGAGCGAATTCGCGCCGGCCGCCCCGGCCAGGATGAGCGGCTGTTGCTTATCGGTTCGGGTCACGACGACGCGTGGCTGCGCGAGCGGCTCGGCCGACCTGAGCTCTCCGGCGTCCACTGGGTCGATCGCTACGAACTCGATCGTGAGGCGATGCGGCGCTATCTCTCCGCTGCCGATCTTTACGTGCTGCCGTCGCGGATCGAGGGTTTTCCGGTGGCGCCGCTGGAGGCGATGGCTTGCGGTTTACCGGTCGTGGGCAGCGACATTCCGGCGATGCGGGATATCATCGCTAGCGTACGCGATGGTGGCGGTCTCGTCGTGCCGCGGGGCGATTCCGTGGCCCTCGCCAATGCAATCACCGGATTGCTCGACAGACCTCGATTACGCCGCGCACTCGGGCGTCGTGCCCGCCGCAACGTCGAACAGCGTTTTTCGATCGAGAGTGTCGGCCGACAGCTCGATGAGATGTTGAGCCAGGGGGCTGACGAAATTTGACCGCCCAACTAGCTAGGCCTCTATCAAGCATGGACGTGTCATTGATCATCGCGACTCGCGATCGCTGCGGGCAGCTCCGGCGCTGCCTCGACGCCGTCGCCTGTTTGCAATTCGAGCGGCCATGGGAATTGATCATCGTCGACAATGGATCGACAGATGACACCGCCTCGGTAGTTCACCAATTCAGCGAATGTGCTCAATTTCCGGTCCGTTACGTTTTCGAATCGAAGCCGGGACTTGGAAATGCTCACAACGCAGCAATAGCGGTCGCTCGCGGGATGATTTTAGCGTTTACTGATGATGACTGCTATCCCGAGCCTGATCTTTTGGGCTGTGTGTGGCGTGCCTTTGAGGACCCATCGCTTGGTTATATAGCCGGGCGCATTACATTGCATGATCCCGCAGATGACCCGATGACAACGATCGAATCCACTTGCCGCTACACCTTCCCGCCAAGATCCTTCGTCCGCGTCGGGAGTGTCGGCGGGGCCAATATGGCCTTTCGACGCAAGGTCCTCACCGATATCGGGGGATTTGATCCGTCATTTGGACCGGGAGCACTGTTTAATACCGAGGACGTGGACGCGGCGGCTCGCGCCAGCGCCCTCGGCTGGAAGGGGGAGTACCGCCCCGAAATCGTTGTACGCCATCATCACGGAAGAAAAGCGGCAGATATTCCACCTCTTGCCAAATCGTATGGCATTGGCGCCGGTGCATATCACATGAAAATTTTGCTGGAAGGCCGGCAATTCTTGTGGTTTGCCCGCAGCATTTACCAGGTGCGGCGACGCCTTAGAGCAAGCGTCAGATCCGTTCTCTGGGAACCGATCGGAGCGACGATGTTTGCCTATATCTACTTGAGCCAAAGCCTCTATCGGACATACCAAAACCGTGTGCGGATTCGCCCACAAGCGCAATGAGATGAGGCGGGCGCTTGCATCACAGCCGCCGCTCCGGCAAATATTCAGTATCTGGTTTTTTCATGATCTCATTTTCGGGGTACCACAGGTTATTTTGGTAGGGCTTATTCAGCAATATGACCTTAATTTCCGGGTTGAAGAGCGAAGCCCAAGCCGATAGCGTCGACGTCGTCCTGATCACGGTCGAGCACTTCGCGAGCAGAAGTGCGTTTACCAGAGCGTCTTCGCCTTTTTCGTAGCCGCCGCCTTGATCAAGGAAAACAGGACGCTCGTCATCAGTCCGGCTCCGATAATGGTCTTCGCGAAAATATACTGGTACGCCCTTAATCGAATGCGCCAAAAAATCGATAAACTCTTGCTCGTCGCTTGCACTGAATATGGCCGTGATGTCGGCATGCTTGCGCAAATAGGTTTCTGCGACCGCAAGGCAGTGTTCCCACGAGACGCGCGGCGCCTCCCACGACTTATCGGTTCCCCGGAAATGGATACCCAAGACCGGGCCATTGCGGCCGACAGAGTGCCATAAATCATCGACGATCTTGGTTATATGCGACTTTGGAACCAGATGCTTATGCAAGATCCGAGAGCCTTCCCCAAGCGTCATGTTCAATGAAATGAGGTGCTCCAGATCCTCCAATTCTGTGACCTTCTTGGTATACCTGACACGTTTGGCGATTTCTTCTGAAGTAATTGGCAATGTAGCATCAAAATAGTGCGTCAGCCAATTTGACCCGCGGCTCCGATCCCGATAAATTTCACTTGTCAGACGGAGGTCGGCGATTATGCCGCGACCCTCACAATAGCGCAATATCCAGAGGCACCAGGTCATCTGAGCAAAAAAGCCGAATTGAGCGTTGATCTCGACCGAGCATACATTCTGGTTGTCCCGCATTCTCAGGGCCCACCATGCGCGACGCACTCGCCGTGAAAGCCACAGCCGCTTACCGTGCCGTCTAACACCCCTCACCAATCGCCGCGGCGTTTTGACCAACCGTCCCCATCCGCCCAAGGTTCTCAACCGATTGGGCGTCAGATATGGCGCAGGTTCCAAGACATCTGCATGTTGCTTTTCTGCCATTCAGGGCCCCTCTTTTCGAGCGTTGAAAGACGCGCCAATTAGTAAACGGTGATCAGATAGGACGCTCCGGCAAATAGGTTGTATTCGGGCTTCTCACGATTTCGCTCTCGGGGAACCAGAGCTTGTCGTCATATGGCTTGTTGAGCAAAATGACCCTGAGTTGAGGATTGAAGATCGAGGCCCAGGCCGACAGGAACGAGGTCGTCCGAATCAAAGTCGTGCATTTCGAGAGCAGCAGCGCGTTGACCAAGGCATCCTCGCCTTTTTCGTAGCCGCCGCCCTCTCCGAGGAACACCGGCGGTTCGTTGGCCCCCCGACTGCGGTAATGATCGTTCCGGGAATATACCGCAACCTCTGTCAGTGATTGTTTGATAAAGTCAATAAATTTTTGCTCGTCGCTCGCCAGTAATACTTTATGAACGGTGTCAGTTTCATTAATACATTGTTTTATTATTGAGAGACAATAGTCCAAAGACACTCTCGGTGCTTCTGAAGACTTGTCGGTTCCGCGGAAATGGACACCAATGACTGGTCCATCCGGATTGAGAGTTTGCCAAAAATCGTCGACGATCCTCATAATATGGGGCTTTGGGGTCAGATAGCAGTGGAGGATACGAGCGCCATCCTCGACGCTCATCGCTGCTCCAATCGGTTGGCCCATATCCTCCCACTCAAGGGCTTTTTTCGTGTAGCGAATACCGCGTGCTAATTCGTCCGATGGGCTTGACCTCGCTAGGTCAAAATAATAATCGAGCCAATTTGGACCCCGGTTAGGATCGCGATAGCTGTCGCCGGCCAGGCGGATATCGGGGATGAGATTGTGTCGCTGACAATACTCTAGCAAGTAGAGACACCATGTCATCTGCGCGAAGAACCCGGCTCCGACATTGGCGATTTCTATCGAGCATATGCCGCGGTTTGCCCGCATCCGGATGCCCCACCAAAGCCGCCGGAGTCGTCGCGCGATCCAGGTCCGCCGAAGGCCCCGATGAGTGCCGCGCAAAAGCGGCCGCGACATTTTGGTGAATGCCATCAATGAAGAATTGCGCCAGGCACATCGTCCGCGTTCACGGCGTCCGGGGCGCTTGTTGTTGCTCGATACCAGGATCGATCACCTTTCTGCGAAACAACTGACCAGACCGACATACCCTGCCGGGGCTTGCGTATTCAGAATGCATATCGTGTTTGTTACCCCAGGCCAGAAGCAGCACCCTTCACGGCAGCCTCTCCCAAAAACCGTCGCAACTTAAAGCGCAGTGCAGATTGTTATCAAGCGCAAATGCCAGATGCTGCGCGCATTGAAACGATCTCTACCTGCTGGTAGCTCACCTGCGCGGCCACATCGGCCGAGTTAGCCTGCATCTATCAGCGATACCCCAGTGGTCCCAAACCGATGGATGCTGCTGCTAGTCCGCCGGCCGCGTCGATGATCGGCATGTTAAATTACGATGGTCTCGACTGCTAACGGATTGCGCTCTTTCTTAAGCATTTCCCGGATAGCAGACACCACGTCGACGGCATTTATTTCGGTCATACATTTCCGGTCAAAATCGCAGGAATTCCATCGCCAACAGGGCGCGCACGGGACAGGCGAATAAATGTTTGCGTTGCAGACGTACCCCGATTGCCAGGGCGCCTCGCGGCCTCCATAGACGATTACGCTCGGGCATTCGACCGCTCTCGCGAGATGCATCAGAAACCCTACGTTACCCACATACATACGTGCATTATATAGGATAGCGGCGGCCTCCCGAATACTTGTAGATCCGCGAAGTTCCGTAACACCGTGGAGAGCGGGATCGCTAGGCGATCCCAACTGGATAAACTGAATTTCGTTGCAGAGCGCATCTACTACCCCTTGAAATCGGTCCGCGTACCATTGCTTATTCTGCATTGTCCATCGCCCACCCATTCCACTGCTTTGAATAATTAATTGTCCAGCAGCCCATTTGGCGGCCTCTTTCTCTCGCTCTGTCAAATATAAATAGGTCCTAATAGAGACAGCTCCTCTAATTCCGGCGTTTGCGCACATATCGGCCACAATATGACGAGAGGGCGATTCGCTCCGGTCTGCTTCGATGAGTGGAGCGTACTTCATAGTGCGGAATTTACTCCTGCATAGCCACGCAAACCTTACATGAGCTGAGACGATAGAATAATCGATATCGTAACCCTTGCCGGCAGACCATATATACTCTATGTCAGCATTTCCAGTAAACAGCTCGGAATGATTTGATATCATCACAAGGTTAGTAGCGCCGCGCCGTCTTGACTCACGTAAGACGGCGGAGCACAAGAGCGAATCGCCTGGAGCCGCGGATCCCGAAAACAACAGGATGCTGGGTAACCGCGTGCGCTGGAAGATAAATTTCATCCCTAAGATAAATGCTGTTATCCAAGACTTGTAAAATCGTGATTCGTGGCAAAGTGTGCGTATGGTGTTATAGGCTGACGAGGGTAAGACGTCCCGCAGAACGAGTCTTATATCAGGAATTAATTTTCCAGACATCATAAGGAAACAAGATGCATCACAAGGCCGCGCGGCTCCGAGACAGATCGGGACCTAAAAAACCAGCAGCGGAGCCTTTACTGGGATTGGCACATCTTATTCTCAACATGACGTCTTTTTGCATTCCCCTACAGACAGGCCGGCATCGGTCACATGAACATAAGGTCCCCAATCCGGCGGATGACCAGAGACATAAAGCTTCCACAAGAAATACTTCGCCCTATTGTAATGGTTTCCTGCTGAGAACGGGGCTTGAAAATTGCCGCTTAGCAGATCGTCACGCACAAAAAATGCGTTCAAACCAACAAAGTTCGTCCCGACCAGGGAGTAGCCCAGACGCGCGCCTAACCGAACGAGCGCTTCAAGGGAAGCGCCCATGTAATCAGTTCCTTTCCAAATATTTTCGGCTCGATATTCCTGCACAATCGACATCGGGGGTGGGAATTTTGCATTATATTCAATGACAACCACCCGCGGTCTGATAGCGCGCAAGGCTTCCCAAATATGAAAGTCATTGCCGTCGATATCGATCGACAGGAGATCAATTTCGCCCGTAGCCCATGGGGCGACGAGATCGCTGATGTTCTCGGCGGTGATAAACGCAGGACGAACCGTAAGCCTTCCAGCAGAAAGCACGTCGGCAAATCGCGTCCGTATCGCCGTGACCCATCCCTCGGAGCCTTCGATCCAGAGCCCGTGCCAGCCGTCGAGGAGGAGTTTAAGCGTGTTGTTTTCTAATCCGTTTTCAACGCCGAATTCTACGAAACGTCGATCGGTGGTTCCGATCCGCCGGAAAATTTCCTGAATAATCCCGTCCTCATCGAACTGAGAATAGACTTTGAAGCCGTGCCGTTCAAGTCGCTTAGGATCTGCGTAGCGCTCCTCCCTGAGCGCCTGAGCAATATATTGCTCCTTCGCCAAGATGGCAGAACGCTCTACCATCATCTGTATTTCTCTTACTTCAGAAAGAATGTTTTGGGTTAACTCTATCCCGGAACCCTTTCCTATAACGTTGCGTAGCCGCGCTGTGATCAAGGCCCATTTGTCCGACGTGGGCTTGCGCGCGAAACGGGCTAGCTTTTGTAGAACGGCGGCGGGACCGCAATCAGTTTTTTTTCGATCGACTGCGAGGCTCGGCTGGCTCACAGGGTGATCCTCACGCGGTGGGCGAGCTTTCATCGAAGTGCCGCGGTGGTCGTCGCATCTTGCATCTGAGCAAGGTTAAGCGAATTTCCTGATCATCGCGGTGCCGGCTCTGTCCCCGAAAATCAGGGGCTTTTCCGGTATACGGCTACAATATTCGTCCATCGCAAGCTTGATACCCTCCCAATAAGGATTAGCATAATCGTGGACTATAAGAAGGCCACCTGGTGAGAGACGAGGATAAAAGAACTCCAAGCCTGCTTTTGCCGGCTCGTAAAGATCGCAATCAATATGGGCAAGACAGAACCGAGTGGCGTAGAGATCGGGCGAGATTGATTCGGGAAACCGGCCTCGGACAAAGGCCACATCTCGGGCGCCGACGAGAGCGCGTACCTGATCAAGGGAGGTATCCGAGAATTGGGAGTGCGGTAATCGGTCAACGCCTACAAGATCTCGCTTGTCGAAACCCTGAAAGGTATCGAAGAGCACGAGACTCTTACCAGATAACCGAGCGTAATAGGCGAGAACCGCTGCCGAGTTGCCACGATAGACCCCCAGCTCCGCCATTTCTCCCGGCACACAGTCGTGGATGATCTGCCTTGTATTCAAGACTAGAGAATATAATCGAGGCAGATCGCCAGCGTTGTTGTCGACGTTACCGTGTATCCACTTCTCCGAGAGCGAAGCAATTTCCGGATAGCACGAAAACGTCACGTCTGTGGCTGGTCGATAAGCTATGTAGATCTCTTCTCCCGGTCCTAGGACTCTTGGCGGAGCGTGTGCTCCGGTGAGAAGCCCCTGTCGATGCCTCTGCTGAGCGGCGGCTGGGTTATTGCGGAAGATGGCTTCGCGAAGCGTCGCCTTAATAGTGGCTCGCTTCTCCCTGAGTGGCTTTTGCGCAAAGCGAAGAAGCCTTTCTCGAAACGGCATCGCCTCCACCACTCCTATCCTCGTACGAGCTGCGGTTTTCTCGTTTGCAACCCAAAATCCCACGACCACTTGCTTGGCAGTCGCACGCCGGCGCCTCGTCTAACTATTGTCCCGGGTGTGCCCGAACCGGCAATGACCTCCACCAGCGAACAGGCCGGAAGATAATCCAGCCCATGAACATCTCCCGAACGGCAACCCACGTCTAGATTGTAAAGATCGGGCGCAAGCGGCAGCGCGTCCAGTGTCACATCAACTAGGTAATTTCCCGGGCTTGAGAGGTCGGGACGAAAGCCATCCTGAAAATCCGTTTCGTAAGTGAGCAAGCGGGTTCCTTCGAAACTGGAGAACCCAATCCCGACAGTAACTGCCGATACTGAGGCTCGCGTGTTGAAGCGAATGCGCGCCCTGACTGGTTCGCCGTGGCGCAACGGAAGTTCGCAGAGCCATTCAACGGACAACAGTCGCAGCCGGTCATCCTGCACCCACGAGGCTCTGGGCATCTCAGCCAATTGGACAATCTGCTCGCGGTCGGTACGGCGCGACAGATATCTGCTGACAACCTCGCGCGACGCGCCGCACTCTTTGATCATACCGCCGTCGAGCCAGATTGTGTTGGGGCACAGACTGCTCACGACTCCCATGTTATGGCTAACAAACAGTACGGTTCGGCCTTGCTGTCGCGACACCTCCTCCATCTTTCCGAGGCATTTCTTCTGGAAATCCGCATCGCCGACGGCCAGCACTTCGTCAACAACCAGGATTTCGGGCTCCAAATGGGCGGCCACGGCGAAAGCCAACCGCACATACATGCCCGAGGAATAGCGTTTCACAGGCGTGTCTAGGAATCTCTCCACCCCGGCAAAGGCGACGATCTCGTCAAATTTCTCCACGATCTCGCGCCGCGTCATGCCGAGAATTGCGCCATTGAGATAGATGTTTTCCCGGCCGGTGAGTTCGGCATTGAACCCGGTGCCGACCTCGAGCAAACTGCCGACCCGGCCGCGCAGCATTACGCGCCCCTCGGTCGGCTCGGTGATGCGGCTGAGGATCTTCAGAAGCGTGCTCTTGCCCGCCCCGTTGCGGCCGATGATGCCGACAACCTCGCCCCGCTTGATCTCGAAATTCACATCTCTAAGCGCCCAGAACTCCTCGATTTCATCGCCCTGCAGGACCTGTCGGCCGCGCATCATGTCGAGGCTCTTGCGCGCGATGCTGCGGATTTCGCGGCCGATCACGTCGCGCAATGCGAGGTAGCGCCGGTGGCCCTGGTTTTCGGCGTTATGCGCCACCAGGTAGCGTTTGGACAGGCCTTCGACCGTGATTACCGCTTCCGACATGGCTTAGGATAAATCGGCCTCAGATAAGATCGGCAAAGCTGCGTTCCGTCTTTCTGAAACGGTGGATGCCGAACCATAGAAAGAACGCGGCGACGCAGCAGCCGGCCGCCAAGCCAGGCAGATAGAGCGGGCTTTGCCCGCCAAGGATCGACCAGCGAAAGCCGTCGATGACACCGACCATCGGGTTGAGGGAGTAAAGCAGCCGCCACTCGCCGGGCACGACGCTCGAGCTGAACCCGACCGGCGACACATACAATCCGAACTGCACGATAAACGGAATAACGTAGCGGAAATCGCGATATTTGACATTGAGCGCGGTGATCCATAATGCCGGTCCGACGCTGGCGACAAAGGCGAGCAGCACAAATCCCGGCAGCAACAGCATTCGCCAATCCGGCGGGTACTGGTACCAAGCCATCAGCAGCAGCAGGAGCGCAAAGCTGATCAGGAAATCGACAAACGCGACGACCACCGTCGCGGTCGGCACAATCAGCCGCGGGAAATACACCTTGCTGATCAGATTGGCATTGTTGATCAGGCTGTTGGACGCCTCGCCCAATCCCGTCGCGAAAAACGTCCACGGCAGCATGCCGGCGAACACCAGCAGCGGGTAAGGGACGGTCCCGTCGGACGGCAGCTTTGCAATGCGGCCAAAGACCACCGTAAATACAAGCACTGTCAGCAACGGCCGGATCACCGACCAAGCGACCCCGATCACGGTTTGCTTATAGCGCACCGCCAAGTCGCGCCATGCGAGCACCCGAAACAACTCGCGGTATCGCCAAAGGTCGAGCCAATAGTTGCGCTCGAGCCGCCCGGGTTCAATAATAATTATTTCAGTCATGAAATTAGGTCTCACGGTAACTGATACCATCCTATATAGCAGCCTCTTGAGGGTCAAGACGAGATCGGCCGCGGTGGCTGCGTTAGCCCGTTCCCCCGCGCCGCCAATAGACGAGATCGGCGGCGGCCGGCCCAGCTGCAGATCGCCGCGTCGGCAGCGCGTTGGTGTACACGCCTTTCCGAGGATCGAGAGCACACATCATCCCAGATTCCCCTGATTGGCTCAATGCTAAAGGGGCAGGCCTGATAAGACCGGCCCTTTCGGTTGCCAACTTTTCGGTCTGAGCCGCGGGCTCGGAGTAAACTGGTTTATCCGGATG
>Ga0210407_10002924_pt1 | contig 14219 bp, 15 predicted proteins | sample IncBWC27MmetaG_FD_150860 | JGI IMG/M metagenome (GOLD analysis project Ga0210407, IMG submission 150860) | Forest soil microbial communities from Barre Woods Harvard Forest LTER site, Petersham, Massachusetts, United States - Inc-BW-C-27-M | ecosystem: Environmental > Terrestrial > Soil >...
GAGCGGACAGGTATTGTCCTCGGCACTTTATGGAGGGCACGGTGGCTGAAGTCTCTCTCGCCGATGTCAGCAAGCGTTTTGGTGCCGTCGAGGCGGTGCGCGGCCTGACGCTGTCGATCGCCGACAGCGAATTCGTCGTGCTGCTGGGCCCGACCGGCGCCGGCAAGACAACGACGCTGCGGCTGATTGCGGGCCTGGAGCGGCCGGACGCCGGCTTGGTGCTGATCCGGGGCAGGGATGTCACGAAGGACGTGCCGGCCGAGCGCGATGTCGCCTTCGTCTTCCAGCAATATTCGCTGTATCCGCATTTGACGGTCTACGACAATCTGGCCTTTCCGCTGCGCTCGCCGGCGCGCCGCATGGATGAGAGCTTCATTCGCCGCCGCGTTCAGCAGGTCGCGGAGCTGCTGCACATCGAGAAGAAGCTTGATAATCGCGCCACCGCGCTGTCCGGCGGCGAAATGCAGCGGGTGGCGATCGGCCGCGCGCTGGTCCGCGAGCCCGCCGTCTACCTGATGGACGAGCCGCTGTCCTCGCTTGATGCCAAGCTCCGCGCGGAGCTGCGGCTTGAGCTTAAGCGCATCCAGCGCGAGCTCGGCACGACCATTCTCTATGTGACCCATGACCAGATCGAGGCCATGACCATGGCCGATCGCATCGGCGTGATGAGCGAGGGTGTCTTGATCCAGCTCGGCACGCCGCGCGACATTTACGAGCGGCCGGCAAGCGCCTATGTGGCAAGCCGGCTCGGGACGCCTGCCATCAACCTCATTCCGGCGGAACTGTTGGCAAGCCACCCGGCGCAGGCACGAACCGTGGGCTTGCGCACCGAGCATATCCGGATTTCGCCGACGGATCGTCCGGGGCCGCGCGCGCGGGTGCATTGGGTCGAGCACCTCGGTGACCAGAACCATGTGCATCTCAAGCTCGACACCCACTCGCTCGTCACCCTTGCCGATCCCGCCCAGGAGCTGAAGGCCGGAGACGAGGTCTCGCTCGAATTCATCGCGCCGCTTTATTTCGATCAGTCCGGTGAGCGGATCACGACCGATGGAGCGCTTGCATGATCATCGATCGCGGAACGCGCAAACGCCTGATCGAGACGGTCGCCAACCGCGTCATTGCCAGTGCGGAGGAACTGACCGATCTCGACCGCGCCATTGGCGACGGCGATCACGGGACCAATATGCGCCGCGGCTTCGAAGCCGTGCTGGCTGCGGCTGACGATCTCTCCGCCAAGAGTTTCGGCGAATCCTTAAAGGGTGTCGGCACCACGCTTGTCATGAAGGTGGGCGGCGCCTCCGGTCCGCTCTACGGAACGCTGTTCCTGTCGCTTGGCAAGTCGCTCGCCGATGATGTCAGCCGGGAACAGCTTGCCGACGCGTTTGCTGCTGCGATCGAGGCGGTCAAGGCGCGCGGCAAGTCGGATGTCGGCCAGAAGACCATGCTGGATGTGCTTTTTCCCGTGCTTGCCGTGTTGCGCGAGGGCGGAGAGGGTTTCCCCGCGCGCTTGAGGGCGACGGCGAAGGCGGCTGCTGAGAACACCATCCCGATGAAGGCGATCCGCGGCCGCGCATCATTTCTCGGCGAGCGCAGCATCGGTCACATGGATCCCGGCGCGCGGTCCTCCGCGCTGATCGTCGACGCGGTCGCAGATGTCATGGAAGGTCGTGCATGAGCGAGAATGTAGGAATCGTCATCGTGTCTCACTCCGCGGACGTCGCCCGCGGGACCGCGATGATGGTCGAACAGATGGTCGGCCGCGAAGTGCCGCTCGGCTGGTGCGGCGGAGATCCGGATGGCGGCCTTGGTACCAATGTGGAAGCGATCATGGCGGCGATCGACAAGGCATGGTCGGAGAAAGGCGTCGCCATTCTCGTCGATCTCGGAGGAGCGGAAACCAATAGCGAGATGGCGATCGAGATGCTGCCCGAAGCCCGGCGCAGCCGCGTCGTCGTTTGCAACGCGCCGGTTGTCGAAGGCGCGGTGATGGCTGCGACCGAAGCGGCGTCGGGGGCGACGCTGGAGGCCGTGCGCCGCACGGCTGAAGAGCTGACGCCGGCATGATGCGAGACAACCGTCATGAATAAGCTTCGGGCATCGGTTCTTATGCGACATGAGGTCGGGCTGCACGCCCGGCCCTCGGTCAAGCTGACCAAGCTTGCCAAAGCGTTCGAATCGAAAATCGATCTCGGCCTTTCGCCTGATGGCCCCTGGATCGATGCCAAGAGCATCGTCAAGGTGATGGCGACCAAGGCGCCGAAGGATTCGACCATCTATTTCCGCGCCGAGGGCAAGGATGCGCAGGCCGCGCTGGAAGCGTTGGTGACGCTGGTCGATGGAGATTTCCAGGATGGACCATAGAACGCATCAGGCGGCCCATCGCATCGAGGGGCGATCCGCCGCTCCGGGGATCGCGTTGGGGCCGCTTGTGCGTCTGGCCGCCACGACGTCGGAAACGGTCCAATCCCGTTCCGCGGCCGGCGAGCAGCAGGCACTTGCCGACGCGCTCGAAATGTCGAGGCTTGATCTCACGGCGCTTGCCGCCAAGGTTGACGACGAAGACGCCGAGGCCATTCTCTCCTTCCAGGTCGCGCTGCTCGAAGACGAGAACCTGGCCGCACCAGCCTTTGCGCTGATCGCCGATGGCGAGATCGCCAGCCGGGCCTGGTGTGCTGCGATCGACCCGGAAATCGCCACCTACGATCACGCCGATGATCCCTATTTTCGGGCCCGCGCCTCCGATCTGCGCGACCTGCGCGACCGCGTGCTGCGACGCCTCGCGGGCGAGGCCGATCACGCCGTCCCGTCGGGCGCCATCGTCGCCGCTGAGGATATGCCGCCATCGGTGTTTCTCGCCACCGACTGGCGCGACGGCGGTCTGGTGCTGCGGCGAGGCAGCCCCTCAAGCCATGTCGCCATTCTCGCGCGGTCGCGCGGTGTGCCGATGCTTGTCGGCGTGGATGTCGATCATCTCCAAAGCGGCGTCGATGCCGTGCTTGATGCCGATGCGGGCGCGCTGATTGTCGATCCCGATCCGAAGCTGCGGGCCGATTACGACCGGCGCCTCGCCGAGCAGGTGGAAGCGCGGGAGGCGGCGTCGGCTTTCAGCGGCCCGGTGCTGACGGCAGGCGGGGAGCGGGTCCACCTCATGATCAATGTGACCGGGCTCGCCGAGCTTCGCCATATCGATCCCTTCAAGGTCGATGGCATCGGCCTGATGCGGACCGAGTTTCTGTTTCAGGCGCGCGACCAGCTTCCGACCGAGGACGAGCAATACCAGACTTACAGGCAGATGGCGGAATGGGCCACCGGCAAGCCCGTGACCATTCGCACGCTCGACGCCGGCGGCGACAAGCCGATTGCGGGTCTGACAGAAGTGGGTGAGCTCAATCCATTTCTTGGCGTGCGCGGGGTGCGGCTGTCGCTCAAGCGGCTGGATGTGTTTCGTCTTCAACTTCGGGCGCTGGCGCGCGCTGCGATCGCAGGAAATCTCAAGGTCATGATCCCGATGGTCACGGTGCCGGAGGAGCTCGATCGGTGCCGCGCGCTGTTTCAGGATGTTGTCAGCGAGTTGCGGCGTGAGGGGCAGGAGGCCGCGATGCCGCCGCTCGGCATGATGGTCGAAGTGCCGGCGGCTGCGCTTGGGATTGCGGATTTCAACGCCGACTTCTATTCGATCGGCAGCAACGATCTGATTCAATATGTGATGGCGGCGGGCCGCGACGAGCCGCAGCTCGCCGATCTCGCGCGTCCCTCTCGCGTGGTCTTCAATCTGATCGGGCAGGTCGTGGATCATGCGGGCCGCTGTGGCCGCGAAGCGAGCCTGTGCGGCGATCTTGCAGGCGATCCCGAACAGGTCGCGGCATTGCTCGATTGCGGCTTGCGCAGCCTTTCGGTCGCGCCCGGCGCGCTCGGGCCTGTCAGGACCGCGATCGCCCGCTATTCCGGCAAGGCCGCATGAGCACGCAAGTCACGCCAGAGAATTCGCAGGGCCTGATTGCGGCTTACAAGGCCATCCTGCGGAACATCCTCGATCGACGTCCGTCCGGCATGCGACAGCGGCTGGCCGAAGCGCTGGGCAAGAACCGCAGCTTCATCACCCAGATCGCGAACCCGGCCTATCAGACGCCGATACCTGCGCAGCACGTGCATGCCATCATCCAGGTCTGCCATTTCTCCGCGCAGGAAAAGGAGCGGTTTCTGGATGCCTATCATCGGGCGCATCCGCGGCGATTGCTTCTCTTGAAGGAGCGCGAGCGCGGCAGGCGGTTGACGCTCATGCTGCCCGATCTCGGCAGCGAGCAGAGAAATCACAAGCTTGACACGCTCGTGAGCGAATTCGCGGAGAAAGTCGCAAGGCTGATCGAAGATAGCTAGAGCATGATCCTGAAAAGAAGTGGGTACCGGCTTGGCGTGAAGAAGACGCGTCAGAGCAAGAACAGCTGAACCAACAAAAGCAAGGGAGGGACGGATGAAGAAGCTGATTAACGCCGTCGATGATGTGGTGAATGAAAGCCTGGCCGGCTTTTGCGCCGCGCATTCCGACATTGTGCGCCTGGGCGCGACTGTGCCTTTCGTGCTGCGCCGTCAGCTCAAGCAGGGCAAGGTCGCGCTGGTCTCGGGCGGCGGCTCGGGACACGAGCCGCTGCACGGCGGATTCGTCGGGCTGGGCATGTTGGACGCGGCCTGTCCCGGCCAGGTCTTCACCTCGCCGACGCCCGATCTCATTCTGGCTGCGGCCGAAGCCGCCGACACCGGTGGCGGCGTGCTGTTCATCGTGAAGAATTACGAGGGCGACGTCATGAATTTCGACATGGCGCGCGAGATGTCGGGAAAGACGGTCGCAACTGTTATCACCGATGACGACGTCGCGGTCGAAACCTCGACCTATTCGACCGGACGTCGCGGCGTCGCCGGCACGCTGATCGTGGAGAAGATCCTGGGCGCCGCCGCCGAGGAGGGACGCAATCTTGCAGAGCTGAAAGCGCTTGGCGATCGCGTCAACGCGGCCACCCGTTCGATCGGGATCGCGCTGACGAGCTGCACCGTTCCCGCCGCCGGCAAGCCGACCTTCGAGCTTGGCGAGGACGAGATGGAGGTCGGCGTCGGCATTCACGGCGAACCGGGACGGCGACGCGTCAAGCTCAGGCCGGCGAACGAGATCGCGGCGGAAATGGTTGGCGCCATCACCACCGATCTCGGCGGCCGTGCGCGCGGCGAGGTCATCCTCCTGGTCAACGGCTTTGGCGGCACGCCATTGTGCGAGCTCTATCTGATGTATGATGCCGTCCGTAGACGGCTGGAGCCGGCAGGCTGTGTCATCGCGCGGTCGCTGGTCGGCAATTTGGTCACATCGCTCGACATGGCCGGTTGCTCGGTGACGGTCTCGCTGCTTGACGATGAGATGAAGCGTCTCTGGGATGCGCCCGTTCATACCGCTGCCCTGCGCTGGGGGGCGTGAGCGATCATCGGCGGGTTTCAGGCCGGCGGGGACAATTTCGCGACCAGAATTCCGCGGCCATGCCGGCTTGACGCTGATCAATAGCGGTGCAGATTGAGGATCGATGATGTTGCCTTCCTCCCAGAAGGCGCTTCGCCATGTTGTTTCAGGATCGAACCGACGCCGGCCGGCAACTCGCCAAAGCTTTGCTCAGATACAAGGACCGCCATCCCGTCATTCTCGCGCTGCCGCGTGGAGGAGTGGTGGTTGCGGCGGAGGTCGCCGCGGCGCTCGAAGCGCCGCTCGATCTGCTGTTGGTTCGCAAGATCGGCGTTCCGAGCCAGCCGGAACTCGCGATGGGCGCCGTTGCGGATGGTGAGCAGCCGATCGTCTTTCGCAACGCCGATATCGTTGAAATGACTGGCATCAGCGCGCAGGAATTCGATACCGTCTGCGAGGAGGAGCGCGCCGAGATCGCGCGGCGGCGCAAGCGCTATCTCGGTCATCGGGCGCGGTCCGACGTCGAGGGGCAGGTCGCCATCATCATCGATGATGGAATAGCAACGGGCGCAACGACTCTTGCGGCCATCAGAGCAGTCCGCATGCAGAAACCGAAGGAAACGGTGCTCGCGGCTCCCGTGGCTCCACTCGATGCAATCAGGAAGCTGCATGCCGAGGTCGACGCGATTGTCTGCCTGGACACGCCCGAGGATCTCGGTGCGATCGGCTATTTCTACCGCGATTTCCATCAGGTCAGCGACGACGAGGTGATTGCGCTGTTGAAGCAGTTTCCCGCCAACAGATCGGCGCACATCCCCCGATCAGGATGAATCATGATCGCGGTGGGAGGCCGCCGTGATTGAGGAAGCCGCTGCGGCAGCGATATTGACGGTTCGACCGCGGCAACCCATCATGCCTTCGGAATGCCTAGCATGAGACAGATAGGGCACGCGTTTGGGAGAGAAGCAAGAGCGGCCGCCGGAGAGAATGGGACCAGGCGCGGACTGGTTGCACGATCCCATGCTGTGGCCCTATACCGCCACGAAGCTTGCCATGGATGCGTGCCGCTGGTGGATCGACAGCTTCGGCCCCGCCGAGCCGTTCGAGGGCACGGCTTTGCCCTGGACGACGCCGAACAAGGTGGCGCTTGAGCTGCCAACCCTGCGCTTACGGGATTTTTCGCGGCGGCGCACCGGATCTCCGGCCCTGATCTGTGCACCATATGCACTGCATGGTGCACTGATTGCCGATCTTGCACCGGGCCATAGCATTGTCGAGGCGCTCCGGCGCGGCGGTCTGGAGCGCCTGTATGTGACGGATTGGCGTTCCGCTTCGTCCGAGATGCGATTTCTGTGCATCGATCATTATCTCGCCGATCTCAATGTCGCGATCGACGAAATAGGAGCGCCCGTCGATCTGATCGGACTCTGCCAGGGTGGATGGTTGTCGCTCGTCTATGCCGCGCGCTTTCCGGAGAAGGTGCGGCGGCTGGTCCTCGTTGGCACGCCCATCGACGTTTCCGTCGAATCCGAACTGTCGCGGACCGTGGCTGGTGCTTCACAGGCGGCATTCGAGGCACTGGTCAACAGCGGAGGCGGGATCGTGAGGGGCGATCACATGCTTCGGTTCTGGAGCGCTTCGCCCGATATCGAGGTCGTGCTGCAACGAGACCTGTCCCGCGAGGCCGAGCCTGACAAGGAATTGCTGGACCGGTTCGCCCGCTGGTATGCCGTCACCCTGGATTTGCCCGGCACGTTCTACCTTCAGACCGTGCACTGGATCTTCAGGGAGAACCGGCTTGCGAGGGGATGTTTCGTCGCCCTGGGCCGCGAAATTCACCTCGAACAGCTGAGGACGCCGGTCTTTCTGTTGGCCGGCGCGGATGACGAGATCGTGCCCGTGGAGCAGGCGACGGCCTCGGCCTCGCTGCTCGGCACGGCCGCGGCTGCAATCGAAACCGCGATCATTCCGTCCACCCATCTTGGCCTTTTCATCGGCCGCAGAACCCTTGCCACCGCCTGGCCGCGCATTGCCTTGTGGCTCAAACGCGACGAACCCGGACAGCGTTCGCGCGACGCCGCATCCGCCTGATCATGTGCTGGCTGTTTGTTTGGGCATGATCCTCAGAGCGGCTGGTCATCCTCTGTCGATGGCTCTTCCTGAAGCGAAACGAAATCGCCGCCGCCATATTCCGCTTCCGATGGCGGATGCGCGACCTCGCACAGGTGATCCGCGACAGTCTTCACGCCTGGGACGTTTTCGGCGGCAATGATCGCTGCCTGACGCGCCTTCTCGCTTCTGACGGTCCCCTTCAAGGTGACGGTGCCATCACGAACGCTGACGTTGAGAGCGCTTGGGCGCCAGGGCGTGCACGCGATCTCGGCCAGCACCGCGCTCCGAATCTGCTCGTCGTCCCCTGATGAAGCGCGCAAGGAGCTTGCAAGCTTGGCAGTGGCCGGCAGGAAGTCCGAGCGCGTGACCATCCCGACGATATCGGCGCCGCGCATGACCGGGAGACGTTTGAGATTGCGCGCTTCCATGATCGCGACGATCTGTTCCAGCGGCATGTCCTCGGTGATGGTGACAGGATCGGGCGTCATGATCTGGCCGACCTTCCGGCCATGCTCCCGTGCGAAGTCGAGGGCCACGCGGTCCGCTCCGGCCAGGATGGCCAGCCATCGCCCGCGCTTGTGCTGCGTTCCGATTTCCGCGCGCCGGATGAAGTCGCCTTCGGAGAGGATGCCGACCAGCTTGCCGGTCGTATCGACGACTGGCAGGCAGCTGACGTGATGCGCCAGCATGATCTTGATGGCATCGACAATCGAAGCGTCCACGCCAACCGTGATCACCTCGCGGGACATGATCTCGCGTGCAAGCATGAGATATGGCCTCCCAAGATTTGGCCTCCCAATACGCCCATTGACGCTCAATGCGACATCAATGTCGGCACCGTCATTGTCTGCAGCATCTCGCGCGTGACGCCGCCGAGAATTCCTTCCTGCAGCCGGGAATGCCCATAGGCGCCCATGACCAGCATGTCCAGAGTTTCGTCCGCCGCCAGAGACAGGATCGAGGACTGAATTTCGGACCGTGCCGCCGGCAGGTCAATATGTCTGATGGGCAGGCCGGCGCGCGCCAGATGCGTTGCAAGCTTGTCCGACGAGGTATCCGCTGCCACACGATCGGCCTCGTTGAAGGAAATCGCGACCAGCGCATCCGCCTGTGCCAGAAACGGCCGGGCGTCTCTCACCGCGCGGGCGGCGAGCCGGCTTCCGTCCCAGCAGATGCCGATGCGCTTGGCCTTGAAGGCCCCGCGAAAGATGTGAGGCACGAACAACACAGGGCCTCCGGACTGAAACAGGATTTCCGTCGGAATGGTATTGTCGAAGGTTTTATGCTCCGCATCCGGCTGCAAGACGACCGCAAGATCGTAGATGCGGGCCGCGGCACCGATTGAGGCGGCGGCGTCCGCGGGCACGTCCTCGACGGATCGGCTCCTGTATGAGATCCCGGCGTTTCGGGCCTCGGTATCGAAGATGGCGATCGCCGCGGCAGCACGCTGAGCGGCGCGTTCCTGCTCCATCTCGAACACGGCGGCGACCGCGGCGCCGGCGCTTCCGTCCATCACATAGGCGGTGCTGGTCGATATGTAGCCGATCGCCACCGCGTCGAGATGCGCCTTGAGTGATGCGGCCAGCGTCACCGACGCATCGACGACAGGCCGCACCGGCCGCTCTGTCGGAATGTGGACCAGAATATCCTTGATCATGAAGGCCTCCTTTGCGGAAAGCATCGTTTCATCCGGTCCACGGCATGGAGTTGACCTGAATCAAGTTTTGCGCCGCCGCTCTGTCGGGCGATCCGGACGTGGGTCGTTTCATCGCGGTCGCAAATCATCGCCTTTCTCACTCACTCTTTGCTTGAGCATGATCTCCGCGCAAACGCGTTCCGCCTTTGTTAGCTAAGGGAAAGCCGGTTTCCACCCCGCGATCCAAGTGCGAGGCAGGCTTTTTCCGGATCATGCTCTGGTGTAAAGCACGATCAGACGCGGGTTTTTTCTTCGTTGACCAACGCGGAATCTGCAGGTTCGTAACAAGGGGTATCGAGCGAGATGAGCTTCCAGTCGATCTATCGGCATGGCTTCGCGCGGGTCGCGGCCTGCGTCACCGTGTCCAGCGTGGCTGACCCCGCCGCCAACGCGGCGTCGATCCTCACCGCGGCGCGGACGTGTCACGAGACGTCGGCTGCCGTTGCGGTGTTTCCAGAGCTCTGCCTGTCCGGCTATGCGATCGAGGACCTGTTCAAGCAGGACTCCCTGCTCGACAGCGTGCAGCGCGGGCTTGCCGCGCTGGCAGAGGGGTCGGCCGAGCTGATGCCCGTCCTTGTCGTCGGCGCGCCATTGCGCCACGGCGCGCGCATCTACAATTGCGCCGTGGTGATCCACCGCGGTCGTATTCTTGGCGTCGTCCCCAAGGCCTATCTGCCGACCTATCGCGAATTCTATGAAGGCCGCCACTTCGCCTCCGGCGCCAGCTTGAGCGGGCTGGAGATCTCGATCGGCGGGACGAAGGCGCCTTTCGGCGTCGATCTTCTGTTCGAGGCAGAGGATGTCGCGGGCCTCGCGATCGGCGTGGAAGTCTGCGAAGACATGTGGATCCCGGTGACGCCGGGGTCGGAGCTCGCGCTGGCCGGCGCCACGGTTCTGGTCAATCTGTCCGGAAGTCCGATCACGATCGGCCGGGCGCGTGCGCGGGCGCTTCTCTGTCAATCCTGCTCCGCGCGCTGCCTTGCGGCCTATGTCTATGCCGCGGCCGGCGCCGGCGAGTCGACGACCGATCTCTCCTGGGATGGTCAGACCTCGATTTTCGAGAACGGCGTCCTGCTTGCGGAAGGCGAACGTTTCCGCCTGGATGGCCAGATCACGCTAGCCGATGTCGATCTGGATCTGCTCCGTCAGGAGCGCGCAGGCATGGGGACCTTTGATGACAATGCGCGCCAGCGCGAGCGGCAGGCGCCCAACTATCGCCGGATCGCGTTTTCGCTCCGGCCGCCGGTGGCGGACGTCGGATTTATCAGGAAGGTCGAGCGGTTTCCATTCGTGCCCAGCGATGAGACGCTGCTCGCGCAGGATTGTTACGAAGCCTACAACATTCAGGTCTCGGGCCTCGTGCAGCGGCTGCGGGCGATCGGCGCGAAGCGGGTCGTCATCGGCGTGTCGGGCGGGCTCGATTCCACGCACGCCTTGATCGTTTCCGCCAAGGCCATCGATCTCCTCGGTCTTCCGCGCTCGAACATTCTCGCTTATACGATGCCGGGCTTTGCGACCGGCAGCCAAAGCAAGGCCTATGCGCTGGCGCTGATGCGCACGCTGCAGGTGACGGGCCGGGAGCTCGATATCCGCCCCGCGGCAACGCAGATGTTGGAGGACATCGGTCATCCCTTCGGCGGGGGCAAGCCGGTCTACGACATCACATTCGAGAACGTGCAGGCAGGGCTGCGCACCGACTATCTGTTCCGGCTCGCCAACCATCACGGCGCGATCGTGATCGGGACCGGCGACCTCTCCGAGCTCGCGCTCGGATGGTGCACCTATGGCGTCGGCGATCAGATGTCGCATTACAACGTCAATGCCGGGGTGCCCAAGACCCTGATTCAGCACCTGATCCGCTGGGTCATCTCGTCGCGGCAGTTTACCGACGAGGTCGCAAAAACCCTCTCCGCAATTCTCGCGGCGGAAATTTCTCCCGAGCTTGTGCCGGTCGAAGCGGGAGAGAAGCCGCAGAGCACGGAAGCCGCAATCGGTCCCTACGAGCTGCAGGACTTCAATCTGTTCTACACGCTCCGCTACGGATTCCGCCCATCGAAGATCGCGTTTCTCGCATTCCATGCGTGGAAGGACGTTGCGGCAGGCGAATGGCCGCCGGGTTTTCCGCCCGACCGGCGGCGCGCCTACAGCCTTGGCGAAATCCGAAGCTGGCTAGAGCTTTTTCTGCGGCGGTTTTTCGCCTTCAGCCAGTTCAAGCGCTCGGCCATGCCCAATGGTCCCAAGGTTTCGGCGGGCGGTTCGCTGTCACCGCGCGGCGACTGGCGGGCGCCATCGGACGGAAACGCGAAGGCGTGGCTCGATGATCTGGAACGCAACGTTCCGCTCCCCTGCAGCGGCGAAAGCAAGACTTCCCGCTGTCGATGACGCGCGCGTGACAGCGCCGGTCGCCGCGGTATCAGGCGCGCATTGAACGGCTGCCACGAGGCGCAGTCAGCCGGCGGGAGCGAATTCCCGCGCACGTTCCTTGACATTGGCGGGCGTGACAAGCCAGCGCTCCGGCCGATCATATTCGAACTCCGCGGTCAGTCGGCCGGTCTCACGGTCGAGGCGAAAGAGCGCCGCGCGCCACGGCCCCTTGGTATTCTGCGTGGTATTCTCCTTGGTATCCCCCTTCGCGTCCCCCTCGGCATCGGCCCGCGCCATCGCGTCGCGCAACGCTTCGATCAGGTCGAAGATCGCGAAATCGAAAGGCGTGACCAGGATGGCGCGGCCGTCCTCGATGTAGCAAAAGCCGGTCAGGTCCGGCGTGCCCTCATCGATCTGGCTCACCAGCACGAGTTGCTTCCAATCCTTCAACAGCAAGGTGGCGTCGCCGGCGATCGCATCGGCCAGATCGTGAATCAGCTCGTCGTGGCCCGCGGCTCCGCCGTGCGGATCGTCCATGATCGTCACTCCATCCGCTGCCGCGCTCGCAACAGCGGCGGCTTCTTCGTGTTGCATTGAGGCTTTCCAAGGGCGCACGCAGCGCTTGCGTCAGGAGACATAGCGTGGGTCTCCGACCTGCCTGAGGCTTAAGGCCGCAGCGCTCGCGCGAACGGCTTGCGTGCGAATAGTCTCAGGCACTTCCGCGAGACTGGAATTTCTCTAAGAGTTTACTTGTGTCGGACGCCGTTGACATCTTCGCGCGCATCCCATCCTCACCGGATCGGCGCGATCGTTTTCGATCGCGAAGCAACGCATGTTTCTCAAGGAGATTGTCATGAAGGCGTTGACCAGCGTGTTGGCCCTGCTTGCGCTGTCGTTCACCATCACGAACCCGGCCCGCGCCGACGGTTACAAGACCTGCACCAAGCTCGAAAAGGCGTCGTGGAAGCCCGCGAGCGAGGCCGAAGCCAAGGCCAAGGCGGCCGGCTACGAAGTCCGCCGCAGCAAGATCGAGGGCTCGTGCTACGAGGTCTATGGCGTGAAGGACGGCAAGCTGTTCGAACTGTTCTACAGCCCCGAAGACCTCAGCCTGAAGCACACCATCGCAAAATAGATGGGGCCCTCGCGCTTGACGATATTGGTCCAAAGCTCGCGATTGAAAGGGCGACTGAAAGGCTCGCGATTGGAAGCCTCGCGCGACTGGTCCGCTTCTGCACCGACGCGCGAGGGGGCGCTGGTCAAGGTGTGGGATCTGCCGCTTCGCCTCTCGCATTGGGCGATGGCGTGTTGCGTTCTCATCGCGTGGTTCACGCCGAACACCTACGATGCACTGCATCGCAGCGCCGGTTACGGCGTTCTGGCGCTCACGCTGTTTCGGCTGGTCTGGGGATTTGTGGGCACGCGATATTCGCGCTTTCAGAATCCGTTACGCACCTTTCGCGTCCTGCCGCGCTATCTCTGGGCGATCGGGCGAGGGCGATCCAGACGATATCTCGGCCTCAATCCCGCCGGCCGCGCCATGTCGATCACGATGCTGCTGCTGCTTGCGGTGTCGGGCATCAGCGGCTGGATGCAGGTGACGCTGCGTTTCTTCGGCGTCGCCTGGGTGCAGGACACGCACACCTATACGTCCTATGCGGTGATCCTGCTCGCGCTTGTCCATGTCGCGGGCGTGGTGTTGATGTCCATCCGGCAGAAGGAAAATCTGGTGCGCGCCATGGTCACCGGATGGAAATGGACTGGCGGCACGCGCCCGGGCACGCCGGCTTGAAAATGTCACGCAAGGAATAGCCCGGAATGATCGGGCTTCCCTGTCCAGGCAGAAACCGGCCTGCGATTATCGGTGAGCCACGAGCCGCTCGTAGGACGCCTCAAGCTCTTCGAATGTCGTCACTTCCCGGAAGGGCTCGCTGTCGTCTTCGAAAGGCTCGGTCTCGGCGAAGGGCTCGGTCTCCACGAAGGGTTCGCGCTCCTCGAAGCGCCCAGCCTCCTCGAACTCGTCAGTCTCCTCGAAGCCGTCGGCCTCGGCAAAGGCGTCAGCCTCCTCGAAGCCGGCGGCTTGAGCGATCGGCTCGCGGGCCAGGGCTGGGTCGGCTGGTTCGGTTTCCTCCGCGGGCGTCTCTTGCTGGGACGACAAGGCAACGTCCTCGTAATACGACGGCGCCAGGGCCAATGGCTCCTGCGGCGACCAGGAAAATCCGGGTCCCAGAAGCTCCTCGAACGCGGCGGGGTTGAATTCCTTCCCGTCGCCATCGGTGATCATCACCCGCCAGCCCTCGCTCTCCCAGACGCGGGCGTTGGCCAGCACGATCAGCGCACTCGCGCGCTCTTTCTTGAAGCTCTGATTTTCCCGCTCCGCAACCATCATGTACGCCACGGCACGCACTCCCCCTGAACTCGGTACCAATAGCCACAGTGAGCGCACGCATTGGCCTCACTTCGTTTGCGGCGTGACGATTTGGCGGCGGTTATAGGGAGGTTCCTGGTCTACGCCGTGAGCTGCCTTGCGATCGCGCCGAGCGCCTTGCAGGCGTCGTTCGGATCAAGCTCGATCTGCAGGCCGCGCTGGCCGCCATTAATGAAGAC
>Ga0210407_10002925_pt1 | contig 14218 bp, 12 predicted proteins | sample IncBWC27MmetaG_FD_150860 | JGI IMG/M metagenome (GOLD analysis project Ga0210407, IMG submission 150860) | Forest soil microbial communities from Barre Woods Harvard Forest LTER site, Petersham, Massachusetts, United States - Inc-BW-C-27-M | ecosystem: Environmental > Terrestrial > Soil >...
CTTCGCCTTGCGTACGGCGGGCGGTGACGTAAGTGTGGTCGCTCCATGGAAGAGCTACGTCCTTCAAGATCGCGAGTTGATCTCAGGTCAGAACCCGTTCTCGGACGAAGCGCTTTTGAAACTTCTCCTACAGACACTCACTGGGAGAAGAAGTGAGGGAGCTGGCGCATCCTCCGTTGGATAGAGTCTTCGCTACTGACGCAGGCATAACCTACATCATCCGCCGATGCGAGTGTTTCCTCGCGCATGATGGACGGTCGCACCTAGTTGGAAAGAGGCCGGAAATCGGGATGTCAAAGTGTTGCTTCGGTACCTTATCCAATTGTTTTCTTTCCTCGTCAGGCTTCGTCGGCGGCTGGTATGGACATGGGAGAACCAGAATCAGCAGACGAGCACTGTTTATCCGAAAGGGAGCCGTCGATGAGCAGCGTACAAATCGAACAAATGAGCTATGAGATGCCCCCGCGCGGCGGGTTCACCGTCACACACTTCATCACCGTCGCGGACATCGACTGATCAGCTGATTTTTATGAAAAGGTCTTCGGGGCCGCATTCTGAGCAAAGGCGACAGCAAGGGTGCGTCTGGGCACATTCAGATCGCGAATACTTGGCTGATTGTCAACGTCGGTGGCGGGCCCACACCGGACAAGCCGTCGGTAACGCTCAGCGTCTCCGCCGACCCGGATAAGGTCAGCAGCTTCTTGAATATCCGCGTCGCAGATATTCAAGCGTGCTATGAATTGTGGAAAAATCGAGGAGCCGAGTTCATCACGGAGCCGAAGGAAAAGTACGGCGAGATTCGCTGCTACATCCGGGATCCTGACGGTTACATTATCGAGGTCGGACAGAGCACCGACCCCACGTAAGGCTGACGCTCGGCCTGGATAGGACGCGGATTTAAGCGCTGACGGTTGCGGATCGAAGCTCCAAGTTATTAGGATTGTCGCCGGCCATATGCATTTGCTGGGACGAAAGATCTACAGACGGCCGACAGCTACTGTCGGCTTTAATCAAACAGACAGCCGCTAGGCCCTGATTAACGAGGTTGTCGGAGGAGCACATCCTCGGAGGGAGGGACAAGAGGTGGATTGGAAACGGTTGGTCCAGTTTGCGCTGCTGGGTAGCAGTGATTGGGAACAATATGCCATTCTGCTGGTACGCGTTTCGATCGGGCTGTTCTTCGCCATCTCCGGGGGAAACAAACTGCTTGTCGCCGGCGGCACGAAACCTGTTTACGACACGCTCGTTAAGGCCAAAGTGCCGTTTCCCCGCCAGACGGCTTATTTCGTGGCAGGTGTCGAGTTTATTGGCGGATCCTTGCTGACCGTCGGGTTTCTTTCGAGCGTGGCCTGTGCGGCATTAATGATCGATATGATTGTCGCTACGCTAACCAGCTCGCTTTCCACCCTGCCCAAAGGACTTTCGCCTCTTAACTGGCTCGACGATCTCCTCTACCTTCCGGAAGTCCTGTACGTGCTCTTCTTTATCTGGCTGATCTGCTCTGGTCCGGGAAAGTTCAGTGTTGATTACTGGCTCGCCGTCAAGTTGTTGGGTTGATCGATTAACTGGAGCGAATTGGTGCCGGTCTCTTGGACGTTTGCTACGCAGACGCTGGAGTCCCTCGCCAAAAGCCTGTCCGCCTGTGTTTTCAACAATTTGGGTTGTTGCCATCAACGGGCCCCTTGCGATAGAACCAAGCCATGTCACACGCTGGAGGGCGCGTCTCCTACGCATCGCCGTAGTGTATTGCGACGGTTACGGCTTGATCCCCGTAAGCGACGCTAGTCGCCACACGGTGGCGGTTCGATTAAGATAGTTCTCGCACATTCTTGTCCTGCTTATCCGAATGAACACGATAGCGCTCACTACCTCTGAGGACCTGATCAAGTTCCGTGATGTCTCTTTTTCTGTCCATGGCGGCGAGAGCCGGGAAATCCTTTCCGGCGTTTCGCTAGCGGTTCCCCACGGAGAGACTCTGGTCCTGCTTGGCCGCAGCGGCAGTGGTAAGACCACTCTATTGAAGCTTATTAACGGAATGCTAGCTCCCACACAAGGAGAGGTTCTGGTTCAGCAGCGCCGCACCACGGATTGGAATCTCATCCAGCTCCGGCGAAGGATCGGTTACGTGATTCAAGACGCCGGGCTCTTCCCACACTTCACCGTCGCAGAAAACGTCGGCCTGATTCCCACGCTCGAAAAATGGGGCAGCAGCCGCATCGCGGCTCGCGTAGAGGAACTGTTGCAGCTGGTTGGATTGGAACCCCGGGAGTTTGCGAACCGGCGCCCCCGCGAACTCTCCGGTGGCCAGCGCCAACGCGTTGGCGTGGCCCGCGCGCTCGCCGCGAACCCTCCGATACTTCTGATGGATGAACCCTTCGGGGCTCTTGATCCGGTTACGCGCGCGGAGATGCAGCGTGAATTCAACGCGTTGGCCCGGCGGTTGGGTAAAACGATCGTGTTCGTCACGCACGACCTGCGCGAAGCTTTGTTTCTCGCATCACGAATCATTCTTCTTGAGGCCGGCCAAGTCGTCGCCAGCGGATCACCGCAGACTTTTATGCAAATCGACCATCCGGAAGTCCGCGCCTTTGGTGCTTCGTTGGCGATCAACCCTGGAGCGCCAGCATGAGCTACTTCACCTTTTTCGTTCAGCACAGCGATGAAATCTTCGCCGCCACCCTCGAGCATCTTCAACTCGTAGTCATTGCGATGTCCATCGCGATACTCATCGGCGTCCCGCTAGGCCTGTTGCTGGTACATCGGAAAGTTCTGCGCACCATCGCGCTCAGCATTGCCAGCATCCTTCAAACCATCCCGAGCCTTGCGTTATTCGGATTCCTGATTCCGATTCCGTTCATCGGTGGAATCGGCAAGCGAACTGCGATCGTAGCCCTGGCTCTTTACGCGCTACTCCCGATTCTTCGCAATACATACGTCGGCCTAACCAGCATTGACGCTGCGGTGCTGGAGTCAGCCGAAGCCATGGGCATGACCAGTACGCAGATTCTTCTCCGGGTGCGCTTTCCCCTGGCCCTTCCGTTCATTCTTGCAGGCATTCGCACCGCCACGATCATCACTATCGGCGTCGCCACCATTGCTGCGGCTATCGGCGCGGGCGGGCTGGGCACCTTCATCTTCCGGGGCGTAGCTCTTGTCAGCGACAAACTCCTTCTCGCGGGGGCCATTCCCGCTGCGCTCCTGGCCATCCTGGCGGATCTTCTGCTGGGATTCCTGGAGCGCTGTTTGCGCGTCATCTGATCGAAGGCAGCTGCTCGCTTGTGCTAGACTCCTGTGCTCGGCGATAAATAGTTCGACAAGCATGTATCGGACACTCCTCCGCAACCTTTCCCTCCTTTCCTTGCTGAGCATGATTTGCCTGGTTCCCGCCTGCAAGGGGCCACAGCGGTCTGGGATCGTGATCGGTTCGAAGTTCTTCACGGAGCAGGTCATCCTTTCGGAACTCCTGGCGCAGCACATCGAAGCGCGTACAGGAATTCCGGTTGAGCGCAAAACGAATCTGGGAGGCACGCTTTTGGTGCACAAGGCGCTGCTCGCTGGACAAATCGATCTATACATCGAATACACGGGGACCGCTCTTACCGCGGTATTGAATGAGCCACCGGACCGGTCCAGTGCCTCTATCGACAAAGGTCTTTCGAATCCCGTCTATCAGCGAGTGAAGCAGCTCTACGCGCAGCGCTTCAACCTCGAAGTCACCGAGCCGCTGGGTTTTGAAAACACGTTTGCGATGGTGATTCGAGGAAAGGATGCGGAGAATCTTCATGTACGCACCATCTCGGATGTCGTTCGCTACGCGCCTGGGTGGCGCGTGGGCGTTGGCTACGAATTTCTGGAGCGTCCCGACGGATTCGACGGTTGGGCGGATCTCTACCATCTTCATTTTGCCCAGACGCCAAAGGTCATGGATCTTGGATTAATCTACCGCGCGCTTGTAGATCGCCAAGTCGATCTCGTGGCCGGCAATTCGACGGATGGTCTCATCGATGCGCTCAACCTCGTGGTGCTGGAAGACGATCGCCACTACTTCCCGCGCTACGATGCGGTCCCGATCATCCGGAAATCCACGCTCGACCGCTTTCCCCAGCTAGGGGCCATCCTCGGTGAACTTGGCGGCAAAATCTCCGAGTCCGACATCCGCAAAATGAACTATGCGGTTGACGTACTGTATAAGGACCCGGCGACTGTTGTGCACGAGTTTCGTTCGTCGAAGGGATTGTAGCGATGCTCGCCAGCAAGGACGATCTAACGGCGGCCAACGCGGAGCTGGCAGCGCGGGCGGGGATTCGCAGCGTGAACTTGGCGCAGGAGCGAAGCGCCCCGGATCTGCCGACATAAGTAGCCCCACGGACTCATGGGAGGAGTCCAAACATGCGTTCTGATATTGTTCCCGGAGGCCTTTTCCCCGACTACGAACTGCCCGATCACACGGGCGCACTGCGTAAACTCAGCGAGCTACAGGGGGATGATCCGCTAATCCTTACGCTCGCGCGCGGCCATTATTGCCCAAAGGAGCACCATCAGCATATGGAACTAGCCGCGTTCTACCCGAAGATCGCGGTGGCTTACACTCAGATCGCCACGATTGCCACCGACGATCACCATACTCTTCAGGAATTCCGTGCGTCAGTCGGAGCCGAGTGGCCCTACCTCTCCGACACTGAGCGAAAGGTTCAAAAGGACCTTGACATCCAGGAGTATACCGATCCCGAGCACAATCCGATGATCCCGCATACCTTCGTGCTCAAGCCCGGCCTCGTTATTTACAGTATCTACAACGGCTACTGGTTTTGGGGCCGGCCGTCAGTCGCAGACCTCTGGCATGATCTGCGTACGGTAACGAGCGAAATCCGTCCCGACTGGGACCTGAGTACTCCTGGACTCCGCGAGGCATGGAACGCGGGCGACTTGTCGCGTTTCCATGGATGGAATAAGCGTGGCGCTGCGAAGGCGCCCTCTGGAGGACAGAAAGTGTAACGATGACTGCCAGCGATGAGCCCTGCCCTTCGGGCAGACGGACGTGGTGTTCTTGGGAATCCACGTTAAGACCAGACAGAGGCTGAATGAAGTGGTGAAAGCCAGCATTCCGGTTTAGAGTCACGAGGCGCGAGCACCGCGCACGTATGATCCAGTGGCTGTGAGGAACAGTGACGAAAACGACGAGCTTTCAAGCGGACATTCGCCCGCTTCTTACGGAGCAAGACATTCGTGGCATGAGCGAGGCGTTCAACCTGGGAGTTATAATGACGTCAAGATGCACGCGGCCGCCATCTACGACCGCATTCGGGGAATCGGTGGCGCGGTAATGCCGCCCCCGCCCCCGAGAGGGGAAGGTCCTTGGCCCCAGGCTCGCATTGAGCTATTCGCAAAGTGGATGGCGGACGGGGCCAACCTTAGCGGAACTGCGCGAGAACAAGATCGCGGTGCTGGAATTCCTTCGCGGAAGAACCAAACCAGCGGAAAATCAGTTTTCTAGGTTTCCATCACATCGGGCTTGGCAAAGTGAAAAACTGGAAAGCTGGCCCCCGGAGTCCATAGATGCCGAGCGGCGCTTCAGGCAACCTCACGCGAAGCTCTTGCATTACCTTGCAGGGATACGACGCATTTGTTTGGATGAGGCGAACAAAAGGCCGTGTGTGCTGTGCATGTGGCCGATCCGCTGTTTGGGCGTTTCCTGCGTATTGAGCGTCTAATGTTTTCAATAAGTTGTTTGTTTTCGACACGCATGCATAGTTCGCCCCCCCGCCTCCATGATTACCCTAAATTACTTTTTTCTGTAAGTATTTATTGTGCTCGGAGAGAGTTTCCCCAGCTACAACGCTGGCGTCAATTTTGTCCGGCGGAGAATGTGATGGTGATGAAAGCTCATCATCGTGCCGCGGATTTGTTACGAAAGCCAGACGTGCCTACATGGGCCAGGAACTATTCTAAATCGATTTTCTAAGGCCTTGTCGCAAAGGAATCGAATGCAAGGCGGCATCCATAGTGCTAAATTTATGGTCTTCAATCGAGAATGAATCTCTTGAAGGAGCGTCGGATTCTCTGAAGACGGAATCGTCCGTCAAGATAGGCGAAGGAGGATGCCATGATGCTTGTCGCTGCGGAAACCCTCACGCATCGAACCCTAACCACAGTGGATCTCGGAGTGATCGCAATCTATTTTGCGATCATTTTTTCCATCGGATTTTATTTTGCCCGCAAAGAGCGTACGTCAGAAGACTATTTCCTGGCGAGCCGTGATGTCGGCTGGTTCGCCATCGGGGCGTCTCTGTTTGTCTCCAATATTTCCACGGAACACTTCATCGGCTTGGCAGGCTCAGGAGCAACCTCTGGCCTGGCGGTTGGTAGTTTTGAGTGGCTCGCCTGTCTGATTCTTCTCATTCTGGGTTGGGTTTTCGTACCATTCTACTTGCGGTCCAATGTTTTCACGATGCCGGAGTTTCTAGAACGTCGCTTCAACCGTCACTGCAGCACCTATCTGGCAAGTATCTCGATTCTGGCCTACATTTTTACAAAGATCTCGGTACACCTCTACGCAGCTGCTGTCGTTCTGGAGCGCGTCGTAGGATGGAGCCCGATGACGGCGGCGGTGATTCTCGTAGTTGCCACCGGAATCTATACGATTGCGGGCGGGCTAGCGGCAGTTATCTACACCGATCTTGTTCAGACCGTCATTTTGATCATTGGTGCGCTCCTGCTCACCCTGATCGGGCTGGACCGAATCGGCGGCTTTGCTGGCCTGCGCGCCGCCCTTCCGCCCGATTACTTCCACATGATCAAACCGGCTAGCCACCCTGAATTTCCATGGACCGGCATCTTCTTCGGCGCACCGATCCTTGGCATTTGGTACTGGTGTACCGATCAGGTGATCGTGCAGCGAGTACTCTCCGCCAAGGACGAGGGGCACGCGAAAGCGGCGACGATTTTTGCAGGATTCCTGAAAATTTTGCCCGTCTTCATCCTTGTGTTGCCGGGAATGATTGCGCTCGGGCTATATCGCCCGTTGTTCCAGGTGTCTGGTGGCCATGTGGCGAACGGAGACATCGCCTATCCGACGTTGATCGTGAATCTCCTCCCGACCGGCTTGGTCGGGTTGATGATTGCAGCGCTTCTTGCAGCCCTGATGGGTGCGATGAGTTCCGTTTTCAATTCCGCGTCCACGCTCGTCACTCTGGACTTCTACAAAAGATTTCGTCCCGAGGCTTCCGAATCGCAGCTGGTTACCTTCGGCCGCATAGCGACTGGCGTTATGGTTATTCTAGGAATCCTCTGGGTGCCGTTTATCAAACTTCTGAATTCGCAGCTCTATATCTATCTGCAAAGCGTCCAGGCGTACATCAGCCCACCCATTGCAGCGTGTTTCATCCTGGGGATTCTCTGGCCCCGGCTCAACGGAAGAGGCGCCATCAGCACGCTCCTGGTTGGATTTGTGTTAGGAGCAGTCCGCTTCACATTCGAGGTTTTAGACAAGACCCGCCATTTCTCCGCGCACATCGTTCGCGGGCTTGTAGACATGAACTTTCTCCACTATGCGATCCTGATGTTCATAATCTGTACCGTAGTCCTCGTCGCAGTAAGCCTGACGGCGCCGGCGCCCACTCGCGAAAAGCTGGCGGGTCTCACGTTTGCCACGGTTGCCGCAAAGCTCGAAACTACAGAGGTGTCTGCGTCGCCCGGACGTAGGGTTCAGCTCGCCAGAGAAACACTTTTAGAGCACCGCATGAACATCATTTTCAGCCTGTTGCTGGTTGCTCTTGTCGTCGGTCTCTGGATTCATTTCAGGTGAGGCGAAACGTATGGCTCTGATCCATTCGATAGTACCTCGCATAAGCCGGGAACAGGCGGCGAAGCTCCTCCGGCCATGGATTCTGGGGCGCATATTTGGAACCGGACCCCTTCGGCAGGTTGCCAAGGTGTTCGTTCCCATTCATCTCTTTCGTGTTGGAGTGGAAAGTGGATCGGCTCGGCATACTCAGCTTTTGGCGTCGGACGCCGTATTCGGAACCCTTGATCTCTATGGTTTCGACCACCTTCCTGGCACCAATGAGCTCACGCCCGTGGAATCTCAAAACTGCATTCCTTCACTCCTAGACGAAGATCCTGCCCGGGAGCTCGTGACTGAGCGGGTTCGCCGAATGACTTACAATAGCGGTTTCTTTCGTGTGCGTGGCCTGAAGATCGTGTGCGAACGCATTCCCGTTTCCTTGCACATGCCCTATTGGCTCGGATTCTATGGAGCTGGTGAACAGGCGAGCCTCGCCGCGCTCAATGCTTATCAAGGGTGCGTGGAAGGGGCCAAGGCACGAAGCCTCTTCTTCGATTGGATAACCCGACAGAGCCGGGTTGCAGCGGGTGAGGGAAACTAAGGGTCTGCTAGATCTCCCGAATCAACAGGAGCGACTGGTCGTCGAGCGGCGCTCAACACCAACAACCCCAATGCCGTGGCCGGCGCCACCTGCCCTCAACTTGATGGAGAAAAGGATAAGATGGTGAGAGAAACGCTTCATGGCGGATGATTGCCAAATCAACCGATACCAGAACTGCGTGTGCGATCGCTCCCGCCGTGAATTTCTCACCAGGCTATTGAGCCTGGGAGGCGTTCTCGCTGCCGGATCACTCTTCAAAACTAGGGAGAACCCGCTTCTTACTTTTGCTGAACACGCTTTCTCCCGGGCATTCCTGGGAAATTTCTCGTCAGCGGACGAGCAGCTCCTGGAAGAGCTCGAAAAAGCATTGTTTCTATTCTTCTGGGAACAAGTGGATCCCTACGTCGGTCTGGTGAAAGACCGCACTCAAAGGAACGGGCCGGACACACGCGAAATAGGCAGCATCGCCTCGACTGGTTTTGGCCTCACAGCACTCTCCATTGCGGACCGCCGGGGATGGATGGAAACAAAGAAGCTGAAGGAGCGAGTCCGCGCAACGCTCAAGTTTTTTGCCCAACGCGCGCCACACCAACACGGTTTTTTTTACCACTGGATGAACATCCATACCGCAAACAGGGAATTCAATTCAGAAATCTCCTCGATCGATACCGCGCTGTTGCTGTGTGGAGTGCTTTGTTGCCGGACGCAATTTGAGGATGCGGAGATTCAGGATCTGGGGACGAAAATTTACGAGCGCGTGGACTGGCCGTGGATGCTAAGCGGAGGCAAAACGCTCTCTCACGGATGGAGGCCGGAATCGGGGTTTATTCCCACTCGATGGGACGTTTATTGCGAACTGATGATGGTTTATCTGTTGGCTCTGGGATCGCCCACTCACCCAATCCCGGCGGATTCATGGGATGCCTGGAAGCGCCCAACGTTTGAATATGAAGGATACCGGTATGTGGGATCGAATGCACCTCTCTTCGTCCATCAATATTCCCAGGCCTGGTTTGATTTCCGCGGGAAGCACGACCAATATGCCGATTTTTTTGAGAACTCAGTGATTGCCACGCGTGTGCATAAGAAGTGGTGCCTTTCGCTGGCCAAACAATTCCCGGATTACTCGGAAAACTTGTGGGGCATCACAGCTTCGGATTCAGCGCACGGGTATGTGGTGTGGGGCGGGCCTCCGTCGATGGGGCCGATTGACGGGACCATTGTCCCTTCGGCGGCGGGAGGGTCGCTAGCTTTTCTTCCAGAAGATTCCATGGCCGTGATGCGAACAATCAGGGAGCAGTACGGGAAGAAAGTATGGAGCCGTTATGGATTCGCCGATGCATTTAATCCGCTGAAGAATTGGGTGAACCCCGATGTCATCGGAATCAACGTGGGGATTACCATGCTGATGGCCGAGAACGCGCGCACCGGATTCGTGTGGGATATTTTCATGAAGAACGAAGACGCTCAGCGCGGGATGATGCGGGCCGGGTTCAAGCCTAATGCGCAACGACCTGAAAAAGCTAGCAGAAATATAAGCCCGCGGCACGTGCGGTTGCAGTGGAGCGCGACTAGTTCAGTTCGAGCAGGAACAAGCTGTGTGGTGGAAGTGTGAGTGTGACCTTCCCGTTGACCAGGGGCCGAGTTTCCGGTACTGGCAGTGCGGCTGCCTTCCGCAACATCTCCACTTGTTTGCTGGTTGGGTAGGGGGGCTTCCCCATCGCAGTCCAAGCGGGTAAGGGGGAGCCGTGGTCCCGACCCACGAGATATATTTTCACTCGGTGCGTCCCACCTAGGCCTTTGATTTGCAATGTCAGTGTTTTTGGCGCGCCAGATTCCTCAGGCAAAGCCAAATTCCACACGGCAATCACCAACGAACCATCCGGGCGGCGAGTGGCTAATGCCGACTCCGAAACAACTGGAATCCTCTGTGTCCCCAGTTTGTGGAGCAATTCAAACGCGTGGAATGCGGGCTTGGGGATGCCGCCGGGTGCGAGAAGGCCAAACCCTCCGTAGAATGGAAGTTTCGGGGGGCCTTGCTCCTCGAACACATCAGAAAAACTCCAATACGACATGGTGTCGGTCAGGCCATCGCACTGCCGGATGGTGTCAGCAATCCACGGGCCCATAAAAGCGGCGTCGGTGACGTCCGGTTCATTCATGTAGCTAGCGTTATATTCGCTCCAGATGAGCGGCAAATCGGGGCGCGCCGAACTTCTTATCTGTTCATGAACTTCTTGGACGGCGCGGCAAACCATTTTTGTCCTCGGGATTTCGTCATTGGTGCCGAAAACGTCTTTGGCAGAGTCGTTGCCGTAAACGTGAGTGGAAACAAAATCCACGGGCGAATTTTTTTCGACGCAATGTTTGATAAAGCGATCCGCCCAGGCGGCCTGAGCTGTGGCGGGACCGCCGACGCGCAGGCGCGGACTTACGCGCTTGATACCTGCGGCGGCCCTGTCGTAGAGCTCGTAGTAGGTTGATTCCTTCGGTTCGCCGGCCCAAAAATCGATGTTTGGTTCGTTCCAGACCTCAAAATACCATTTCGCGACTTCATCCACGCCGTAGCGCTCAACGAGATGTTGCGTGAAGCGATAGACAAGATCTTCCCAGCGTTTCCAGTCCTTAGGTGGAGATACATTGGGATGGTAGAAGAAGGGTTGCCGAATATCTTTGGCGGCGAGTTTGCTGGGCATGAAGCTAAGCTCGATAAATGGACGGACGCCATTTGCCAACAGACCGTCGTAGACCCGATCCACGTAAGTGAAGTTGTAAACAGGGGCGCCCTGCGCGTCCTCGTCGTAAATCCCCATTTCGTCGTGAAAGATGGCGTGGAAGCGGACATACGAGAAACCTGTGATTCGCTTCACCTCACGCAGGTCACGACGATAGTCCTCACGGAGCGTGACAATTGCCCGCTCGGATCCAAACATAATTTCCCAAAAATGGGGAAAAGGCGTTGTGGGCGCCTGTGCGTCGACGACAATGACGTCCGTTGCCGGCGGCGAGGACTGCGCCCTCGCGGAAGGAGCCGCCAGCAAAGCTAGACAGAATGCCGGCAGGATAAAGCGTGCCAATGCGCGCGGTTGAATGCTCAGGAAAGCCCCCGGCAAAATCGATTGAGGCAAACGGGAACCAGCCCCGTTAGGGAATATTGCACCGAATTGCGACTTTACTCCGCAAAACGGAGGAGCGGCTCTTCACACTTCAGAGTCGCTCCGTTCAAAAACAGTACCGGTGTTAGAAAGCGAACCGCGCTTGCAATTCCATGGTGCGCCCGGCCAAACCACCGTTCTGGAAACTGGCCACTCCAAAGTTCGGGTTTGCGAAAGGCGTGTTGCCACAGCAGTTGCTAACGGTCGTTGACGCACTGCCAAAGGTGAAAGGAGAAAGGTTGAGCTGGTTGAAGACGTTGTACAGATTCATTCGCAGCTCAATCTTCGAGTTTTCGCCGAAGAACCTCATTGTCGGAAGTCCGAAGCTCTTGGCAATGCTCAGATCGACGGCTGTGTATCGCGGGCCGCGGAAAGAGTTTCGTCCGATGCCGGGAAACATAGGAGTATTCCCCGTTGTCTGGAGCGTGAAATAGCTCACAGAAGGATTGGGGAAAACGCCCGAGGTGGGAGGCAGAAAGGCGCTTGTATTGTAGTTCTGCACCGCTCCGCCGAGGTAACCGATGGGCCTCAAAGGGCAGAGGTTTCCGGAACCCAGCACGGGACAGATGTTAGAGGCAACTGGTGTCCATGGGAAGCCGGAGTGGAAAGTGAATATCGGGCTTAGTTGCCAACCACCCACGATTTTGCCTACCCAATCGCTGCGAGTGCGGAAGATCGGAAGATCCCACAAAGCGTATGCACGTACGTAATGGGTCGCGTCGTAGTCGGAAGGTCCGCGCTCGGTGCCCAGCACAGTCGGAAACGTCTGGTTGGTCACGAAACCCGGTCCTTCGGACGAGAGTTCGTCAATCGACTTGCTGAAGGTGTAGGAAAAATTCAGCAGGAGTCCGTGAGTGAAGCGATGTTCGATCTGCGCTATGAGCGCGTTGAAGTTTGCTTGCGTGTCTGGAGTGAAACTGAAAACGTTGTTGATCTGGGTGCTCTGTTGTGGATAGAAGAATTTCAGATTCTTGATACGTAGCAGATCATGGCTGCTGCTTCCAGAATAGCCAATGGTGGCGACCAACTAGCTGGAAGCGCAATATTGGACCTGCAGGGAATAGAGATAAACGTACGGTGTCGGCATGCTGGTCGGGTTGGCCCACACATCGGGCGCTCCTTGGCCGGCAAGGATGATGGGCAAATTTGTTGCCGGGTTCAGCGGAGTGATCAATGCCGGGTTTTTGGGGAAGCTGGTTGGCGAATCGCTGGATCCTGTGGCATACAAAATTTGGCCGTTTACGAAGGGCGTGCCGAAAGATCCAGTCTCTGTACCGCAGCAAATGCCATAATTGGCAACCAACGGTGGATTGTCACGGGTGTTTGCAAACGAAATATCATCGAACCGATCGAACGCGATACCAAAGCCACCGCGAATGACCGCCTTGCTCTTGAACTTGTCTGGACTCCAGGCGAAACCGATCCGCGGGCCGAAATTCAGCCAATTGTTGTTCCACATCTGGTGTGGGCGTACTGCTACGGCGTTCAGTAGCCCTGTTGTCGGGCTGCTGCCCGGAATGATGTTTTCGAGGTCATTTCTCGCTTCGGTCGGAGGACCAAAGTATTCCCAGCGGATTCCCAAATTCACGGTGAGATTAGAGCGGAGCTTCCAGTCATCCTGGACGAAGACGCCGATGTCAGTCGATCGGAAGTATAGCGGCTTTGTGACAGGCGCGGCGCCGGTCAACGGATTTACGCCGATGGCTTCGAAAATGGGCGTGCCATTGGCCAGGTTCCAGGGTCCCTGGAAGACGTAATCCGGCCGGGCGTTGCCGTTTTGGTTGCTATTGTCCTGTAAGCGATCTCCGTCGATGCCGAATTTCAATGCGTGTCTGCCGTGGATGATCGACACCGAGTCGCGGAACGCAAAAGTGTTTTGGCCGAAGATTCCCGGCGTTGTATCACCCTGTTGGGCGCCGAATATAATTCTCTGTCCTCCGGGTGTTGGCAGTCCCTGAATTTCTGTCCGGGGAATGCCGAAGTTGACGTTCGGATTCGAGCTAACCTCGTCGAAGGCGAAGCGTGTGAAATTAATCCGTGCTTCATTGACAACGGTTGGAGAGATGGCCGAAACCCACGACAGGAATCCTGAAGGGCTGAACCGTTTATCATTAATGTCCGCCATCGGACGCGCTTGTGCGGCCGCATCCGACGTCAAAACTTCATCGAAAGTCAGATAGGTACTGGCCGAAAATGTGTTCCTGCCGCGGACATAGTCCATACGGGCGTTATACTGATTGCCGAATGTGTGTGTGGGCAGAAAAAGCTCAGCGAAGACCAGGTCGGGCGTTTGGGTGAGCCCGCCGCCCGCAAATTGCATCGGGCCGGGAGTAAAACTCGGGTTGTACGTGCCGTAGGTACCGCCTGGAGAGCCAATATTGATACCGCCGGGAACAACCTGGCAGGGCTGATTGGCAGCAATCCACAGCGCGCAGTTTGTAGGCAAAGCCATTAGAATTCGCGGAGCGATCCCGGCAGCGGAAAGCGTGGTGGCAACAGGGGTGTTAGGCCGGGCAGCGATCAGCGCTTGATCGAATTGAGGCGTGTCTACCCATTGGTTTTGAAACGTAGTGTTCTGATCGTGCAGGCCTTCATAATTGAAGAAAAAGAATAATTTGTTATGGAGGATTGGTCCGCCCAGGCTGCCTCCATACTGGCGGAAGGCGTCGTCGTTCCGCG
>Ga0210407_10002926_pt1 | contig 14213 bp, 9 predicted proteins | sample IncBWC27MmetaG_FD_150860 | JGI IMG/M metagenome (GOLD analysis project Ga0210407, IMG submission 150860) | Forest soil microbial communities from Barre Woods Harvard Forest LTER site, Petersham, Massachusetts, United States - Inc-BW-C-27-M | ecosystem: Environmental > Terrestrial > Soil >...
GGATCAGCAGCGAGCATCCGCAAACCATCGCGCTCTCCAGCGACCAAGGTGCGGTGATTACCGTGAACGGCGGCGCTTCGTGGAGCAATTGGTATAACCAGCCGACCGCGCAGTTTTATCACGTCACCGCGGACAATCGATTCCCCTATTGGGTGTACGGCGCGCAGCAGGAAAGCGGCTCGGCTGGCACGATGAGCCGCAGCGACTACGGCGAAATCACATTTCGCGAATGGCACTCCGTCGGAGTGTTCGAGTACGGTTACATCGCGATCGATCCGCTTGACTCAAATATTTTGTACGGTGCCCGCCTCACGCGCACAAACCAAGCCTTGGGCGAAGTGGCGGACGTGGCACCCGAGCCCGTGCGTCGCGGCGAGTATCGTTACGACCGTACGTTGCCGGTGGTCTTTTCCCCTGTCGATCCCAAAGCGCTGTATTTTGCGGCCAACGTCCTGTTCAAGTCCACCGACGCAGGAAATAGCTGGAAAGTGATTAGCCCCGATCTCACGCGCTCTTCCTACGACACTCCCCCAAACCTCGGTGTCTTCGCGGCCTACGACCCGGAGAAGGGCAAGCACCGCGGCGTCATTTACGCCGTCGCGCCGTCCTTCAAAGACGCAAATACGATTTGGGCGGGCACCGACGACGGGCTGATCTACATCACTCAGGACGCCGGAAAGTCCTGGCAAAACGTCACGCCACTTGAGTTCAAGCCCTGGAGCAAGGTTTCCATTATTGAAGCGTCGCATTTCGATGCCGGCACCGCGTACGCTGCCATCAATAGCTTTCGTCTCGACGACTTGCGCGCGCACATTTATCGCACGCGCGATTTCGGCAAATCCTGGACGGAAATCACCAACGGCATTCCCGCCGGCGGAGCTAGCAATACGGTGCGTGAAGATCCCGAGCTCAAAGGCCTGCTTTTTGCCGGGACAGAAGGCTCCGTTTTCGTTTCCTTCGACGACGGCGACAATTGGCAGCCGCTGCAGCTCAACTTGCCCCACACCTCCATGCGCGACCTCGCCATTCACGGAGACGATCTCATCGTCGGCACCCATGGACGTTCGTTCTGGATTCTCGACGACATCACGCCGTTGCGCCAAGTAAGCGCGGAAATCGCCAAGGCTCCGGTGACTTTGTACAAACCACAAGAGGCGCTTCGTTTTCGCTGGAATCGCAACACGGACACGCCGCTGCCGCCGGATATTCCCGCGGGAGAAAATCCTCCCGATGGCGCGATCCTCGATTATTACCTAGCCGTCGCGTCCAGCAATCCCGTAACGCTGGAAATTCTCGATGCCGATAATCATCTTGTGCGCCGCTACTCGAGCACCGATAAACCCGAATCGCTCGAGAAAATCGCCGCCAGCAATCCAATTCCCATGTATTGGGTGCGCCCGCAGCAAATTCTGTCCGCGGAGGCAGGGATGCACCGCTTTGTCTGGGACGTGCACTACCCTCCGCCCGACGCGCTCAACCGCGAATTTCCCATCTCTGCCATAGTTCACAACACTCCGCAGCTCCCGCTCGGTGCGTTCGCGATGCCGGGAAAATACACAGTGAAGCTCACGGTTGGCGGCAAGACCTACACGCAGCCTCTCACCGTGCGCATGGACCCGCGCATCAAGACTCCGGAAGTCGACCTGCGGAAACAATTCGAAATTTTAGCGGGCATCGTTGAAGGCATGAATGAAACTTTCGAAGCTCTCCAGCAGGTTCGCGCCTTGCGTCCGCAACTGGCGGATCGTGCCGGAAAAGCGAAAGGCGCGCTCGCCGATTCGCTGAACGGCCTCGACAAGCAAGTCGCAGAACTGGAAGGCGCGTCGCAGGGTTCGTTCTTCGGCGTTCCGCCGGGCGGCAAGCGGCCGGAAAGTCTCTCCACGCTGAATCAACATTTCGGACAGTTACTGAACGTGGTGGACAGCGCCGACTTGGTGCCGACTACGCAGGCCTCGGCTGCTTATCTGGAACTCGAGGGCTCGCTTGAGAAGCTGCTGGCGCAATGGAAAAAGGTGCGGGATTCAGATCTGCCCGCACTAAACCTCTCACTAAAGAAGGCACACCTCGAACAGCTGGATTCCAACAAACGATCAGCGCCAGCATCCGGGGATTCAGACGAGGATGATGAGCCGTAAGGCCAATCGTGCTTGACTATGGTCAGACCATGGTCCAGACATAGCCATTTCGAAGTTTAAGGCGACTTGCCTCCAGGTGCTCGAACGCGTCCGCATTACAAAACAGCCCAGCGCACCTGCAAAGCCCTGAACACTACGCTTGAGACCTGGCAGGAAACCAAAGCGAAAGATTTGCCAGCCTTCCGCGCGATGCTCGCGCAAAACAACACTCCGCCGCCGCCGGAATTTCCCAGCCTAAGCACAATCGAGAATTGTGGAAATTAGCAGTTGAGCAGCCTGCTACTTTGATGCCGTAGCGCCTTGTAACTGCGTGAGCGCGGCCAGCACTTCTTCACTGTGCTTGTCCGGTTTCACTTCGAGCCACACTTTTTGGACTTTGCCTTGCGGGTCGATCAGGAAAGTGTGCCGCGCGGAATATTTCGCGTCGTTGTAGGTCATCACGGAATCATACTGGGTGGAAACTTCCTGCTTCGTATCTGCCAGCAGCTTGAAGCTGAGACCCTCTTTGGTGCAAAACTTCTGGTGCGAGTCTTCGTCCTGCACGCTGACTCCGACAATCACTGCATTCTTCTGCTCGTATTGCGTCAGGTCGCGCTGGAAATTGTGCGCTTCCATTGTGCACCCGGTCGTGAAATCCTTAGGGTAGAAATACAGCACCACCCACTTGCCTTTGAAATCGTGCAGGCTGACCGGCTTGCCTTCCTGCGAATTCAATGTGAAGTCCGGCGCCGCAACGCCGATCGCCGGCGAATTGTTTGCAAGGGACGAGAAACCAACGACCGAAGCAATCGCCAAAATCGCAACCGCCACAAGCGTCATCGAACCAACCTTCATTTTTTCACCTCGTTTCGCTTTACACGCTGATTTGGTTTATTGAACGCCTCCGATGGTAAAGCGACGCCCATCGAAATGCCAGCCTTAGCGGCGCGCGAGACAATTATTTTACTTTGGCTGCGTGAAGCGCCCGAATCCAATCCGCACTTGGAAGGTATTGATCCCCGGATTTGGCGAGGTGAGGCCAGCGTTGGAAATGTGCATGAACCGCACCTCCGCGCTCCAGTTGTACTTGCTGCGCAGGAAATGCAGTCCCAGCGCGCCCGACGTCGTGAAGTTTACCCGCGAGGTTCCCGGCGGCACTTGCGTGTTAGTGAACAGCGTGCCGCCTCCGAGTTCAAAATAAGGCGTCAAGCGGCGGCCGCCGGCAAAATTCCATTTCAGAGCGAACGGATTTAACCCGAACCCGTAAGCCGTGCCATTCCGCTGCGTCAGCACAAACACCGGCACAACGTCCACCGCATACTCAAATCGCCCGCGCAAAGGACCGGGTCCCACGGGGTCGGTCAGCACCCAGCCATACCGCGCCCCCAGATTCCACACCCCCGTATCCGACGTACTCCCGTTGAGCCCGTGCCCGCCGCCGGTCCACACCTGCAGGTCGTGGCCGCCGCCTTCCGGCCCCGACTGCGCCCAAACTCCGCGCGCATAACAAATGACAAAAAGGCCAATTGCAAAACACAATCGAAGTCGCCGTTTCACTTAGTTGCCTCGAAATTCTGCGAGCGCACACTATACGCTTCGGCCGCGCCAATTACCAAGCACGCGTGCGGCGGCCACTTACCTCAGATAGGTTTTCACAATCTGAATCACGTCCTCGGCCGCCTCTGCAGAGGATTTCGAGTTCCGCGGCATGTGGTTGAGAATGTGGTCCTCCATCAGCTCCGCCATCAGGCTGTTGATGGCCCCGCGCGCCGCGGACAGCCGCTGCAAAACGTCAGCGCAGGGCTCGTCTTGATTGAGCGCGCGCAACACGCCCTCGAGTTGACCGACGACTTTCTTGGTGCGGTTGACCAGATCCAATTTTTCTCGCGAAGTGTGCGACATTTTTGTTGACTACCCTATGGGGGTATGGTATCAAACCCTTGGGCGGAAACAAGACCCATGAGGAACATAGGACACATGGACGTGCCAATTCAAGAACCAGAACCTCCGGGTAGCAAGCGTTTCCCGGACTTCCGCGAAGGGCGAGATTAGGATCCAGCGTCTGTAGCTCTGCCTCCTGCTCGCTCTCACGGGACAAAAAAGAACCCGAGTGAGTGGGAATTTTTCGGCTCTCGGCAAAGATCCCCACCCGAAAAAACAAACAATACCCGAGGCTCGCTGGCTTGGTTCGAAGTGGTGTGTCTCGCGCGAGGGGAGGGGCCATGTTCAACAGCGAGAATGCTTTGCAGGAGTTCGTGACAACGCAAGCTTTATATCGTGTCTGGATTCGCGCCAATGAAACACCAGGGGCGCCACTGGTTTCCGTCTGGGTCGATTCAAAGATGCGCGCCTTTGAGAATCCTGGAGAAGCGGCATGGACTATCGCGGCGGATGTAAGGCCGCCGGAAGAGGCGCGCGAAAGCTGGCCGGAGCCATTGACAGTCAGCAATGTTAAGCATAGTGTATGACATCAGTTCAACGAGGTTAATATCGCCGCTCCCCGGCAGCCTGCGGCGAGACCGAAAATAACATTATTCATCCTTCTGTAATCCTTCGGGGGTTAGTTTTGCGCGGCTGCGTGGAACGACGCGTGAGTCCGGTAAGCTGGCGTTGATAAGAAGGGAAGATGATGGGGCGATGGCGGCCAGAATTTCGTGTCTACTTGTTCGCGTCTCTTGCCGCGCTGGTTTGGCCGGCCGGCGGAATGGTCTTACAAGCGCAGCAGGCGCCGCCCGCCCAAATTCCGTCCGATGCCTCCGGCACCACATCGGATCCGGAGGCCGATCCGATTCCTACGATGTTTCCGCATCCGGAGTCGGACCGTTGGTGGATCTCCGGCCAGGCCAATTTTATCTCCCAGTGGCATCCCGCCTTTGATTCGCCTTACGAGGGACGCAACAGTCTTCCTCCGCAAGCGCAGGACGCTACTTCTCACGTTTTTACGCTCTACACGGGCTTGCGGCTCACTAATAATGCCGAATTGTTATGCGACGTCCAGGAAACCGGTGGTCACGGCATCGGCGAAGCCCTGGGCCTTGCGGGTTTCACAAATCTCGACGTCGTGCGCAACCCCACGCTCAGCAAGGCTCCTTATATCGCGCGTCTGGTGTGGCACCAAATTATTCCCCTTAGTTCTGAAGGCGCGCCTTCTGTCCGCACGCCGTATTCCCTTTTCAGCAGTTTGCCCGTGCGCCGCCTCGAAATTCGTTTCGGCAAATTGGGCTTGGCCGATTTCTTCGACCTCAATTCCTACGGCACGGACTCGAATTTCCAGTTCATGAATTGGACGGTGGATAACAACGGCGCCTACGACTACGCCGCCGACACTCGCGGCTTTACGTTCGCCGCCATGTTCGAGTATCACGACCGGCACTGGGCTGCGCGCTTCGCCGAAGGATTGATGCCCAAAGTCGCCAATGGCATCCACCTCGACGCCGATCTCGCTCGCGCGCACTCGGAGAACATGGAGCTCGAGATTCACCGCACCGCGTTCTTCAAACAAGAAGGCGTTCTGCGCCTCCTCGCCTACGTTAATCACGCCAACATGGGCAGTTATCGCCAAGCGATCGACAATTTCCTCGCCGGACTCACGCCCGTTCCGGAAATCACCGACCATCCGCTGCAAACCACCATCAAATACGGCTTCGGGGCAAACTTCGAGCAGCCGTTCAACAATTGGCTTGGTCTGTTCGGCCGCTGGGGCTGGAACGAGGGCCGCCACGAATCGTATGCGTACACCGAAGATGACGAGACCTTCGAGCTCGGCGTCGGCGCCGGCGGTATACGCTGGAACAGGAAATTCGATCGCGCCGGCGTGGTCTTCGTTTCCAATGGAATCTCCCGCGACCATCAGCAATACCTTGCCCTCGGCGGTCTCGGCTTTCTCTTAGGGGATGGACGCCTCAATTATGGGCGCGAAAATATAATCGAAACCTATTACACGCTGCACGCCTGGCGCGGCGTTTACCCTTCCTTCGGGCTACAGTACATAATGAATCCCGGCTATAATCGCGACCGCGGCCCCGTCCTGGTGCCCACCTTACGCCTGCACTTGGAGTTCTAAACGCATGAACAAAATTTCTGCGGTAGGTTTGCTTGCGACGCTGGCCTTCTCTGTGGCCGTATGCGGACAAAGCGCGAACCCGGCCAAGTCCGTCGCGGAGCGCCTGGGCTATCCGGCCAAGGCGCGCCTGCTGGTGATTCACGCCGACGACTTCGGTATGTCGCACTCCGTAAACCGCGCGATCGAAGAGGCGCTCGAGAAACACTGGGTTACGTCCGCAAGCATCCTCGTGCCCTGCCCGTGGTTTCCGGAAGTCGCCCACTGGGCCACAGCGCATCCCGATGCCGACCTGGGCATTCACCTCGCGCTGACTTCAGAGTGGACAACGTTTCGCTGGGGACCTGTCTCCGCCCAGCCTAAGGGCTCGAGCCTGCTCGATTCCGACGGCTACTTGCCGCTCACCGCGGAATACGTGGCGAGCCATGCAAAGACGAGTGACGTCGAAACCGAAACACACGCGCAGGTCGACAAAGCCAAGGTCGCCGGCATTCGCCTAACGCATCTCGATACACACATGGGTGCCATCGTCACCACCCCTGATTTGTTGAAGGCCTATCTCGGCTTGGGGCAAGCCTACAAGTTGCCCCTGCTGCTCGATAATCGGGCAGAAGCCCTCGCGCCCGGGTCGGTGCTGCTAAACGAGCTCTTGCAGATGAATCCGGGGACACCAAAATCACAATGGCTCGAAGCCTACAAGAGAATGCTCGCGCCGCTCCCGCCCGGCTCCTATCAACTTATCGTCCACCTCGCCTACAATGACGACGAAATGCGAGGCGCCACCTACGATCATCCAGATTGGGGCGCCGAATGGCGCCAGAACGATTTCGATTTGGTCCGCAGCCCGGAATTTCAGAAATTCCTAAAGGAACAAGGTTTCGTCCTGGTCGCCTGGAAAGATCTCGCCCACGCTCTTCCTGCGGAGTGAGCGCCCGAGCGCGATTTATTTTTCCACTACGCTCAACTTCGTCTGAATCAGCTCTTCTGAATTTCCACCAACCATGATCGCGAACGTGCCGGGCTCGACCACCCGGTGCATCTCACGATTTAGGAAAGACAATTCGGCGGGCCCTAACGAAAATTCAACTTTCGTCGTTTCTCCCGGGTTGAGCGTGACTCGCTGGAAGCCGCGCAGCTCTTTCACCGGCCGCGTCACGGAACTAACTTCATCGCGAATGTAGAGCTGTACAACCTCATCGCCACGCACTTTCCCTGTGTTCGTCACGTCCACCGATACGGCGGTTTCTCCTTGCGGACCGATGCTGTCTGGAGAAAGCCGCAAGTTCGCGTACCGGAACGTCGAATAACTCAGCCCCCAGCCAAACGGATAAAGGGGCTTGGTTGTGCTGCCCAGATATTCGCGCTTCGCGGAAGGCTTCTGGTAGTAATAATCCGGAAGCTGTCCGGTCGAACGCGGCACCGTAATCGGCAGCTTGCCGCCAGGGTTGGAGTCGCCGAACAGCACGTCCGCAACGGCCGTCCCCGTTTCTTGCCCCAGGTACCAGCCATCAAGAATCGCCAGCACGTTCTCCGCGATGGTATTAATCGAATTCGGCCGCCCATGCAGCAAAAAAACCACCACCGGCTTTCCCGTAATGACAATGGCCTTCACCAAGTCGTCCTGGTTTCCCAATAGATCGAGATTGTCCCGGTCCCCCGGATGCTCCACGGCCCAAGCTTCGCGCGAAGTCTGCTCGTTCTCCCCCAATACCAAAATCGTAAGATCCGCCTTTTGCGCGACCTTCACCGCCTCCTGGATCCGTTTCGCATTCAGCGCCGGATCTCCCAGAACAACTTTGTCCGCGTTCCAATCCGGCTCGGTCTCCGTGATTTTGCATCCCAGCGAGTACAAGACTTCACTGCTCGACCCCACCTTCTCCTTGATCCCCTGCAAAACGCTGACCCCGCGCCCGGGATCATCGCTGTAGCCGCCCAAGTGCAATTCCGCAGCATTCGGCCCGATCACGGCAATGCGCTTGTACTTGCCTTTCTCCAGCGGCAACAGATTGTTCTGGTTCTTTAGCAGGATGATCGCTTCGTGCGCCGCCTTAAGCCCCAGTTGCCGGTGCTCTGCGCTGTTTGTGATCTTCTCCGCGAAACCTGGATCGACATAAGGATCATCGAATAGCCCCGCCAGGAATTTCGCGCGCAGCATTCTCGCCACTGAGCGGTCCACATTCGCTTCCGCGATACGCCCCGCCTTGACCTGCGCAATCAGCGATTCGAACGCATCTGCAAAAGGCAATTCGATGTCCACGCCCGCTTCCAGCGCCATCTTCGCGGCGTCTTCCTTGTTGCCAACAACGTGGTGCAGCTTCCATAGTTCATCGATCCCGAAATAGTCCGAAACCACCACTCCCTCAAACCCCCACTCCTGCCGCAAGATTCGCGTCAGCAATTGCGCGTTGTTGTGCGAAGGGATCCCGTCGATCTCGTTGTATGAAGGCATCACCGCCTGCACGTGCGCCTCCCGCACCGCCGCCTCGAACGGTTTCAAGAAATATTCACGGATCACGCGTTCCGAATAATTTCCCGGCGCGGCATTTGTTCCGCCTTCCGGCTGCCCGTGAACCGCAAAATGTTTTGCTGTCGCGAACACGTGCGATTTGTCGAGGAACGGTCCGTTGCCTTGAAAGCCTTCAATGGCCGCCACTCCCATCCGCGTAACCAGATACGGATCTTCCCCGTACGTTTCCTCCGTGCGGCCCCACCGCGGCTCGCGTGCCAGGTCCAGCACCGGCGCGAGGCACTCCTGCGCGCCCCGCGCGCGAACCTCCGCCGCCACCGACGTGAACACCTCGCGTACCAGCAGCGGATCCCACGTCGAAGCCAGCGCAATCGCCTGTGGATACGAAGTCGCTTTCGGCGCCGCGTGTCCGTGCAGGCATTCCTCATGAAACAAGATGGGAATTCCCAGCCGCGTGTTTTCTTTCAGCCACTTCTGCATTGTGTTGGTGAATTCCGCCATCTCCCGCGGCCCGCGCTTCTCGCTCGGCCGCGACATCTCGCCCAATCCGTACTTGAGCAGCACCGCCGCGTGCTCCGGAACAAAAGCTCTCTTGTCATCCACAATTCTCTTGCTCGCATCCGTAGCGAACGCAGTGTTCTGCCAGGTCCCCTCAAGCTGCGCCACCTTCTCTTCCAAAGTCATGCGCGACAGCAAATCCGCCACGCGCTGCTCCACCGGCGCTCGCGCGTCACGATACAGCGGCGCCTCCTGGGCCGCCGCGCTGCAGAACGTGGCGCCTAGCAGGCTCAGAAGCAAAGCGGGCCTTCGCCACCTCTGCTGCTTCGTAAAACGGATTTGCATGCAAGTCTCCTCAAAAAAAACGGGATGTATTTTGGGCACGGACGCGGCGGCACCTTCTCCGCGCCTCAAACCCGCAAGACTCTAGCCTAAAATCGAAATTATTAGAAATGGTGGGAGTCGGAATTGTGACTCCGGCCAAGGACACGAAACTTATTGATTTCATTTCAGGCGAAAAACGACACCAGCGCACGGTCACGATTGAAGACTTCTACTTGTCCCCAATCTGTTCAAGAGCGACACGCGCAGGATGGTAATCCGGCGCAGCAGCGATAGCTGCCTCGAGCGCCCTCCGGGCATCGCCGGTGCGGCCAACCGCCGCGAAGGCGGTGGCCAGATTTGTGAGGTATTCCGGGTCATTCGGCGTGATTCGAACGGCGATCGCAAATTCCGCGATAGCATCGGAAAAACGGCCCTGCTCTCCGTAAATCGCGCCGAGATTGCTGTGCAATGAAGCGCTGAAATCGTCGGCCTCCGAATGAACGACGAGCGCCCTGGAGAAATACGCCGCGGCTTCGTCAAGATGGCCCCCATGCTGCCACGCCAGCAGTCCAAGAGCATTGAGAACGTTAGCGTCGTTGGGGGTGATGGCGACGGCTCTTCGCAGGGCCGCTTGCGCTTCGGTCCAGCGGTTGGCCTGCATCAGGATGAGCCCTTCCTCGCCATCCACCTGGGCGTCCTTAGGGTCAGCGGCGCGGACCTGGGCGAGTGCCCGCAAAGCTTGCTCAAATTCCCCGCGAGCGGCGTAAATCGATGCCAATCCTTCTCCCGCGATCGCCATTTCCAGCCGGTTTGGCGACGCTTCATTTTCCGCCAGGGAAATGGCACGCAGATAATGAGATATCGCCGAATTCTGTCCTATTGCATTGTTCGGCTGCACCGCAGCGACCATATTTTGCACAAAGGGTGCATTCGGCGAACTTTCCAGGGTGCGCGTAAACAGGGTCGCGTCATCTTTCCAAACAGGGTTGCGCGCGAGGGCCTGCGCCGTGAACAGCACCAGAATAGCGACTAACACCACAGCCACAGCGAATGGGCGCAAGCGAACGGGAAGCGCGTCTCCGGCCCGTGGGGCCATGAGGACAATCAAGAAACAGAAACCAACGGAAGGCAGATACAAATAGCGCTCGGCAAACACGTTCCGCCCGACGGCGTAAACATTCAACACCGGAATCAAGGTGACGAATACCCAGAGTGCCGCAAACGAAGCCAATGGCGCACGTCGCAATCCGTATACGATGGCCACTGCGACGAGAATCAGGAACAGGATGGCCGTAATGGCGCGCGGATCCTGAAGAGTTCGCACCGGGACAAAGACGTAATAAGCGTTGAGATGGATGGGTGCGATCAATTTCCAGCAATATGCGGACACCAGGTTTAGTGTGGTGAGGCCGAATTCGAACCGGCTCAGAATCCAATTTCGTTGACGGGTCACGACGAAGCCGAGCACCTGGAGCCGCAGTAAGAAGTAAAGGCCCAAAATACACCAGTAAGGCAGAGAGCGCTTTAGAACGGTGCCGGCGCGACGATTTGCCACCGCGGGTTCACCCAAACAGAAAACGTACGCCATGACGATGAGCGGGAATTACGATTGCGGTTTCTTTCCACAACAGTGCGGCTGCGAACGCGGCGTACGATGCAGCCAGAAAGAGAGCAAGAAAGCGTCGCGGCGGTTCATCGGGCGGAGTATGTGATCCCGCGCCCTGCGCCAGGACAAAAAACAGGAAGGCCAGCAAAAAGCATACGGTGCAGCCGATGTCAGGCAGGGCCGCGATCCAGTCCACTGCTTCGGTATGAATCGGATGCACGGCAAATAGAGCTCCGCCTGCGAAGGCCAGGGCCATGCGGCCGGTCAACTTATAGAACAAAGCAAACACCAGAAGGACGGCAAGGATGTGGAGCCCGAGGTTCACCGTATGGAACGCACGGGCATCAAATCCGGAAACTTCGGCGGTTAGCCGGTACGTCACCATCTGCAGCGGCCGGTAATAATTGATCCGTTCTTGCACTCCTGCGCGGGCCAGGCCCCAATTGTTCGTTCCGGCCAACCGCAGCAACGGCACACCCGGGCGCAGGGTCGCGTTCATCACCACTTGCTCATGGTCGTCCCACACGAATCCGTTACTCATCGCATTGGAATACGCAGTGATGGCAAGGATGCACAGCAAAGCCGATGCGAGCGCCAAGGTTATTCTTGGTGGCGGCTCTGTGAACAACCTGTTCCGCCAGGTCGCTTTAGGCGGGGACGTATTCAACTCGGAACTTGCATTCGCAAGTCGCCCCTTCTTCCTATTCGGCTTCATTGACGGCAGCTCCCGCATAGCTGGCAATATTGCGCTTAATTATAAGAGAAAGCGTTTTGCGCCGCGCAAAGCAGTTCGTCATCCCTACTTTGCCACTGCGGGACGCGGCCGGACTTCAGCGCGCCCCGAGCACGCAGGTATCTGGCTTAAGATTGAAATTATTGAAATGGTGGAGGCGGGGGGAGTCGGAATACTCAGGGGTGTTGAAAACAGGTAAGTTATTGATTTCTGGAGACGCCAAAAACGCAGAAAACGGCAAAATCGCGCCTAAGTGGAACGTATCTGGAACACGGGATTTTCAGTTCCCCTGGCAATTTTGTTAAGCTTTTCTATAACAAAGAAAGATCTCAAACCGGGCGAATAGATTGAACCATTGAACTCGCTATGCGTGACCCCGGCTATGTCCGGTGCGGACTATGGTCTGCTGCCAGATCATCCGAACGAACACTCCGTCAGCGGCCAGTCGTTCAGTTGCCTTGTTCAAGCTGGCCTCGGAGTTTGCTGGGGCGATCCCCTTCATTAGCGGCCTTGTCCATCTTGCTGGGCCGTCGATCTGAAGCTTCAACGACAAACGGATGCTGCTAGTCGTTCGCAGTTTCCGTCACTTGATATCATGGAGCGTATCACTGTGTTCTTTGCCAACGGCACGAACGGGCATCCGATGAGGCCCAACCAGAACCCGCTCGACGACCGTAGTAGCGGCACGTGCGGGATTTCGCCTTGCAGCTCTAGCGCGCTACCTAGCCAAGAACTCTCGATCACCGCCAGCGCCTCGCCCGCCGCGAATGCTACCAGTTGGACCGTCGCTGGTCGTGCGGCACCAGCACCTGCGCCGTGCAGGTTCCCGTAAGGCCCAATTGGTCCGTGGACTGATATACAAACGTATGGACCCGGCCGGTCTTTTCATTACCCAGCCGGCTGGCAAGCAGTGATCCGACGGTGCTCGGCTGCCCGATGACAAACCCCTGAATGTCGATCGCCGCATTGCCCTCTGAGGTCGCGACAGACTTCAGGGAGAACGGCGTCGGTCCGAATGCAGCGGAAACGGCTGTCACGTTCAGGCTTACTGGCACCATCTTGTTGTTTGGAGGCCAGAGCACCGAAGGCGTGACGGTGCAAGCCATCACGGGTGGCAGGTCCACCCAGACTTGCACGGTTTGAAAGGTCCCTGGCCATCCCGACGCATTCAGACTGCCGAATGTCACGGTGTGCTTGCCCGGTTTAGAGATCGTAAAAGGGCCGGCGTAAGTCGAACACGCCGCCAAAGTAACGGGATTGCAATTCGGGTCATCGATTGCATATACCGTTTGTTGGACTCCTGCTTCCTTGATCGGGTTCGTTGCCGACAGCGTCACGACAACATCTTGGAGGGCCCACGTGCCGAACGTATAAGCTGCCCCACCGGCTGTGGCACTGGCCGTCGTTACGGGCGGATTGCGATGCACGATCGAAGTATAAATCCGATCCCGGTAGTCTTCCTGTCCACAGCATGCAGTAAATGGAGGACCAAACAGCAACCCAAGATCGGGCTGGTACCTGAGGGCGATGGGGTGACCTGTTCCGTTTCGCTTATAGCTCGCTTTATGGGGGTCGGATCCCAAGAGATTTGTCGAGTCGGCGAGGTCGAACACCCATCGCTTGTTCCCTGCGCAAACTCCGTGCATCAGGAAATCATTCTCAATTCCCTCAACAGCCAGGACAGGACCAGAGAATCCAACGCGCTGGGCAATATCAGGAAAGCTGTCGACTTCTTGATTGAGCGGATGCACGATGGAGTTGTAGAAAAACATCCATTCCGCGTTGCTCACGGTAGCAAAGAGGCCGACACATTCGTCTTCTAGGGCCACGGGGTAATTTCCATTCCGATCATGCGTGGGATCCATGTATTCCGTGATGAGCACGAGCTTGGGGATCTGGTTTTGCAGGTGGTTGCAGTTCTGCTCCTGGGCACCGGTGTCCGGGCTCATGCAGTTGATGACTGCGGCGAACCCTGCGTATGGCGCACCCGGCTACGGATTGGACTTTCGCTGGTCGTGCGCAATCGTGACGGTAACCCCTCGTGTGCTGGCATTGCCCGACGCGTCGGTGCATTGAATCCAAATCGTGTACACGCGCGGCCTCCATTTCCCGAGCGCTCCGACCGCAGCATGACCTCGAGGGGACCAACTATCTCCCAATCGGGTTCGTTGGCCAGGCCGGAGCCCGGCGCTCGCGTTCCCTCGTTGCTGGTCACAGACACGACGCGGCATCGTGGGTTTGGATCGCAGATGTCGCTCGCGTCCACGGACAAGCGGACCCGAAACATCTTGTGATTCGGCGGCCAGCTGGAATTGGGATTAGCGACGGCGCTCCGAATGACCGGCGGGGTCGTGTCTCTGACGGTCACCCGCATGTCGTCCGACCCCACGCCGCTGTAGCCATCGTCGACG
>Ga0210407_10002927_pt1 | contig 14212 bp, 13 predicted proteins | sample IncBWC27MmetaG_FD_150860 | JGI IMG/M metagenome (GOLD analysis project Ga0210407, IMG submission 150860) | Forest soil microbial communities from Barre Woods Harvard Forest LTER site, Petersham, Massachusetts, United States - Inc-BW-C-27-M | ecosystem: Environmental > Terrestrial > Soil >...
CCGCGACTTGCTCGGTCGAGAGGTCGAGTGGGAGTTGCAGCGAAAGCTCGAGCGAACAAAGCAAGCCAGTGAGCGGCTGGCTTAACGAGTGCAGCAATTCGCCAAGCACGTCGGGACCTCGCGGCGCGCTCGGTAAGGAATGCTGACTCGTGCTCACGCCGACGCCTCTTCAACACGCATCTGATATCCCACCCCGCGAACCGTGTGAATCAAACAAGGTGTGAAGCCATCGTCCACCTTCCGCCGCAGGTAGTTGATGTAAACGTCTACCACGTTCGTTGTGGAATCAAAGGTCAGGTTCCAGACGTGTTCGATGATCATCGCCCGTGTCAACCGGCGCCCAGCATTGCGCATCAGGTATTCGAGCAATGCGAATTCTTTGGTCGTCAATTCAATATGTCGTCCGGCGCGCGCCACTTTGCGTTCCACGCGATCCAAACAGAGATCACGGACGGTGAGAACCGATTCCGATGGCAGGTGGCTGCGCCGCAATAACGCTCGCGCCCGCGCCGACAATTCAAGATATGAAAAAGGCTTCACCAGGTAGTCGTCCGCTCCCGAATCCAGACACTGCACGCGGTCTTCGACCCGGCTGCGCGCCGTCAGAATCATCACCGGCAAGTTTGCCTTTCGCTGCCGCAAACTCTTCAGAACCGATAATCCATCAACCCCCGGCAGGTTCAGGTCAAGCACCACCAGATCGTAGTCAAACTCCATGGCCATCGCGCGTCCCTGGTTCCCCTCGTGTGCAACATCCACCGCATGATGTTCCGCTTCCAGTCCCTTCCGGATAAAGCTGGCAAGTGCCGCATCGTCTTCCACAATAAGAATTCTCATGAGTGCCTTCTAAGTCTGAACCGATTCTCATTGTCCACGCACTCAGATAGGGGATACAAGATAACCAGCCCGTACGAAAGGACGTACTTGGGAGTGTGAGGAGAAAGGATCGTGTGGGGACGGGGCGAAGCCCCGCCTCCACACAAACTTCTACGCGCCCAGCGCCGACTGAATCGAGCCCACGATCGATTCCGCGAGCCGATCGATCTGCTCCTTCGACTCCGCTTCAATCATCACCCGCGCCAGCGCTTCGGTGCCGGAGTAACGCACAACCACTCGGCCGTTGCCGTCGAGTTCCCGCTCAGCAGCTGTGATTGCAGCTTGCACCGCGGAAATCTGCGCGAAGGGAACTTTTTCCCGGACCCTCACATTCCGGATGGTCTGCGGAAACACCTTCAGATCGCCGATCAGATCAGCCAGCGGCTTACCCGTCCGAACCATGATCTCCAGCACCCGCAGCGCGGTGAGCAGGCCGTCACCGGTAGTCGCTTCCCCATCGCGAAACAGTATGTGGCCCGACTGTTCACCGCCGAGCGTCGCTCCCACGCGCTGCATCTCTTCCAGTACGTATTTGTCGCCGACATTGGCACGCAGCATCCGAATGCCAGATCGCTTGAGCGCCAACTCCAGTCCCATATTCGACATAGTTGTCGCCACCACGGTGGCATTGGCGAGCGCGCCCCGCGACTGCATGTCACGCGCCGCCAGCAGCAGAACCGCGTCCCCATTTACCACTCGCCCGTTGGCATCGCAAAAAAGCGCACGGTCCGCATCGCCGTCAAAACTAATGCCCACATCGAAATGTCCTTGCGCGCCGCCACTAATTTGGTCGGCCGCAAGGCTCTCGTAGACAAACCGCGCCACCGTTTCCGGATGCAGTGCGCCGCAATTCTCATTGATGTTCTGTCCATCCGGCGCGGAGTGCAGAAAGGTCGTGCTGATCTTGAGCGCTCCGAATAATTCCGGAGCTTCCGCAGTCGCCGCGCCATTGGCGCAATCGACCGCCACGCGGAGCCCGCTCAAGTCGGTGGAAACACTGCCGGCGAGCCAGCGAACGTAAGCGTGGCGCAGAGCTTCCTCCCCAGGAAGGCTCGGAACCTCGGGAGTGGAATCCGGCGCCGGAATCGCGTCCGCCTGGAGCAGCGCAAAAATCTCTTTTTCAATCGCCAGCTCGCGCGCATCCGGCAGTTTGTAGCCATCGCCGGAAAAAATCTTGATCCCGTTATCGGTCCACGGATTGTGCGAAGCGGAAATAACGACACCGGCATCGAACCCAAGCGCGCGCGCCAGGAACGCGACACCCGGCGTGGTAATCACGCCGGCGCTGCGCGTTTCCACCCCCACCGACGCAAGCCCTTGCAGAAATCGGTCGGCAATCCATCGGCTGGAGACGCGCGTATCCTGTCCAATCACCACTCGCGCCTTGGCATTCACGCGCACCAGATCGTGCCCCAGCGCCCGCCCAATCCAATAAACACTGTCGCGCGTCAGCGGGAATTCCCCCGCTACGCCACGAATCCCGTCAGTACCGAAGAGTTGTCTGGTTTGCGTCATGGGTAGTCGGCAGTGGCTGGTCGTCAGTCGTCAGTCGTTGGTCGTTAGTCGTTCGCCGTGCGTCGTCCATCCGAAAGTCGCGAACGACCATCGACCATCGACCAACGACTGCTCTACTTTTTCTCGTCTCCCGAGCCTTCCATGATAACCGTCACGCGAATCGGAGTGGGGTGTACAACTTGGATCAGAGGATCAGGGACATAGGCTTGCGTAACAAAAGTAGCCCGCGTCATGACTCCGCTGGCATCTACCGGATCCGTGATCGCGGCCTCCACCGCTTCGACGCGGCGACGCGGTCCGGTAATCATGACCTTCGGCGGGTCGGCGATTCGCTGCGCCACTCGCAGGCCGCTGGCAAAATTTCCGGTAACGCTCGGTCGAACCTCGACCGTGCGGGTCTCACGATTATCAAAGGAGAGGTGAAACTGCCCCGGTATGATCTGTACGACTTCCACTTCCTGCGGCACATGAACCTGGCGGCCGGTTAAATCGAAAGTCCGTTCTCCCGGGAGAACGCCAGCCAGATCGATCTCCGCACGTACATCCGCCACCTGGAGGCCATGAATCACACGCCCCGGCCCCCGTACCCGGATCTGCGCTTCGGTGAAGCTGGCGGAATCGACCTCCAGACTTTCGGGAAGATTGCGGAACTCGATGGGAACCCTCATTTCGACCTCGGCCATGGGATCGCGCGCTACCTGGGACCACAGCCAGATGGCGAGCAGCACGGAAAGCAGCTTGAGTCCGATGTTGTGAAGAAAAATACGCTGGAAAAAGCTGCGTTGGATGAAGCTCGGCATCGTCAGTCATCCCTTCCCTGGCGCAGCCCTGCATCCTGCCTGCGGGAGAGACGCGAACTGGGCGGCTCCTCTTCGACAAAGCTTTCCTCCACCGGACTCGGCAGCGACGGCGCGGGAGCGTAGCGGCGCAGCAGAGCGCTCAACCGCTCACGCAGGCGCTCCACCGTCAGCTCGCGCTCAATACTTCCGGCCACCGCCATGCTGATCATGCCCGTCTCTTCCGAAATGATGACCGCGACCGCGTCAGTTTCTTCCGTAATCCCGATCGCCGCACGATGACGAGTCCCCAGTTGGGTCGAGAGCACCGGGTTCATCGATAGCGGCAGGAAACACGCGGCCGCCGCGATGCGGTCCCGCTGCACAATCACGGCGCCGTCATGCAAGGGAGCGCTCGGGCGAAAGATCGTGGCCAGCAGGTCGTAGGACAGCCTGGCGTCCAGCGACACGCCGCTTTCGATGTAGGTGCGAAGCCCAATCTCACGCTCGATTACGATCAGCGCACCCGTCTGATTTTGCGAAAAAAGATTGGCCGCCAAAACGATATCGTCATAAACGTCGGCCACCGAACTCGATGACCGCATCAGCGAAATGCGGCTGCCAAGGTTTGCCAGGGCGTGCCGGATCTCCGACTGGAAGACGACGATCAGCGCGAAAACGACGTACGGCAGCAACGTGCTGAGCAGCCAGTTCAGGGTTCGTAATTCTCCCAGCCGCGCGAAATAGAAGGCCAGCCCAAGTGTAGCGACCCCAACCAGCATCGGCGCAGCCCGCGTCCCCCGCACCAGCACCAGAAACTGGTAGATCAGGAACGCGACCAGCACGATGTCCAGAATCGAAGTGAACGAGATCACCGGGATGTGCGGCCTTGCCAGCGACGGGATCACTCCACCCTCACGTCGATAGTTAAATCGGAAGTTGAATCGGCCTTCATTCTAATGCAGCGTGCCTAATGCAGCTCTTCGGATTCCGGTTCGCTGCGCTCGATCGCGGTCACGCGGGCGCGAACGCTTCCCCGGGCCAGACGGGCCGACAGGTTATCCCCGGCTTTGAGTCGCGCCGCATCTTTCAGCAGTTGGCCGTTCACATCGAACACCAGCGCGTATCCGCGATTCAGAATCGCCAACGGTGAAAGCGCCTCCAGGCTTGCGGTCCGGCGATCCAGCGCCCCTCGGCTCTCCAGCAATCGCCTGTGCGTGGCGGCGGCCAGATTCGCGACTTGCGCCTGTAACTGCTGCCGGATGGCGGCCAGACGGCGGCGCGCGTCATAGTGCCGGACGGTCGCGGAAACATTTTCGCAGCGCCGATGACAGCGCTCCAAAAGTTGCCGTTCCGCCTTTTCCAGGCGGAAGCGCTGCTCATCCAGCCTCTGCTGGCGTCGGTGGATGCCATCCATCATGCGCGCGAAGGCTCCATGCTGGGCCCGCTCGGTCAGTTCCTGACGCGCCATCAGCAGGCGGTACCGCAACGCCCGCTCCAGTCGCCGGTACAGATCCTCCGCCTGCGCTTCGATCTCCTGGCGCGACCGGATCACCAGTTCCGCCGCCGCTGACGGAGTAGGCGCACGCAGATCGGCGACAAAATCCACGATCGTGAAATCCGTTTCGTGCCCAATCGCCGAAATCACTGGAATCTTCGAATCCGCGACCGCTCGCGCCAGCCCCTCATGATTGAAACAGGCGAGGTCTTCGGCTGAGCCTCCGCCACGCGCAATGATGATGACTTCGGCTGGACGACCGCGCCTCAAGTTCTGATGGAAGCATCGCAGCCCAGCCATCACCTCGCCCGGCGCCGAGTCCCCCTGCACCTGCGCCGGATAGATCAGCACATTCGCGGAGTGATGCCGCCGCGCCAGAATGTTCAGAATGTCCCGCAGCGCCGCCCCCTGCGGCGAAGTGATGATGCCAATTCTTTGCGGCAACGGTGGGATCGGCTTTTTTCGCGACGGTTCGAACAAGCCCTCCGCCTGCAATCGCGCCTTCAATTGTTCGAACGCCAGCTGCAGGGCGCCCGCGCCCTTCGGCTCCATGAATTCAGCGGAGATTTGCAGCTCCCCGCGATCTTCGTACACGGTGATGCGCCCGCGAACCGTGACCTGCAACCCGTTCTCCGGGCGAAACCTCAGCAGCTTGGCCGACGAGCGGAACATCACCACGCGAACCTGCGCGGTCTCTTCCTTCAGCGTGAAATACAAATGGCCGGAATCGGGAATGCGAAGGTTAGAAATTTCGCCCTCTACCCAGCAATCGGAATACTCGCGCTCGATGTGCGATCGCACCGCGGAGACCAACGCCCGCACCGTCCAGATGCGCCGCTCCGGAGGACGAAACTGGAACCCGAGTTGGTCCGACATCTCCATGCAGTTTTGCTGGGAAGTTTTCGGTTACTAAATTTCAGTTATGACGTTTCAGTTTACTCGCTGTGGCATAAATCCATATTGTCATCCTGAGCGAAGCGAAGGACCTGCTGTTTCCGGCACCAGTAAAAAATCAGGTCCTTCGCTTCGCTCAGGATGACAACCAATATTTCTTTGGAAACTAGCCGGAAAGCATGCTAGCGCTTCAGTCGTCCAATCACGAAGAGAACAACAGAAAGCACAATACTGATCACGATGGAACTCGCAAGCGGAAAATAAAAAGTTGTGTTCTTTCCCCGATAAAGAAAATCCCCCGGAAGCCTTCCCAAAGGCACTCCCGTCCGCCCCAACAGCATGACAATGCCCCCGATCACCACCAGGGCCACGCCAAGCGCCACCAGAATCCGCCCCATCTCAGCCATGCTCGAGTCTAACCCCGCAGATTACCAGACCGCCTTGCAACTATTAAGCCTGCTCTCACGCAAGCGTTCGCAAGCTGGTTCGCAACCGGAGCAAGACCGATCCGAGCGCCGCAACCCCCGCAAGCCAGATGGCCAGCACCGTATTCACCACCCAGTCCGGCGCTACCGCGACGCGGCGCAGCAGGAACGGCAGAAAATTCCATGTCGTGACGTGAACATGATCCCACGGATCCTGGTTCATGGCCTCGGTGTTCAGGCCCCAGGCATCCATCTTCCCCAAAGCGAAGGCGAAGATGTTCTTGAAACGCAGTCCGATCACAAACGTCGGATGCCCAAACGTCTCCATCTGGTAAATTTCCAGCGGCAACCAGAAAGCCAACGACGCCAACTGAATCATCAGGCTGACTACGATCAGAGCGCACCCCGCACGCCAGATCGTTCTTGCCAGATGCTCTCGATAGTGGATGAGCAGCGGCACAGCAACAAGTGTCACCAGTTCCACGGCGGTCGAAACATAGCGGTCGCCCCAGGCGAAGTCGCCGCTCCAGTATGTGTATCTCGCGTAAAAGCAGATATACGCCAGCAACAGGAGCACAGAGGTCACACCGTAGGCGCGTACCCCTGGCGACAGCCGCTTCCAGAGCCATGCCAGAAGGAAAATTGCCAGCATAAGAAGAGGATCGAAGAGAAAAATAGACTTCTCCGGCTGGAATAGCGCGCCGAGAACGCCAACATGAAATGGAGTACTCCAGGGAAAGTTCGCCGGCAGCGTAGGATCCCGTTGGCGATATTCCCGAGCGAATATCGCTACATACGTATTGGTGAAGGACCCGAAGCGATAGAACTGGTAGGCCCGATCGACCGCGAAAAAGAATATGTAAACCGGCGCGGCGACCTTGCAGTAGTCGAGGAGACGCCGCCACAACCCGCGGTCGCGCGCTCCTTCAAACCACAGTACCAGTAGGACAAGGATTCCTCCCGCGATCAGATCCAAGCCTGTCGTGAGTCGCGTAAGCAAGTTTAGTCCCAGCGCGCATGAGCCAATGAAAAGCGCGCGGCGGCTGTCCGCCCGCAGCCACTCGAACTGAAACGAAAATCCAATAAGCGTCAGCAACATGATGTAGTTGTTCTCCATCATGTTCTGCGTGTAGTGCAGATGCGTGGTGCAGAACATCAACGCGAGCACGCCCGCCACTGACTCCTTCACGCTGAAGCCCAACTGACGCAGCAACCGGAATGCGACAAGCGCGGTGAGAACGCTCACCAAAATGTTGGTGATGTAACTGACCACAATGCTGCGTACTTCAGGGTCGTCGCGGTAATCCGAGAAGATGGGCCACTGCTCCATCCAAGTCCCCAGGAGATCGGCGGGCAGCATGAGCAACGACTGCCCGATGCCATACCAGCTATAAAGACGTCCTCCACGGCCGTGCAGGCCAAAGTCGGGATACTCGTTGGGGAGAACCTGCGGCTCCGACGTCCAGAGCCAATGCGTGGTTTGCAGCCGATGCATCGTGTCGGATGTCCCCAATTCGCCAGATTGCACCACGAAAGCGAGGAGCCCCGCGGTCAGACACAAGAGAAAAAGTGGATCGCGCAGCCGTTGTCCCAGGCGAGAAGGCATCGCTCGGATGGTAATTCGGAAGTGATAATTTAAGAAGTGCCGGCGACTGGAACTTTCGAGACTTGAGACAAACGACAAAAGGAGTCCTCCAAACCACCCGCCTCCTGTTGCGCGAATTCACTCCGCAGGACGCCGACGCTCTCGCCTTGGTCCTCGCCGATCGCGAAACCATGCGCTATTACCCCGCACCATACGATCGCGCCGGTATCGAGCAATGGATTGAACGCAACCGCCAACGCTACCAGGACGATGGCGTCGGCCTCTGGGCAATGGAGTTGAAGAAGGCGCAAGATACCGACATTCAGAACGAGGTCCAGAAAATCATCGGCGATTGCGGCATCATCCTGCAGGAAGTCGAAGGGGAGCGCCTCTACGAAATCGGATACCACCTGCGCCGCGACCTCTGGGGACAAGGTCTCGCGACCGAAGCCGCCATCGCCTGCCGCGACTGGGCATTCGCGCACCTGAAGGCCGATCGTTTAATTTCCTTGATTCGCCCCGAGAATCTGCCTTCATGCCGTGTCGCCGAGCGCACCGGCATGACCGTATGGAAAGAAGTGAACTGGCGCGGCCTTCGCCACCACGTCTATTCCATCGAAAAAGAGAAACCACAAGCGTCCTGAAAAAAGATTTGTCATCCTGACCCTGAGCGCAGTCGAAGGGGAAGGACCTGCTTTTCGCAGCACAACAGTTTCAGCCTGGATACCCGGAAAACTACACCAGATCCTCCACCTTCAACTCTCCCGCTCCGCCCTTCCACGCTTTGTGAAACTCCTGCTCCACAAACCATGCGTCGGAACTTCGATCCTGCGCCTTCAGCGCCTGATGTAAACCAAACAACGACCGCGGATTCCTGAGATTCTTCGCCAAGTCCTCGCGGAAGACCTGCTCCGCTCCTTTGGCATCCCCGCTCATCAGCAGGACTCCGCCGAGTGACTCCCGCACTGGAAAGAACCAATCCTGAGGCTCGTCGTACTTCAGCATATCCTGCACGGCGACGGCTTCGCGAAGCCTACTCACCGCGGCAGCATTGTCTTTCTTCGCCAGCGCTACCTGCGCCCCTAGAACGTTTTCAGCAATCTTCAGAATGTCTTTTGTTTTATTGTTGACGGGCATCTGGAAAATCGCATCCGGCGAAGTCGCTTTCTCCGCCTCGGCCACGATCTTGTATTCCGCTTCCGCCTCGCTGGTTCTTCCTTTTCCCGCCAGCGCCATCCCGCGCGCAAAGTGCCAGAAGCCGGTCGTGGCCTTCATCTCCGCGCTGGGCTCTTTCGTCGCCAAAATTGCGTCCCACTTGTGGAACCGCACATCCACGGCCATGGGAATCGTCATGAATCCTTCGAGCGGTGGCATGTCCTTTACGGCCGGCGCCACATGGGCCGCGAGCATCTCCGCCGCCTTGTGCGATTCCGCGTAGTCTCCCGTCATGGCCGAGCACATTGCGATAAAGTGCAGATTGTGGCTGTAGTACATCATCGGGTAAATGCCTTGCGCTCCGCTTCTCTGGATGTACGCTCGATCGAGCGCCGCCGCTTCCTCATTAGTTTTCGCAGCCGCGGCATAGTCTCCCGTGCGGATGTAGATGTGCGCCGGCATATGCACGATGTGTCCCGCGGCCGGTGCCAGCGATGCCAGGCGGTTCGCCCCAGCCAACGCGCGCTCGGGAGAATTCGACGCTTCGACGGTGTGAATGTAGTAATGGAGCGCACCCAAGTGGTTGGGATCGCGTTTAATTACCGATTCCAGAGTTGCGACAATCTCCTCCGTGCCGGCCTCGGGCGTCCCGTCACGATGCCACAATCCCCACGGATGGAGGTCCATCCCCGATTCGGCGAATAACGTCGCCGCGTCAAGATCGTCGGGATTGTTCTTTACCACTTCGCGCATGGCATCGCGATACTGTTCCGCAGCCTTCCGCAGGTCGGACTTCGGATCCGCCGGAAAGCGCTTCGCCAGCGCCAAAATGTAGCCGCGTTCGCTATCTGAGGCGTTTCCACTCAGGTCGACGGCCTTTTGAATCGCCTCGTGCGCCTGCTTGAAGCGGTCTTCGCTCGCCGGATCGTTGTAGTTTGGACCGACCGCCTCCGCAATCCCCCAATAAGCCATCGCCAGCTTCGGATCCAGTTCCGCCGCTTTCTGAAATGACCGCGCCGCCTCGTCATGGTTGAACGCGTAAATCAGGCGCAGTCCCTGATCGAAAAACTCTTGCGCTTCTGCGTTCTTGGTCGAGACCGGATGGTGCAAATCGCCCAGGCCCGTCATCCTCGCGACCGGCTTCTCCGTCCCCGCAGCATGACCCTGCGCGGCTGCCAGGATCGTGAAACCAATAAAAATCGCGAGACCAAAAATAGAGACGCAGCAAGCCGCGCCTCGGGAGCCACCCGTGAGCAGTTTCATAAGGACATCCTCCCAATTCGCGCGCAAGCATAGTGCAAATTTGCCCGCGGAAGCAACCGCTTGCTAACCTCAACGCATCCTCAAGGCTTGCATGCCTGAGCCATGCGCTAAACTCAAACCAGAGCTAGTCGACGAATGTACAAAGCCACCATTCTGTTCAATCCCAACTCTGGCCGCCATGGAAAGAAGCGCGACGCGGAACTGGACCACGCCATTGGCATCATTCAGTCGGCCGGCGTCCGCACCGAACTTACCGTTTGCCGCTCCAGCCACGAAGCAACCGACCACGCCCGCTGCGCTGTCGCGGCCGGCAGTGACACCGTCTTTGCCTGCGGAGGCGATGGCACAATCCACGATGTGATTCAGGGATTAGCAGGCACGCCCGTCGCGCTCGCCATTCTTCCGTTTGGCACCGCCAACGCTCTCGCCCACGACCTGGGAATTCCGCTCCGCCCTGGCGCCGCCGCCGAAGTCGCGGTCAACGGCAAAGTGCGGCGCATCCCTCTCGGCCGAATTGAGTACGAAGATTTCAACAGTAAATCCGCCGCGCGCTACTTTACCGTCGCCGCCGGAATCGGTGTAGACGCGCATCTGTTTTACAAACTGACTGCGGAGCTCAAGAAGCGTTCGGGCATGACGGCCTACTACCTTAAAGCATGGCAATTGTGGGCGACGCATCGCATGCGCAAGTTCGAAGTCGAGTACGCCAACGGAAGCGGTCTGCGTCAAAGTGCTTTGCTGACCGAGCTCTTGGCGGTAAGAATCCGCTTTTTCGGAAACATCCTGCGCGAACTGGTCCCCGGAGCCTCACTCGACTGCACCGATTTGCGCACCGTCATGTGCCGCACCGCCAGCCGCAATGCCTATCTGCAGTATGTAGCCGGAGCGCTGCTCGGCCGCCAATGGAATATCAGCGGCATCGACCTGGTCAGCTGCTCTGAGATCATTTGCCGGTTGCCAGAGAAAAGCCGCAGTCATAGTCATGAAGCTCATAGCCACGACGGTCATAGTCATAAAGAAGACCGAGTCTACGTCGAGGCCGACGGCGAACTACTAGGCCGCCTTCCCGCCCGCATGACGATGGTTCCCGACGCCCTGTCCCTGGTAGTACCCGCATGACCGTCCCGCGCGCACGACCGTCGAGTAGAGACGGGGCTTGCCCCGTCTCAGCAGTGCATAACACTCTAAGTCAGAGTGACCTTCGAACCCGTTACACCTCAGTCCCATTCCTACCGCACAGCGTGCTATAACTCTCGCATGCCAACCTCTCGCCAAGGATCGATCCGCCTTTTCCGTTTTTCTGGAATTGATGTGTTCCTGCATTGGTCCTGGTTTCTGGTGGCAGCGTTTGAAATCCAGAGCCGGAAAGGGAGTTATTCCTCTCTCAGTTGGAACGTTGCGGAATATCTGGCGCTGTTTCTAATTGTGACGCTTCATGAATTCGGCCACTCGCTAGCCTGTCGCCAAGTCGGAGGACAGGCGAACCAAATCGTGCTCTGGCCGCTCGGCGGTGTTGCCTACGTGAATCCGCCACAACGCCCCGGCGCCACACTATGGAGCATCGCTGCTGGGCCGCTGGTGAACGTAGTGCTCGCCCCAATCATCATGGGTATCGGGCGCATGAGCCTCTTGTTGGGTTGGTACGCGGCGGTCCCCGACCTGCAGCCATTGATTCACGTTATTTTTTTAATCGATGTCGGGCTGTTGGTCTTCAACATTCTGCCCATCTATCCTCTCGATGGCGGCCAGATTCTTCGCGCCCTGCTTTGGTTTGTGCTCGGGCGCGCACGTAGTTTGCTGGTAGCGACCATCCTCGGGTTCGTAGGCATCGCCGCATTCTTCGGCCTCGCATTATGGTCGCGCGACACTTGGCTCGGCGTAATCGCCGTCTTCATGCTCATGAATTGCTGGAGCGGGCTGCAACACGCGCGCGCCCTGTTGCAATTCGCAAAGTTGCCGCGCAGATTCGGATTCGCTTGTCCTGCATGCAAAGCCAGCCCGCCGATCGGCGACTACTGGAAATGCGGAAAGTGTGGCCAGGCATTCGATAGTTTTCAAACTGGAGCAGTGTGTCCGCACTGCGCAACGCAATATGCAGCGATCAAGTGTCTCGATTGCGGCGACATGCATCCGATGAACGAGTGGTCTGGCAACGTAATCCACCAGAGCTCGAGGCTTCCGGTTACCACAATTTAGCGTCTCGCCTCACTTGTCACTTTGGAGTTGCTTCGCGTTACAGCTAAACTCTGTTGAGCTCCCTTGGAACCCGTCACTCACTTCTTGTTCGGCGCCGCCATGAGCCGCGCCGGACTGAACCGCAAGACGGCGCTGGCCACTGCCACGTTAACCCTGGCCGCCGAAGCCGCCGACCTCGACGTCCTCAGCCGCTTCGGCGGCTCCGCCTTCGGCTTGAACCATCACCGCGGTTTCACGCATTCATTCCTAGGCATCCCGCTGGTGGCCGCCGCGACGGTCGGATTCGTTTATCTCATCTGGCGCGTGCGCGGCCGCAAGACCCGCAATCCCAATCTTCCGCCGCGCTGGGGATTGCTCTTCGCCTACGCCTGTTTGGCCGGCCTCAGCCACATTCTCCTCGACTACACCAACAACTACGGAGTGCGTCCTTTCTGGCCCTTCTCCGAACGCTGGATTTCCTGGGACATCGTCTTCATCATCGAGCCCGTCCTGCTCATCGTTCTCACGCTGGGCCTGATTCTTCCCGCATTATTTTCGCTGATCAACGAAGAGATCGGCGCCCGCAGCAAAGGCCCCTACGCCTTGCCGGCCGGAAAGCTGGCCGCGACTCTCGCACTGCTCTCCGTCTTCGCGTACTGGGGACTCCGCGACTACGAGCACCGCCGCGCCGTGGCCGCGCTCCAGTCGCGCAATTACCAGGGAGCTGAAGCGATTCGCGTTTCCGCGTACCCCTACTGGGTAAACCCGTTTCACTGGTACGGGGTGGTAGAAACGCCCGCTTTCTTCGCCACCATGGATGTCGATTCGCTAGCGCCCGAAGTCGATCCCAGCGCCCAAATGCAGATCCACTACAAGCCCGAAGAAACGCCCATCACTCTAGCCGCCAAGAAAACCTACCTCGGACGCGTGTACTTGAGTTGGGCCCAGTATCCCGTAACCGAAACCGAACAGCTGGTGAGCGATCCGGCAAACAAAGGTCCGGCAAACAACAGCCGCGCCGCTTATGTAGTCCGCTTCCGCGATCTCCGCTACGATTATCCCGGACGCAACGCCCGCGTCACCCTTGGCGCAGCGGTGTTCTTGAACCGAGACCTGCAAGTGGTAGAGGAACGGTTCGGAATGAGGAGCGCAAGTACGAACACGCGGTAAGAGGGAGGCAAAGTTGTCCTACTGCCAGCGAACCAGACCCTCAGGATCTTCCACCAACACGACGTCATACTTGTCCAACATCGGTATCAGGAGGTTCTCCAGTTCGCGCTTCCAAAGCTCACCTTCGTAGAACTTTGCTTTCATCGGCTCGCGTGAAGCAAGGTCCGGGAAGCCGCGCATAAAGAAAAATATGTCGGGGTCTTCCACGGAAAGAAACGGGCCCAATATTTTCATTCCGATTTCCGCGTGCGCCGGAATGGACTTGGCGCGGAAGGTCTCAATAAACTTGGATCGCATGCCGGGTTTGGTCTTGTAAGTGCGCATTTCGATGATCATCGACTTGCCTCCGGGACTTGCCTCCAGGTGCTCGCCGCAACGCAGCGCCACAAGGGGCCGGGTCCGCGCTTGACCGGCGGCATCCGCTCGCGCAACAATCCTAATGGACACGTAACGGGGTGAATCATGCTGGCCTATCTATTCGTCATTTTTGCGGTCGTGGCACGGATGCCATTCATGCCGCATCCCTGGAATTTCACGCCGGTAGCAGCGGCACTGCTCTATTTCGGGGCGCGCGGTTCACGGCGGCAGTTGTGGGTGCCCTTTGCTCTGCTCGCCGCCTCTGACGTCATACTCACCAAATTCGTGTACTCCTATCCGCTCACCTGGGATCAACTGGTGGTTTGGGCCTGGTATGCGGCGATTCTCTTGCTGGGTACCCGGTTGAGCGAAAACGCCAATTGGCTGCGGATCGGCGGAGCCGCGCTGGTCAGTTCCATCTCTTTCTTCGTTGTCAGTAATTTCGCCGTCTGGGCATCCGGGAGCATGTATCCAAAAACCGTGTCCGGATTGATTACTTGCTACGGTGCCGGACTGCCATTCT
>Ga0210407_10002931_pt1 | contig 14200 bp, 16 predicted proteins | sample IncBWC27MmetaG_FD_150860 | JGI IMG/M metagenome (GOLD analysis project Ga0210407, IMG submission 150860) | Forest soil microbial communities from Barre Woods Harvard Forest LTER site, Petersham, Massachusetts, United States - Inc-BW-C-27-M | ecosystem: Environmental > Terrestrial > Soil >...
ATACTTCGCGGCAACGCCTTCCCAGGGATCCGCCTCGAGCTGCTTCATACCAAGGCTGATGCGCTGCGTGTCCGAGTTGAAGCGGATGACCTGCACCTTGACCTGCTGGCCGATCTGTAGCGCCTCGGAGGGGTGGTTGATGCGGCGCCAGGCGATGTCCGTGACGTGCAGCAGGCCGTCCACGCCGCCGAGGTCGACGAACGCACCGTAGTCGGTGATGTTCTTCACCACGCCGTCGAGGATCATGCCCTCCTTGAGGCCCTGGATCAGCTCGTTGCGCTGCTCGGCGCGGGTTTCCTCCAGCACGGCGCGGCGGGATACGACGATGTTGCCGCGGGCGCGGTCCATCTTGAGAATCTGGAACGGCTGCGGCGAGCCCATCAACGGCGTGACATCGCGCACCGGGCGGATGTCAACCTGGCTGCCGGGCAGGAATGCCACAGCGCCGCCGAGATCGACGGTGAAGCCGCCCTTCACCCGGCCGTAGATCGTGCCGTTGACGCGCTGCTGCGTCTCGAACGCCTTTTCCAGGTTGGTCCAGGCTTCCTCGCGGCGGGCCTTCTCGCGCGAGAGTATGATGGTGCCGTCCTTGTCCTCGTAGCGCTCGACATACAGCTCGACCATGTCACCGGGCTTGATCTCGGGCTTGGCCCCGGGCGGGCCGAATTCCTTCAATGCGACACGGCCCTCGGACTTCAGGCCGACATCGACGACGGCGAATTCGTCCGTAAGCCGGACGATGCGGCCGGAAACGACGGAGCCGTCGAAGCCGGTATCGCGGCCAAGGGTTTCATCGAGGAGGGAGGCGAAATCATCGCCTCGGAAATGATCCTGCATCGGGACAGGCGGAATGGTGCGGGCGATAGTCGCGGTTGAGGCCATGTGTTGGTTGTGTTCCGTTACGGAGGGTCCGGGCGCTGCCCGGGTGATGCCGTTGGTTTGCGCATTTCGTTTCAGAAACACGTCTTGCCCGCGGAAGCCGCGGGCCGGGTTGCAGATAGCACGCGAAGGATGCGTGTGGTCAGAAATACGCTGGAAAGCGCCAGAGTCAAGGGAATCGCGCCAGTCGCCTGCGCACTTGCGCGAGCGCAAGGACGAACGCTGCCTCGGCATCGAGCTCCGTGGTGTCCAATACGAACGCGTCCGGGGCCTGCCGCATGTTCGGTGCGTCGCGCGTGTCGCGGGCCAGCATCTCCGCCTCGACTGTCGCCGGATCGGCCGCGATGCCTTTGGCCTTTAGCTCGAGCCAGCGGCGATGCGCGCGTTCGGGCAGGCTGGCGGTGATGAACAGCTTCGCCGGCGCATCGGGGAAGATCACCGTGCCGATGTCCCGCCCGTCCAGCACAGCGCCGCGCTCATTGCCGAAGGCGCGCTGAAAATCCAGCAGCGCCTCGCGGACAGCGGGAATGGCTGCTACCGAGGCGGCGGCAGCATCAGCGACCGGGCCGCGCAGGTCGCTGCGTTCCAGGTCCACCGGTCGTAGTGCGCGCGCCGAGGTCTCGGCCGCTTTCGGGTCGGCGGGATCGGCACCCGCGTCCAGCACGAGGCGGGCGACGGCCCGGTACAGCAGGCCGGTGTCGAGATAGGGTAGGCCCAGCGTCGCCGCGAGCCGCCGGGCCAAGGTGCCTTTGCCCGCGGCGGCGGGCCCGTCAACCGCTATGATGGGGGCGATGACCGGGCCGCCGCTCACGCCGCCGCCAGTTTCCCGCCGGCGTCGTTCATGAGTCCGACAAAACCCGGAAAGCTCGTGTCGATGAAGCCGGCATCGTCCACCATCACCGGCTGATCGGTCGCCAGGCCGAGGACCAGGGCGCTCATCGCGATCCTATGGTCCATGTGGGTCTCGACCACCCCGCCACCCGAAGGGGGCCGCTCGCTGCCATGCACGATCAGATCGTCGCCGTCGATTTCCACTCTGGCGCCATTCGCGGTCAGCATCGCCGCAGTGGCCGACAGCCGGTCGCTCTCCTTGACCCGAAGCTCCTTCAGCCCGCGCATCCGCGTGGTGCCGGATGCGGTGGCGGCGATCACCGCCAGGATTGGGTATTCGTCGATCATGCTCGGCGCATGCTCCCACGGCACATCGACGCTGCGCAGTGGGCCGTAGGCGACGGTCAGATCGCCCACCGGCTCGCCGCCCTGAACGCGGCGGTTCTCGGCGACCATATCGGCGCCCATCTCGGCCAGCGTGGCGAACAGCCCGCAGCGCAGCTCGTTCAGCCCGACGCCCAGGATGGTCAGCCGCGAGCCGGGAACCAGGAGCGCCGCGGCAATCAGGAACGACGCGGACGAGGAATCGCCCGGCACGGCGACATCGGCCGCGCGGAGTTCCGGCTGGCCCTGCAAGGTGATGATGCGCCGGCGTCCGTCCGCCTCCACCTGCACGCTGGCGCCGAAGTGGCGGAGCATGTTCTCGCTGTGGTCGCGCGTCGCCTCGGGCTCCTCCACCCGCGTGATGCCGGGCGCGTTCAGGCCGCACAGCAGAACTGCCGATTTCACCTGCGCGGACGGCACCGGCACGCGGTAATCGAGCGGCAGGGCCTCGGTCGGACCGTGGACGGCGAGCGGCAGGCGCCCGCCCTCGCGCGACGTGAAGCGCGCGCCACAGGCCGAAAGGGGGTCGATCACGCGGCGCATCGGCCGCCGGCGCAGGCTGGCATCGCCTGTCATCACCGCGAACAGCGGATGGCTCGCCAGGATGCCGCACAGCAGGCGCGCGGCGGTGCCGGAGTTGCCCATATCCAGCACATCCTCGGGTTCCAGCAGTCCGCCGATGCCGCGACCGGCGACGCGCCAAGTTCCGTCGGGATCATGCGTCACTTCGGCGCCGAGCGCCCGCATGGCGGCGGCGGTGCGCAGCACGTCCTCGCCCTCGAGCAGGCCGGTGATGCGCGTCTCGCCGACGGCGAGCGCACCGAACATCAGGGCACGGTGGCTGATCGATTTGTCGCCGGGGACCGTGATGCGGCCGGAGAGAGGGGCGGCGGGGCGGCGCGACATCAGCCTGTGTGGGGCGACGGCATCCATTGTGGGGCTCCCGAAATCGCCCGCCGCTTAGCATGCGGATGATGGATTGGACAGCCGAGGCGGGAGGCGCTGGAGCGGCGGATAGGGGAGCAACGGTCGCCCTTACACTGTCATGGCCGGGCGTGACCCGGCCGCCCACGTCTTCGCTGCTGCCACAATCTGCGCTGCTACAACAAAGAGAAGACGTGGGTGACCGGGCCAAGCCCGGTCATGACGATAAAACACGAAAGCATGAGGCGGCAGCTCCTAGCTTGATGAGGAGGCCGGCCGTTGTACGGCAAAGCCTTCTGCCAGCTTGGACAGGATCCATGTCCAGCCTTCCCGATGCTGACGCCCCATGTCGTCGTCAGGCACACCCGAGTGGCGGAGTGTGACCTCGGTCTCGTTGCCTCGCGGCACCATTGCAACTGTCACGATGGATTCAATGCCCTTGGTGCCTTCGGACATCCACGTGTATTCGACAAGTCGAGGCCGGTCGATTTTGAGAAATCGCCCGTAATGCGGCCAGATCCTTCCTTCGTGTTTGACAGCGATATAGAACAGCCCGTCCACAGCCGGGTTCAGAATCACGCGCTCCGCGCCGAACCACGGTCCCCCGGGGCTCTTCGGATTCATCCAGAGATCAAACACCCGTTCGGTCGCCGCGGGAATCGTGCGTGCAACGGTGATGTCGGTGAGCTGCATCTTGATGTCTCCTTTTGTCTGTTCCGCGCGTCAACGATTTCATGCATCGAAGACGCGCAGGGCGGCGCGTTGAAGTTGCGCTTGTTCTCAAGCACGGGGTTTCCGGTGTTCGCGGTCATGATGTCTCCTCTGCTGGATGTTCTCGCAGGTAGGCGTCGAGCCGCTTGAGGCTTCCGCTCCAGAATCGGCGGTAGAAATCCAACCACTCCGTTGCGCCTGCGAGGGCCTCGGGTCGCAGCCGACAGAGGCGATGCTTGCCGTGCCGTTCATTGGAGATCAGCGAGGCGTGTTCCAGAACCTTCAGATGTCGGGATATCGCGGGAAGCGAAATGGCAAAGGGCCGGGCAAGCTCGCCGACGGTTGCCTCGCCTTCCGCAAGACGCGCCAGAAGCGCCCGCCGCGTGGGGTCTGCAAGGGCCGAAAACGTGTGGTCCAGCTCGATCATTTGCAGGCCATGTTAAATAACATATTGGTTAAGTCAAGGACCTGGGAGCGCCCCGCCCGACATCGATCGCGCGCACCGTTCCACTGCACGCCGCAATTGACAGCGGCAGGCGGCAGTGGCATGGGCGCCCGCTCTTTCACGGGCGGCTCCCGCCGGAGCCTCCAACGCATACGAGGCCACCGGATGGCGAAGCCTGAACTCGGCACCAAGCGTGTCTGCGTCGCCTGCGGCGCCCGCTTCTACGACCTGACGAAAACCCCCGCAGTCTGCCCCAAATGCGCCACCGAGCAGCCGATCGAGCAACCGCGCCCGCGCCGCACCGGCGGCAACGTGGCCGAGGAGAAGCGTCCGAAAAAGCCGGTTCCCGCGCCCGGGCTGGAGGAAGCCGACATCGAGGTGGAGGGCGTCGAGGAGGAAGCCGAGGAGGACGTTCTGGAGGACGCCGCCGACCTCGAGGATGACGCCGACACGATCGGGCCGGACATCGAGGTGGAACCGGATCAGGACGAGGCGGAGCGGTAGCGGCCAGGCCGGCGAGCCGTCCTTGCGGGTGTAGGCCCAGTTGCCGTCCGGCGCCGTCGCGACGGCGAGGTCGTCGTTCGGGTAGACGGCCGAAGCGCCGGCGCTGCGATCGCCGATCACCAGGACCGAGGCGGTGGCCATCGGCGTCAGGCTGCCGCATGGCCCGCTCGTGCAGCCTCAATCTTGGCAATGTCGATCCTGCGCATGGTCATCATGGCGTCCATCGCCCGCCTCGCGGCGGCGCGATCCGGATCCTTCAGCGCGGCAATCAAGGCTCGCGGCACGATCTGCCAGGAGAAGCCCCAGCGGTCCTTGCACCAGCTGCACTGGATTTCGCTGCCGTCATTCTGGATGATCGCATTCCAATAGCGGTCGGTTTCTGCCTGATCGTCGGTCATCACCTGGAAGCTCACCGCCTCGTTCGGCGTAAATGCGGGGCCACCATTCAGACCGACAAAGGCTTGGCCGAGTACGGTGAACTCGACGGTCAACTCGCTGCCCTGTTCACCGCCAGGGTAATCGGATGGAGATTGAAGCGCTTGTCCGACATGGCTGTCAGGAAAAGTGGCCGCGTAGAATTCCGCCGCTTTCCGCGCCTCCCCATGTTCGAACCACAGACAGGTAACGATCTTTCCGCTCATCGAAATTCCCTCACTAGCCTTGACGACATATCTCGGTATCAACGTGCATCAAGCATGTCGATAAGGTCCGCTTCAAGACGAGGTTACTCGTTCGCGACAGCTGCCTCTGTCGCCAAGCGCCGTAGGCGGGAACCGGACATTCAGCACAGCTGGGCGCCCGCGACTCAGCACCCATTCAAGTCGGGCACGCTCGGGAATTGATGCCGGACGCCGCTCGCGTTTGTCACCGAGAGCTGTCTGCACCGCCCTGCCTGCGCAACTTCCGCACAATTGTTCGGTCGCGGAGAGCGGCAGCATTCGGGTATTTGACGTACTCGATGAATGCCCGCAGTTTGGGCAAAACCTGACGTCTGCCGGGGTAATATAGAAAAACTCCCGGCGTTGTGACAGCGAAGGGTGTCAGGAGCGCTCGCAATCGGCCGTCAGCAATCGGCGCTTTGACAAGCGGGCCGGGCAGCTGCGCAAGTCCTACACCTTGGATCGCTGCTCCGAGCAGTGTCGGGTAGTCGTGTGCAACGAGCGGCCCGGAGACGAATACCTCGACCGTCTTGTTGCCTTCGACAAATGGCCAGGGTGCGATGGACCCGTTTGAGCGGCGCATGCGCAGGCAGGCGTGGCCGCGCAGATCGTCGATACGCTCCGGTCGCTTCCGCAGGCGTAGATAATCGGGGCTGCCAACGACCGCGAGTGGGAACGGCGGCGTCAGCCGCACCGCGACCATGTCGGCGGCGATGAACTGGCCCAACCGGATGCCAGCGTCAAACCCCTCGGCCGCGAGGTCGACCAGTTCCGCGCTGGCGGCGATCTCCAGCTCGATCTCGGGATAAGCCTGGCAGAAGGATGCGATCACCGGCTCGAGGATCAGCGGGACGACCGCTCGGGGAACCGAGAGACGCAACAGCCCAGCGGGACGTTGCCCGAGGTCACGCGCGGCTTCGCTTGCCGCGACGAGCTCCTCGAAGGCGGGCTTGGCGCGCGAAATGAATCGTTCGCCAGCTTCGGTGAGACCGACACTGCGCGTTGTGCGGATGAAGAGGGCTGCGCCGATTCGCGTTTCCAGCGTGCGTACCGCCTGGCTGATCGCCGATGGAGTCACCCCGAGCTCCGCGGCCGCTTTGCGGAAATTCCGGTGGTGGGCAACGCTGAGGAACGCCGCCACGCCGTCGAGCGCCTGCTGCCTGACTGTGAAGTTCTGCTTCATGGCCCATCGACATTATCGTGGATAGTCTGGTGCCGGAAGCGGTCGTATGTCCGCGACGAGAACCCGAGGCTTCAGCGGAACGTTGCAATGACCGATATCCTTGACGACGTGCGCGACCACTATCGTGCGACCGGACTGACCAAGCGGCTGAAGACGGCGCTCGCGGCCTTCGGGCCGGAGGAACAGCGACTTACGCCACAGCAGCTTGCTGGCCTCGACCAGTTTCACACCCGGGGAATCGCCGCGACCGCCGAGCTTTCCAAGCTGGCCGGGATTACCGCCGACATGTCGGTTCTGGATGTCGGATCGGGCGTCGGGGGGCCCGCGCGCATTCTGGCCGCGACCTATGGCTGCCGGGTTACGGGTATCGACTTCAGCGAGTCATTTGTGGATGCCGCGCGCTATCTGACCGAGCGCACGGGCCAGAACGGGCAGGTGTCGTTTGAGACCGCCAGCGCGCTGGACCTTCCGTTCGACGACGGCCGTTTCAACGTCGCGTTGCTGCAGCATGTGGCAATGAACATCTCCGACCGGGCGCGGCTCTATCGCGAGATCCGGCGCGTGCTGAAGTCAGGCGGCAGGTTTGCGACCTTCGACGTCGTGTTGAACAGTGGCGAGCCGCACTATCCCGTCCCCTGGGCGCGAACGCCGGCAACGAGCTTTCTCCAGACGGCCGCCGCAACGCGCGAGGCGATCGAACAGGCCGGTTTCCACACGCTGGCATGGCAGGACGACACCGTGGCCGCCAAGGCCTGGTTCGCGCAGATGCGCGAGTCCGGGTCGCCGCCTTCGCCAAATCTCGGCGTGGTGATGGGACCGGACTTCACGCAGCTTGCCGCCAACCTGGGTCGAAATCTCATGCAAGGCCGGCTCGGCATCCTGACCGCGGTGTTTGAGGCCGCGTCAATCAACACCTGATAGGAATCCAAATGTCGCCGGCAACCATCTTCCAGATACATCTCGTTGTTGGTTACGTTCCATGGCTGCTCTGCTTCGGCGCGTATATCTGGCCGAGGCTCAAGGCGATGGACCAGGTCGAGGCGCAGCGCGTCATCGCCACGCTGCACAGCTTCCGCTTCTTCGGGCTAGTCTTCGTCGTTCCTGGCGTCGTCGGCCCCAACCTGCCTGCCGGCTTCGCCGTCTTCGCCGCCTACGGTGACTTTGCAACCGGGGTACTGGCCATGCTGGCGCTTCTCACCGTGAGGATACGTCCGCTCTTTTGGTCGTTCATCGTCGCTTTCAATTTCGTGGGGACGGCCGATATCATCATCGACTATTATCACGGCAACCAGCTCGGCCTTCCGGCGCTGGCGGGGGAGTTGGGCGCTACCTACGTGATCCCGATCGTCTATGTACCCTTGCTGATGATCACGCACGTCGTCGCGTTCTATCTGCTGGTCCGCCGGGTCCGCCAGCGGCAGAGTGAGGCGATGCCTCAGCCTCCCCAACCGCTCCCGCGGGCTGATGTCGCTGCGTCAGCTTAGACGACGCAATACCGCTCAGGTGGATGCCATGCCCGCAAGCGATCGAAACGCCTCGTGGCTTGTCGTCGCTTTGTTATTCTTGTTCCAATTGATCAACTTCGCGGACAAGGCGGTGATTGGGATCGCCGCTGTCCCGATCATGCAGGAACTGGAGCTCAGCCCGCGCGAGTTCGGCTTGGTCGGGTCGAGCTTCTTCCTGCTCTTTGCGTTCTCTGCAGTGGCGACAGGCTTCCTTGTCAACCGTGTACAAACGCGCTGGGTGTTGGCGGCGATGGCTCTGATTTGGGCGCTGACCCAATTCCCGATGATCGGCCCGGTGGGGTTTGGAACTCTGGTTGCCTGCCGTGTCGCGCTCGGTGCCGGCGAGGGTCCCGCCACACCGGTGGCGCTGCATGCGATCTACAAATGGTTCCCTGATAAGCTGCGCACCTTACCAACGGCAATCATCGTTCAAGGCGGTGCCGCCGGCGTCATGGTGGCGATCCCGCTCCTCAACTGGATCATTGTGCACCACTCCTGGCATGCCGCCTTCGGTGTGCTCGGCATTGTTGGCCTCGCCTGGTGCGCGCTCTGGGTCGCACTTGGCCGCGAGGGATCGCTGGGCATGCGGACGCAGGACGGTCCGCCGGCAATCGGACATATCGGCTATCGGCAATTGCTGTTGAACCCGACGATATTGGCGTGCTGGGCTGCGGCGTTCGGCGCCAATTGGGCTTTGTCGCTGGCGCTGTCCTGGCAGGGAGCCTTTCTGATCAAGGGGCTCGGCCTCACGCAAGGCTCGATCGGCTTATTGGGGGCGCTGCCGGCCGTAGGCAGCGTCATCGCCATGCTCGGCGCTGGCTGGTACTCGCAGCATTTGCTGTCACGTGGGGTCTCCAGTCGGCTGGCGCGCGGCGTTCTCGGGGGATTGAGCGTCGCGCTTGGAGGAGCCGCTCTGGTGATCATGCCGATGGTTCCCGGCATCTGGGCCAAGGTCGCGCTGACGACGATCGGTGTGGCCCTTCCTGCGGCCATCTATGTAATCGGCAATACGGTCATGGCTGAGATCACGCCACCGGCGAAGCGTGGCGCAGTGCTCGCGATGGGTACGGCAGTGGGCACCTCGGCCGGGCTGCTGGCCCCCTACATCATGGGCAGCGTGATCGAAACCGCGGCAGCACCCCTCGAGGGCTTCAACACAGGGTTCGTTATTTGCGGGGTCATTATGCTCGCCGGCGGGACAATCGGCGCTGCTCTGATACATCCCGAGCGCGAGGCGAAACGCTGGACAAAGTGGGCAGACGCGCTGGCCAGCCCCGTTTGAAGGCGGCGATCAAATGCTTTGATCCACGGACATTTGCAACTCCGTTTCCACCCAAGAGCATTGTCGGTTCGCGCTCTCTCACCGTTCACCGCCCGCGCCCGGAAGCGGCTCCCACCACAGATCATGCCTCGGGTTCTGCACCAGACCAGCCGCGCGCATTCCGGCGTCAAATTCAGGCGGCGTCGGGAAGACAACCGCCATCGCATGAACAAGCCATTTGCCGTCCACGTCCTTCAGGGCAATGCCGGCATCGCCGAGGCGATGGACCAACCGCATCACGCGCGGCAGGTGCGGCAATTCGGTCACGAATTTGATGCCCTCCTCCAGATCGAATCGCACCGTCGCGAACTCAAGCTGAAGCAGCGTGCACCACGTGGGATCGCCGTCGAATTCCGGATCGGCGATCCTGCCCTGCAATTGCGGCTTCCAGCCCTTGGCGTGCACGCGCTCTCAGTAGTCGGGGTCGGTGCAGTCCACGTCGGGCAACTCTATGTCGAGCCCAAGCACATGCGCGATCCTGGTCGGATCGCCGAACAGGGAGACTGTCACGCGTTGATTGATGTCCATCGCTGCGTTCCAAAGTACCAACCGGCACCATACATTCTAGCACGGCACGCCCGCGACCGGTGCCCCACGCGCCGCAGCGCATCACCACCGTCCGCGCAGGCGCAGAACCACGCCGAGTACGGCATCATACGGAATCGCCGCCACCTCCCTGAACCGCCAGTACCAGCGCTGCCAGAAGCCCGTGGAAGCCGGCGGCGGCGGGCAGGCACGCGCCGCAATCCCGGCCAGTCGCAGCAGCATGCGGCAGCGCGGCAAGTGGTAGCCGCTCGTCGCGACATAAACCGGGGCATCGCCCCCAAGCAGCCGTACCACCGCGCGAACGGAGGACAGCGTGTCCGTTCCGGTCTCCTCCAGCAGGATGCGTTCACGCGGCACGCCCATCCCACGCAGCAGTTGCGCCATGACCGATGCCTCGGAAGCGCCATAGCGTCCCTTTGCACCGGTCGGCAGGTAGAGCGGCGCGGAGAACCGCGTGCCGAATGTCGCGGCTGCCTCGACACGGTGCCGCAACGTCAGGCTCGGCCCGCCGCCCGGACGCACCGCCGCGCCGAATATGACAATCACCGCGTCGGGTCGGGCGCTCAGCTTCGTCGCACGTTCCAGAAAATCGGAAAACCCTCCGGCACGCCGGTGATGTCCTGGCGGAACGCCGTCGGAAGCTGCGCCAATCCGAGCGGGTAGTACGGCACGTCCTGGAACGCCTGAAGCTGGATCTCAACGCCGGCCTTCTTCTGTGCGGCGAGGTCCGGCGCGTTGAACCACGCGTCGCGCAATTCCTCGATCTTCGGCATCGTCGGCCAGCCGAACCACGCGCCCTTGCCGTTGCCGCGCAACGGCAGGTGGCTCGCCGGAGTGGAGAAATCGAGCCCTGAGAAACCGGTGCAGAACATGTTCCAGCCGCCCTCGGCGGGCGGCTTGGTCAGCGCGCGACGCTGCACCACCATGCCCCAGTCGGTCGCCTGGTACTCCACGTTCACATCGACGCGCTTCAGCATATCCGCGGCGACCTCGGCCAAGGGATAGTTGGCCGGCTGATCGGTGGCGCCCATCAGCACGACCCTCTCGCCCTGATAGCCAGCCGCCTCCAACGCCTTCTTCACCGCCCCGTAGTCACGCTTGCCGCCGAACACTGACAACCCGGCATCGCTCGCCAGCGGTGAGACCGGTGGGAAGAAGCCGCACGGCGCTGACCACAGCGAGGTATCCTCGCCCATTATCGCGGTCATGTACTCCTTCTGATCAATCGCGCCCATCAGCGCGCGGCGCACCGCCGGCTTGTCAAACGGCGGATACAAATGGTTCGGCCGCAGCAGGAACGGCGTTCCCGTGGGGTCGGTGATCGGCGTTGCGATGCCGTTCTTGCGGAGCACCGGCAGCAGGTCGGCGGTGGGGTTCTCCCACCAGTCCATCTCGCCGGCCTGCATCGCCGCGGACTTGGTGGTGGGGTCCGGCTGAACATGCCACTCGACGCGGTCGAAATGCACGATCTTCGGGCCGGAGGTGAAGCTGCTCTCACCGTCCTCGCGCGGCTTGTAACCCGTGAACCGCTCATAGACGAACAGCGAGCCCTGCACCCGTTCGTCTGTCTTGAAGCGAAACGGACCGCTGCCGATGACCTCGGTGAACTGCTTGAACGGATCGGTCGCGGCGATGCGTTCCGGCATGATCGCGCACATGTTGGAGGCGCCGTGGCACAGCGCGTCAGGCAGCAGTGAGAACGGCTGCTTCAGGCGGAACATGATGGTCTTGTCGTCGGGCGCGGAGAGCTCGTCGGTACGCTGCATCAGTGCCTGGCCGAAGGCGTCGCGCGCGCCCCAGCGCTTGATCGAGGCCACGCAGTCCCGCGCCAGCACCTTCTCGCCGTTGTGGAACATCAGCCCGTCGCGCAGCACAAGCTTCCAGGTCTTGCCGTCGGCATCGACGGTGTGCCCGGCCACCATCTGCGGCGTGGCCTTGAACCCGTCCTGCTGGCCGCTTTGACCGTACAGCGTGTCAAACACCATGTAGCCGTGGTTTCGCGTCACATACGCCGTGGTCCAGACCGGATCGAGGATCGCCAGGTCGGATTGCGGGATGAATTTCAATACCCGCGTGGCCTCGGCGCGCGCAACCGAGGGCAGCGCAAGGGTCGCAGCCGAAGCTGCGAGGAAGGTGCGTCTCCGCATGGTACAGTCTCCCAGGTTGTTGTTGTTTCGTCCCAGACTTGCCGGCGATGGTGGAGCGGGAGTATCGGCTTTGTCCATCATATCCTGAAGCAGGACGACCACGATGAAGTTCCTGTCCGAAGCCGCCGTGCGGCATTATCGCGATCTCGGGTATTACGCGCCGGTTCCCGTGCTGACGCGCGCCGAGGCCGGCGTGCTTCGCCACCGCCTCGAGGCGTTCGAGGCGACAGGCAGCGGAATGCAGGGCGCGGTGCGTCACAAGCCGCATCTGCTCTTCACCTGGCTGAACGATCTGATCCGCCATCCGCGCATTCTGGATGCGGTGGAGGACATCGTCGGCCCCGACATCCTGTGCTGGGGATAGTCGTAGTTCTGAACACGATGTTATATCAGTGGCTTGCAGACAGTCTGCCCGGTGAGCCCATGCGCGGACCCCCCCGACAGCGAAGTGGCGCCCTTTGTACTGCGCCCGGCCTTCAGGTCCTGGTATAGTTGCGGGGCACTGTCGGGGTTTAGACCTTGGGCAAGATCGCCAACCTGCCTGCCGACTATCGCTCAAAACTCGCCCTCGCCAGGGTTAGTTACCGCATGTCTGTCAGCTCCGCTACGTGAAGCTGGCTCTACTGATCGGTCCGTGGCCGTGTCGAATGGTACTTGTTCAGCGACTCCCCCTACCCGGCGTTCGGCCAGGGCGGCGCCGAAGCCGGAGGTTTTGAGAGATTGACGAAATAGTTGCCGCCTTGCGCAAGTGCTCGCGTGTAGTGCCCCATAATCAGTCTAGCGCGACCGAGATGCCGGTGGCGCCCGTCAGCAGCCGCCTTAGATGGAAGCCGACCAGTCCGTCGCTGCTGTCGCGCCCCAAAAGTGCTGCGAAGGCAGGTAGAGCTGCGGGGTCGCATTCTTCCGCCTTGGCGTAGGCGGCCAAATACTCGATCGTCAGCGCGTCGGCGTGACGGTCCGCCGGCAGCGGCTCGTGCGCCGCCAGAGGCTCGCTGCGGCCACGCAGCAACACGTTGCCTACCGGGCGGCCGCAGAAGCCGACGATCCGCTCGACCACGCTGCCGCTGACGCAGATGCGAGTGCCGACCTGCTTGTTCGCTGCCTCCAGCCGTGCAGCGATGTTGATGGTGTCGCCGTAGGCGGTGTAGTCGAAGAACCGTCCGCCGCCGAAATTGCCCACCAGTGCCGGTCCGGAGTTGACGCCGATCCGCGTCGTACCGACAGTAACACCCTTGTCGCGCCAGCGCGCGCGGAAATCCTCTGCATAGGCATCCAGCGCCAGCGCGCAGACAACGGCGTGCTCGGCGTGGTCAGGCTGATCGGCAGGGGCTCCGAACAGCACGTTCAGCGCATCACCGACGATCTTCACCAGTGTGCCGCCGTGATCGAACACGATCCCGGTCATGCCAGTGAGATACTCGTTGAGTAGCGGCCCGATCGTGTTCGGCGCCAGGCCCTCGACCAGGGTCGTGAAGCTCGCAATATCGGTGAACATTGAAGTGATGTCCCGTCGCTGCGCGCCGAGGTCGATATCGTCTGTCGCCGACGTGATGCAATCCACCAGGCTGGGCGAGAAATAGCGTGCCAGTTGCGCCCGTGCCCGTTCTGCTTCCTGCTGGCGCCGCTGATAGCCGCGGGTGACCTCCAGGTTGCGCAGAGTCTTCCCGATGGTCGTCTCCAAATCGGCGAAATCGATCGGCTTGGTCACGAAGTCGAAGGCGCCGCGGTTCATCGCCGTGCGAATGTTGGCCATGTCGCCATAGGCGGAGACGATCACCGTGGCCGGATGGTCGTCGCGCTCCTGCAGGCGGCCGAGCAGCGTCAGACCGTCCATCCGCGGCATGTTGATGTCGCACAGCACCATGTCGATCGCCGGGTCTTCGCTCAGTGTAGCCAGGGCGTTTACCCCATCGTCGGCGAAAGTGAAGCTGAACTGCCCGTCGCGGATCTGCCGGTGGAAGCGCTGAACGATCAGCGGTTCCAGGTCGGGCTCGTCATCGACGACGAGTATGCGTGCGGTCATCCACTCCCCCTGGCATCCGCGACAACCACGGACACGTCCCGCTTCAGTTGCGGGAAATCCACCGGCTTGGTGATGAACTTGCTTGCGCCGCGCTCCAGCGCCATCGCCACCCTCGCGGCGTCGCCGTAGGCCGAGATC
>Ga0210407_10002934_pt1 | contig 14189 bp, 8 predicted proteins | sample IncBWC27MmetaG_FD_150860 | JGI IMG/M metagenome (GOLD analysis project Ga0210407, IMG submission 150860) | Forest soil microbial communities from Barre Woods Harvard Forest LTER site, Petersham, Massachusetts, United States - Inc-BW-C-27-M | ecosystem: Environmental > Terrestrial > Soil >...
TATTCGCGATGGCTTGAAGATCGTCGATCAGCACGTATTTCATCAGGGAGGGCCAGACGCAGATTGCTTTTCATTGTTTCAGAAGTGTGCAGATTGAATACTAAGGCTATAGTGTAGACGCTCGCTGCGTTTCTCTAAATTGTAATACCCGCCATACATGGGCAACTCGATGCCTCGCGCAATCGTGATCGCTCACGCCAATTTGCGGCGCTCCACGGGGAGCGGGGGCTACGGCTCAATCGACGTGCCCTGATGCGGCATGCTAAGTCGCGCACGGGATCTCTCAACACGGAATCTAGCGCGCCCTGAGCATCAGCGCTGGTCGGCACTGCGTTGCGCATGCTTTCGAAACACGAGATCACGCGGCACGGTGATGGCGGATATTTTTGGGACTTCTCAGCCGCTGGCGAAGTCTTGACCGAAGATAGGATCAGTCGCGGGTATATATCGCGTTCGCCCCCAATCGACGCGAAGGGGTCTCCAGCAGCCTTGGAATCCCGCCGACTACGGTCGATTGTCGCGAAATCGGCTTTCGTGAGAAATTTTAGTGAGGCAGTACAGCGTCGTCGAAACAAGACGTGGTGGCCCCTGATCCGTTTCGCTGCTTCGTGCAAAGACGGGCGCCGCGGGAATGTCCGTTGATGTGCCAAACCATTCGACCGTCGCAATCTGCCGCCAGCCCACTACGCCAAGCTCAGCGCCCCGGCATCGCAACAGGGCGGGGCGCTCCGCGCAATCGCGGGGGCTGCGTGCCCCGCCCCCTTGCCACACCGAGCCGAGCAGGCTCAAATGACCAACCGACTCTACTCATCGCTGGATGACAAACGGGGCGCAGACCAAAGTCAAAGAGTTCTTAAAGGACCTATCATCGTTTGCGAACACTTACGGCGGTCGTCTTTTAATGCGAGCCGATCACTTAGTGTACTGAAAAAACTTTCGCAGCAGCTCGGCGGGCACAAAGGCGTGATTCCATGCTGTCGGGTAGAATGCGACTTCTCTACCGGCGCCCAAATTCCCTTCCTGCAATGGTACATCCCAATAATCGATACGGGCGATGAGGGCCGATAGCAGGCCATAATCGGCTCGATCAAGTATTTCAACAAATACGAGCGGGCGCCATTTCTCAATCGTGCTTGCTGCTCCTTCAAGTACGGCCAGCTCATGCCCTTCCACATCGATCTTTATGGCGCTTACCGGTTGGTCTTGCCAAATTTGCGATGACAAAACGGCATCAAGGGTCGATACATTCACCTCCACGACACCCGAATGCCTTACCTTGAAAGACCCATCGAGTGAGCTGCTCGATTCAATCAAGCCATGGCCGGGATCAGGGATATAGAGCTGAGCAACTCCGATCCTGTTACTCAAGGCTACGGGTGAGACGCTGATCCGATCGGCTAATTGATTCAACCCAATGTTTTGCCACAGGAATTCGCGAACGGTAGCGTCAGGCTCAAACCCCAGGACAAAATTTAGGCTAGAAGCCAGGCAGGCGACAAAGGCATAAAATCCTGTGTTTATTCCGACATCGATGACGAGGCCCGGCGATTCCGCGAGATGAGCAAAGTAATACATCGGCATTGGGCTTTCGAAGGCTTCCCAGCCGCCATCCGCAATAATTGCTGCGACGAGATCGCGTCGCTGGTGAAGGGCCATACGGAACCGGCCAGACCCATTAATCTCCACCGACACCGTGTCATCCGCAATGGTAACAGTCATCTGTCCTTTTGTTTCTTACGCGAGAGCTTCGGCTCTAGCCACGGCGGGGGGCGCGATCAGAGATTTGTAGAGGCTAGCCAATTCGTCCCCTTGCTCGGTCGCCAATCGGAAGCCGGTGGAAGCTGACGGTGGGTTCAGGTAACGTTGGGGATCCTGATCGATTAGCGTGAGAACGCGGATCAAATCCGACGCGTCCGAGACGTCGATGATATGGCCGTTGACACCGTCGGTAACGCAGGAGCCGATACTCCCGCGGTCCGACGCAACCACCCAACAGCCAAAGTACAGTGCTTCGCGGGTCGCCAGGCCAAAGCTTTCCAAGCATATTGACGGCGCGAGCAGCACGTCTATCTTTGCATATAAATCGACTACTTGATCCTCCGGCACTTTTGCAAAAAACTCGACTGGCGTGTCATTCCAGGATTCTAGGCGAGATTGTCCAAAATGCAACCCATCATCCATGACAATCAGACGAAGATGCTTAAATCTCTTGCTCAACAGCGCATACTTAATGAGATCGTAGCCCTTTCTACGCGCCATCGATCCGATAAATGCGAGACGCACACACCCATCGGTCGATTGGGTGCGCTTTGGTTCGGGAAGGTGCGAGACACCGTTTTCCAGCGCAACTACATTCGGCACGCCGCAACGTCGATAAAGATCTGCAAACTTGTCGGACACGGCCAGGACGTTATTGGCGGCAAACAAGGGTTGCCGAAGCTGCATCATCCTGTCGTATGCCGGTTTCCCCAGATCGGAAATTACCGACAAAGGATCTGAATAGTCATACAGTCTGAGCTCGCCATGCTCATCGACCGCGAACTGATGGCTCGAGATCCACCAGGTGTCATGGACGGTAATGAGGTAAGGGATGCTGCGCTCTTCTGCCGCGGAAACGACCGACGCCGTCAGGCGCTGAATACAATGGAAATGGATCAATGACGGGCGGATTTTATCGAGGAAGGCTCCGAAGATCTCGCCTACGCGATTATCCACCACCCCATCCTCAACGTCCGGGTGGGACGGTCTGGCGAGGGCGGTTACCCGGACCCCATCCTGGACGTAGGATGAGGTTTCGTAATCCCGCTCCCCCCCATGAATGGTCGTAAAGACCTCGATCCGAAAATCTTCCTCGTACGCTGTCGAAAGGTGCCTGACATTATCGTGGACGACTCGGGTCGCTCCCCCTATCGCCTGGGGCGGATAAAATACGTTTACGATCAGCACAATCGGCTTCGACGGCAATTCCGGGAAAGGCGCACACTCCTCGAATATCTTAACCAGGTTCTGCGCGGCCGCTTCGATATTGTAATTCTGGCGAACGCGCCGCCACGCTGCGTCACCGATGCGCTGCCGCAAGCCGCTGTCCCGGACCAAGAGGTCGAGGGCCGACGTCCACTCCTCCACGGTGTCGCAAAAAAGACCGGTGACTCCAGGTTCGATGATCTCGCGATATGTACTGGTGCCACTGACGATCGACGGTATCCCGAACATCGCGGCTTCCATCCACTTGAGTTCGCTTTTGCAGTCGGACATCAGCGACGGTTTCAGGACTGCTATGTTTATATCGGCAGTTTCCAAAAGCGTCCAATATTGCTCGATGTCCCAGTTTATCTCAACGATTCGCAAGTTGTCGCGTATCGCTTCCAGTTGAGCGCTGAGGACGATATAGCCCGCGAGGACAATGCTGACGCGGTCACCATGCCGGCGGACGATCTCGACCAGCGCCGGCTCGACCAATTGCTGGAAATCCCCCTTGTGGGCTTTCGTTCCCGAGCCATAAAAGATAACGACACGATCGTTATGATGTGATTTTGGCATCCTTGAAGCAAGCAATTCGTGGATGCGACCAAATGCATTTCGATGAACGAACGCCTTTCCTTTAACGACAATCTTTGACAATTCAGCTGCGAGAGGAGTTGTCGATGCTATTCCGTAGTCACATGACACGATAGCGTTCCTGTACAGAGGCATTCCAAGCTTTAATCCGACATACTCCTTCATGTTTATTAGGCCACCGAAACTTTCAAAACTATCAAGAAAATCGGCCGTAAAAATGAGATCGTCTACTTCATAATATGTCGTAATTCCCAATTCTTTTGATCTGTTTATGGCAAATATTAGTGGAGCTAGTCCGGGCAAACGGTAGAAGATTACGGCATCAAATTTGTAGATGTTGGTCATGTATTGATCAATTTCGTGCTCCATGTAGACGGTTACGTCGTACCCCACGCTCTGAAGCTGCTCGACCTTTTGATCAATACGGTAAAGGCGGCATTGAAGACTGATCTCAACTGCCACGATCGCAATTGACCGAATCGGGCGCGACGGCAGACCTTTCTCCACGCGGGTCAAAGACGATACGGTTCCGCATGCGAGCGACAAACATTCGCGCGCCTCGTCAAAACGCCCGAGCATGCCCATTGGAAACGCCCGCTGCTGCCATTCGCACAAAATGAGTTGCTCGGCAGCAGCCTCGAAGCGGCGTCGCAGCCCAATATTACCAGGATGACAGCTGACGCCTTGATGCAAGATCGCTACAGAATTGTGAAGATCGCCTAATTGTTCATAGCAGGTGGCCAGAGTGAAATACGACCAGATGTCATTTTCGCCTCGCGAGATAAGATCGTTTTGAATACGCAAAGCTTCCAGAACACTCCCTTTGCGGAGCAGACTATCCGCGCGATGCCTTATTGTCCGTTGGTGCGTGGGCACGCCGGACAAAACGCGCTCGTAAATGGCCAACGCCTGGTCTTCTTTTCCTCTGACCGCAAACCGATTGGCGATCGCCTCAAAAAAATCCGCGGATTGTTCAGTTATCGGAAGATACGATCGTGCTTGCAGCACATCCTCATCAATAAACCGGATAAACAAGTCTGTCCATTTCAGGCTTGCCTTGTCGGGATCGGATGATTGCATGTATAATTGAAGATCTATCTTCTCGAGGATGGTCGGGTCCATGTCTAGAACGCTCCGGACCCAATTCTGCCTGTTTGGGTGCGCGCCCGCGCGGTAGCCGATGTTCAGCCACTGTCGGTAGGCGGCTCGCGGGGGAACTGGCTGCTTGTCGAGATAGGTTTCAACGTAAAAGTCAGGATAAAAGATAAATTTCTCGTGACACGGGAGCAGGTGGTTAATCCCCACTTCGCAGAAGTGAACCAGGCACCGATAACGGTTTGGTGTTGTTAGATCGTGGGCAACAAGCGGGTTGGCATGAAAGTAATAAAGAAAATCAAACATTTCGAGGACTGCGGATGATAGCCAATGTGAGGACAGGAGATGCTCGCAATTGCGATACCGCAGGCTTGTCGTGTTACCATCCCACCGCGTGGCAGAGCATGGTCGAACCCGGTTTCGCGCTGTGCTGCCATAGACGGCTTCTGCGAATTTCGGGTCTACCTCAAATTCCTCTGTTTTCGCGGCTCCAGCTACCCCCGGCCAGAGCGTTTGCAGCTCCGCGGTGGCAAACGGACATGAGGGATCAAGCCGATAGGCGGTAAGGTAGGCCTCTGCAGCCTCATAATGGCGGCCCTGAAGCTTGAGGACGTGGCCCAGCTGAAGATGTGTGTCAGAAACCGTCTCGTCGAGCGCAAGCGACCGTCTGTATGCCTCTTCGGCAGGATCGAGTAGGCCTTGCTCCTTCAATGCGTGGCCGTACTGAACCCAAATTGGCGTATTTGCGGGGTTTAGGTCGAGCGCTGCGCGATAATACCGTGCCGCCACCTCCCAATGGCGCAGGTCGCGTGCCCGATCCGCCAGAGTAATCCGGCTGGGCTCGACAGACCTACTAAACGGACGGTGCAACATTTCTTAGCATCCTGCTAATCGACACCCGAGCCGAACATACCGTTCTCTTTCACTTCGGATGCGGCTGAGCGCTGTTAACTGCTCTCCCTGGAGAATATCGGATTCAATCGTTGCGTCTGCACGTCTAAACGAGCTAAAAAACTCGGATCCGCCAATTTCTGTGCTATTAAACGATGTCGGAATCAAAGGCGGCAGATCCCTATAATCGACAATCTCTCTAAAATATCTACATAAGAAAGGGGGGTAACGATCCAGCAGTGTGAGTCGATATATTCCCCTTTGCTCAAGATGTTGCGCGCGTGATTGTAGGCAAGTTGCGGTGCGCCTTCTCCGGCGAACGCCGGAAGACTTTTGACATCCGTTTGCGATAGCCAAATTGCCCCGGGCTCTATAGCCTTGGCATGAAAGCAGTAGTCAAAGGTTTGGCGAATGCTCGGATTCCTGTAGCTTAGGAGATCAGCTTCGACCACCTCGCCGATGGTGCTGCGCGGACAATCAACATCAAAAGTGAACCGACAGTCTGGGATAGCCAGGTTGAATACTGCACCCGGCCGCAAGACTTCTGCAATTCCACGCAGCCAGCCCAGCATATTTGGAACATGCTCAATCACGTGGCTCGCAATTGCCCAGTCGAACAATTCGCCTGTCCCGATGACATCGGCTAACGACCCGCTTCCCGACCAAATGTAGGTAACCTCGACGAGCGCGTTTACCCGCTCGGGGAACGCGCGATGCTGCTCCCGGAGATTGGCGGTGTCGGTAAAATCAACGAAGCGCACGTCGCCACGAGACGGATCAACCATGGGCTTATTCAGCGCCCCGAACTCGAGACCTTTCTGGGACTCCGGTTCGATCCCGGGCGTTAAAATCTGGTACCGGTCTGTCATCGCAAGTCCACCATACGATTTTTGAGGCGCCCCATCATCAATTGCACGAAGTGCCGAACGGGTCAGGGCCGCCACCTCTGTAGTTCGGGGGCGGCGATATCGCCGCCGGCCGCAACGTTGGAGAAGCAGAATGCCCCTGAACGTGGTCGTCATCTACGAGGTGTCGCAACTCGGCGATCTGAGTTTCTGACCAGCCGAGCCCACCCAATTCAAGCAGCGGATAGGGCATTGAAGGGTCCAGGACGAAGGCGCGCAGGTAGGAGGCTTCGGCCTCTTTGGTCTTGCCCTGGAGCTTCAGAACGTGACCTAATTGGAGGTGCGTATCGGCCACGCCCGGATCAAGCAACAGCGCCCTTCGGTAGGCAACCTCTGCTTGTGCCAGCTTTTCGGGGTCCTGCAACTCGCCGGACTCCTTTAATACATGACCGTACTGAACCCAAATAGCCGGATTGCGGGGATTTCGGTCGAGAGCCTTGCGGTATAGCTGAGCGGCTATCTGCCACTGCCGAGCGTCTCGAGCGCGATCGGCAAGAGCGGTGCCGCTCAGTTTCTTGCGCTTCGGGCTCAACCACCGCATCACACGACGATTCTCAGTAAGAACATCATGCTCTCCCGTCAGTCGCTGAGGACTGATTCTCCCGAGGGTTTCCCCGTCCCTGCCCACAGCGGAACACGGCGAAAACTCGGCTAGCGTACGCTCGGCCAATGAAACGTCATAGCCCTGCGCCGCGAGAAGCTGTCGCCAATCGCTGATATCGACACCGGCAAAGACGTCCCGGATCGTCTTCACCTTCACGAATGGAAAGCCGGCCTCAAGAAGGCATTTCCAATGATAGATCGTGGGATCGCGAGCATCCGTCGCCGGAAACATCGGCTCGCAATTGAGCCCCGCGGCGTTTAGGATTGATGCGAAGGGCACCTCGAATTCATTAATGACATCCTCGATCTCCGTATACGAGACGATGCCGTTGATGAATTTGCGCAACTCGGCGGATGACAGCGCACGATGCTTGAGCGCGAGAAAGTAGCTTTGAACATGCCAAGCCCGATCAAAATTCTCGGTCAAACCAACAAAGTCGGCGGGGCTGTTACGCAGTCTGGTCAATATGTTGCGAAATGCAATGTCGTTGGTCGGGCCGATCACACTGTCGTTGAGCAGATAGAGGATTCCTGCGTCGAACAGCTCAGGCTGGAGTCGGAGAATGTGCGCCCACGCGGCAAAATCGTAACCTTCATTCTGACGAACGAAAACGCCATCAATCTCACTTGTCATATTGATGTCAGCGGCTTCGGACGGTCTGTCAGCGTTCACTATCAGTATAGGCGAAATGTCTTGGCGCTTGAGGCTTTCAAGATAATGACGCACGTGCGGCTTCAGTCGGCCACGAGGCGAATGCGTGACAAAGAGCGCCACTTCATCACTGAATGAGGGTGTCCTCACGCAGCGGATCTCGGCATGGGTAACTGCGCGCCAACTGCCTGCTGCTGCGGGGTGCGGTTTGCGTCCGTCTCCTAGCAATGCTTGCAGCTCGGCAAGGTGAGTCTCCGACCAGCCGAGCCCGCTCAATTCCTGCAGCGGATAGGGCATTGACGGGTCCAGAGCGAACGCACGCAGGTAAGCTGCTTCGGCCTCACTGATCTTGTCCTGCAGGCTCAAAACATGACCGAGCTGCAGGTGCGGGTCGGCGGCGCCCGGTTCGAGCGATAGCGCCCTCCGGTAGGCGACCTCCGCCTTCGCCAGCTTGTCGGGATCACGTCGCCCGTCGGACTCTTTCAACGCATGACCGAACTGAACCCAAATGGGCGAATTGCGGGGATCTCGGTCGAGAACCTCCCGGTAGAGCTGGGCGGCGAGCTCCCACTGCCGCGCGTCTCGTGCACGATCGGCCAGAGTAATAAAGTCCGGCTTCCGGCGCAGCAAACCGGCCCGCGGGAGGTCAACCGTCCGGCCCGACGCCATTTCGTCCCCGATTAGATTGCCGGATCAGCTCCACTGGCTCGACTCAGAAACTCGACCGGGCGCCGCAGAACCACATGATGGCTTGCCGCCATCCACGCGGCTCGCCGGGTTTCATCGGCGCCGCTGTTTCGATACGGAACGCAGCGATCGCCGCCTTTCCGACCTCGCGAGCCGCCGTGAGCGTGCCTTGCAGCGTCACGATTTCAGCCTGCAACGCCGCTACGGCGGCGGCGTGTTCCTGCGCCGCGCGCTCGGCTTGCGCCACCGTCGCGTGCAAACCTACAATCTCGCCCTGTAGCGCTGTCTCTGAGGCCGTGCGTTGCTGCGCCTCGCCCTCCGCCCGTGCCAACCCGCCGCGTAACGCCGCGATCTCTGCCTGCATCGCCTCGGCCGCGGCAGCGCGCTCCTGTCCCGCTCGCTCAGCGCTGTGAAGAGCCGCCTCGCGCGCCGCCAGCTCCGCTCGCGCCGCTTGTTGGGCCGCCAGGAGCTCGTCGACCCGACGCGACAGTTCCGCAAGTCCCGCTTCGCGCTCGGCGAGCGTCGCCCGCAAACCGCTTGCCTCGCGCTCAATCTCGATCTCCGCAATCGCCTCCGCAAGACGTGCTTCCGCGTCGTTCGCTCTGCGCTCGGCGGTCTCGATGATTGCATCGCGTTCGCCAAGGGCCGTCCGCAGCGCTGCCGCTTCCTGCTCGCTCTCGGGAAGCTTGGCGGCGATTTTGGCAACCTCCTCGAAGGCCCTCAGAAAAGGCCTCTGCAATTGCTGAAAGCTGACAAACTGCGAGACGATGTAGGCGATTTGGTCACGTGCACCGTCCTGACCGTCGCGACTGGCGAGCTGGTATAAGGTGCGCACCAAGGGCTGGCCGGCTTCTTGATGAGCGGGCGCGTCATGCCGTGCGCCGGGATCTACGACATCGGACAGGAGCAGAGCGAGATCGGCTTCGCTCTGCTGCCAGGGCAAATCGAGAAATTTTTTCAATTTCTCGATGTTGGCCGCCGGATTGTCGAACCAATCTTCGTATTTTATCGCGCAGTAGTCGAAGTTGCTGCAATACCGAAAGAAATCGATCATGTAAACGAGCCAGCGATATTCCCCGATTTCGGGGTCGAGGCCGTCACGCGCATTAAGCGATCGGGCGACCTGCGCGGGATTGCGCAGGCACAGCACGATCTTCGGCGCCAGCTTGAGCTCGTTGAAAATCTGATGCCACACCGGCATCAGCCGTACCGTGCGCGGATCCTTGAAGCCGAAATAGCCGTCGCCCATCCGCGTTTCGAGAAAAGCGACGATCTCGCGCTTGATCTGGGTGATGCGCGGCTCTGCCCACCACGCTACCGGCAGCGCAAAATCGTGAAATCGACCGAAATAGTCACGGTTGAAGAGGCGGAATATGCGGTCGTGAAACTCGACGATCTCCCATCGCTCCCAATGGCCCCGAGGATTGTCCGGCTCCAGCGAAGTCTTTCCCGGACCCGGGAGTTCGTCGGCCATGTCGACGCCAAGCGCGCTCAGGAGGTGGGAGCACAACGAGGTGCCGCTGCGGTGCATGCCCAGCACGAGGACGATGGGCCGGCGATACACCACACCTGAAATCGCCGCGATCCGGTCCCGCCGCGGCGGTTCGATGAAGAGAGACTGCGAGGTGAGCATGTCGTCGTTCACTGCCGGTAGCTATCCCGAAGGCTCACGCAAACGGCGGAGCCCGCAGCGTGAGGTCGATCGCCCCTAATGCAGGCTTCCGCCACCGCTCGTGCAGCCGTGCGGCCACTGGCCTCAGCCATTCCACCATGACTAAATTCCCCGAACCAGCGTCTTCGATCAGCGGGCAGCCGGCATGGCGGCCATTTTCTACCGCGGCTGGGCGCCGCCGGCAACCGCCGAGGGTCGGGTGTGCGGCAGTATGACATCCTGTTGCGGATCGGCCCTGCAACTTCTCGGCGGCCTCCGCGATGCCGTTGCTTGGTGCGGAGCGCATTCATGACAGTACGCCAAATCGTGAGGCCGAGGATGAATTTCAGCCGGATTCGACACGCCTATTCCATCAGCATCCCTATTCCATCAGCATCCTTTTCTTTTTCGAGGGATTTGTGTAAACGAATTTGGATAGGTTGAGGGGAACGAAGCCAGCATGCAAGTAGCAGTGACCGAGATTGCTGACATCAAGCTGATCACGCCAGTTCGCCATGTCGATTCGCGCGGGTTTTTCTCGGAAGTATTCAAGGAAAACGTGCTAAGGGAACATGGAATTGACATTCACTTTGTACAGGACAATCACTCATTGTCGGCAAGCAAGGGCGTGGTGCGCGGTCTGCATTACCAAATTCCGCCGTTCGCCCAGGCCAAGCTGTTGCGCGTGACGGCGGGGTCGATCCTCGATGTCGCCGTCGATATCCGCTGGGGCTCGCCAAGCTTCGGCCGCCATGTTGCGGTGGTTCTCAGCGCTTCGGAGGGCAACCAGATCTCGATACCGGAAGGGTTCGCCCACGGTTATTGCACGCTCGAGCCCGATACCGAGGTCATCTACAAAGTAAGCGCCTATTATTCGCCCGAGCACGATCGTGGGCTTTTGTGGAGCGATCCCGCGCTCGGCATCGCCTGGCCGGTATCAGCTGATGGGGCCGTGGTATCGGACCGAGATCAGAAACACCCGGTCCTGTCCTGTCTGCCGCGGTTTTTCGAGTATGAGCCGCCGGTTGCGCCCGGCGCAGCCGGCGAATGATGAAGGGGATCATTCTAGCCGGCGGTTCAGGCACGCGGCTCTACCCGGTCACGTTGGCGGTGAGCAAGCAGCTGCTGCCGGTATACGACAAGCCGATGATCTATTACCCGCTGACGACGCTGATGCTGGCGGGGATCCGCGACATCCTGGTCATCACGACGCCTGATGACCGCCCTCGGTTCGAGGCGCTGCTCGGCGACGGCGGGCAATGGGGCCTGTCGCTCGCCTATGCCGAGCAGCCCCGGCCCGACGGGCTCGCGCAGGCATTTGTGATCGGCCGCGACTTCATCGGCGGCGACTACGTGGCGCTGGTGCTCGGCGACAACATCTTTTACGGGGACGGCCTCTCGGCGACCTTGCAGCGGGCGGCGCGACCGCGTCGCGGCGCCACCGTCTTCGGCTACCAAGTCCGACACCCCGAAGCTTATGGCGTGGTCGAGTTCGACGCGTCCGGCAGGGCGGTGTCGATCGAGGAGAAGCCGCGTCAGGCTCGCTCGCACTGGGCGGTGACGGGGCTCTATTTCTACGATGAAGCGGTTGCCGAGATCGCGACCGCGCTCAAACCGTCGGCGCGGGGCGAGCTGGAGATAACCGATCTCAACAATGTCTATCTCGAGCGTGGTCTCTTGGCTGTCGAGCGGCTGAGGCGCGGCTACGCGTGGTTCGACACCGGGACTCACGAGTCCCTGCTCGAAGCGGCCGAATTCGTACGCACGATCGAGATGCGTCAAGGCCTCAAGATCGCCTGCGTCGAGGAGGTCGCCTACCACATGGGTTACATCGACCGCGAGCGCCTCCTGCAGCTCGCCCGCCGGCTGGGCAAAGGCGAGTACGCCCGATACCTCGAGACGCTATCGGAGTACGAATAGCGATCGTCTACCCGCCCACTCAATGCCGTCGTCGTAAGCGAAAGAGGGGAGGGCGGTCGGGCTGGGTCGTGATGATCCCGATCGGGGTCACCGATCCAGTATCGGCGCGCCCGATCTCGAAAGCCTTGATCATCTTGGCCAGCACCAGAGTGGCCTCGGTCAGCGCGAACTGGGCGCCGATGCAGACGCGCGGCCCGATGCCGAACGGCAGGTAGGTGAATCGGTCCGGGGCCGGCATGCCGGGCAAAAAGCGCGCCGGATCGAAAACATCCGGCTGCACCCACAGCCGGCGATGCCGATGGAGCACCCAGGGCGCGATAAACACGATCGAGCCAGCCGGCACCTCAATGCCGTCGACGTTGTCGTCCCTTCGCGCCTGGCGGACGATCGCATAGGCCGGGGGATAGAGGCGCAGCGCCTCGTGCACGACCGCGCGGGTGTAGACCAGCCGCGGCAAAATCGCGTCCGCGGCGTCGGGGCCGAGTTCGAGCGCCGCGACTTCCCCCGCCAGCCCTTCCTGGACAGCCGGCGCCGCGGCGATCAGATAAAGTGACCAGAAGAGGGCCACCCCCGTCGTCTCGTGACCGGCGGCGATCAGGGTTGCCACCTGGTCGACCAGGTCATCGGCGGAGATCGGAGCGCCCGTCTCGGGATCGCGGGCCGTCGACAGCAGATCGAACAAATCGCCAGGTGCCGCCTGGGGCGCCTTGTCTCGGCGGTCGGCAATGATGCGGCCAATCAGCCTGATCCAGCGCCGCCGCACGCGACGCCGCAACAGGTCACGAGGGCTGGGGATCGCCAATGGCAGCAAGAAGTCGAGCATTGTAGGGCGGCCGATACCCGCGGCGTAGCGGATCATCAGATCGCGCAACTCGGGTCGATGGCGCTCCATGGCCAAGGAAAACATCGAGGTGCCGGCGATCTCCAAGGCGAGAGCCTGCATCGCCGCCAGCAGGTCGACCTCAGATTCCGCAAAGGCCGCGAGCTTTGCGACCACGCCGTCGGCGGCGATCGCCACATGACGGGCCAACAACGGGATCGTGCGCGGGGCGAAGGCCGGGGCCACGGTTCGGCGTTGATGCTTCCAATCCTCGCCCTCGCTGAGCAACAAGCCGTTGCCGAGCAGCGGCCGCAGCATGCGGATCGTGCCCCGAGTCCGGCCATAATTTTGTGGGTTCTCGACGAGGATGTGGTGGATTCCTCGAGGACGATTGAGAATGATCTGCTGGCGGCCAAAAAAGCTGCGAAAAACCACCTCGTCCTCAAAGGCCTGCGGCGGAAACGCCAGGAGCGCGTTCTCGCGCAGCATCTTGGCGATGGCCCGCCCCGATTGGGTGTCGGCGGGGGCCCGAGGAGGGGAAGAAACCAGCGACTGCGCTTCGGTCACCTAGCTTACCCGGTTCTAAGGTCTGACACGACAAAGATCGGCATGCTTAGGCGGCGTTCCAACGTCGGGTCATGTCGACCTTTGCCGCGGCTGGTCGCAGGAGCGGCAGCGCCAACATCGACACCAAGATCAACGCACCGATGACGAGCCAGGCCTCGTTGAAGGCGGCAACGAGCCCGGCGCGCTCGACCAGCGGTGCGACGAGCGCATGAGTGGCGTCATCCACCGCGCCGAGCGGCACGCCGGTGAAACGCTCCGTCGGCAGCCCAACCAGCCGCGCCGCCGCGGCGTCGCCGGCCTGAAGCCGCGCGACGATCGCCTCGACATGTACCGGGATACGCAGGTCGAGCACGGTGTCGATCAGGGCCAGGCCGATCGCTCCCCCGAGATTGCGCATCAAGTTGAACAGCCCGCTGGCGTTCGGCACGAGAAAAGGGTCGAAGCCGCCAAGCGCCAGCGAGGTGGTCGGCAACAGACAGAGCATCACCGCGGCGCCGCGCACGATCTGCTGCCAGAACAATCCCCAGAAATCGGTCTCGAAACTCATGAAGCTATTGCCGATGAAGCCGATCGCGAGCAGGGCGTAGCCGGCGGCGGTCACCAGCCGGATGTCGGCACGCCGTGCGAGCGCCGTCGCGACCGGCGCCATGACCAGCTGGGCGGCCCCGGTCACCATCATGATTTCGCCGATCGCCAGCGCGTCGTAATTCCGGACCAAACCGAGGAACAGGGGCAACAGATAGGTGGCGCCGTAGAGCCCGATGCCGAGAACAAAGCTGAACCAGCAACCGGCGGCAAAGTTGTGGGTGCGGAACGGCGACAAATCGATCAGCGGCTTCG
>Ga0210407_10002935_pt1 | contig 14181 bp, 12 predicted proteins | sample IncBWC27MmetaG_FD_150860 | JGI IMG/M metagenome (GOLD analysis project Ga0210407, IMG submission 150860) | Forest soil microbial communities from Barre Woods Harvard Forest LTER site, Petersham, Massachusetts, United States - Inc-BW-C-27-M | ecosystem: Environmental > Terrestrial > Soil >...
AATTGATCCAACTTCACATCGAGTGTTGACCGCAACAACCGTAATTGCGTGACCAGTTCACGGCTCGAATTGGCTCGATCTGCCAATAGCAACATCGGCGGCGACAGGTCGGCCAGGTCCAGGTTAAGGTTTCTCAACGAATGCATCAGGTTCTGCACATACGGCGACCGAATATCAAACAACTCGATCCGCCCATTCACCTGCTCACGCAGGTGCGACCAATCCAGATCGAGAAACGGGTGATTCCGCGATACCTTGCGAACCACATCGTCCGTTATTCGCGGCCGTTCCCCCAGCCGCGCTAAATGCAATTGCTGCACCTTGCCCTGCCGGCGTACGTTGTGCACCAGAAAGTAGGTGTTGCCTTTGCGCCGAACGAAAGCCACATCGCCTCCTTTTCGGGCGGGGCACCTGCAACAACCGCACTGCACGACTACAGACTTAGATGCTATTACGTAGTGTATGGGTGGTCCACTACAAGAGCAATAGTACGAACGGTTGGAGTTGCCTACGTTGTATCGTATCCGTCATTACTTGTTGCAGCGTCTTGAGCGGTCTCAAGCGCCTCGTAGCAGTGCCTCGCTTCCCTAGATTGCCGCGACGCGGCCCTCTCGGTTCGATTAAACTGTCACCAGAGGTGAAAAATGTCCTGGGATCCCGTCTATCGGCTCGTGAAACTAATTCCGCGCGGCCGGGTTACTACTTATGGGCAGCTTGCTACAGCTCTGCGCCTGCCCGGCGGCGCTCGCGCCGTTGGTTACGCCTTGGCCGCAACCCCGAACGGCCGGGGAATTCCCTGGCATCGCGTCATCGGCGCAGGCGGCAAAGTGACGATGCCGGAACCGCACGCCAGCCTGCAGCGCCGCCTCCTCGCCAGCGAAGGTGTGCCCATCGAAGGCACTAGAATTGACATGAAGCTGTTCGCCTGGTCTCCGAAATCGCGCTCCAAACCTCGCGCCAAATCACGCGCTAAATCACGCAAACCCAAACGCAAGCCCTCCCGCCGAGTCGCGCCGAAATCACGAGTGTGATATAGAAGATAGCTCCACAATCACTGAGGACATTTTTCGTGCCGGAACCCATCATCGCAGTTGAAGGCCTGTTCAAAAGCTATGGCGCCGTCGAAGCCGTCCGCGGCCTCAGCTTTTCCGTCCAGGAGGGTGAGGTTTTCGGTCTGCTGGGCCCCAACGGCGCGGGAAAGACCACCACCGTCGAAATCCTTGAAGGCATGCGCACGCCCGACCGCGGCACGGCACGCGTCTGCGGCCTCGATCCCGAAAAAGCGGGCTCGGAGTTCAAGCAGAAAATCGGCGCCGTGCTGCAGTCCACTTCCCTGCCCGACAAACTTCGCGTCAAGGAAGCTCTCGATCTATTCGCAAATTTCTACACCAAGCGCGCCAACACAGAATCGCTGCTAAAGCGTTTTCAGCTCGAGGAAAAGCGCAACGCTTTCTACAGCCAGCTATCCGGCGGGCAAAAGCAGCGTCTCGCCCTGGCGATGGCGCTCGTCAATAATCCGCAAGTGGTGTTTCTCGACGAGCCTACTGCCGGCCTCGACCCGCAGGTCCGCCGCGAAATCTACGACATCATCGAGGAACTGCGCAAAGACAAGAAGACGGTGCTAATCACCACGCATTACATCGAAGAAGCCGAGCGCCTCTGCGACCGCGTCGCCATTGTGGACTACGGCCGCATCATCAAAACCGGCTCGCCGCGCGAACTGAAACATTCCTCTGCTGGAACCACGCGCATCGAAGTCCGTCTCGCGCGGCCGCTGACCAACGACGTTCTGAGCACGCTCGAAGGCGTCGCCGATTGCCGCGACTTCGACGGTACCTACGTCCTGCATTCAACACTTCCTCCCCGGACCATCGTCGCGCTCGTGAAGCAGCTCGAAGCGGAAAACAACGAACTGCAAAGCCTGGAAATGTTCTCGCCCTCTCTCGAAGACGTCTTCATCGAGTTAACCGGCCGCAGGCTAAGGGACTGAAAATGGCCTCCAACCCCATCACCAATACCTGGACGCTCACAAAAATCCGCGTGCGCCTCGCCATGCGCAATCGCACCTTTCTGTTTTTCAGCCTGATCATGCCGCTGGGCTTCCTGTTCTTCTTCGTGCTGGTTTTTAGTAAGGGCTCCACCGGATGGATTGCTTACATTCTCGGCGCCGTGCTCACCCTCACGGTGATGGGCAGTTTCTGGGGACTCAGCGTCCAGCTGGTAATGTTTCGCGAAGCGGGAATCCTGCGCCGTTTCCGCCTGGCGCCCCTGGGCGCCGGACCGATGCTCGCGTCCAGCATCTTGGCGAATTATTTGCTGGTCGTTCCTTCAGTGATCATCGAAATTCTCGCCTGCAAATGGGCGCTGCACATGCCGGGCTGGGGCAATCTCTGGGCGGTCTTTTTGCTGATTACCATCGGCTCGGCGGCTTTCTCCGCTTTCGGCCTGATCGTCGCCAGCGTCACCAACACCATGCAGGAAACGCAAGTCATCAACCAGCTCATCTGGACCGGCTTCCTGTTTCTCTCGGGCGCCAGCGTCCCGCTCGCCATCTTCCCGCACTGGATTCAACGCGCCGCTCTGTTCATGCCCGCCACTTATCTGGCGAACGGGCTCGAGGCCGCCACCACGAACGCCTCTACCCCCACCGAAGTCCTCACGGATTTCATCGCCCTAACTCTTGGCTTGCTCGTCGCTTTCGAAATCTCTCGCAGGCTTTTCCGCTGGGAACCCGAAGCGAAATTCCCCAATAGCGCCAAGCTCTGGGCCCTCGCCGCCCTGGTTCCCTTCGTGATTTTCGGCATCTACGAGAACGTTGCCGGCAATCGCCTCGAGCGCATCCAGCACAATTTCCGATCGCTCAGCAATCGCGAAGCGCCTCCTCCGCCCTCCGACGTACATTGAACCCGGATCAACCCCGAATTTCTATCGCCGCACTTTAAATCTAAATCCACGCGGCTTCCGGCAACATCCAATTCCTGACGATTTCAGCGGCAGCCGGCTCGCTAGCGGAATTGCGGGACGCCCAACGCTGGATTTCGACGCCTCGCAAGAGTAAAACAGTTCGTAGCATTCGGGCCGAAAGCCGCTCTCCGGCCGCGAAAATTCCGTCGCACCAAATCTGGCAGTCCACAGGAGGCTCGCATGCAACGCACCGCCACAGCAGTCTGGAACGGCACCCTGAAAGACGGCAAAGGCAGCATCAGCACTCCCAGCGGCACGCTGAACAGCGCGCCCTACTCCTTCCTCACGCGCTTTGAAAACGCCAAAGGCACCAATCCCGAGGAATTAATCGGCGCGGCCCACGCCGGCTGCTTCGCCATGGCTCTTTCCGCTCAGCTCAGCACCATGAATTTCACTCCGGAAAGCATCAAGGTCAACGCCACCGTCTCACTCGAAAAACTCGAAGCCGGATGGACCATCTCCAAAATCCATCTGGACCTCGCCGCGCGCATCCCGGGAATTTCGCAGTCCGCGTTCGAATCCGCGGCCGCCAGCGCCAAAGCCAATTGCCCGGTCTCTCGTCTCTTCAAGGCCGAAATATCGCTAACGACCGTACTGGAGCAGGCTGCATGATCTTTCCCGTCGTCCTGGGCCTCTGCATCATCGCGGCAATCCTGCTGGAAGCTTTCGAAACCATCATTCTGCCGCGCCGGGTCACGCGCCGCTTCCGCCTCACACGCGCGTTCTACCTTTTCTTGTGGATACCCACCAGGGCCGTCGCCCGCTTGATCCGTTCCCCAAAAACACGCGAATCGTTTCTCAGCTTCTTCGGCCCTCTTTCCCTGCTGATCCTCTTTGCCTTCTGGGCCACCCTGCTGATTTTCGGATTCGGATTCTTGTACTACGGCAACACGCCGCACGACCCCACCAGGCCTTCGCTTGAAACTTGTTTTTATCTAAGCGGCACCACATTTTTCACGCTGGGCCTCGGCGACGTCACTCCCCACACTTCCGCCGAACGCGTCCTCGCCATCTTTGAAAGCGGCCTGGGTTTCGGTTTTCTCGCGCTCATCATCAGCTATCTGCCGGTCATCTATCAGGCGTTCTCCAAACGTGAAGTCAGCATCGTTCTGCTCGACGCGCGCGCCGGCTCTCCGCCCACCGCGACGGAACTGCTCCTCCGCCACGCCGGCCCTCATGGCCTCGACGCTCTGCTGATCCTTTTCCGTGATTGGGAGCACTGGTCCGCGGAGCTGCTGGAAAGCCACATCTCCTATCCCGTTGTCAGTTACTTCCGCTCGCAACACTCCAATGAGTCCTGGCTCGCCGCTCTCGCCACGATTCTCGATTCCACGGCTCTGCTGATCGCCACATCCGATAACCCTTGTTCGCGTCAAGCGCGACTCACCTTCGCTATGTGCCGCCACACCGTTGCGGATCTAGCGCAGGTCTTCTTCGCCAAGTCGGTCGCTGGCGCACCTGACCGTTTGCCTCCCGAGCAACTCGCGCGCATGTACGCGAGCCTCGAACACGCCGGTTATCAACTCCGCAACGACGAGTCCTCTCACGCAAAACTGAAAGAGCTGCGCGATATGTACGAGCCGTACATACACTCCCTCGCGCGCTACCTGTACGTCGAGCTGCCGCCCTGGATTCTGGCGAGTAACATCACCGAAAACTGGAAAACCAGCGCTTGGGGTCGAATCTCCGGCGCCTCTGGCCGTGGTCACGCGGCCCAAGATATTGAGGATCACTTCTAGTGTTCCTCTGAAATATTCTCCGGCATCTTTCCCGCTCTCCGCGACTCTAATAGTTCAGGCTCGCACGATTATTTCTCGCCGGAGGAACATCCCGTGACCGAACGACTGGAAGGCCTGGAGCGCGTCATCCGCGGTGAGCTCCCCGCTCCTCCCATCGCGCAACTCATCGGCTTCAGACTGGTCGCCGTGAAGCCCGGCGAGGCGGTCGTCGATTTTGAATCCAGCGAAAAACACGCCAATCCCATGGGCACTCTCCATGGCGGCGTTCTCTGCGATGTCGCCGACGCCGCCATGGGAATCGCCTTCGCCGCCACTCTGGACGACGGCGAGTCTTTCACCACGCTGGAATTGAAGATCAATTTCCTACGCCCCGTCTGGAATGAAAAATTGCGCGCCGTCGGAAAAGTCGTCAAACGCGGCAACACCGTCGGTCTGGTGGAATGTGACATTACCAACGCCTCCGGCGTTCTGGTCGCGCGCTCCTCATCTACCTGCATGGTCCTCCGCGGCGCGCAAGCCACCGGTCGCTGAGCTCTCCGCCACGAAGCCGCCCGCATCAACCCCACGAATCTGTCTGATTTAGGGACTGACGTCCCAGCAACGGACGCTCCTCAAAGCGCAGAACAAACCCACACAGCGCAATCGCAACAAAATCTCATCGCGCTGCTAACACAGAAATAGCTTCCCACGTCTTACTTCACGAACCGCACAGGCCCGTTCGCTTCGCGCACAGAAGGAGCCAAAATGGCCTCATTCCTGCAAGATATCCGCCACGCCTGCCGCATGTTACTCAAGACTCCCGGCTTCACGCTGGTTGCGATACTCACCTTGGCCCTCGGCATCGGCGCGAATATCGCCGCCTTCAGTATTGTTGACGGCGTGCTGCTCCGTCCGCTTCCCTTTTCACATTCCGAACAGCTTGTGCGCGTATTCGACGATCTACGCGGTTCGAACACCAAGGACGTCGGCATGTCCGTCCCGCAATTTTGGGACTATCGCGATCGCGCCGGCGTCTTTCAAGACATCGCGGTGATCTGGCCCATCCCCGCGAACCTCACCGACGTGGAACGGCCCGAACGCATCGAAGTTCTGGCCACCAGCGCGAACTATTTCACCATGCTCGGTGTGCAACCCGCGCTCGGCCGAGTCTTCACGCAAACAGATGATGTCCCCGGCTTCATCAACGCTGTCGTCCTAAGCGACGGCTTCTGGCATCGCGAATTTGGCGGCGATCCCAAAGCCATCGGCAAGAGCATCCGGCTGGATGGCGACCTTTACCAGATCTTCGGCGTCATGCCTCCTGGATTCCACCATCCGGGAAAAACTCTAGAAACGGAAGAAGACGCGTACATCGCGGCCGGTTATAACGCGCTGCCATTTCCCACGCCACCGCTCCGTTCGGTTCGCATGCTTCCCGGCGCCATCGGGCGCCTGAAGCCCGGATTGAGCATCGCCGAAGCGCAAGCTCGCCTCGCAACCTTTGACGCTGGCTTGGCGCGTGATTACGCCACCGATTACCCTCCCGCTGCAGGCTGGGCACCGCGACTCGTTTCCGTACAGCAGGATCTCACCGCCAACGTCCGCGCCGAACTTTTCGTGCTCTTTGCCGCAGTCGGATTCGTGTTGCTGATCGCGTGCGTCAATCTGGCGAATCTTCTGCTGGCTCGCGCCTCCGGACGACACCGCGAGATTGCCATCCGCCTCGCTCTCGGCGCCGGACGCGGCCGCCTCATCTCTCAACTACTCACCGAAAGCGTCCTGCTCGCTTTCGTATCCGGCTGCGTTGCCCTGATCACCGTAGTCGCACTGAAAAACGCCCTGCTGAATTTCGCCCCCGCGGATATCCCGCGGCTAAGCGAAGTGACCATCTCCCCCGCCGTCCTTTTCTTCGCTCTACTGGTTTCGATTTTCACCGGTGTGATCTTCGGTCTGGCACCCGCCTTGCAAGCCGCCAGCCCCAACCAAATCTCGAGCCTCAGAGAGGGCAGCCGCGGCTCCGGTTCCAGTAAGCGCCAGATGCGCGTCTCCAGCGCGCTGGTGGCCTCCGAAGTCGCGCTCTCGCTGATCCTCTTAATCGGCGCCGGCCTCTTCCTCCGCAGCTTCTGGCAAATCCTGCAAGTCCGTCCCGGCTTCAATCCTCATCATGTGGTCACAGCGCAGATGTGGCTGTCGTACCCCAATGATCCCGCGCAGAACCGCTATTTCACCACTCCGAAACGCGCCGCCTTCATGCGTGAAGTGCTCCGCCGCGTGTCCGCCCTTCCGGGCGTCGAAGAAGCCTCCATTGGAAGCGGTGGAAGCTTGCCTCTCGTGACCACGCGAAACCAGATCCCCTTCGTGATTGAAGGCCGCCCAGCCGATGCGGAGCGAACGCCCGTGGCAGACGCGGCCGCTGTCACTCCATCACACTTCCAGGTCCTCGAAATCCCCGTGTTGTCAGGTAGAAACTTCACCGATTCAGACGACGACAAGGGCCTTCCCGTCGCACTCGTGGACCAGGCCTTCGTCCGTCAGTATTGCCCGAACGAGAGCCCGCTCGGCAAGCGGGTAAAGCTCGGTCCGGTCCAGTCCACCAACACCTGGTTGAACATCGTAGGCGTCGTCGGCAACGTGAAATCCGAGTCACTCGAGTCCCAGGAAGTCCCGCACATTTATCTCTCTGACTTCCAGTCCCCCAATTTCAATTCAGTCATCTACGCTCACACGGCGGCCGATCCGGGCATCATCGGCGACGCGATTCGGCGCGAAGTTCAGGCGGTTGATCCAGACGTGCCGGTATATGCGGTGCGTTCCATGGAAGAGGTAGTCGCCAGATCCATGGCGGAGCGCCGCTTCGCGCTGGAAATTCTGGGGGTCTTCGCGGTCATCGCGCTGCTGCTTGCCTCTATCGGAATTTACGGCGTGATGGCCTACACCTTTAGCCAGCGCACGCATGAGATTGGGATTCGCATCGCCCTCGGCGCGCAGAGGCAACACATTCTCCGCATGGCTCTCGGCGAGGGCATGATCCTCGTCGCACTTGGCCTAGCCGCGGGATTATTCGGCGCGCTGCTGCTGACGCAATTCCTACGCTCCATGCTTTACGCCGTGAAACCGACAGATCCCGTAACATTCATCGCCATCGCCGCGCTACTAACCGCCGTAGCGCTCCTGGCCTGCTACATCCCAGCCCACCGCGCCACACGCGTAGATCCGTTAGTCGCCCTGCGCGACGAGTAGTCAGCATTTTTGTTTTGTTGTAATTGTTGTCGTTTAGATTTTAGTTTTCATTCCTAGTTTAGTTTTTGATTTCATAAGTGCCCTTAGTTGCGTTCATCTGTGGTGCCTTTCTCCTTCATTTGTTGGTCCAAATTGGAGCATCTCACCTCGGCACACACCACCCGCGACAGATTGACACCACGCCATCCGTGCTCTACTCTGCTGTTGTAGCCATTTTTAGATATTTTTTACGCGCGGAGCCACCCAATGCCCATACCAAAGACTGAAAAGATCTGGCACGACGGCAAGTTCATCAACTGGGACGACGCCAAAATCCACGTCCTCTCCCACGTCGTCAGCTACGGCTCCGCCGTCTTCGAAGGCATTCGCTGCTACGATACCGAACAAGGTCCGGCGGTCTTCCGCTTGACGGAACACATGCAGCGCCTGCTGAATTCCTCCTACATTTACCGCATGGAGGTTCCCTACAATCTCGACGATCTCTGCAACGCCAATCTGGAATTACTGCGCGTGAATAAAATCGGCGCCTGCTACATTCGCCCGGTGGTGCTGCGCGGCTATGGCGAAGCGGGCGTGGACCCCGTCGGCTGCCCCATCGAGGTGTACATGGCCTGTTATGCCTGGGGAAAATACCTCGGTGAAGAAGGCCTGCGCAATGGCGTGGACGTCTGTGTCAGCTCCTGGAATCGTCCCGCGCCCAATACCCTGCCGCAAATGGCCAAGTGCGCCGCCAATTACATGAATTCCCAGCTCATCCGCATGGAAGCCCGCGCCAATGGCTACGTCGAGGGAATCGCGCTCGACACCAACGGCTACGTCAGCGAAGGCTCTGGCGAAAATGTCTTCATCGTCTCCGGCGACACCGTAATCACTCCGCCGCTATCAAATTCCGCGCTTCCCGGCATCACGCGAAATTCCATCATGACCATCTGCAAAGACCTCGGCATTCCCGTCGTCGAACAGATCATCCCCCGCGAAATGCTCTACATCGCAAATGAAGTCTTCTTCTGCGGCACCGCCGTGGAAGTCACCCCCATCCGCTCCATTGACCGCGTAAAAATCGGCATCGGCTCCCGCGGCCCCATCACCAAACGCATCCAGGACGAATTCTTCGCCCTAGTCGAAGGCAAAAAACCCGACCGCCACAATTGGCTCACCCCCGTCGGCGTCCCCGCCGTCGCCGTTCGGTGAAGTTCGGCCGCGCCGCCCGTAGGGACCATTCGCCCGAGCGTTATTCGCTCCCCAAGTAAACCGAGAAGTTTTGTCGCTCACGGAGCGCTTCTCTGTCAGCATACGACTTATCCATGTCTCAATCCCTGGGGCCATGATATATACCTTCTAATCTTATGCCGAATGCAATAGTGATCGAGGACTTGACCAAGCTCTTCCGCGACGTAGCGGCCTTGAACGGGCTGAACATGACTGTTCCTGAAGGTTCAATCTTCGGGTTGGTAGGGCCGAACGGCGCTGGGAAAACAACCGCGATCAAGATCGTCATGAATATTCTGCGTGCGACGAGCGGTCGCGCGCAGGTACTAGGCTGGGACAGTCGCGACCTGGCCGGAACTGCCTTTTGTTCAATCGGCTACGTCTCCGAGAATCAAAAGCTTCCAGAATGGATGCACGTCGCAGATTTTCTCGCCCACGTTCGCAACTTTTATCCCACGTGGGACCGTGAGCTTGAGAACGACTTAGTCAAAAGATTTGACCTGCCCGCAAAACGTAAACTGAAAATGCTGTCTCGCGGGATGCGCATGAAAGTAGCTCTCGCAAGTTCCTTGGCATATCGGCCACGCCTGATCGTTATGGATGAACCGTTCAGCGGTCTCGATCCGTTGGTTCGCGACGAATTAATCGAATGCTTATTGCACGGAGCTGGGGAGGCCACGGTGCTGATCTCTTCGCACGACCTTGCCGAGATCGAGACTTTCGCCACCCACATCGGATATCTGGAAGCGGGACAACTCCGCTTCTCCGAAGAATTGAGGAGTCTCGCCTCGCGCTTCCGTCAGATTGAGTTGGACCTTGGTGCCTCTCCTTTGCAACACGGCGCACTCCCAGAAAGCTGGATGCATCTCGACGTTTCCAATTCGACCGTCCGATTCATCGAGAGCCGTTATGACCAGGGGAGGACACCGTCCGATATTCTTCAGGTATTTGGCGACGTAAAGAACGCAACTTACGCGTCAATGTCTTTGCGTTCCATTTTTCTCGCGATCGCGAAAGCCACACGTGAGACCAACGCATGAATCAGGTGCTCCACATTTTCCGCAAGGACGTTCGCAGGCATTGGCTGGAAATTATCGTCTCTCTCTTACTTCTTGTTGGGTTCGGCTGGAAGATGCCGATACTTTGGAGCCCGGACCCGAATTTCGGAGATGCGCAGATTTCACGATGGCTTTTCGCCCTCCTCGGCTTTTGCGTTTGCTTCTCATGGTGGTTCCTCATCGTTCGGGTGATTCACGGCGAGTCACTCGTTGGCGATCGCCAGTTTTGGCTCACGCGCCCGTATCAGCGGCGCTGGCTGATGGCCGCCAAAGTTCTGTTCATCATTGCGTTTGTAAATGTTCCTGTTCTGATTTTCGACGTCGCATTGCTGGCGCAGGTCGGCTTCTCGCCATGGCAGCACGTGCCGGCGATTCTTCAGGGGCAGCTCTTACTAACCGTATTCTTGGTCTTGCCGGTTGCGACGATCAGCGCCGTCACCGAATCGCCAGCACAGTTTCTGCTCATTTTCTTCGGGGTAGTTGCGTACAAAACTGGCGAGAGCTGGGGAGTATCGGAGATTCCAAGCTCGTCTGTCGGGGGCGACATTCCCAGCACCGCGGCAGTCATAGTGGCCGCCGCAACATGCCTGGGTTTGCTCGTTTTGCAGTATTTCAGAAGAGATACTGCGGTCTCTCGCTGGACCCTTCTGGGCAGCGTGTGTGTGACTGCGATTATCCTCACCGCAACACCCTATGGCCGGCTGGTGGAACATGCATATCCCGATTTACCAGCTGGTTCGTTGCTTACCGCTGGCGTGAAAATTGAGAAAAATAGTGGCGACCACCCCGCTGATAGTCCCGTCACGGGTAAGACTCTGAATCTTTACGTGCCGATCGATACAAACGGACTGGTCCAAGGATCAATCGTGGTGATCGAAGCCGCTCGCCTGACGATTCATGCGCCTGGTGGAGCCGCATGGAACTCCGGCTGGGTTAGCTCGGGCCGCGTTTTGTGGCCCGGACCGGCTCGATTCACTCAGGCATTCGACGTAAGCAGCAAATTCTATAGTTCGGTCGCGGGAAGCGCCGTGGATTTGCGGATTAGCTTGGCGGTGAGCGAATACCGCGAAGGTACATCGAGGGAAATCACCGTGGCTGCGGGCAGTTTCAAGGTAACTGATGGCGGAATCTGCGCCGCCGGGCAAGGCCGCTACTGGGCTTCTACTACTCTGCAATGCAAATCCGCCATGAACGAACCGGCGTTTGCGGCGCACCTGGATCCCAAAAGTTCGACATGTAACTTACCGGACCCAACTTGGCCGTCCCTGCAGCTTCCGCGCAACGACGGTAACCCGAGTGCCGAGTTTGGCGGCGGCGCTGGCTTGTTCCCGGTGCACCCATTTGAAATCAATTTCGGCGCTGCCACCAATCCGAAAGGCGACAAAGCCCTTTCGATAGTCTGCCCCGGAACGAAATTCAGCATCGCGACCCCTGCACCCTATAGTCGGTACAGGATCGCAACGGAAATACAGGCGGTTCATCTCGCAACTTATCGCAATTATGATTTCTAAGCCGACTTTTCGTTCGGTAGGGCGGGAGTTTGGCGCATAGTCTCAGTTGCGTGTTGACGCCTTTCTCCGCGCACTCGTTTCAAAAGCGGATGCGCGCTTGGTCAAGTCCCGGGGTGTCCCGATCAACGCGCCAATCAATCTCCGCCGCTCCCGGCGTTAGCGGCCGCCGGCGTCCAAGAGCTCGCCCATCTTTTGACCTATCCCCGTTAATTCAGTAGAATCGCGCGCGGCGCAATCACGCTAGCCTCAAACGCATCGCGCCGCGCATTTCCTGGGAGCGCCGTTTGTACAGCCTGACCCAAAAATTGCTCGCCGAATTCTTCGGCACCTTTGCCGTAGTTTTCTTCGCGGCAGGCGCCCTCTGCGCCGACCAATATCTCCGCTCCTCCGGTCAAGGCAGCATCACTATCCTCGGCCTCGCCCTGGCCTACGGCCTCACCGTCGGCATCATGGTCACCGCCATCGGACACGTTTCCGGCGGCCATCTGAATCCCGCGGTCACGGTCGCCTTCTGGGTCAGCCGCCGCCTGAGCACCATGCAAACTCTTCTCTACGCGATCGTGCAACTTCTCGGCGCCGTCGCCGCCGCTTACGCACTCATCATCATCATCCCGGATTCCAGCTGGCGCCCCGAAGCACTCGGCTCCATCACACCCGCGCTAGCGCCCGATTTCACGCGCCTGCACGGCATGCTCCTCGAAGGCGTGATGACCTTCTTCCTCGTCTTAGTTTTCTTCGCCACCAGCGTTGACGCCAGAGGCGCCTTTAACAAAGTAGCCGGCCTAGCCATCGGCCTAGCCGTCACCGTGGACGCCCTCTGCGGCCTCCCCTTCACCGGCGCCGCCGTCAACCCCGCCCGCGCCTTCGGCCCCGCCCTCGTCACGCGCAATCACTGGACGAACCACGGCGTCTACTGGGTCGGCCCCCTGCTAGGCGGCGTCCTGGCCGGCGTAATCTACGACCGCATCTTCCTCCCCGACCAACCACCGATCTAGCGCACTGCCCACCTGTCCCAAAGTTCAGGTTGTCCATTTCGCACCATCCGTCTCCGGCGCGTCTTGCACGCCCCACAATCCATGCTAGCTTGACTAGACGCTCCATCGAGCACAGGACTTCAAATGGCCATCAATATTGACGATCTCTTGCGCCGTGCTGTCGAAAGTCGCGCCTCCGACTTGCACTTGAAAGTCGGCAATCACCCCTATCTTCGCGTTGATGGCATCCTGAACCCGCTCAGCGACGTCCCGCGCATCACGCCTGAAGAAATGCTCTCCATGGCCTTCAGCATGATGACCAATCGCCAGAAACAAAAATTCAAAGAAACCGCCGAGCTGGACATGGCGTACGGCGTCGCCGGCCTCGGCCGTTTCCGCGTCAACGTTTTCCAGCAACGCGGCAACGTCGGCATGGTCCTACGCGTCATCCCCACAAAAATTCGCACGATCGAAGAACTCGAACTCCCGCGCATTCTTTCCACCGTTTGCGAAGAGCAGCGCGGCTTGATCCTCACCACCGGCACCACTGGTTCCGGCAAGTCCACCACGCTCGCCGCCATGATTGACCGCATCAATTCGCTGCGCTCCGAGCACATCATCACCATCGAAGACCCGATCGAATATCTGCACCGCGATAAAAAAGGCTTCATCAACCAGCGCGAAGTGGAAGTGGACACCGCGTCCTTCTCCACCGCGCTACGCGCCGCATTGCGCCAAGACCCGGACGTCGTCCTGGTCGGCGAAATGCGCGACCTGGAAACCATTTCCACCGCCATTCTCGCAGCCGAAACCGGCCACTTGGTTTTGTCCACTCTGCACACTCTCGACGCGACGGAAACCATTCAGCGCATCATCGCCGTTTTTCCGCCGCCCGAACAAAAACAAATTCGCTTGCAGCTTGCCGGCACGCTGAAAGCTGTCATCAGCCAGCGCCTCGTGCGCAAAGCCGATGGCTCCGGCCGCGTCCCCGCCGTCGAAGTCATGATCTCCACCGGATACATCCGCGATTGCATCATCAATCCCGACAAAACGCGCATGATCCGCGACGCCATCGCCGCCGGCGTCAGCCAATACGGCATGCAAACCTTCGATCAATCGCTCTTCGATCTCTACTCGCGCAACCTGATCACGTTCGAGGAAGCCATCCTGCGCGCCAGCAATCCGGACGATTTCCGTCTGCGCGTCCAAGGCGTCCGTTCCAGCGCCGATTCCGCCCGCGAAGACATGGAACGCGCCATGTCCGAATTCGACAGCACTAACTCCTCGCGCCGCTAAGATCTTCAAGGCGCGCCGTGGATGTTTAGGCGGATCGCCGCACCGTCGCGCCCGTCATCCTAATCCCGCGGATGCGGGAGAAGGATCTCTCTTCGAATTCCCACAATCACCCGAGTAAGCCGCCCTAGAAGCCTTTCTCTTCGCTCGCCTTCATCAATGCCTTTATCAGTGTTCATCTGCGTTCATCTGTGGTGAATCTGACGTTCCCGTC
>Ga0210407_10002936_pt1 | contig 14180 bp, 10 predicted proteins | sample IncBWC27MmetaG_FD_150860 | JGI IMG/M metagenome (GOLD analysis project Ga0210407, IMG submission 150860) | Forest soil microbial communities from Barre Woods Harvard Forest LTER site, Petersham, Massachusetts, United States - Inc-BW-C-27-M | ecosystem: Environmental > Terrestrial > Soil >...
ATTGCCCATCTGCACGCGACTCACGGGCGACGTTGTTGGAGCCGACATCGTTGAATTCAACCCGAGGCAAGATGTATCGCAGCTGACGGCGATGGTCTGCGGGAAAATCCTGAAAGAGATTCTTGGAAAAATGATTGCGGGATGAGCCTTGGCGCAGCCGGCCAACACTCCTTCTCATAAAAATACTACCGGCGCCAATCAGAGGGAGTCCGACCGGCGCCGTTTTTCCAACTGTCCTTAGAAGCTAAACAGGTTCGTCAAATCGCCAATGGCCGGGCTGTTGACCGGCACATAGGGATTGTCCTTAGTCTGGACCGGGTTGGGCAGGTTGTCGCGGCTGCGGCCGGAAACCGGCGACAGGCCCCAGTTCTTCTCGATGAACTTCAAGATCGAGACGTGGTCGTAGTAAGTGTGATCGACTTTGCCGCCTTTGGCGAACGGCGATACCACGATCAACGGGATGCGCGTGCCGTCTCCAAACCAGTCAAGTTGTTGTACGAAGCCGGAGTCGTAGTAGCCGCCGCCCTCGTCGACTGTGATGATGATCGCGGTGCTGGCCCACAGTTCTTTGTTTGCCTGGACTGCCGTCACGATCTTCTTGGTGAAGGCTTCGAACAGATCAAACTTTGAAGAAGCCGGGTGTCCATCCACAAAGCCCGAGGGCTTTACGAACGAGACCGGCGGCAGCGTGCCGTCTTGAATATCGTTATACAGGTCAGTCACGTCTTTGATGTGTTCTTCGCGAAGCGTCGGGTTGGTCATGATGGAAGTCGAGTACTGTGCGAAATTGCAGATATCGCAATACTGATTCCAGGGATTGTTGTAAGTCGGATCCTGCAAATACAGGTTCCAGTGATCGCCATAGTACTTCCATCCGACGTTGGCTGATGTGAGAGAGTCAGCGATGGTGGGAACCGACGAGGGCGGAATCGCGAAGGGATTTGGATTCACGGTTCCATCGCCGTAGTAGCCCGGCGAGTAGTTGTTGAGCAGGTAATACGTTCCGGGAGCGCAATTGGCGCGCGGATGGGCGGCGAGCGAGTTGAAGTAACGCAAGATCGGCTCAACGCCGGGTTGCTTCGGGTCCGAGCAGTTGGTGTAGCTTCCGCCGCCGGCGGGCTGTCCGTTCACAAAGGTGCCGTATCCGTCCTCCGTGTACCAGTTGTTAGTACCGGCCAGCGGATTGGGATTCTCGATCTCATTGCTGGGTGGCACGGCGGGATTGCCCTTGCCATCGCTGTAATAGAAACCGTCGCCCGAGCCGAGAAGAATGTGGTTCAGTCCAGTTCCTCCCCAGCCCGCCTGGTGGAAGTTGTCGGAAATGGCGTACGTTTTCGCTAGCGAGGTGAAATACGGCATGTCACCCTGTTGCACGTTGTAAAAGCCCATCGAGATTGATCCCTCGTGGGTAGTCTCGTTGTTGAAACCCTGCGGTCTCGCGAAACCGTTGCTGCCGGCGCCAATGATGGTTTCCACCCAGGGGAACAGATCGTTCAGGCAGCCGCTGGGATTCTGCTTGGTGGCGTTTTTCGCGCTGCAGTCGAGCTGCTGCCACATCTGGTAATAACGATGCACCGGGCTGCCGGCGTAGTCATCGTAGGGAATATCCGGCGTGAGTTGGTACGGGCCGTTCGCCAGGTTGAAGACGCCGTGAAGGCGGGTGTCCACTACGCCGCGAGGCAAGCCCGTCGCCCCGGTGGTGAGTATTTTGTAGTCTTCGGGGAGTAATCCGGGCTCCGCCTGTTCGGCGGCAGCGATGGTCTGAAAGGGAGCGGGAGAGGAATCGCTTGCCACGGGCGGCGCGCCCTGAGTATTAGTGGGAGGCAAGTGCTGGTACAACTTGTAACTGGTCCGCGGCGCCAGTTCATAGGTGTCGGCATCGACGGCTTTCCATTGAGCCGCAAGATTGAACTTCGGCCCGGGGGTTCCGTCCGCATTCACAATGCCTTCAGAGAGAAGGTTGTTCACGGTTTGCCCCTTCGGCGGAACGTAGGTGGCAAACAAGTGATCGAACGTACGGTTCTCACCGATGATCACAATTACATGCTGAATGGGAGTGGTGGTGGGATGTTTCCGGGTTTCGGCGGCCAACCTCGCCGGCGCAATCAGGTTCATGACGGTAGACAACAAAGCTGCGCTCAAACCTGCATACCGCGAGGTCGTGCGACAGAAATTACTGAACTGCATTATCCATCCTCCGGATGGGGAATTTTTGCCCCGATTTCCCCATCGCGCTCTTAGCTTGTCGTGCGCCGGTTACAGCCCAGTGACCCGGACATGAATGTTCGTTTAAAAGTTTGTCACGTGGCACAACGGAATCCACCGATTGTGGAAAAGACGGCGGTGGCATGGCACGAGATGCGCGATAGAAAGAAACAGCTCAGTAAATTATTCGTGAAATGATGGGCCAGACTGAACAGCGTTGAGTTGTGTTGTTATGGTTCCGTCAGCAGAATTTTTCACGTACATCCGGTTGCGTTGACTAGACAGCGAGTGCAGCCTACCATCGATGAAATCTTCGGATGCAGCCGGTTTCGTGATCGGGGAAAACATTTCGCACTACCGCATCGTGCGGCAGATCGGCGGTGGCGGCATGGGTGTGGTGTATGAGGCGGAAGATCTCAGCCTCGGCCGCCATGTCGCCCTGAAATTTCTGCCTGCGGAGCTGGAGAAAGACCGGGCAGCATTGGAACGCTTCCAGGCCGAAGCGCGCGCCGCTTCTGCCCTAAACCATCCCAACATTTGCACCATCTACGAAATTGGGCAAGTGGATGGACGCTACTTCATTGCCATGGAATTGCTGGAGGGCCACACCCTTAAGCAAGTCATTGGAACCCAGCCGCTGGAGATGGATTTGTTGCTGGAGCTGGGAATTCAGATCTCCGATGCGCTCGACGCCGCCCATGTTAAGCGCATCATTCATCGCGATATCAAGCCAGCCAATATTTTTGTCACCTCTCGCAACCAGGCCAAACTCTTAGATTTTGGGCTGGCGAAAAACCTGCTCAAGCCGCTGACCGTGCTCGACGGGCCAACTTTAGGTTCGGCCCTCACCGTGGATGACAACCTGCTGACCAGCCCCGGCGCAACCGTCGGTACGGTCGCATACATGTCGCCGGAGCAGGCCCGGGGGAAGGATCTCGATCCGCGCACCGATTTGTTTTCTTTCGGTGCGGTTCTATATGAGATGGCAACTGGAGTGTTGCCATTCCGGGGTGATACGTCGGCCGTACTTTTCGAGGCGATTCTGAATCGCCCGCCGGTGCCGCCGGTTCGCTTGAATCCAGACCTGCCTGCGCAACTGGAAGACATCATCACGAAGCTGCTGGAGAAAGACAAGGAACTGCGCTATCAGAGTGCAGCGGAAGTTCGCGCGGACCTGAAGCGCCTGAAGCGCGATACGGAGTCGGGAACAATTGCAGCCGTCACCGGTTCTTCCGGTAGAATGCGAGCCGCTGCATCGGGTCAGGACGCCCAGAGAGGGTGGAATTACCTTGTAGCAGCGATCGTCGTGCTCGCGGTGGCGGGATTGGCCATTACTTTTTTCGCGCGCCGAGGCCACGCGAGGATGACGGAAAGGGATGCAATCCTGGTCACGGACTTTGTCAATACGACCGCCGATCCAGTGTTTGATGGCACTTTGAAAAAAGCCGTAGCGGTTGACCTCGGGCAATCCCCGTACCTGAATATCTTCCCCGATCAGAAGGTCAAGCAGACCCTGCAATACATGGGGCGGCCGCCGGACGACCGGATCACCAGCGAAGTCGGCCGCGAAATCTGCCAGCGTGACGGAATCAAAGCGATGCTGACTGGTTCCATCGCCAATCTTGGCAACCAATACGTGATCACGCTCGAAGCCATCAACGCCGCCAACGGAGAATCTCTGGGACAGGAGCAGGCTCAGGCCAGCAGTAAAGAGAACGTACTCGCATCGATCGATCGTGAGGTTTCCAGCTTACGCAGAAAACTTGGCGAGTCTTTGGTCTCAGTGCAAAAGTATGACAAGCCCTTGTCAGAAGCAACCACGTCTTCGCTGGAAGCACTGAAGGCGTTCAGTCTGGGCGATGCCAAACACTTCGCGGCGGAAGAGTTAGCAGCGTTGCCGCTGTACCAGCGAGCTGTCGAACTCGATCCTAACTTCGCGATGGCGTACGCGCGCTTGGGCGCGGTTTACGCCAGCCTGGGCCAGAACGAACTTTCCGAGCAAAACCGTCAGAAAGCATTCGAGTTGCGCGACCGAACCAGCGAACACGAAAAACTGTACATCACCGAGCACTACTACGCCGACTCCGGCCAGCTCGACAAAGGTATCACCGCTCTGGAACTCTACAAGCAGACTTATCCCCGCGATCCTATTCCGTTCGAGAACGTGGCTGGCATTTATCTGGGACTCGGCCAGTTTGAAAACGCACTGCAGAATGCGCGCCAGGCGGTGCAGATCGATTCGGATGACGCCGGCGGCTACGGCCAGTTGGCGCGAGCATACATCAGTTTGAACCGGCTGGACGAAGCCAAAGCCACATTAAACCAAGAGGTACAACGTAAAGTCGGTGTGACCGTAGTGCATCTGCAGTTGGCGGGTGTGGCTTGGCTGCAAGGTGACAACCCGACCATGGAGCGGGAACTGGAGTTGAGCAAGGCAACTCCCGACGGAGAGCTGTATGCGCTTGGATTCCGGCAAAACATTGCCGCATACGACGGCCAGCTGCATATCGCGCGCGAGTTGGGAAAGCAGATGAGAGACGTGGGGGGACGCCTGAACCTGAAGGAAGTATCGCCTTCAGCATATGCCAACGAAGCAGGTATCGAAGCCATCCTCGGTCTGAAGAGCCGAGCCCTGGACGATGTTGCACAGGCATTGAAGCTGTCGAGTGAGTCCAGCATCACGGTAAACTGCGCTATCGTGCTTGCGTATCTTGGCGAGGAGAAAAGGGCGATGGCCCTGGCGGATCAGCTGGCGCAAAAGCGTCCGTACGACACGCTCTCGCAATTTGTATCGATTCCCGACATCAAAGCGCTCATCGCCTTCAATCACGGAGACACTGCCAAGGCAGCAGACTTGCTCGACGGGGCGATGGTGTATGCCCGAGTAGACGCTCTTACTCTATTCATGCGCGGCATGACCTACCTGAAAGCGGGGCAGCCAACGGACGCGGTGCAGGCCTTCCAGCGGCCGTTGAGTCTCAGATCGTACCTTGGGCCGGACATGCTGCTTCCCCTTGACCAGCTTGGTCTGGCCCGAGCCTATGCTCTGCAGGCGGATAAGACACACAGCCGAGTGGCGTATCAGGATTTTTTTGCGATGTGGAAGGACGCAGACAAGGACGTCCCGCTGCTCACTCAGGCCCGCGCAGAGTATGCCAAGGTGCAGTAAGGCGCGAGCTTGACGCTGTTCACTGAAGTGAGATAACCAGAATCCGGCCGTCTGAGTGGTAGCCATCGCCGGTGGCATTCTTGGCATCCTGCACGGGATTGGGCGGGAGATAGTAAGACATACTCTTCACCTTGCCGCCCTTTTGCAAACTGCTGCCAATATTTTCTCTCTCACCATCCACGTTGGGATCAATCTTGTGGGTGACGTTCCCATTGCGTTTGTCTTTGGCAAAACCGATGTCGTGAGTTCCGGCTCCGACCCATACAGTTTGCCCATTCCACGTGAACGGAGCCTTCCACAGGCGGAAGTGATGCCGGCTGGCGACCATCGCGATGGGCTCCGCTTGTTCGTAGCCGAAATCCTGCGGCCGGTTGAACAGGTAGAGCGTGCTCATCGGCATCGCCAAATAGTCTTTGTTCTCGTAAGTCATCATCGCAGCTTCGAGGACAGCCTTTTTATCATCGGTGTCGGCAACGTGGAAGTTGGCGGCGTCGAGTGCACCCTGCACCTGCTGCTGCGAGCCGACGAGAACGAAATTCACCATGTCTCCGAGATTCTTAAACTGGTCATTGACGCGGCGAGGCAGACCGTCGATGTCCTTACGCAGGCCGGAATCCAGAGGAGCGTCAGAGACTTTCAGAGCCGGAGCCGCAGCGGCGTTCGCCGAACCGCTGGGTTGGACGCCCAACTGTCCCTGGAGGAAGATTTCGGCAGCGGTTGCCAATTGCTGCTTGAGAGCGTCTCCACGGTTCGATGCAGCCTGTGCCTGGCGATGCACTTTGACGGAGAAGCTCCCCTTGCAGGGCGGATTGTCTCCCGCGTTGATGCCAAGAAATAAATGGCCAGCAGCATCGACGTTCACTTCCTTGCTGCTCCCGACCGCAAGCGGAATTCCCTGCGCCTGCAGTTTAGCGATCAAAGCTCCGGGGAGCGCGTTCGCGACGGGAAGTCCTTGAGTAGACGCGCCGCTGACGCCGAGTGGATCACATTTCTTTGCACTGGCTGCGGTGATGCTCAGAACATCGCCAGTTTGCAGGTCTACGCCAGTATCGGTCCACGCTTGAGTCGTCGAGACATCAAAGGTGTAATCGTTGCCGGTCGTGTTAGGTGTCGTAGTTTGCGCAATACCTTGGCAGACGGCGAGAGACACGACGGCTACAACTCTGAGCGCTAATATGAACCTCACGAGAAACCCCCTACAGTGGATGCGGGCCGTCGGTCCAAGGGCCCGCCCTGTCTTCACAATATTATCCACTATAGGAGGGCGCTTTGCAGCAGCAGTTATCGTTCGGTTCGCTAACCACATTTTCCCGTGCCGTGGCATTTTCGGCGAGAAGATGAGCAGTTGCCAGGTTCGGCCAACTTGCCGTCGGGCCCGATGCAGGTCTGAGTGTGAATGCACCAGAACAAACCTTCATTCGAGTGAGGGACGGTTGGGTCGGCCTCGGCGAGTATAAATTGCGCCTTCCAGCGCAGGGCCGCACACAGGTCGGGATGATCGGTGTCGAAGCGATCAGTTTCCGAGAAAGTCGATTTAGCTATCATGCGGTGCCTCCCGAGGCTGCCTTCAGAATGGCTCGTTTGACGGCGACTCTTGCGAGTTGAACTTTGTAGGCGTTGTGACTGAGTGGCGTTGCGCTCTGCACCGCGGCGTCCGCAGCCGATTTCGCGACACCTTCGGAAACGATCTTTCCTGCCAACGCCTGTTCAGCCTCGGACGATCGCCACGGTACGGGTGCCACATGTCCCATCACAACACGTGCCGATTCTACTGTTGAGCCCTTCATCCTCAGGCTCACCGCGGCCACGGCCAAGGGCCAATCAAACGCTTGCTTCTGTCGAACCTCGTAGTGTGCGACTCTGACTCCATCGCCCGGAGGAACGATCACTTCAGAAAGAATCTCGTTTGGCTTAAGGTCGTGCTCCCGCTCCCCGTCATCCTTTGGAATCACGTAAAACCGCTCCAACGGGAACTCGCGAGTGCCCTTCGGTCCAATCAGGCGGATCGAGGCGCCGTACGCAATCAGCGCCGGAACGATCGACGAAGGGCTGACGAACTTGGCTGGGCCGCCGTTCCCGAGAATCGCGTGATATCGATTCTCCCCCGCGGTCACTCGGTCTTTGCCCGACTCATCCTTAGCAAGAAGCCCGAAACCGCCACGAAAATACCAGCAGCGCGGACGCTGGCACAGATTGCCGCCGAGCGTTGCCATATTGCGAATCTGCGGGCTGGCGGCGTCATTGATCGCCTCGGCCAAAGCGGGATAGTCCTTGACCACATTCACGTGATCAGCCAGTTCGCCGAGCGTGGTCAGAGCGCCGATGCGAAGTCCCTGCGACGATGCTGTAACACCGCTCATTTCCTTGATCTGTTTAATGTTCACCAGGCGCTTAGGATGAAGCACGTCATCCTTCATCAAAGCCAGCAGGTCGGTGCCACCCGCGAGGATTTCAGCCTGTCCCCAAGTTGCGCCCAAAAGTGCAACCGCTTGCTCTTGTGTGGCCGGACTGGCGTATTCAAACGGTCTCATCATGCACCTGCCTTCTGCGTCACGTTTAATGCGGCGAGCACTTTGTCAGGTGTGATTGGCAAAAACGAAACCCGCACCCCGATCGCATTCGCGACTGCATTTGCGATGGCGGCTCCCGGAGAGATCACCGGCGGCTCACCCAATCCGATCACACCGCGCTCGTCATAACCTTTGCCGGTCATCATGTGCACCACGAGTTCGGGAATGTCATTGAGCCCAGCCAAACGATAGAACTCCATGTTCGGATTCAGCATGCGGCCCGTAGCCTGGTCCATTACTTTCTCTTCGAACAGCGCGTAGCTAATGCCCATCACCAGCGCTCCATAACAACTGCTCTCAGCGGTCTTGAGGTCGATGATGAGGCCGCAATCCTGCACCGCGACCATTTTCTTCACTCGCACGACGCCGGTCTCGAGATCCACTTCAACATCAGCCATTCCCACTCCCCCAACGCCGCTATTGGTCAGGTCAGGATGATTCTTACCGGCAACTTGATCGTTGTGTCCGCGCGCAGTTAGCGGCATGGCGCCGATCTTTGAGCAAGCCTGCTTCCATGCCAAAAAACGGCTCGGATCACTCTTCACTCGTACCGTGCCATTGATGCATTCGAGATCCGCAGGCTGTGCGTTGATAGCCGGAGCAACTCTGGCGAACAGGGCTTCACGAGCGTCCACAGCCGCGCGCCGAGTGGACGAACTAACTCCGCCCGGCGTCGTCGAACCGCCCGAGCCCCCGGAAGGAGGATAGAGCGTGTCGCCGACATAAAGATTGATCGCTTCGATCGGGATACCCAGAGTCTCGGCGGCAACGATCACAATCGTGGTGCGAGTGCCGGTGCCGATGTCCTGCGTTCCCATTTTTATGTCTACCGAACCGTCGGGATGGATGGTCAGATCACAATCGCTCTCGTGGCCGCGCCCGCCCCAGGTGTGAATCGAGAGGCCGAGGCCGCGAGCCAAGCTACCGGAGGCATTCTGGCCTCGCGGACGCCACTTTTCTTTCCAACCCATCAGGTCGGCGGCGACAGCCAACTCCTCGCGATGGACGTCGCGGCGCGGCCCCGCAATGTCTAGATTTTTCAACCAAAGATCGAGAGGATCCATGTTGAGTTTGGCTGCGAGGTCATCCAACGCGCCCATGGTGATGACCGCGGCCTGCGGATGATTGGGAGCCCGCCAGGCGCGGGCTGGGCCGATGTTATTGCGAATGGCGGTATGTTCTTTGCGCTGGTTGGGAATGTTGAAAATGTACGGAATCGGCGGCATGCCGCCTCCGCCCGGACCTCCGGTTCCCCAGGATTGCGACTGCCATCCGGTGATGGTGCCGTCTTTTTTCGCAGCCACTTTCACCCGAGCATAAGCTGACGGACGCGCGCCCGCGACTTTCAGCTCCGAGTCGCGCTCCAGCATAATGCGGACGGGTCTTCCGCCTGCCTTCTTGGAAAGCCGGGCGGCGGTGATGTCCCAGCGATCGGCGGCAAACTTACTTCCAAATCCGCCTCCAACGTGATCCTGGTGAATCCGGATGTTGGCCGCAGAAATTCCCAGCGGCTCCGCCATTTGTGCGGCAATTCCTGAAACGTTTTGCGTGGAGATGTGGGTGAACAGATGGTCTTTGTCAATCCACTCGGAGACGGAACCGTGAGGTTCCAGACAGCAGTGAACAATCACAGGTGCGCCGTAAAGGCCTTCCGAGACCAAATCCGCTTCCGCGAACGCTTTGTCAGGGTCTCCGCTGGTTTGCGCCGCAGTTTTCTGATAATTGGAATGGAGGCCACCTTTTACCGCATGATAGGGAGCTTTGCGGAGGGCTGCGAGAACGGCGTCAGACGCACCTTCACCCTTCATGTCTTTCAGGAAGTCATCGTCAACTTTGAAAGTGACGCCGCGCTCTTGAAGATACTGCGCCAGCTGCGCATCGGGCATTTGGTTGCTGATGGCATCGTCAATTTCGTCTTCGCTCAGGGGGCCGGCGGCTTCTCCGACGCCGGCAGGAGGCTCGGCATCGCTGACCAGATACGACATCGGTTGATAGGAAACCTTAATCTGGCGAACGGCGTCCTCGGCGGTAGGCTCGTCGATTGCGGCGACGGCGACGATTTCATCTCCCGCCCATTGGACGGTGCTGCCCGGCTTCTGAATGATTTCAATCGCTTTTACTCCGGGCATTTTTTCGGCGGCGCTGGTGTCGATGCTTATGATTTTCGCTTTCGCATGGGGCGAGCGCAGGATTTTTCCGAACAGCAGCTTCGATCCGTGATAGTCGTAAGTGTATTTAGCACGGCCGGAAACCTTGACGGGCGAATCCACGCGCGAAATGCGCTTGCCAATGAGTGTGCGATGTTCTGCGTCCGGCCAACTGTAGTGGGGCATGACTCACGCACCTTTCTGCGCCAGTTGGGCGATCGCCAGCTGGATTCCGTGATAGGTGCCGCATCGGCAAAGATTTCCGCTGAGGCCGCGTCGTATCTCTTCCGGACTCGCATTCGGATATTGATCGAGAAACGCCTTGAAGGCCACAACGAACCCCGGCGTGCAGAAACCGCATTGCGACGCGTCGTTGTCGACGAATGCTTGCTGAATGGGGTGTAGCGTTTCGCCCTGCATGAGGGCCTCGACCGTTGTGATGGCCTTGCCTTGGGCTTCGATGGCTAGAACCGAGCACGCATAGACGGCCCGGTTGTCCAGAAGTACGGTGCACGCGCCACACTGCGCCCGATCGCACACGCGCTTGGCGCTGGTGATCTCAAGCTGATCACGGAGCGCGTCGAGCAAAGTCACGCGCGGTTCAAGCTGCAAAGCATGTTTCTGTCCGTTGATGGCGAGTTCGACGGGAACTTTCCCGGGACCAAAAACCTTTACCGGTTCACCGGCAGCTTGCACAACTTTGGTTCCAAGAATCGGTACGGCCGCCGCTGAAATCGTAGAAATCTTCAGAAAGTCGCGGCGGGAAACGCCGGATTGGCCGTCAGGTTCTTCCTTGGGCTCGTCTTTCAGTGGATGATCTTGCATTCAAAAATCTCCGAGGCTACCCAGCCGGAATCGAAGAATTAGACACGATGAGACGGTTTCGGTTAGCGGAGTTGGATGCACGATCCTGGTTCTGAGTTTGCATCCCCGCAGTCATAAAAACTGCACAAGCGAGCCGGCTTAACTCGTGCCAGACCCTGCGTGAATCGCGGAGCTCGATGCCCTCACTATCGCGAAACGAATTCGACCTTCTTGATTTTCTTGCCTACCCGCACTGCTAGCTCCTGCTGGGGGTCCACGAAAATCACTGGATCGACTCTTAACTCTCCATTGATTCGTACGGCTTTCTGCTTCAATTTTCGCGCTGCATCGCTAATGGAATCAGCAAGTCCAATTTTATGAAGCAACCTATCCAATTTGATCCGTCGCTCTACTGTTCCGAGGCCTTTGCTCACTACCTCCATTCTCGTTCCCTCAGAGAGCGATTCAACGTCAGCTAGGTGCACAACTACTTTTTCCACATCCTCCGGCACTTCATCCTTTTGAAACTGCTTCGCCCAATCCTCGCCAGCTTTGGTCGCAACATCCGTTGAATGAAAATCCGCTACGATGCGTCGCGCCAAATCCTTCTTCGCCTGCATGGGATGGGATTCGCGCCTCATGTTCTCGATTTCAACTACCGAAACATCCGTCAGCAGTTCGTAATACCTCCACATCCTGTCGTCCGAAATCGCCATTACCTTGCCGTACATTTCCATTGGAGGCTCGTGGATGCCAATCGCATTATCCAGCGACTTCGACATTTTCTCGGAACCGGGGCGCCAGCCTTCCAGAATCGGCGTGGTTAGCACTACTTGCGGATCCTGGCCATAAGCGCGCTGCAGTTCACGTCCTACCAGAAGATTAAATTTTTGGTCCGTGCCACCGAGTTCGACGTCGGCTTCGAGGGCTACCGAGTCGTAGCCTTGAGCCAGCGGATAAAGCAGTTCATGTACCGCGATCGGTTTTTCTTCGAGGAACCGCTTGTGAAAGTCCTCGCGCTCGAGCATCTGCGAGACCGTGTATTTGGCTGCCAGGCGGATGAAGTCGTCGGCAGTAAATTTTGCAAACCAGCGCCGATTGAAATCGATGACAGTCTTTTGCGCATCGAGAATCTTAAACACCTGAGCCTTGTAAGTCTCGGCATTCTGCTCAATCTGCTCCCGCGAAAGCGGCGGCCGCGTAGCCGAACGACCTGTCGGATCACCAATCATGCCGGTAAAATCGCCGATCAGAAAGATCGCCGTGTGTCCGAGATCCTGAAAGTGTTTGAGCTTGCGCAGTACGACGGTGTGGCCGAGGTGCAGGTCTGGCGCGGTCGGGTCCATGCCGAGTTTCACGCGCAGAGGCTTGCCAGTGGCGCGGGATTTCTCCAGCTTCCTGCGCAGTTCGCTCTCGCGAATAATTTCGGCGCTGCCTTTTTTTATGTAGGCTAACTGCTCGTCGACGGGGGCGAAGTTTGACATGCTGTTCGATTATAAGCAATGCGTGGGCAACCGCCCCGCCCGTTTTCTGAGCGAGAACGAGAAGATTTTTCCTATTTGCGTTCCGTGGTTTTCTTTACCAGCTTGCGTCCTGCAATCTCGAATTGTCCGTCCAGCACGGTGTTGATCGCCTCGCTGTATGCGATGTGCTCCTGCTCAAGGATGCGAGCGGCGAGGGTGTGTTCGTCGTCGCTATCGAGCACGGGGACGGTCTTTTGCAAAATAATGGCACCGTGATCGAGTTCTTCGTCCACGAAATGCACGGTGCAACCTGAAACCTTTACACCATAAGCGACGGCCTGCTCCTGAGCTTCAAGCCCGGGAAACGCGGGCAGCAGCGACGGATGAATGTTGAGAATGCGTCGCGGGTACTGTTGCACGAACCACGGCGAAAGTAACCGCATGTATCCGGCGAGGCAGACCAGGTCGACCTCGTGCTTCTGCAGCGCGGCTGCGACTTCACGATCATGCTGCGCCCGCTCCTTGCCTTTAGACGGAATGACCAGTGCGGCGAGCCCAAAACGGCGAGCGGTTTCAATCCCGGACGCATCGTTTTTGTTCGAAATCACTAGGGCGATGCGAGCGTCGCGTATCCGACCCGCGGCGACATTCATGGCGATGGCTTCGAAATTTGAACCGCGTCCGGAGAGCAGGATGCCGAGATTCTTCATGCAAGCTCGCAGCTGTCGGCCATAAGCTTTCAGCCGGGTATTCATCATAATTCAAGTCGGGAGACGTAGATCGGTTTGCCCGCCTCCCGACTGGTCCGATATAGTTTTAGAGGGCATGTACAAAGACTTCCATACCGTCGACCGCTGGACCAAGAAGGAAGTGCACTGCATCTATCAGGCGCTGATCGTGGCGATAGCCACTCGACACGCCGATGCGGTCGATATCAAGTTTCTGGTGGACGGTCGTCCCGTCTGGATTGCCCTGCCGCATCCCGCGTGGGTGGAGTACGAGAAGCGCACCGGGAAGCTAATCACCGACCCGCTTGCCGTCGAAATTGCCGGGCACTATCTCAAGGGCGCTCTGGAATCTGGCGAAGGCGTAGGGCAGGAAATGTACTCGCTGACCGTAGAACAAACACTTCAGCATTTGGATGCGGCGGTGGAAGAGAAAGTAGTGGCCCAGCCCGTCGGGTAGCGCCAATTCCCGTTTCCCGTCTGCAACTCGTAATTACGGAGAAATCATCATGGCCAGTACTACCGTCGAGGTTGAGACCGCCACCGGTTCCAGGCATGCAAAGTTGAGCCGGTGGGTGGAAGAAGTTGCGCAATTGTGCAAGCCGGATCGGGTGCACTGGTGTGACGGCTCGCCGGAGGAGTATCAGGCGATGCTGCGGCTGATGATTCTCACGGGCACGGCGATTCCGCTGGATTCGCCGAAGCGTCCGAATAGCGTGCTGGTGCGGTCGGATCCGGCAGACGTGGCGCGCGTCGAAGATCGAACCTTTATCTGCTCCCGAACCAAAGAGGAAGCTGGTCCGACCAACAACTGGGAAGATCCGTCGGCGATGAAAGCCAAGCTCACCGGGCTTTACGCGGGCTCGATGGCTGGGCGGACGATGTACGTGATTCCGTACAGCATGGGCGCGATCGGCTCGCCGATGGGCAAGATTGGGGTTGAGATCAGCGATTCGCCGTACGTTGTCGCCAATATGCACATGATGGCGCGGCTGGGCAAGCGCGTGCTCGATGTGCTCGGCGACGATGGTGAGTTCGTTCGCGGACTGCATTCCGTCGGCGCTCCGCTCGCTCCGAATCAGCAGGACTCCGCGTGG
>Ga0210407_10002937_pt1 | contig 14178 bp, 9 predicted proteins | sample IncBWC27MmetaG_FD_150860 | JGI IMG/M metagenome (GOLD analysis project Ga0210407, IMG submission 150860) | Forest soil microbial communities from Barre Woods Harvard Forest LTER site, Petersham, Massachusetts, United States - Inc-BW-C-27-M | ecosystem: Environmental > Terrestrial > Soil >...
GCGTTGCTTGCGAAGCCCAAGTCTGGATGGTTGAAGGCGCTGGAAGACGGCGTCAGGAACGATGTCGGCCCCGGAGAAGCGCCCGCCGCGAACGACACGGAGTCGACGCGATCAAGGAAGCCACCCACGTACTGTGGATGATTCAGGATGTTGAGGAATTGCGCCTGGAATTCGAACTTGAAGCGTTCTGTGAGGTTAAATCTCTTCGCAACCGTAAAGTCGATGTTGTCGATGGGTCGAAGTGGCAAGGTGTTTCTGCCGACGTTGGCCAAAGCACCTAACCCGGCGACGACGTATCGAGCATTCGGGCTATTTGCCTGGTAGGCAACAAGGAACGGGAGCGAAGCCGACTTACCGCAAACCACACCTGCCGGTAAACTGCTGGTGCATAGCGGCGTGACGCCTGTTCCTGTTCCTGATGCGCCCGACGGATTGAAGACCACGCGATCCGGTGCGGCATCCCCATTCAAGTTGGAATCCACTCCGCTCTGGACGGTTCCCCACTGGCCAGACTGATAGGTGTAGATGGGAGCAAACAGCCAATTACCCAGCCCATTGCGCTTCAGCCAGCTTCCGCTCTTAAAGTACGGCAAGTCGTAAAGAGCGACGATGGAGATGCGATGGCGGTGATCCAGGTTGGAATTGCTCTTGTCCGCCGCCACGTTTTGGAAATCTTGCGGCCGGCGCGGGCCAAGAACTGTGGTGTTAAAGTCAGCCGTGCTGTTGTCGATCGCATGGCTGAAGGTGTAATTGGCGTTGAGTGAGAGACCATGCGAGAACTGGCGGTTCAGCGCGGCCGTGAGACCGTGGTAGCTGGAGAATCCCGTCGGCGAGTCTTGCACGAACGCGCTGTTCGTGAATCCCGCAGCGAGGAAGTCGGGGCGGATGTTGGAGGTCGATTCCAGACTCGCCAAGGTATTGCTGGCTGCGAGTCCATTAATGGTGGCCTGGCTTGGCGGAGTAAAGAAGGTCGGAAGGAAATGGGCGGAATTCGCGCGAGCAATCTTGTTGATGCGGATCTGCTCGTCCAGATGCACGCCCCGGGTGCCGAGATAGCCGATCTCGGCGCTGTATTTGGAACCGAACTTATGCTGGATGCTCAGATTCCACTGTTCCGAGTAGGGATCCTTCTGATCCACGGTGATGTAATTGGCAGTTGCGGCCCTTTGGGCTGCAATGGTCGGGAAAGTCTGGAGACCGCCCGTGCCCGGCAGCAGGCCGCCATTCTTGAGGAAGTTTGGCGTGCCGGCACCGCTGACGTCGTTCGTGCCTCCAATTTGTGGTGGCACCGCCAGGAGGCCGATATTGTCGTAAAGCACGTCATAGCCCATGCCGAAGCCAGCGCGAACGGAAGTGTTTCCACTGTTGCCGGGCGACCAGGCAATACCGATGCGCGGCATGAAATTCTTCTTCGGCGCCCGCGGCTCATCGAAGCTGAGCAGGCCGGGAACGCTGGCCGCGCTGTTCAGCGATTGCAAGCGTTCGCTGACGGGAATGGTCGTGTACTCATAGCGAACTCCGAGGTTGAGGGTGACGTTTTGCTTTATCTTCCAGTCGTCGTTGGCGTACCAGAAGATACCGACTTGATCGCCATAGTAAACCTCATTGCCCGTGCTGCGTTGCGCGAGAACATCGGGGGTGATGTCATGCAGATAAACATCCAAGGTGCTGTAGATATAGTCGCCGCGAGAACGCTGGGTAAAGGTCTGTGGACTGATGAACTTACGCCCTTCGATGCCCAATTTAAAGGTGTGCCGGCCACGGGAGTACGTTACGTTGTCGGTAGCCTGGTACAGATTTTGTACGGCCGATTGCGGACCGTTGGGATCCGGACCGATATTCAAGCCGAGGTCATTGAAAGTTACGTTTGGAAAACTATCGAGACCGGGAAATGAAAAATTCCCGGTCGAAAGAACGTTGGCGTAGCGGTTGTACCCGACGCGAAACTCATTTGCGAGGGAGGCGTTAAAGGTGTGGAAGTACGCCAGTGTGAATAGATGGTATTTCGTCGGAGAACCGAGAAAGAAGGCAGGAAGGGCCGCAGCGTTGTCGATACCCACAGCACTATTGTAGAGATACCTGCCGCGAACTTGGTTGTTGGACGAGAGGTCATAGTCCATCGACGTGGTTAGAAACTTATAGTTCGTAAAGTTCGGCGCTTGGACGTTTAGGATCCCAGCTTGAACGGGCGTGAACTTTCCGTTGGGAGCCGATGGATTGGAAATGAAGATGTTCCCGCTCGGATTGGCTACTCCATTCGGGTCCTTAGCTGGAGCGTTTGCGCATCCCCCCGCCACCGGAGCCGGTGTGGCGAATTTCTGCAGGATCGCCAGGTTGCCCGCGGATAGCCCGGGGATTCCTGCGATAGTCGTATACCCCGCTGCCGTTGGTGAGCAAAGGCCGCCAGCGGAAACGCTTGCTTGCCCCAGGGTGTTGTACTCGAAGTTGGCGAAGAAGAAGAGTTTCCGTTTGAAAACCGGGCCGCCGATTTGTCCGCCGAAGCGGTTGAAGTCAAAGCGCGGGTTCGGAGCGCCGGCTCCAAGGGCCTGAATCACCGATTGGTCGGTCGCATTCAGATTGCGGTTGTTAAAATACTCGTAGGCCAAGCCGTGATAATCATTGGTCCCGCTCTTGACCACGGTATTGTATTGGCCGCCGGTGGAGTGGCCGAATTCCGGGCTGAACTGGTTTTGGAGAGCAGAGAATTCCTCAACGGCATCGTTCGGGGGACGAACAAGGGGGCCGGTGACTCCCTTGTTGTTGTTATCCACACCTTCGATGGTGAAATTATTGTTCCGAGGACGCTGGCCGCCGACACTTGGGCCCGTGCCAGCCCCCACTCCGCCGGAGGTCGCCACGCCGGGTTGCAACAGCGCGAGGTTTATGACGCCAAGACCGATGGAAGAAACTGGCAGATCCGCTGCCTCCGCCGTGTCAAACGTCCCTTCAATTTGGGCCGAGGTGGTGTTGATGAGCGGGCTTGCGCCGCTGACTTCCACAGTGGTGGCTTGGGAACCCACCTCCAGGGTCACCTTCAAGGCGCCGACCCGGTTAAGCTCGACTTGTATCTTCGTCAGTGTCGTGGTCGCGAAGCTCGGCGCGCTGATCTTTACCGTATACGTTCCGACGGGCAGGTTGCCAAGGCGAAACTCACCCTGATCGTTGGTTGATACGCTGTTCTTAATACCCGTGTCCACGTTGAGGGCCTCGACTGTCGCGCCCGGAACTGCCGCGCCTGTCTTGTCAAAGACAGTACCAGTAAGATCGCCGCTGATTGCCTGGGCATGCAGATGCCCGGGAACAGCCAAGCCAAACACCAGCAGAACTACACTTAATGAAAATGATAGACGACTGATGGGAATTCTCACGAAAGTCCCCTCCTGAACGTAGTTGTAGTGACCTGAAAACTAGAGATGACTCGCAAAACGAAACTGCCTGCAAAAGCAACCGATGTTGCTTCTTTGAATGCAATCGATATTCCAAAATCTTGGCGATTTATAAATAACTCTTTCTTTGGAAATATATGATTTAGAACTATTTGACAATTAAATGACCTGTGGCGAGCGCGAGGAGGTTACTGACTACTGTAATTTATATGATTTTATGTATTTCTTTATTTCGTTCACCCCGCTTAAGGTTTGCGGTGTGGAACTTCCCCAAGGACACTTTCCCAGTAGTTAGCGTCACCCGGCAGATGATTCGAAGTTGACACCGAAATCACTTTGATCTGCAAATTAGCCCATCCGCCTTGACAACCACCTCTGTAGCCAGTAAACCTCTTTCCCGTCATGCACAAACCCATTTCCGAATCTGTTACTCGTCCATCCCGGCGGCGGTTTCTCCAAGGCACCGCTGCGGCTTCCGCTCTGGCCATGGCCCCGCCGAGTCTAGCCTCACCGAAGATTTTTGAAGGGACCATGCCCGAGGCCTTCTCCGGGATAAAACCTCTCGGCGAGCGAGTTCGCCCGGTCGTCGCTGAGGAGTTTCAGGAGCGCCTCTTGCATGCCCAGAAGTTGATGGCCGACCCCAAGTCGTTGACGGGGTCGCCCGCAACGATTCCGAAGTACGACGCACTCTTCTTCGCCCCAGGAACCTCCCTCTACTACTTCACGGGCATCCATTGGGAGCCCAGCGAGCGGCTGCTCGGTCTGGTTCTGCCTCGTACTGGCAATCCCATACTGGTCGTAGCCGCCTTCGAGGAAGGGCGCCTCCGCGAACGGCTCAAGTTCCCTATCGAAATACGCGTGTGGCAGGAGGACGAAAGCCCTACGAAGTTGGCAGCGGCCGCGCTGGCTGACCGCGGCATCCGCACCGGCCGCATGGGCATTGAGGAAGCCGTACGCTTTACCTTTTTTGATCATCTACGCGAGGCAGCGCCGGGATTCGAATGCGTCTCGGCGGACCCCGTTACCGTTGCCTGCCGCGCGGTGAAATCGCCGCATGAACTGGAATTGATGCGGCTGGCCTGCGCGGCTACGTTTGATGTTTATCGCGCCGTGTTTGCATCTTTGAAAGCTGGTATGTCGCAGGCCGACATCGCGAATCTGGTTGCGGCGGGCTTTTCGAAAATGGGGCTGAGCGGTGGCGCAATGGCATTGCTGGGTACCTCCGCGGCGCTGCCTCATGGCTCGCTCCAGCCGCAAAAGCTGAAAGAAGGCGACGTCGTGCTGATCGACGGGGGCTGCACGGTGGAAGGCTACCCTTCCGACATCACGCGGACCGGATTCTTCGGGAAGCCGTCAGAAAAAGTGCTGCGGGCGTTCGAAATCGTGCGCAAGGCGCAAGATGCTGCCCTGGACGCGGCGCGCGCCGGACGGCTTTCCGGCAGCGTCGACGATGCAGCGCGCGCCGTTATCACCGGGGCAGGCTATGGACCCGACTACAAGTTTTTCACGCACCGGCTTGGGCACGGAATGGGGCTCGATGAGCACGAGCATCCTTATCTTGTGCGCGGAAGTAAAACCATCTTGCAAGCCAACATGACATTTTCGAATGAGCCGGGAATTTACATTCCCGGTGAGTTTGGATTGCGCTGCGAAGATGACATAGTCATTGCGGCTGACGGTCCGGCGCAGCTTTTGACGCCGGGATTCGCTGTTTCGCTGGAAAAGCCTTTCGGTTAGACCGTGGCTCCGCGGATTTCGTCGCAGAAGTCCACCACGCGCTGCTCGGCCCAGAAACGCTCAGCGCCGCTCTTATTGGAAATGAAACCGCAGTGGCCGCCGTGCTGCTGCGCGAGGAAACGTATCGCGGGCAGTTTGTCGGCCCGCGCCGCTAGAAACGAAACAAACGGGACAAACGGATCATCCTCCGCGGGAATCAACAGCAGCGGCACGCGCACCTGGTCGATAACCCTCTTGGCGCTGGCCGTGTCGTAGTATTCCTGCGCGTCGCGATAGCCGTCGCAGGGCGCGGTAATCACATCGTCAAATTCGCGGACGGTACGGACCGGGCCGGGCTTGAACCCGTTCTGCGGATAACGATCCGGGAAGAGTTTTACTTTGCGCCGGTAACGCGCCATCAAACCCGCCACAAAGTGGTGCTGATAAAAATAGTTGTCGCGGCGCTCGAGCGCATCCGCGCAGGCGGCAAGATCTAGGGCCGGGCAAACGGCACAAACACCGCGCAGTGCTTTTGGCACGTTTTCGCCATACTCGCCCGCCATTTTTGTCACCAGATTTCCGCCCATCGAGTACCCGGCAAAAAAGATCTGTTCAAAGCCATCGCCGTCAGCGAGTTCGTGGAATACTGCTCGGTAATCTCCGCTCATGCCCGAGTTATAGAGCGTCGGAGTGAGCGCTTCCGTGCCGCCGCAATTCCTCTGGTTCATGCGTACGACGTGGTATCCGCGCTGAAAGGCTTTGTCGGCGATACCCCGTACGTAGTTCGAATCGCTGGAGCCTTCCAGCCCATGAATAATCACGATGACCGGCGCATCCTTGCGCTTGCCCGGCTGCCAATGGCAATGCGCCAGGAGCTTCGACCACGGGTCCACCTGAAAAAATCGCTGCTCGGGCACGGAGAGCGCGAAAGTTCGCGGCACGAAGGCTCCCGCGATTGTCATAGCATGGCCGCTTCGCAACAATGGATGGGGTTGGAACTCCGGAGTCACACGGCCCATGCTGGAACTGTAGGGCACACAAGCGTCGCAAACAAGCCGAACTCGCTGCGAATGTCTTGCCTCAATCTCCAGTTGACACGCCAAGCGCTTTTCTCTACATTTAGTTTTCGGCATGAACCGCACACTCACTGCTCGCGCGCACCACCATCATCATCACGGCCATACGCCGCGCGTGTTGAGGTGTGCATAGCGATTCGCTAAACAAAGCACTCTTCAGCCCGCTGGCGCAAAAAGCTCCAGCGGGTTTTTTGTTTTTGCGGGATTATTTTCAGGAGGACACGGGCGTGGAAATCGCATTTGAGAAGGCCGGCGGGCTGGTTCCCGCCATTGTGCAGGACGACCGCACGGGGGACGTGTTGATGCTGGGATTTATGAATCCCGAGGCGCTGGAGGAAACGCAGCGGACGCGCGAAGTGGTTTTTTTCAGCCGGTCACGGAATCGTTTGTGGAAGAAGGGCGAATCGAGCGGGCACGTCCTCAAGGTGCGCGAGCTGCGCGTCGATTGCGACGCGGATGCCCTGCTCGTGCGCGTCGAGGCGATCGGGCCGGGCGTGTGTCACGAAGGCTATCGCAGCTGTTTTTTTCGAAAAATGGAACTGGATGGGAGCGCCACGGTGATCGAGGAAAAAACATTTGCGCCGGAGAAAGTGTACGGACAGGAGAGCAAGGCCGGGCGTGTGTCACGAAGGCTATCGCAGCTGTTTTTTTCGAAAAATGGAACTGGATGGGAGCGCCACGGTGATCGAGGAAAAAACATTTGCGCCGGAGAAAGTGTACGGACAGGAGAGCAAGCGATGAACCGGCTGAAGCTGGGCATTCCCAAAGGCAGCTTGCAGGATGCGACGATCGAATTGTTCTCGCGCGCAGGATGGAAAATTTCGCTGAGTTCGCGCAGCTACGTGCCATCGATCGATGACGCGGAGATCGAATGCCTGCTGGTGAGGGCGCAGGAGATGGCGCGCTACGTTGAGACGGGGGCGCTGGATGCGGGCATCACCGGGCATGACTGGGTGGTGGAGACGAGCGCGCAAGTTGACGAGCTGGCCGAGCTTGTTTATGCCAAGCAGCGGCTAGCGCGGGTGCGCTGGGTGCTCGCGGTTCCCGAGGATTCGGCGATTCGCGACGCGCGCGATCTTGAAGGCAAAGTCATCGCTACGGAGGTCGTGCACATCACCGAGAAATATTTGGAGCAGCACGGCGTGAAGGCGCGCGTGGAATTTTCGTGGGGTGCTACGGAAGTAAAAGTGCCGCAGCTGGCGGACGCCATCGTGGAAGTGACGGAGACGGGATCATCGTTGCGCGCTAACCGGCTGCGCATCGTAGATACCGTCATCGAGTCGGCGACGGTTTTTATCATGAACCGCGCGGCCTCGGTGGACGCATGGAAGCGCGAAAAGGCGCCCGAATGGGTCGCGGTGAATACCATCGTGGAAGAGGCCGTTGTGCGGCAGATTCTGCCGAAGCTCAAGGCCGCCAAAGCTCAAGGGATCGTCGAGTATCCCCTGAACAAGATTGTGCTGTGATGCGCATCCTTAAACTTACGGCGGTGGTGGAGAAGCAACTTTTGGTGGCGCGGCAGCGGCGTGATGTGGAAGCGGAACGGGTAGCCGCGCGAATTGTCAGCGACGTCCGGCGGCGCGGCGATGCTGCGTTGTTGGCATGGGCGAAGAAGCTGGACGGCGTGGACGCGAAGCGCGATGGCGTTTGGATCTCACAGAGAGAAATGCGGGCCGCGCGAGGAAGTGCGGACGGACGCCTCCTGCGCGCGGTGGAACACGCGGCGCGTAACGCGCGCGTCGTTGCTGAAAAACAATTGCCGAGGGAGTGGACCGTTGAAGTCGAACCGGGCGTGAAAATCGGCCAGATCGTTCGGCCCATCGAAACGATTGGCTGTTACATTCCGGGCGGACGTTTCGCGCTGCTCTCCACCCTCGTTATGACTGTCGTGCCTGCAAGAGTCGCGGGCGTGAAACGGATTGTTGTTGTTTGCCCCCGGCCAAACAAGGAACTCCTGGCGGGGGCATCGCTACTGGGCGTGACGGAAATCGCGCGCGTCGGCGGAGCGCAAGCGATTGGCGCGCTGGCTTACGGAACGAAGAGCATCCCGCGGGTGGAAAAGATTTTTGGCCCGGGCAATCGTTTCGTGACAGCGGCGAAGCAATTGGTAAGCGGCGACTGTGCGATTGATTTGCCGGCAGGGCCCACCGAGGCGATCGTGTTGGCGGCGCGCGGCAACTCTGCTTGGATAGCGGCGGATTTGCTGGCCCAGGCCGAACACGCGCCTGATGCGGGCAGTTTTCTTGTGACCACATCGAAACAATTGGCGAAAGAAGTACAAGTCGAAGTATCGGCGCAGTTGAAAACCCTGCCAGCCGGCAACCCAGCTCATGAATCAACGCGGCGAAGAGGCGCGATCCTGCTTGTCCCTTCGCTGGCTGCGGGATGTGAATTTGTGAATCGTTTCGCGCCGGAGCATCTAAGCTTGCCAGATGACGCGCCAAAACTTGTGAAATCCATGCGCGCGGCGGGGACCATATTCCTGGGGCCATGGGCAGCGCAACCGGTCGGTGATTATGCCAGCGGCAGCAATCACGTCCTGCCAACGGGTGGCTGGGCGCGGCGACGCGGCGGGCTTTCGGCGGCGGATTTTGTGAAGTGCATCAGCGTACAATCCGTTTCTCCGAAGGGATTCCGTAGGCTGGCGGATGACGTGCAAACACTGGCGCGCGCAGAAAGCCTGCTGGCGCACGCGAACGCCGTGGAGATACGCCGATGAAAGTTCACTTGCCTATCCGCGAGGCAATTCTGAAGCGAAAGACTTACGAACCGCCTGCGGAGGGGCGGTGGAATAGAATTCGCCTCGACTTCAACGAAAACACGGCGGGATGTTCGCCCGCAGTGCGCCGGGCGCTGGCAAAGCTCAGCGCCAAACAAATCGCCATGTACCCCGAATATGAGAAGAGCACGCAGCGCCTGGCGCGCTACTTCGGCGTGCGCCCCGGGGAGTTGATGCTCGCCAACGGTGGCGATGACGCCCTGCGCGTTTTTTTCGATGCTTTCGTCGATGCGGGAAGCAGCATCCTGATCTGCGAGCCTACGTTTCCGATGTACCGCTACTATGCGGAGATTTTTGGAGCGCGTATTGATGTCCTGCGCTATGGCGCGGAAATGGGATTTCCGCTCGCCAGCGTCCTCGTCGCGCTGCGCAAGAATCCACGCGTCCTTTTTATCGCCAATCCAAACAATCCCACGGGGACGCTGCTCCCTCTTGCCGACTTGCGGAAGGTTCTGCGCGCGGCCACCAGCACGGCGGTCGTGATCGACGAGGCCTATGCCGATTTTTCAGGGGTCACTGCCGTGCCATGGATTCGTCAGTATCCGCAGTTGTTCGTGGCGCGAACATTTTCAAAGACCGCGGGCCTGGCCGCACTGCGTCTCGGTGCCGTGATCGCCTGTGAAGACTCACTCAAAATGCTGAAACGTGCCATGCCGCCTTTCCCCGTCAATCTCGCCGCACTTGTGGCTGCGGAGGCAGCCGTCCGCGACCAAAAGACGCTGAGGGGCTACGTGCGCGAGGTGAAGTATTGGCGCGAGCGGCTCAGTCAGGAATTGACGAGCCTGGGAGTGAAGACCTATCCGAGCGCAGGAAATTTCCTGCTCGCCAACTTCGGCCCGACAGGCCCGGCGCTGTTTCAGCGCCTGGAGAGGCGCGGCATTCTCCTCCGCGAACGAAGCCGCGAGATCGGACCGGGATTCGTGCGCATCACGATTGGAACTCCTTCGGAGATGCAAAAGCTTGTGAAGCTGATTCGGCAAGAAATGAAGAAATGAAGCTAAACACCGACACTGCGTGAAAATCACGATGCCACGAACCGCGACAATTCATCGAAAGACAAATGAAACCGACATTCGGCTGAGGCTGAACCTGGATGGCCGCGGAAAATCGCATGTCACCACGGGGATCCGTTTCTTCGATCACATGCTTGACTTGGTCGCCCGGCATGGCGCGTTCGATCTGCAACTCACCGCACGCGGCGACCTCGACGTGGATCAGCACCACACTGTCGAAGATGTTGGCATCGCGCTCGGCGAAGTAGTGCAAAAAGCGCTGGGCAGCAAGCGCGGCATTCTGCGCGCCGGTTATTTTCTGATGCCCATGGACGAATCCCTGGCCGCCGCGGCCATCGATCTTGGCGGGCGGCCATACTGTGTAGTACACGCGAAAATCTCGGCCAAGCGCGTTGGCGATTTTCAAACCGAGCTGGTCGAGGATTTTTTCCAGGGCTTCGCGCAATCGGCGCGCGCCAACGTGCATCTCCGCGCGCTGTATGGACGTTCCTCGCACCATCAGGTCGAGGCCATGTTCAAGGCGTTTGCGCGGGCGCTGCGCTTCGCGGTGTCGCGTGACAAACGATTGAAGCGTGTGCTGCCCAGCACAAAGGGGCTGCTATGAAGGTGACGCTGGTGGATCACGGGGCGGGAAATGTTGCCTCCGTCGAGCGCGCATTGCGGCGCCTCGGCGCAGAATCCTTGCGCGCCAATTCTCCCGCTTGCATTGCGGAAGCCGACGCGCTGCTTCTCCCCGGCGTGGGTCACTTTGCCGCGCTCATTCGCGTGCTCGACGATCTCCGACTGCGTGCGCCGCTTCTTGAAGCCATCAGCCACGGCGTCCAGTTCCTGGGCATTTGCCTAGGCTTGCAGGCGCTTTACGAGTGCAGCGAAGAAGCGCCAGACCTTGCCGGACTGCGCGTCTTGCCCGGCAACGTTCGCGCACTGCCGCCTAGCGTCAAGCTTCCGCACATGGGCTGGAATCAGGTGCAGATGAAACGCAAGTCGCACCTCCTCGAAGGCATCGATGCAAATGCGTATTTTTATTTTGCACACTCCTATGCGGCGATCGACGCGGGCGAGGCCACCGTCGCGACCTGCACTCATGGCGTCGAATTCACAGCCGTCCTCGAAGAAAAAAACATCCACGCCGTGCAGTTCCATCCGGAAAAAAGCGGCGCAGCCGGCGCGCGTGTCCTGCAAAATTTCCTGAGGCTCGCGGCATGAGCCTGGCGCACCGAATTATTCCCTGCCTCGATACCGACGGCGCGCGTGTCGTCAAAGGGGTGAACTTTGTCGGACTCCGCGACGCCGGCGATCCTGTCGCGCTGGCGGCGCGCTACAACGCCGAAGGCGCTGATGAACTCGTGGTTCTCGACATTGCCGCATCCCGCGATCGACGCCCGACATTTCTCGAAACAATTCGCCGCGTCGCCGCCGAGCTGGCCATTCCGCTCACCGCGGGTGGAGGCATTCGAACGCTCGAGGATGCCCGCGCCGTTGTCCGCGCCGGAGCGGACAAAATCACCGTGAACACCGCCGCTGTCGAACGGCCCGAATTGATTTCAGAATTATCGATGGAGTTCGGCGCGCAGGCGGTGGTCCTGGCGATCGACGCCAAGCGCACCGGCAACCGCTGGGATGTAATGGTGCGCGGCGGGCGCGATTCTGCGTCGCGAGAGGCCAGCGTGTGGGCCAAACAAGGCGTCGCGCTGGGCGCCGGTGAAATCCTGCTCACCTCGGTCGACCGCGATGGCACGCAGTCTGGTTTTGACATTCCGCTCACCGCCGCCATCGCAAAATCCGTGAGCGTGCCCGTCATTGCCTCCGGCGGCGCGAAGCTGCCCGAACACTTTGCCGACATTTTCGCACAAGGCGCCGCGGACGCCGCCCTGGCCGCTTCCATTTTTCACGACAACGTGCAGCCCATCCGCGCGCTGAAATCCTACTTGGGCGAGCGCGGCATCGAGGTCCGGCTGCCGTGTTGATTCCCTGCATCGATCTGCAAAATGGCCAAGCAGTGCAGCTCGTCCACGGACGGCGGCGCGAACTGGCCGTCGCGGACGTCTTCGGCTTGCTTGAAAAGTTTAAGGAATATGAGTGGCTGCACATCATCGATCTCGATGCCGCGATGAAAAAAGGTGACAACGACAGGATCGTCCAAGAGCTTTGCCAAAAAGCGAGTCAAAACTACGGAAGAAAGGTCCGGGTAGGGGGCGGAATTAGCGCGGTTGCCCGCGCAAGTAAGCTTATTTACTGTGGCGCGGAACAAATCATCATCGGCAGCGCCGCATTTCGTGAAGGCAGAGTGAACGCACGCTTCCTGCGCCAGCTTGCCAAGAAGCTAAACCGCAGCCGCGTGATCATCGCTCTGGACACTGCCAAGGGCTGTATCACGGTAAATGGCTGGCGCCGCCGCCTCACTCTGAGCGCCGAAGACGTGTTCGCGCGGCTTGAGCCGTACTGCGCGGGCTTTCTTTGCACCGACGTGGACCGGGAAGGCACGATGACCGGCGCAAACCTCGCCTGGTTTCGCCGATTAAGAACCGTCACCTCGCATCCCATCATCGCCGCGGGGGGAATCAAAACGCACCGCGAGATTCGCGCGCTGGACAAAATCGCCATGGACGCCGCCGTCGGCATGGCCGTGTATAAAGACCGGCTTCGCTGAAATGTATTTTTAAAGAAAGGAATACGAGCCGCGCAACAGGGTGCGGGATTTAGCGCAAATACGCGTCGGTGATGTACTGCTGGACCATGCGCTGGGTGTTAAAAAACGATCCGTTGATGGCGATGGCGTGCTTCATCACTTCCAGATACCGGGTACGATCCTTGTAAAACATCGGCAGAATTGTCTGTTCAAGTTTCTCATATAGCGAATCTGCTTCCGCGCGGTTGTCGGTTGCCGCCGCGGGAGCCATAGGCCGGCGCGGCTCGCCGATCGACCATCCGGTGATCCCTTCGATGTGGCCTTCCACCCACCAGCCATCCAAAATGCTAAGGCTTGGCACGCCGTTCAGGGCTGATTTCATTCCGCTCGTCCCCGAAGCCTCCATCGGAAATTGCGGCGTGTTCAGCCACAAATCGACGCCCGAAGTAATCTTTCCTCCGAGATCCAGATTGTACTCATCCAGAAAAACCACCGGCACGGCTTTCCGCAGAGCCTTTTTCGCCTGAAAAATGTGCCGGATGATGTCCTTTCCGCCGCCGTCCAGTGGGTGCGCCTTTCCGGCATAGATAATCTGAAAGCGCCCCGCCGATTTGGCGATGTGGCGAAGCCGCTCAAGATCGGAAAGGATGAGGTCCGCGCGTTTGTAGCCGGTGGCGCGCCGCGCGAAGCCGATGGTAAATACTTCGGGATCGAGCTTCAGCCCCGTTTTTTTTCTCACTACCTCCAGCAATTCGTGCTTGGCGATCAGGTGCGCCGACCAGACCTCCTCCGGAGCAAGCCCCAGCGCACCGCGCAGGCTGTAGTTGTCTTCCCGCCAACTGGGGATGTAGCGGTCAAATAGCTGTTGAACGGCCGGTGAAGTCCAAGTAGCGGCGTGAACGCCGTTCGTGATGGCTTCGATGGGCACTTCAGGAAACATCTGCCGCGAAGTCTCGCCGTGTTGTTTGGCCACGCCGTTGACGTAGGTGCTCAGATTCAGCGCCAAATAGGTCATGTTGAGGGAAGCGCCGCTGCGCGCAGCCTGCGCCATATCCGGGAAACTCTGTTCGGCCTGCAGCACGCGTTTGACAAAGCTAGCCGCCGAAGCGTCCTTCAAGTCAAAAAAATCGTTCTGGTCGGGGAACGCGCGCGTAAGGTATTCCATTGGGAAACGATCGTGACCGGCGGGAACAGGTGTGTGCGTCGTAAACACGCACTTGCTGCGCACGTTCTGGATGTCCTCACCGTTGATGGAATCGCGCCCTGCTTTTTCCGACTCCTCGCCGAGCAGTTCGAGTGCCAGCAGCGCGGCGTGTCCTTCGTTCATGTGATAGCGCGTCAGCTCGTCGTAGCCGAGGGCGCGCAGCATGCGCACTCCCCCAATGCCCAGCAGAACTTCCTGGCACAGCCGGTAATACGAATCGCCGCCGTACAGGCTGCCCGTGAGATTGCGGTCGGCATCCGTATTGCCGGGAAGGTCAGCGTCGAGAAAATAAACAGGCACCACGAATCCGCGCACGCCTTTTACATCGTAGCGCCAGCAGCGCAGCTCCACGCGCCGGCCCTCCAGAGGGACGCT
>Ga0210407_10002938_pt1 | contig 14178 bp, 14 predicted proteins | sample IncBWC27MmetaG_FD_150860 | JGI IMG/M metagenome (GOLD analysis project Ga0210407, IMG submission 150860) | Forest soil microbial communities from Barre Woods Harvard Forest LTER site, Petersham, Massachusetts, United States - Inc-BW-C-27-M | ecosystem: Environmental > Terrestrial > Soil >...
TCGGTCAAATCTTCGAATTTTGCGCCCAATCGCAACTCGAGACGAGGCGTATCGAGGATGGCGGCGACCAATTCCGTGTAGCCACACTCCGGCATCGCCTGGTGGGGGTGGGCGAAATAAGAATCGTCAAAATTGAAGCGAAGCGGCAGGCGTTTCAGGATCGAAGCGGGCAAATGGGTGGGATCCAGGCCCCATTGCTTGCGGGTATAACCACGGAAGAAGGCCTCGTAGAGTTCGGGCCCGATCATGCTGAGAGCCTGCTCCTCGAAATTGGCCGGTTCCGGGATTTTCCGCGTCTTCGAGGCGACGAAGGTGGCCGCCTCCTCAGGCCCCATGGCCCTTCGAAAGAATTGGTTGATGGTCAGGAGGTTGACCGGCAGCGAATAGACCAATCCCCCAGAGACCGCCTGCACGCGGTGCCGGTAAGGGCGCATGATGCCGAACTGTTGGACATAGGCCCAGACGCGCTCGTCGGCCGTGTGGAAGATGTGGGGCCCGTAGACATGAGTCATGACGCCGGTCTCGGAATCGCGCTGCGAATGGCAATTGCCCGCCACATGCGAGCGCTCATCGACGACCAGGACGTCGTGCCCGGCTTGGGCAAGAGCGCGACCGATGACCGCGCCGCTGAATCCAGCGCCGACGATGCAATATCTCATGCCGCCCATTTCCGATTGTTTTGAGGAGAACTACGCCATTCTAGCAGGCTGTCGATGGCGTGTCCCGTCTCGCTGCTGGTGCGCCGCCTCTGCGCGTTGGAGACGGATGGCGAGCCATTGAAAAACTTGATGCAGCCATCCAATCCACGCCCCGCGCACGAGCAAGCCTCGACTCGATTCCCAAAATGGCGGTAGAAGCCGGTCCCGGCCTTGCGCCGGCGAGCCCCTCGAACAATGTACTCGGCTGGCCCAAAAGATCTTCCCTCCGAGCAAACGGAATCCCCCGCAGATGAAACCCTTCTCATTTCGCTTGAGCCTGTCGACGCCCTTCATCGCGGCGGTGCTCGCCCTTCTCTCCCTAAGCGCGATCACGTCGCCGGCTGAGGCGCAAGCCTCCAGGCGCATCGAAGCCTATTATCAGCAGCTGATGCCGACACTCCGAGCGGCAGGCCAGCTTAGCGTTCGTGAACGCGACCGTCGTTTCTCGCCCGCCATCACGTCCGCCTTCGATATTGGGACCATGGCGAGACTGGCCTCGGGCCCCGCCTGGAGCAAGTTCTCAGGCGCCCAGCAGGCCGCGGTTCGCGAGGCCTTCGCCCGTTTCCTCGTCGCCGAATACGCCCATCAGGTGGGCGACTATTCGGGCGAAAGCTTCGTCGTCGATCCGCAGACGAGCGCCGCCTCGGGCGGCGGCGAAGTCGTCAAGACCAGATTGCTGCAACCCGGCGGCCGGACGGTGCAGATCAACTATCTCGTTCGCGGCGGCCGTGTGATCGACGTCTACCTCAATGGCACGATCAGCGATCTGGCGACCCGACGCGACGAATTCGCCTCGATCCTCGCCGGCGGCGGCGGCGCGGACGCCCTGGTCAAGACCTTGCGCGAGCGGACGGAGAGCCTGCTCGCTGGCTAATCGGTCGGTCTAAACAACGCGCCGCCTTGCCGCCGTCCGCCAGCGTCCTGATCGTTTGCGGACTGAAGCGCGAGGCAGCGATCCTGGCGGGACCGGGACGCACGACGCTCTGTGGCGATGCGTCCACCTTGCGCGCCAGACTGGCTGAAGCGGCGAGCCTCAGGCCGTCGCTCGTGGTGAGTTGGGGCCTGTGCGGCGCGCTCGATCCGCGGTTTCGTCCAGGCGACCTCATTCTCGGCGCGGAAGTCGTCTCGGATGAGGGCGCCGTCAGAGCCGACGAGGCCGTGACATCGTCGCTTGCGCAGCGACTCGGCAGCGCCGGAGCGCGTGTCGTTGTCGAGCGTCTAGCCGCCTCAGATGCGCCGGTTCTGAGCGCCGCCGCCAAGGCGGAACTTCGCCGCGCCACCGGGGCCGCCGGCGTCGACATGGAAAGTCTGATCGCCGGTCAGTTTGCACTAAAACAGCAGGTCCCGTTCGCGATTTTGCGCGCGGTCGCCGACCCTGCCGAACGCGACTTGCCGCCGCTTGTGTTGAGAGCCGTGGATTCCGATGGCGGGGTCGACGCAGCAGCCATCATCAAAGAGCTTATCCGCTCTCCGAGCCAGTTCGCAGGGCTCCGCGCTCTCGCGGCCGACAGCGGGGCCGCGTTCCGCGCCCTAAAGCGCTGCCGCGGCTTTCTTCCGGGCCTTTTCCTCGGCCTCGGAGCGGCGGATCTCTGAGAGCTTCTGGGCGACGTTCTTGTCGAACACGTATTGGGCCTCGCGCTGGCTCCCGAGCGGGATGTCCGGGGCCATGGGGCCCTCTGTTCTTACGCCCATGAGAGCGACGCGCGCGGCCTTCCACGGCTTGGTCACCGTATCGCTTACGGCGGTCGCCTCGAACCCGCTATGGACCATGCAGTCGGCGCATTTCTCATAATTGCCGACCCCATACGCGTCCCAGTCGGTCTCCTCCATGAGTTCCTTGAAAGTCTTCGTGTAGCCTTCGCCGAGCAGGTAGCACGGCCGCTGCCAGCCGAAGACGGTGCGTGTGGGGTTGCCCCACGGCGTGCAGTGATAGCTCTGGTTCCCGGCGAGGAAGTCGAGGAAGAGGCTCGACTGGTTGAAGGCCCACTTGCGCGCGCCGTCGCCGCGCCGGAACACCGCGCGGAAGAGCTCTTTCGTCGCCGAGCGGTTGAGGAAGTGCTTCTGGTCCGGGGCGCGCTCGTACGCGTAGCCGGGCGAAACCGTGATCCCATCCACGCCAAGTTCAGTCACCGTATCGAAGAAGGCGGCGATGCGCTCCGGGTCCGCATCATTGAAGAAGGTGCAGTTGATTGTGGCGCGGAAGCCTTTCGCCTTGGCCGTCTTGAGCGCCGCAACCGCGCGGTCGTAGACGCCTGGCTCGCAGACCGACTTGTCGTGCATTTCCTGGTCGCCGTCGAGATGGATCGACCAGGTGAAATAGGGGCTTGGCTTGTACTGATCGATCTTTTTTTCGAGCAGCAGCGCATTGGTGCACACGATCGCAAATTTTTTGCGCGCAATGACGCCCTCGACGATCTTTGGCAGATCTCTGTGCAGCAGTGGCTCGCCGCCCGCCATGACGATCACGGGCGCGCCGCACTCATCGACCGATGCCAACGCATCCTCAACGGAGATCCGTTTGTTAAGAATGGCGTCGGGATAGTCGATCTTGCCGCAGCCGGCGCAAGCGAGGTTGCACCGGAACAACGGCTCGAGCATCAACACCAGCGGATAGCGCTTGCGACCGGCTAAGTGTTGCCGAACGACATAGGCGCCGACTCTTACAATCTGCCTGAAGGGTATGCCCACGAGCGATCCTTACAAAACGAATTAACCGACGGGCTCATTTCGAAGTTCCGCCGGCAGGCGGAAGCTCACCGTCTCGGCCGGTCCGTCGAGGACCGACACTTCCGACGGCGCGAGCGCCGACAAGGCTCGAACCACGTCTTCGACGACGACCTCAGGCGCAGACGCGCCGGCCGTCACGCCGACCACAGCAGCATTGCGAACCCATTCCGGGTCAATTTCGCTGCTGTCCGCGACAAGATAGCTCGGAATCCCAACCTCGTCGCCAATTTCGCGCAGACGGTTGGAGTTGGAGCTGTTGCGGGCGCCAACGACGATGATGACGTCGGCGACCTGGCACAATTCGCGCACGGCAGTCTGTCGATTCTGTGTCGCGTAGCAAATGTCGCGCACATCAGGACCCACGACGTCGCTAAAGCGCCGAACCAATGCAGCGATGACGCCCCGCGTGTCGTCAACGCTCAACGTTGTCTGCGTGATATAGGCGATCGGTGTGTCGACTGCGATGGGCAGATTCTCGACATCGTCTTCGTCTTCGACGAGGTGAACCTCGCCGTCGATCTGACCCAACGTTCCCTCAACCTCGGGATGTCCGTCGTGGCCGATGAACACCAGCACCCGACCCCGGGCGATGTACCCGCGCCCTTGATTGTGCACCTTGGTGACCAGCGGACAAGTCGCGTCAATGGTCGGGAGCGCCCGCAACTTGGCTTCATCTTCAACCTCTCGCGACACGCCGTGGGCGCTAAAGATCGTCACGGCTCCCGCCGGCACATCCTCTAGGGTCTCAACGAAACGCGCACCTTTCGCCTTGAGCGATTCGACTACGTGCCGATTGTGAACGATCTCATGGCGCACGTAGACCGGAGCGCCGTGTTTGGCCAACGCCCGCTCGACAATATCGATCGCCCGAACGACGCCAGCGCAAAACCCGCGCGGCTGAGCAAGTATGATCTTCATTCGCTTGCCTTCTCGTCGAAGCCTCGACGGGCTAGCCAAAACCGTCGATGCCGGGCTCAGCCGACCCCCGCGAGCCTCGTGACGAATTCCGAAATGGACCCATACGCCGCAACGTAGGTCGAGACAAGACTGGCTCCCAGCCCTACGCCTTTGATAGGATGTGCTAACGATGGGCTCAAAGGTCAAGGCTCAGCTTCGCGAGTGACTCGCGGGCTTGGCCTTAGCCCGTGCGTCACGCACGCGCGGGCGCCGCCTGAGCCGCCCACTTCCGGTTGAGCGCCAAGACGGCGGCGATGGCGGCGAGGGGGACCACAGTCGCCCATGAGCCGATCACGGCGGTGGCCGTCGCGACAGCCCACAGGACCGAGACCAGGTGCTCCATCATGCCGACGAGCTTCGACTGTGAGTGACGACGCAGCACGAGGCCACGGCGCGATGGCGCTTGGCGCCAGAGATTGACCAGCGCGGCCGAGGCGATCGCTCCGGCGCCGAACAGAAGCGCGCAAAGCCCAGCCCAGGGCGAAGCGAAGGCCAATGCGGCAAGCGGCAAGGCGAGAATGAGGGCGATAGGCTGGCCGATGGCGGCGATCTTGGCGCGTTCGATGACGGCGCGCGGCAGCGGAGCGGTCGTGAGAAAATCCGGCGCGTCCTCGGCCGAGAGCGCGATCCAGGAGAGCGCGCCGGCGAGTTGGGCCGCGATCACGACTAAGGCGGGCGTGAAGGCGACCCCGACCGTACCCGTCGGGCCGCCGCTGCGCCAGAGGATCACGGCGAGCGGGGTCGTGTAGGCGGCCTGCAGAAGGAGTTGCGACATCAGCCAAGGATCGCGCCAAACGACGCGCCGCTCCTTGATGCGCAAAGCCATGCTAGCGTTCGCGCCAAAGCGCGACGTCCCCCTCGCTGCGGCGCCGACATAAGCCGGCGCGCCTGCAGTGGCGATCGCCGCGCGCGCAAAGCGCCCGCCGAACAGCACGCATGCCAGGGCAAAGACGACGGCGCCAAAAGCTGTCCAAACGAGAACCGCCTGCGGGTCGCCCGCGGCCGCGCGCACTGGCGCCCACAGGAGGCCTTGCAGCTCGCCGTCAGCGTTTACAGACGGCGCGAGGGCCGCGAGGATCGTCGTTCGCATCCCCTCGGGCAGCATGGCGACAACCTGCGCTCCAAGCACGGCGGACGCGCCGATCGCTGTCGCTGCGATCTGGCCGAAGAGGCGCGCGCGTCGCGGGCCCGTCGCCAGAAACAGGCCCATCGACAGAATGATCGCAAAGCCCGTCCCCGCGAGCCCCGCCGCGAGCAAGGCCGGATAGAGCGCCAGCCAATGCGGATGGCCCCTGAGAGCGGCGACGTCGGCGAGCGGCGCCAACATGAGCCCCACCGATGCCACGGCCCCGACCGAAATCGACAAAGCGCGGGCGGCAAGCAGACTGTGCGCATCGACGGGCGAAGCGAGGATCAACTCGAGGTCCGAGCGCCCAAACAGCGTGCGGGTAAAGTCCGCTATCGACTGGGCAACGATCCATGGAATGATAAGCGCCATGCCGCTGGCGAGGATCGCCGTGATTCGCATGACGCCATCGTGGCCGTCTTCAATGCCGATAAGCCAACCGGCGACCGGATAGGCGGCGATGTGGAGCGCCACGAACAGGAGCGCGATCAGAACTGCAAGTCTGCGGAGCGACAACGAGCCGAACATCGACGCAAGGCTACGCGCGCTCAGGCGCAAATCGTGCAGGACGAAACGAGGAAAAGCGGCCAAGGACCGAATCAGCCGCCGAATCATGCGGCTCGTCCGGCCTCAGAGGTCAAACCGAGAAACACCGTCTCCAGCGTCGCCCCATCCGCGTCAACGCTCGCGCGCAGCTCATCGAGCGTCCCCTCGACGATCATCTTGCCGCGCGCGATGATGCCGATTCGGTCCGCGAGCCGCTCGGCGACCTCGAGAATATGCGTGGTCATGATGATGGTCGCGCCCGCGCGCACGCGATCGGTCAGAATGTCCTTCACCTGCCGGGCCGCGGCGGCGTCGAGGCCGGTGAGGGGCTCGTCGAGCATCAGGAGCCGCGGCTCATGGATGAGCGCCCCGGCGAGCGCCAGCTTCTGCCGCATGCCGCGCGAAAATCCTTCGCAGCGATCACGCCGATTCGGCCAGAGACCAAGGCTTTCGAGCAGATCTTCCGCGAGTCGCTTCGCCCGCCGCGCCTCGACCGACCACAGGCCGGCGACGAATTCGAGATATTCGAGCGGGTCCAGTTTGTCATACAGCATCGGCTCATCGGGGAGCCAGGCGACGATTCGCTTGGCCTCGATCGGCGAGCGGCGGGCGTCGATTCCGAAGATCTCGATGTCGCCGTCGTCAGCCGGCAGAAGCCCCGCGACCAGGCGTAACGTCGTTGTCTTTCCGGCGCCGTTCGGGCCCAGGAGGGCGTAGAATTCGCCCGCGGCGATCGTGAGGTCGAGCCGATCGACCGCGGGCCGGCCGAAGCTCTTGGTCAAGCGCCGGAGGATCAGGGCCGGAACGTTGTGGGCAGGCATGGCGGCTGTCTCGACGCGGGACATGCAACCGAGAGTAGAAGCCGACGCTTGATCCGGGCTTAAGATTGCCTCTTCAACTTGGGGCAGCGTAGAAGCGGCGTTGGCTAGGCCGGCGGCCGGGTTGGAGCCCGACAGTTCAGGCCGCAGCGCTACTACGACAAGCGCAAAAAAAGCCGGAGGAAGGTTGCCCTTCCCCCGGCCAAGATCTCCGGAGCTCGAAGCTTTGAAAGCTTAGAACTTGTAGTTCACGCCCGCGCGGAAGATCGAGGCGTTGTAGTCGATCTTTCCGGCCACGGAGACGCCCGGGAAAAATACTGCCGAAGCAGCGTTCCCGATGCTGTTGAACTTGCTGCTGCCGAGGTCGGCGTACAGATATTCGCCCTTGACCGTGATGTTGTTAGTGACTGCGTATTCAACACCGCCGCCGATCACCCAGCCGACGCGGGTGGAGCTGGGGTTGCCGCTCCAGAAAGAGCCGGTCGTATTGTCGCGGAGGGTGAATTGTGAATTGCCGCCGCCATAAGCGACACCACCTGTGGCGTAGATCATCAGGCGATTGTCAGGCGTGGCGACGAAGCCAAGGCGCCCGCGGGTCGTGCCCAACCAAGTCAAGCTGTTCTTACCATTAACGGTGAAGAAGTCGCCCCCGGGAAATCTTGCCGCAGCGAATGGGCCGGCAAAGGGAGAGCCGATGTTATTGAACGACTTGCTGAGGGTCGTCCCATCGAAGTCGGTTTCGACACCGAGCACGAAGGCGCCGGTCTGCCAGTTGTAGCCGGCTTGGCCGCCGCCGATGAATCCCGCGCTTTTCGATCCGAGACCGCCCGGGAACCCAGCATTGATGAAGGCGCCATCGATACCCGCATTCGGGTCGAGGATCGACGCACTCCGGCCGCCGCTGGGCCAGATGCCGCCGGCGTTCACACCGACGTAGAACCCGGTCCAGGTGAACGGAGGCGGCACGAATATCGGCGCCGGCGCCTCTTTCCTGGTCGGAAGGTCTGCCGCCTGGGCCGCCACGGTCCCGACGGCTGTCAACGCCACAACAGCGACGCCCTTTAGCCACCGATTGATCATATTGTTGTCTCCGTTTTCTGACGCGACGCCGTACGCAACACGCGTCGCCCCGCCGCCAATGACAATGACCGGTATAGGATTCGACGCCGCGCGAGTCTATCGGACATTTGGCGTCCACAGGAGTTTGTCGACCAATGTGGCAAAAGCGCCACAGATTGGTAACGTTCTGTTTATGTTTGTTTAACGACCAAGCTCGCCAACAATACGGCGATGACGCCAGTGAGGAAAATGCCATCGAATGTCCCAGCGCCGCCGATCGAGGCCACGGGAGCGCCGAGGCTGCGTAGCCGCCCAAGATTGAGCAGATCAGCGCCGATCAGCACGCCAAGGCTGCCGCCGATATAGGCGATCGGCGCCGCAAATGGCCGCGATAGCACCAGCGCCACGCCCGCCGCCAACAATGGCGGGGCGAACGTCGGCACCGATATGCCCACCCCCGGCACTGGCGTCGCCATCTGATGGACCACAAAGGCGACGATCGCCGCCGCTACGGCGCCAGGACCCCAAAGATCGTAGCGCATGAGGAGATAGAATGACAGCAGGATCGGAATCACCGCCCCGCCGACGTTGATCGCTAAAATTGTGCCTGGCCAATCGACGGCGACCGGAGCCAGAAACGGGACGCCGAAGACCTCCACCACCTCCCGAGTGATGACCCGCTGTTCTGGCAACCGCGCGAGCGGCAGATTGACGTACGAGCCGAGCAGGGAGGCGAACAGCACCAGGGTCGCGACGCGGGGATCGAGGCCGAGCGCGGAATAGGCGTGACCCAGGAGCCTGATCTGGATGAAAAACAGAAGGCCGAGCAGAATCGCGAAGAAGAGGGTCGCGACGCCGGCGCCGAGGGGGAAGTAGTGCATGTGGGTCAAGGCGTCGGCGTCCGGGGGTTGGTGCGCCGGCCGGCGGCCGGCGAATGCTTACACGTGAGCCAGTGCAGCGATGATCTTTTCCGCGTGCGGCTTGAGCGTCTCGGCGCTTTGGAATGGCCCTCCTGGCGGACGGATCGCAACACCGGTCCAGCACGGCAGAAGATGAAAATGCAGATGGAAGACCTGCTGGCCGCTCGCCGGTTCGTTGAACTGCTGGAGCAAAAGCCCCTCCGCCTTCATGCCGGCCATGACCGCGCGCCCAACCTTCTGCACCGCGGGCATGAACTGCGCCAAGTCTTTGGGATCGAGATCGAAGAGCGTGCGCGCCGGCGCCTTTGGGATGACCAGCGTATGGCCTTCGGTGCGCGGCATCACGTCCATGAAGGCGAGCGACACATCGTCCTCGTAAACCTTCACGCAGGGTGCTTCGCCGCGAAGAATCTTGGCGAAAATGTTGTCGGACTCATACTTCGGCGTCAAAGGCTTCTCCCATTTCTTCGGCCCCTTGCGCGCCGTCGCCGCGGCGGAAGGGCGCATATTCCTCATAATGCGCGATCGTGCGCTCGACCGCTTCTCGCTCGTGTCCGAGATAGTCAGCGATCGCTCGGCTCAAGCGCGCGTCGGCGAACTCGTGCGCCGAATAGGTGAGGGTCGGCCGATAGCCGCGAGCGAGCTTGTGCTCGCCCTGGGCGCCAGCCTCGATGCGGCGCAATCCGCGCGAAAGCGCAAAGTCGATCGCCTGATAGTAGCAGACCTCGAAATGCAGAAACGGCCGGTGCTCGATCGCGCCCCAGTTGCGGCCGTAGAGCGCGTCGTCGCCAATGAAATTGATGGCGCCGGCGATATACCGTCCGGCCCGACGCGCCATCACCAGGAGCACGCGGTCGGCGAGGGTTGAACCGATCAATTCGAAGAAGGCGCGAGTGAGATACGGGCACCCCCATTTTCGCGAGCCCGTATGCATGTAGAACTTGAAGAAGGCGTCCCAGTGTTCGGATCGAATCGACGAGCCGGTCAGCGGCTCGATCGTGACCTCGCCGTCCAGAGCGTCGCGCCGTTCGCGTTTGATCGCCTTGCGCTTGCGCGACGCCAACGCCGCGAGGAAGTCGTCGAAGGTCGAAAAGCCGTCGCAAAAGAAATGAAATTGCTCGCCATTGCGGATCAGAAAGCCGTGTTTGGACAGGCGTTCCGTGTCCTCGACGGTCGGGAAGGTGACGTGGATCGACGACGTCTTGGTCTGTCTGCGCAATTGGCCGAGCGCACCGATCAGCGCGTCACGCGCGCCCTCGGGCGCATCGGCGGCGACGAGGAGGCGGCGTCCGGTTACCGGGGTGAACGGGACGGCCACCTGGAGCTTGGGATAATAGTCGCCGCCGGCGCGCTCGTAGGCGTCGGCCCAGGCGTGGTCGAACACGTACTCGCCCTGACTGTGGCTTTTAAGGTAGCAGGCCGCGGCCGCGACCATGCGTCCGCTTGCGTCTTCAACCGTCAGATGCGCCGGCGTCCAGCCGGAGCGGCCGCCGACCGATCCCGAAGCCTCGAGCGCATGCAAGAAGGCGTGAGCGATGAACGGGTTGAACCGTTCGCCCGCGGCCTCTTCAAACGAGCGGCCCGGCGGATTGGCGCAGGCGTCCCACGCCGCCGCGTCAATGGTGGCGATGGACGGGACAACACGCGCGGTGAAACTGGAGGACATGGGCGGTCAGGCGGTCCGATCTGGCGGGATCGCCCATCTTAGCACGCATGGCGCCGTTTTCGTGGTGAAAGCCTCAAGCCTCGCGCTCGTGCGGAAGTCCCGAGCCGCGACCGAGGCTCGCACTGGGAATTTCAGGCCTCGTGGCGCATCGTCACCTGGAATCGCGCCCGCGAAAAGCGTGGCACGGCGGATCCGCGGGATCCGGCGAGCTGTCGCTCTCGTCCAGGCCGCCGCTTCAAATCTTCTTCTTGAGATCGACGATCACGCCGAAATCGCCGGATTTTGTCTTTCCGTCCGAAATGTCGAAGCCCTCCGCCGCCAAACCCCGCCGCAACAATTCGCGAACCGCCGCTGCGCGGCTCGGCATGTGACGGCTGAACCGCCATTGGTCGAGAGCGGCAAGCTCCTCTGACGTCAGCATGATCTGGAGACGCTCGCCGCGAGGGTCCGCCGACATGGGTGCTCTCCTTCCGAAAAGTCTGCGTTTGCTCACCTTGTGTCACTTACTCATAATTAGGCTTTTCTGTCAAGTGGGTATGATGAGTTAACGCCCAATGTATAGCCGATTGTATAGGAGGCGCATACTGAGGCAATGCCTTGTTTTACCTAGGTTAATTAAGTAATAATGCTTCTATAGCTCGAGTTCTGTTGTAAGTATCAAGCGAAATGGTGGTCGCTATGTTAACACTAATCGAAGCAGGTATTTCCACTGGTGAACGTTCTCATTTTTGTCGAAAAGAGGCCGAGCACCGGATTGCAAATAGTCTCCAACTCATCAGCGCTCTGGTTCGTCAGCGAGCCAGGAGTCGTGATGTATTGGATCCGCAGACGTTTCTTCTCGAAATTGCCGACCGTATAGAAACGGTCGGAAAGCTTCACCGTTTCTTGGGTGAATCGACGACAGGAACAGTCCAGCTAGGCAAATATTTGGAAGAGATATGTAATCGCCTGCGGGGCGCTCTCACGCCGGCGGCGACATCATTTTCTTTTGACTGTCCGGCGGATTGTCAGGTGCCGGCAAAGAAAGCGTTGTCGCTCGGGCTCATCACCGCAGAACTCATCTCCAATTCGTTGAAATATGCCCATCCGGCCGGGTTGCCGACGAAAATCTCCCTTTCCTGCGCTCATGAGGAAGAGGGGCGCCTCATGATCGCTTATGAGGATGACGGTGTGGGATTTCCCGAGGGCTTTGACGTCAACGAGGCCGGCCACATGGGGATGAACTTCATTCGGCTTCTTAGCACGGGCCTCGACGGTCATCATGAATGGCATAGCGATTCCTTGGGGATTCGCTTTGAAATCGTGCTCCCGATAAAAGCTTAGCGTCCTGCTCCGATTCTTCATGCGACCGCGCGAAAGCGACGGTGCCCGCTGCGCTGGTCGCCATCCTTCCGCGCCATCACAGACTCGCGGTAGGCAAGGCCTTCGATCCGCGCAATCTCGAGACTTTCATCGGCATATCCGAGATTCCCCGCGTCCTGCGCGACGCGGTCAACCTCTATCTCAAACGATCGGGAATCAAGGTCGCACTTCGTTTCGGGATCGACAATTTCGCCATGGCGATGTCGCTGGTTACGTCAGAGCGGGGCGTCGCGCTCCTGCCAATTTCCATAGAAGCCTACCTGCCGCCGCCTCAAGGGCGAGCAGCCAACCGTCGATCTCATGATCGGCTACCGCAAGGGCAATGCCTCGCCGATTCTGAAGACGTTCCTCTCGCGAATCGACGGATTAGAGGCCGTACGCCGCACTCCGGCGCCAAATAGCCACCGTTATCCTCAGCCTTTGCTTGGCCAAGCGGACATTGCCGCCGCCACAACGCCTCTCAGTTCCGCCGCACCTGCGCCGTCCCGCGCCTGGACGGCCATCCCCTGGTAGACGCTGAGATAAAATCGGCTGAGGCCCTCGATGTCCGTGGTCGGCGGCAGCTCGCCATTGGCCACTCCAGTTTCCAGCCGCGACCGCAGCATGCCCAGCATTTCCACCCGGATTTTCCTGACGACTTCGGCGATTCCCGCCGGCCATTCGTCGCTGACGGCGGCCAGCGCCGCCATGCAACCTGCTGGCGTCACGTGGGATTCTGGCAGAATTTCGGTCGCGGCGAGCAAAAGATTCTCGACGCCGGCGCGAGCGGTCGCACCCGCCGCGAGCCCGTCCCAGACCGGGGGTCCGAAGATCTCAACGTAATGCTGGATCGCTTCGAGGTAGAGCGCCTCCTTGCTGCCGAACGCCGCATAGAGGCTCGGCGAGCGGACGTCCATGGCGTCGCACAGATCGTTCATCGAGGTCGCGGCGAAGCCCTTGCGCCAAAACGCGAGCATCGCGGCCTCTAGCGCCGCGCCGCGATCAAACTCCCTGGGTCGGCCGATGTTTGCCATCACGGTTCTTTCTGTGATGAACAACACATAATTCCCTTGACGCCAGGAATCAACTCATTATGTAATTTTGTGTCGGTCATTACAAAAAGGAGACTGCGATGACCCTGACAGGAAAACGAGCTTTGGTCACGGGCGCGAGCCGAGGCATCGGCGCATCCATCGCCAAGGCGCTGGCCGCCGAGGGCGCGGACGTGGCGATCACTTACGAGAAATCGGCGGAAAGCGCGGCGGAGGTCGTCGCGGCCATCAAGGCGAAGGGGCGCAAGGCTGTGGCGATCCAGGCTGACAGCGCCGACGGCGCCGCCGTGCAGGCCTCGGTCGAGAAGACGGTCGCGGCGCTCGGCGGCCTCGACATCCTCATCAACAATGCGGGAATCCTTCGGGTGGGCGAACTCAAGGACATCTCGCTCGCCGACATCGACGCGCTCCTCAACGTCAACGTGCGCGCCCAGATCGTCGCCAGCAAAGCGGCGCTCGCCCATCTCGGTAAGGGCGGCCGCATCATCACCATCGGCAGCTATTTCGCCGATCGCGTCCCGGCGTCGGTCCTCAGCGTCTACGCGGCGACGAAGTCGGCTTTGGCGGCGTTCACAAAGGGATTGGCCCGCGAGCTCGGGCCCAAGGAGATCACGGTCAATGTCGTGCAGCCGGGTTCGATCGACACCGACATGAACCCGGCTCACGGGCCCTTCGGGGACACGCTGCGGCAGTTCATGGCGCTGGGCCATTATGGCGCGCCGGAAGACATCGCCGACGCGGTGGCGTTCCTGGCGAGCCCAAAGGCGAAGTACATCACGGGCTCGACGCTGACTGTAGACGGCGGCGCCAACGCCTGATCGCTGTCGTGGGGGCTGAGCGCCCCCCAAAGCGCGCCGCGCCCCTTAATCGTGCGCCCTCATCAACCTCGCGCGGCCGGAAGGCTCGTTAGCCGAACGGCTCTGCTCGAAAATCTGGAGAAACAGCCATGAAATTTATCATCGCGCCGCTTGTCGTTATCGCCAGCATTAGCTTGAGTTCGGCCGAGCCCGTAGATCGGGCGCCTCCAAGTCAAGCGAGCTCCGTCACGACGGAATATCCGGCGCTCCACCCGTTCCATCACACCGTGGGTCAAACATCTTATATCGGGTACTATTTCAACGGTAAGCGGTCGAACTGTTCTGTGCTCATATGGTCAAAGGCCAACAACGAAACCCCGGCGGATGAGACGGCGCATCAGCAAGTTAGGATCGACCTCAACGCGAAGCAGGCAATAACGTTTTTTGCCGACCACCTTGGCTCGAATCTAA